>ERZ1740060.472-NODE-472-length-22106-cov-24.016598_pt1 | contig 22106 bp, 20 predicted proteins | sample MGYA00581743_ERZ1740060 | MGnify/ENA primary metagenome ERZ1740060 (study PRJEB43018, sample SAMN04849235) | marine metagenome | isolation source: floating plastic debris | place: Pacific Ocean | collected 2008-08-27 | study: EMG produced TPA metagenomics...
AAGTTCGACGAGGTTCCAGTTCCGCCAAGATTCATCTCTTGATTAAGCAACGCCTAAATCCGTTCATCACTGACTTCCGCAGCCCCCCAGCAGCGTTCACCCTTCAGAAAATCAACCTAACGCCCGTCACCCTCTCTAGCTCTTGAAGAACCTGATTTCTCTCTTCAATATCAGTGATCTCGGTTAGCCGCTGATACAAATCTTCTATTTCTAGATCTCGATTCTTTATTTCCAGACCACTGACTTGGGCCGCGCTTGGCGCTTTTTCCTGGATGGCAGGTGACTCAGACTCATCCAGGGGGGGGATATCTTGGTTATCCTGCGGACTGATGCCGGGATCGATGGCTGTCTTCATCGTTGTAACGGGGATTTTTATGGGAGGCTATCAAGATAGTTGCCGGGCAAACAAATTTCTGTGCGACTGTAGCCATTTTGCGTCTTATCCGAACAGTGGCAAAAACGGAGCGGAGAAGTGGCACAGGTGAAACCATCCAGGTATCTCAATTTTCTCAGATAATGGGAGCGCCGACCACCCTGCGTGTACATATATAAATGTCTGTTAATCCCACACCTCAACAAATTTTGACAACGCTGCTCCCGCCCTTGCGACTGGCAGCTAACTATTCTCGTCATATTCAATCCAAAATTGCGACTCAGCCAGCCAAGGCTGGCCCCACTAAATTTGCCGCTGCACTGACTGATGCCGATTTGTCGGTGCAGACGTTTGTTGAAGTCGTGCTGCTGAGCACCTTCCCTGATATTCGGTTTTATGGCGAAGAGTTTGAGCAGTCTTACAACACCAAGTATTTCAGGGCGATTGATCTGGGCCCCCAAGATGACTACTTGGTCACCCTTGACCCGATTGACGGCACCCTCTTTTATTTAGATGGGTTTCCCAACTATCAAATTATTGTTACGGTGTTGAACGCCGATGGGTTTGAGGCAGTGCTGGCCTTGAGCCCCGCCGAAGATCGGTACTATTACGCCTTGCGAGGGCAGGGGACGTACACCGGCCAACTGGCACAAGCTCTAGAAGACTGTCAGCCGCTGCAAATTAACGCTAATAACACGGTGTTTTTAGGCACTCGGATGGCTCCCCTGAAGGCTAAATTGAGCGATCGCTACAACGTAATCAATGTATCTGAAGACTACTCCCACGAGACCGCCATTCCCAACGTCAACGGTGTGCTCAAAGGACAGCTGGCGGGGGTTGTGTTAGCGGCGGGTAAATTCATTGATGGGGCGGCTCTCGCATTTTTAGCCCAAGAAGCAGGCTGCATTATCACCGACCATCAGGGCCAGACCCTGCCTCGTTTAGACCATTGCACCGACTACGCTTGGCCAGGGTTGGCGATCGCGACTTCGCCAGAGCTGCACCAAGACTTGCTCTCAGCCCTGCAAGGATTTCAGATTGCCACAGCGTAGCTCAGTGCTGCCAGCTTTGAGAGTAAGCTAACAGAACACCCTTTTGCCCTGCTGTTGTCATGATTCATCTGAGTCAAAGCGCTATTCGTGAACTCAAACGCCTAGAAGCTAAAGATCCCTATGGCAGTGGTGTGGTGCGTCTAAAAATTGCGCCGGGGGGTTGCTCTGGGCTGGCCTATGATTTGCAGTTTCGACAATCGACTAAATCCACCGATCAGGTCTTAAAAATTGACCCGCTCAAAGTGGTGATTGCCACTGAGGATTTGGCCGCCTGTGAGGGGTTGGCGGTCGATTATTCGGAAGACTTGATGGGGGGAAACTTTCGATTTACGAATCCCCTCGCTAAACAAACCTGCGGGTGTGGGGTTTCCTTTAGTCTGGAGGCTGCAGCGCCCTTACCAGCGGCTGATTGTACTCAGGAGACGGCGCTTTAAAGACCAGCGTCTAGACAGTCGAGGGAGTAAGCTTCATGTTGGCCTGAGAGTCCATCGTAGTGACTACTCCGACGATATCTGTGGAAAGCTTGCTTGTGAGGGTGCTCCCTGCCAGCAAAAGTTGGGGCGAGAGGACACCGCCAGCTGATCGAACGGACATGCGCGCAGAGTTCTGTGGCATGGCCGGCAACACTTTGCTCGAGTCACTCTGGATGGGTGAAATCCTGATTGCATCGGCTGTTCTACTCTGGTTGCCGACCTCCGTAGGCAGCAGTCTGCTACCACCAGCCCCATCAACTTATTGATAACCAGCCGCTTGCATCTGAAAGAGCTGTGCATACCGCCCCTGCTTAGCTAGTAGTTCTTCATGGGTACCATACTCAACTACTTTGCCGGCGGCTAGCACCAAAATCTTGTCCGCCCGCCGTACTGTTGAAAATCGATGAGAAATCAGAATTGCCATTTGATTTTTCGTCGCGACTCGAAACTGGTCAAAGATGTTAGTTTCAGCCTCTGCATCCATCGCTGAAGTCGGTTCATCGAGCACCAAAAGATCCGCCTCTTGACGCATAAAAGCCCGCGACAGCGCCACCTTTTGCCACTGCCCGCCAGAGAGTTCTTGCCCCCCTCTAAACCACTTACCCAGTTGGGTTTGAAACCCTTCAGGCAGAGAGTCAATAAACGGAGTGGCGGTGCTTTTATCCGCCGCCGTCGTCCACTGTTTTTCGGCTTCGAGATGCTGCACGTCACCGACGCCGATGTTTTCGCCAACAGTGAACTGATACCGCACAAAATCCTGAAAGATCACGCCGATGCGTTCTCGTAGAACATCGATATCCCATTCGTTCAGATCGCGGCCATCTAGTAGGATGCGGCCCTGGCTGGGGGTATAGAGCCGGGTCAGGAGCTTGATTAAGGTGGTCTTGCCAGAGCCGTTTTCACCCACGATCGCCAATTTTTGACGCGGTTTGAGATGAAAAGAAACGTCGGAGAGCGCGACTCTAGTGGAACCGGGATAGGTAAACGACACCTGCTCAAACTGCAAGCCAGCTGCGGGATTATGGCCCGATCGCGCATAGCCCGTCAATTGCGGCACCGGCTGCTCTAAAAATTCATAGAGGTTAGACAGATACAGGCCATCTTCGTACATGCCACCGATGGAGGTTAGGATGGCCGAAAAAGCATTTTGACCCTGGCGAAAAACCGCCAAATACATCGTCAGGTCACCTAGGGAAATGCGTCGCCCGATCGCCGCCAACACAATCCAGCCATAAGCTCCGTAAAAGGCGGCAGTACTGAGCAATCCCAGGCCATACGTCCAGCCGCTCCGGCGCACGGTCAATGCGCGATCTTCATCGTAGAGCCGGTTAAAGATTGCCTGATACCGACTCAGCAACATCGTGCCCAGTTGAAAGAGCTTGACCTCTTTGGCAAAGTCTTCGCGTCCCAGCAGCACTTCTAGATAATTTTGCTGGCGAGTTTCAGGCGATCGCCAGCGAAACAGCCGGAAGGCCTGACCGGCAAACCGCGTTTCGGCGATGAAAACAGGAATGGTCGCCCCCATTAAAAGCACCACCGCCCAGCCTGAAAACTGCAGCAGCAAGCCGCCGTAAGTCAACAGCGACAACGTATTTTGGATCAGGCCAAAGGTGCGATTGACCATGCTCAGCGGTCGGCTCGAGGCTTCGCGGCGAGCCCGAGTCATCTTGTCGTAAAATTCGGAGTCTTCGAAATAGATTAATGGCAGGGCTTGAGCCTTTTGCAAAATCAGCAGGTTCACCTTTTGCCCTAAGAGGGCTCGCAGAAGAGCCGTGCAGAGATTAAGTCCTTGACGCGCCCCCGCCAACAGAGTCACCAGAATCGCCTCAATGCCCAGATAGGTGAGTGCTGAATTGCGATCCGCGATCGCACCCGATTCTGCCGCTTTGATAACCGCATCAACGATAAGCTTGCCCACATAGGCGATCGCCCCTGGCAGCAGACCCGCCACCAAGGTACACAACGCCAGCAATAGGGTCAATTGGCTATGAGTCTGCCAAACCAGTTGAATTGCACGGCCACAATACTGATAAATACTTAGGGAACTTTGCAAGGTTTGCCATTGGCCTTGCCACCCCCCTTGCCAACGTCGGATGTATCGTCTCGTCATACTCCCAGCATACTGGGCCGCCCAAGGACATGACTAGCCTCTGGCGAACAGCGGCAACCATATCAAATCAGCATCAGAATCAAATGCCAAATGCGAGTAATCGAACTTCACAAAGATTCCGACCCAATAGTTGAGGCAGCTTGAGATCGCGCCCCATGCTGGTTGAACGCACTGCCAGAGGCGTCACCTATCCAGCGTTTTCTAAGTTGGCTACTAGACCAGACTCGCTGCAAATGCATCTGCAAAAAGAAAGCAGGACTCAACAAGCTGTAGATGTAAAGCGTCATCTCGCTAGCAGTGACCGGATCGCGCCAAACACCGGCACGATATTTGACGATATGTCGAATCATTTTGCGGATGTCGTTGACTGTATAGGCCAGCAGCATCGGATATTTTTGGTGCTTTTTGACGCTGAGCATACGAGTGCGATAACGGCTGAGGCCAATCCCCCGCATCAGATCGCATAGATAATCATGGGTCAATCGCTGGGCTGGAATTTTATGTTCAACTCGCATTGCTGGGTTATACCAAACCTCCCAGCCAGCTTGCTGAATATGTAGCGTCGTTTCCATATCTTCGCCAGTCAACATGCTGTCTTTAGTCCGGCCACCTAGAACAGGGTTATCTGGAACATTTTCCATCCAGGCATGGCGCCGCACAACCATACCAGCACCCGGTGGCAGAACTTTCTTCTCTGGGGCATAAAACAGCGGTTGAGGGCCACGGTCGATCAACGCTAAAAAAGGCGCAATGCGCTCAAAATCCTTCGGCACTTCACTGTCAAACTGGCCGCGAATGTGGCTACCAATAATGCCCGCTTGAGGGTGCTCTCGCAAAAATTTTATCGCCTGGGCAACCCAAACTGCAGAAGGCAGATTGTCATCGTCCAAAAAACCAATTAAGGGGCTCCGCGCCAGTTTGATAGCGCGCTGCCGGGCGTAGGTCGCTCCTTGCCTGGGTTCAAAAGCGTATCGCAAGTTCGACCAACCCTGCTGATAGCGGCGCACAACTGCCGCTGTCTGGTCAGAACTATTGTTATCGACAACAATAATCTCCCAACGAATGTGTGTCGTTCCTAGCTGCCACTTCAGGCGCTCTAACACTTCAGAAATACGATTAGCACCGTTATAGGTGGGAATAGCAACCGTAAAGTCACAAAAGAAACCCGTCACAGTCATCTCAGTCGCCCTGCATTAAAGACTCGCAAACTTCACAGACATGAAGATTGTTTATTGACAAACAAGAAGCACCTTTTATGTAGATTTAATGAAGTAAATAAATACATCGTTGACAGACTTCAAATCAACTCAAAAACGATTCCTAGATGTCTTTTAGGAGGATGAGAACTGTCGGCAAAAGCGTTGTCGCTAAAGTTCGATAGATTAATAGATGCCTTCATCCTTCACCTTGCTTCTAAATTATCTAAGAATCAAGCTTGTTTTTTAATCAGTAGATATACGCAAAAAGAATATAATGATTTCAATAAAAATACATTGTTCGGGGTTCTTACGTACTTAAGTCACCTTACGGACGATCTCTTGATTCCTCTGGAACCTCGATGATTATCTCCGAATCCCTACCCAGACTCACTGGGTATCGGAATTTTGACGGGTTTAGCTAAGGAACTTTATGGAAGCAGTATTATTTAATACGTTGTCATCTATAAGGCCTCCGGACGAGACACGTATATTTTGGAGAATATGTGGACTTTTTGAACAGCAGAGCTCAAAAATCTAGTGAAATATAAAGGCTGGAGATTCCGGTAATTCCAACGCCTAGCAGCAGGGTGATGCCATTGAGAATGCTCCAGGCTGGCGTCAATCAGGCCTGATTGACGCCAGCCTGGAGAGAGGATAATCCTCACCTTACTTTGCCCATCTCAGTGACAGCGAAAACAGCTGATCGTCCCCTCCTGATGGGCAAGTGCGTCCCAATTTCTATGGGGGTATTTGACCCTGTTGCTTACTGGCAAAGGCCCCCGTTCAATGTGTGAAACTGCGCTGCACCCAGACGAGAAAATCGGGGTTGCAGATATCTGTTTGGTTTGAAGTAGAAAGCCTTAACTATCGTAGGGTGTGTCATCGCCTAGCGTGACGCACCAAAGCCAGTCCTGGCGGTGCGTTGGGCTGTCACCACAACGCACCCCACAGCAATGTTTATTTATGGCTACCTACTTACTCCAGGCGTTGCTGAATCAAGAGATAAACCTTGCTGGAACTAGAACATCGTCAAACTTGAGGCAGTGAAGTAACGCCCCAAAGCCTAGGGGATACAAACGGTCGGAAAAGTCGTCTCTCAGTTCTGAAAGCATTGCCCTAAGGGACGTTTCCTATCCTGTCAGAATCAGGTTATCCTCTTAATCAATCAAGGCTGGGGAAGTTCTCAAGGGTGTCGTCGCGTGTGCCTGCCAGAGATGCGATGCCAGAGGGGGACTCGTCTATCGATCGCACTAGCTGACCGTTTTGTCCGACCGCCGGGCACTCCGACTTTTAGAGCCACCCAATTTTCAGGATTAAGATAGCCAGATGATGCAGCACGAAATTCCAACCCTCGACCGCCAAGGTTTGAGAAGATTTGGCTTACTCACTGGGGCGATTATTGCTGTCCTCTTTGGGCTGCTGCTGCCCTGGCTGCGGGGGCACAGCTTTTCGCAATGGGCGCTGTTGATTGCGGCCATTCTGGCGGTGTGGGCGATCGCGGCCCCCTCAACGTTAAATCCGGTTTACCGCGTTTGGATGCGCATTGGCTTAGTGCTCGGCTTCATCAATACCCGCATTACTTTGGGGGTCATTTTTTATGCGTTAATGTGGCCGATGGGAGTGATGATGCGTTGGGTTGGCTACGATCCCCTCCATCGGCAGCGGTTAGCCGACGCTGAAACCTACCGCACGGCGAGTCAAGCCCGCCTCAAAAAAAGCATGGAGAATCCCTATTAATGTTTGAAACCGCGATCGATTTCCTCAAAGATCTCTGGGGCTTTTTACGAGAGCGCAAAAAGTATTGGCTCGCACCGTTGATTATCACCCTTGTGCTCATTGGGGTGTTAATCGTCTTTACCCAGGGGTCGGCGATCGCGCCATTTATCTATACACTGTTTTAGCGCTACCCAGGTTTGAGCCGCGCTGACGTGTTAAGGAGCCTAATATGAAATCAGGCTGGTTAAAGCTGTTGTTCATTAACATTGGCTTGACGCTGGGCATCGTCTTCAGCCTTAACTTTTTGATTGCCCTGGTGGATTTCGTGGTCTCGATGGCTGATGCGGCCTTGAGTGGGACTGCCGGTGTGGAAGTTGATCCTCGGGCTAGCCTCCGCAATTACTCAGACAACCCCGATTTGGCGCTGCAGCATTTTCAAGAATTTGAAGCCCTCGAAACGGAATATCAGTCTTTTGTCGCCTGGTCGCGCCGGCCCTTTGCGGGACCAACCATCACGATTAATGAGGTCGGCGATCGCGTTCACACGGGCGCTCCTGCAGTCACGCAGTCAGACACCGACGTGTATTTCTTTGGCGGGTCAACGGTTTGGGGCACGGGCGTTTTGGACGATCAAACTATTCCGGCTTACTTTCAAGACCTCTCACAATTAGCCACCACCAATAAAGGAGAAACCGCCTATGTGAGTCGGCAGTCCCTCAACAGTTTCATCAATTTATTGGCCAGCAATCCCAATCTTGACACAGTGGTGTTTTACGAAGGGGTGAATGACGTGCAATATCACTGTCGAGCTGATATTGGTGCCTTTGATCATGCGCGAACGACTCGGTTTCAGCAGGCGATCGCGGCCGATTCTGAGGAGACGGCTGACCGACTGCTATCGCCAACAGCCAAGTTTTTGTCCTACTTAGACGTCCTATTTTTGCGAGAAATTAGGCGTGTTGCGGTGGATATCGGTGAAGCATTCGCCCCCGAACGTGAAGCCGAAAGAATTGACAAATCATTAATCTGCGATGATTCACCCGAACTAGCCGAGCAAGTCGCCCAAAGTCTATTGCTGCACTGGGAAACCGCTCATCAAATCGCCCAAGCCAGAGGGGTGCAATTAATTGCCGTCTTACAACCCGTTTCCTACCTCGATGATTCGCCGGTCGATCATCTTGAACTCGATGCCGAACTCGGCAAGCAGTACGAGGCCGTTTATCCGATCGTGCAGCAACTGGTCGAAGCGTCAGACCAACCCTGGATTTGGGACTACACAGACGTTTTTGACGCAAACGAGTATGTCTATATTGACTTCTGTCATCTGTCTGGCAACGGCAATCGGCTCGTCGCAGAAAGACTCCACCGCGACTTACAGCAGTTTGTGCCGCCCTCTTAAATGAGTCCGCGATTGTTGAGCAACGCCCTACTCAAACAGCTCACACTGGCCATGATGGCGGAGTAAATGGTCGCAAAGTACGAGTGCCACCATGGCTTCCATCATGGGGACGGCACGAGGCAGCACGCAGGGGTCGTGACGACCTTTGGCGGCGAGGACGGTCTCTTCTCCAGCATTCGTCACGGTGTTTTGCGCTTTGCGAATGGTGGCTGTCGGTTTAAACGCGGCGCGAATGACAATGTTTTCGCCATTGCTGATGCCGCCTTGAGTGCCGCCCGACCGATTCGTGCGGGTGCGCCAGTTACCCTCGTCGTCGGTATAAAATTCGTCGTTGTGCTGACTGCCGGTTAACAGCGTGCCCGCAAAGCCCGATCCCAGCTCAAAGCCTTTGCTCGCCGGCAGCGACATGACGCCCTTGGCGAGGTCGGCTTCCAACTTATCGAACACGGGTGCGCCCAATCCTTTGGGAACATTACGGGCCACGCATTCCACCACACCACCGATCGAGTCGCCCTGATCGCGCATGGCTTCGATGCGATCGATCATGCGCTGGGCGGCTTCTGGCTCGGGACAGCGGACAATATTGCTCTCGACTTGCGCCAGGGTGACCGCGTCGGGTTCAACGACACATTCAATATCTTGAATGCGCTTAACGTAGCCAATGATTTCCACCCCGGCATATTGCTTGAGGATCTTTTTGGCGATCGCCCCGGCGGCCACGCGACCAATGGTTTCTCGCGCCGATGAGCGACCGCCCCCCTGATAATTGCGAAAGCCATACTTGCTGTCGTAGGTGGCATCGGCATGGGAGGGCCGATAGGTAGTCGCCATCTCACTGTAATCTTGCGGGCGGGTATCTTTGTTGCGCACCCAAATGGCAATGGGGGTACCGAGCGTTTTGCCCTGAAAGACGCCGGACATGATTTCGCACCGATCCGCTTCTTTGCGGGGGGTGGTGATTTTGCTTTGGCCCGGACGGCGGCGATCGAGTTCCACCTGAATTTCGTTAACGGAAATTTCAATTTGTGGGGGGCAGCCATCAATCACCACCCCGACAGCGCCACCGTGGGATTCGCCAAAAGTGGTAATGCGAAACAGATGACCAAACGTGTTACCCATAAAAGCCTGAAGTGCAGCGGTATTTTCTCATCCTAGTACAGCGTGATGGCCGTTGGGGTGCGGCAGTCGCGACGGGCCAGGATGTCGTAGAGAACTGAATCCTAATTATTTTAGAGATCGGACTCCCGATGCCATTTTGGCAACGCCGGGGCCGGGGCACCGGGGGGCTAGATTTGTCGTACGGTGTCAGAAAATCGATATGAGGGGCTGTCATCTGTTAGCCGCTCAATGTCTGTACCACAACGGTGACAATCCCTGACTGGATTTGTGGGGCGGGCGCGGCCATGCTGCTCCCCTAGAATTTTGGGTATTCATTCATCACGCGGCCTCGTACTCCAGGGCAGAAGTAATACCAATTCTCCGAAACTGGGCTACAGATCTTCCTTGCGACGCCGCTCAAGGAATGTCGGCTGAGCGGAGTCGTCAGCCCGATGGGCAGGCCAGGCCAACACGCAGTGTCTCCTAATGGGAGAAAGCCGACTTGTATGTGTAGCTGTAATCACTCTGGAAACTAAGTTTCTTGCCGTATCGCTGCGATAGTCGCTCGATCCCCCGCTGTCGCCGCCCCTAAGCCCTCCGGACAGGCTGCGCCACAGAAAAAGCGATTGTCTTAGCTGTCAAGCCCCCCTTGCCGTTGAGGTTGCCAGGGCTGGCCGCTTTTGACGATCGCATTCAAGATGACCAATAGTTTCCGCATACAAGCGGTTAAGGCCACTTTCTTCTGTTTGCCTTGCGCTAGCAGGCGTTCATAGAACGCCTTAAGGACCGGATTGTGCCGTGTCGCCACCAATGTCGGCATGTAAAGCGCCGTTCTCACTCGTGCTCGACCACCCCCAATCATGCGCCGACCGCGAACCTGCCCACTATCTCGATTCGGTGGGGCAAGACCGACCAAAGCCGCGATTTGCTTAGGATTCAACTGTCCCAACTCGGGCAACTCTGCCAACAACACCGCTGATAAGACCTCTCCCACACCGGGAACGCTTTGCAGCAATTGGGCCTGCTGGCACCATAGAGGAGTTTGCCAACTGCTTGGCTGGAGTTGCTCGTCCAGTTCTCGGAGTTGTTCCTGGAGCCAGTCAAGAGGGTGGTCAATCTGCTCTCTGCTCACTCCTTGTACGGCGGCGCGTCGATTTTTCTCAGCGGTGATCATCTCGACCAACTGCTGGCGTCGTGTCACTAACTCACTTAATTGCCGCGTTTCCTGAGAGGCTAGCGGCCTGACTTCTGGCTGAATCACTTCTGCAAAGTGGGCCAAGATAGCCGCGTCTATCGTCTCCGTCTTGGCCAATTGCCCCGTTGCCCAAGCGAAGTCTCTCACTTGACGGGGATTAACCACGGCTACAGCTAGGCCCACCTGACTCCATTGAACAGCCGCTACCAGTTCCAGCCCCCCGGTGGCCTCCAACACCACCCGCTCGACCGATAGCGATTCAACTTCAGCCATGAGTTGAGCAATGCCGACCTCGGTATTGGCATGCTGTCGCCGCCGACCGCTGGGACGAATATCGGTGTCTAAGGTGCATTTACCAACGTCGCTGCCTATCCAACACTTGATTTGAGTCATGATGCTTCCCCAATCATGAACCCAATCAACCCACTCTTCCTTGCTAGATACGGGCTCGAAGCCCAGGCGTTGAGCTTTACTCTGCCGCAGGCTTATGTTCGAGTTGATGGCCTTGAATTAGGGGTGGCGACCCGAGCTTTTCCCCGGTTTGATGAACCAAGGGGGAGACGGTCTGCCACACCTTCAACAATACAAGGAGGTAGGAGCCATCTGAATTGTTGATGTGATTCCATATACTCCCGCAGCAGTTGATTAATCTGCGTTTGATAACCTGCCCCTTGGATCCAAACCAATCCAATACATCGCGACTGATGCGAAGCGTAACTTGAGCGGTCGCCCCCCGTCGATGATAGGCCCCGCCGCACAACAGCTGTGGCAAACCTGCCTGGTGTCACCTCTGGGCAGTTCGATAAATTGATGTCTTTATCGCTCATCGCATCTAAAGTGTTGCCCATCAGTTTGAGCGTTGTTCAAAAGTGCCGGGCACATCAGTGATCAGTTAACGGTCCATCGCCTAAGCGACCGTCTGGATTCAGCGGCATGCCCGGAGGGTAAGCGATCGCAGCTTAAGACTTGAAGGTCGTCCACTCTTGCTTGAGTAACGCCATGAAGGTCGCAATCCCCTGGGAAAACCCTTGAGGGTCGGGCTGAACGTACTCTGGAAACTCTTCATAGTAGCGCCAAGGCTCAGAGGGATTGTGGCGTAGGTGCAACACGCGATCGTCGCCCACCAATTTCCAGAGCATTTGACCGCCTTTAGGAATTTCAGCCATCACAGCCTCCTTGTTCTTAACAATATCGTTAGCCAATATCCGTATGGTTCAGCCAATTGTGCCAGGATCAACGCAAATATATGTAACAAAAGACACGTGTTTTCTAGACTTATTGACTGACATAGTATCTAGGCTTTGGTGAGAGCTTACCCTGATTGAATCGCCAGCGTCATCCTTCTCACCGGGGGGGAGGGCGAGAATTAAACGGGATGGCCAGTTGGCTGATCGGTTCTTAGTGGCTGAGTTATGACCACTGAGCGTGAGCCTGTGGTGGCGGTCTGGGTAGCCTTCGGTAGGGTTTAGTTATGCCCAACGGGAACTGGCACGATCAAGGCAACATCTAGATCTTCTAGGCCAATGGGATCGGCTGGTGATGCCGTCATCCTGATGTGGGGGTGTGCTACGGACGTTTGTTTGGGTTGAACAAGCGGCATAATAGACGGGGCTGAAGGGCAGATTACTCGATACCCTGACTGTGGTTAGACAAGGACATTCAAAATGAAGCACTTATTTTCTAGAACTGTTGGGCCTTGGGCTGCAGTTCTCACAATTTTAGGGGCAGGTTTGGTGGGAACTGCCAGTGTGGCGAGTGCCCAAACGATATTTGAAGAGCAGGGTACGATCGTCCCAGCCTTAGAGGAATATCCCTTAGACATGGAAGCTGGGGATGTCGTGGCGATCATCATGACTAGCGAAGATTTTGATACGGTGCTGACGCTGATCGGACCCGCCGGAGAAGAGGTTGCCTTCAACGATGATTTTGGCAGCACCTTGAATTCGCGGATTGTCTACAATGCCGAGGCGGCAGGTAGCTACACCATTGTGGCCAAGTCCTTTGATGGTCAAGGCGGTGACTTTGCGATTGAGGTGCGCACCGCTACCGATTATGAGGTGGCGTTTAGCCAAGCCCAGGTCAGTATTGAAAACCAGGATTATGACGGGGCGATCGCATCCTATTCTGATGCGATCGAGTTGGATGACAGTAACCCGGAAGCTTTCTTAGGCCGGGCCGACGCCTATTTTGGTCAGGCTCAGCTCGCGCTCGAAGCCCAGGGTGAATTTTTGGAAGACCCCACCGACTTAGCTCCTGAGATCCGGGAGGCGATCGTGGCTGACTTTGCCAAAGCGGCAGAACTCTACGAAGCCGAAGGCGATCCGTTCACCGCTCAGTCTTTGCGAGAGCAAATCCAATTCATTGAAACTGGTGAGTTTCCTGGCCCTGAGGGCGGCGGCCCCCGCTAGTCTGACCCGTTGGCAAATATTGGGGTGATTTTATCCGGACGCAGGGCGCGATCGCAGTAGAGAGGAATGGTAGATGCACCCTGATTTCTAGCCCTCGCCAATTTGGCGGGGGCTTTTATTATGCGTTAAAACGCTTTGGCTCCTGACCCTACAGCCAGCCATAATTTGATCCGGTCATCCCTAATGGCGGCAATCATTAATCTGACAGACTTTTTGACGCCGTAGGGCTTGCCCTTCCCGCAGGAGATTCCGAACTCTACATTCCGTAGGGCGTTGCCCTTCCCGCAGGGGATTCTGCGATGGCGGCCAGTGCGCCCCCGACCCAGTGGGCAAAATATCCGCACCGGGCGATCGCGGCGGTCGCCATTCCCTCGCCGAGCAGCTCAGCCCACCATTGCGCGCCCGCTACAAAGCGCGGCTTATCCCGAGTGCGGATGAGCCGGGATAACGCAGACAAAGAGCGATACACTAACCAGGTCATCCTGTTGTGCCAGTATTGATTCAACTTAAAGGTTCAGGCGGGGCGATCGCGCTGCCCTGACTGACGCAATTAACTCAATGGCGGCAAGGCGGGGGCAAATTGCATTTTGAGCTCACATACGCATGTCATCTTCTATGCCCATCCCGATTCTGCTGGTTACTGCCGAGCAATTATCGCAAGATTTTCCAGCAGAAAAGGGCTGGATTGAGGCTACCGGTTTCAAGGCAGAGCCCGGGACGTTTTGCCTGCTCCCCGGCCCCGATCAGCGCCTAGCCAAGGTTCTTGTCGGCCGGGGTAAAACGCTTAGCCTCTGGCTGTTGGGCACGGTGGCACAGCAGCTACCGGCGGGCCAATACGCCCTGGCTAGTGAGCTGACGCCCGCTGAGGCCACTGCAATCACCCTGGGATGGCGACTTGGTCAATATCGCTTTCATCGCTATAAGCAAACTCAACCCAGCGCGATCGCTGAGCTGGCGGTGCCCGCCGAAGCTGACCTCGCTTACATTGAAGCCGTCGTAGAAGCCACGTTTTTAGCTCGAGACCTGGTCAATACCCCCGCCAACGATATGGGACCTAACGACTTGGCCGAGGCCGCTCGCGTTTTGGCCGTCACCTATGACGCTGATGTGACCGTCACTCAGGGCGCCGATTTAGAAGCCCAAAACTATCCGATGATCTACGCCGTGGGCAAGGCCAGCACCACGCCCCCCTGTTTGATCGATCTGCGCTGGGGCGATGTCGATGCCCCCCAAGTCACGCTGGTGGGTAAAGGCGTCTGCTTTGACTCCGGCGGGTTAGATCTCAAACCCGCCAAAGGCATGCTGATGATGAAAAAAGATATGGGGGGGGCGGCTCAGGTTTTAGGCTTAGCCACTATGATCATGAAGCTCCATCTCCCCGTCTACTTGCGAGTTTTGATTCCCGCTGTTGAGAATAGCGTCGCGGGCAATGCCATGCGCCCGTTAGACGTGCTGCCAACCCGCAAAGGTATCACTGTCGAAGTCGGCAACACCGATGCTGAGGGTCGCCTCGTGTTAGCGGATGCCCTGTGGGAAGCCAGTGGTGAACAGCCTGAGCTCTTGGTGGATTTTGCCACCTTAACCGGGGCCGCCCGCGTCGCCTTAGGCGCCGAACTACCGGCCTTTTTTAGCAATCAGTCCAAAATCGTTCAATCGTTAGAAACAGCGATGGCGGCGGCCACCGATCCCCTGTGGAATTTGCCGCTTCACCGTCCCTATCGCGATTTGCTCAGCAGCAAAGTAGCCGACCTCTCCAACATTTCCAGCGGTTCCTTTGGCGGCGCAATTACCGCCGCCCTATTTCTGCAAGAATTCGTCAAGCCCGAAACGACTTGGATTCATATCGACGTCATGGCTTGGAATGTCCGTAACCTGCCGGGCCGCCCTGAGGGGGGCGAAGCGATGGGGATGAGAGCGATTTTTGAGCTGATTCGACAAGAGTTTGCCCAATCCGCTAAGTGACAAGGCCGTCGGAGTGCTGTGGCGATCGCCCAACGCACTGCCGGAGTTGACTTGGGTGTGTCACGCTAGCGATCACGCACCCAAATCCTTCCTGTGGCTACGGCCTCAAGACCAGCAAAACTATCTGGTTTAGAGGCCGTGGCTCGGTGCTGCCATCACATTTCTGCTCCGGCACAGCACAGCTTTTGCCGGGTTTTGACAATGCCGAGACCCGAGCGATCTGGACGCTATTTTTAAGCCCCTGAGCTGGATGCCAACGGGTGACTTTTGACCTCTCAAGCACCCGCACCAAGAACTACGAAGCCGCTCCTGATGCGCGCTCAAAAATGCGTTTGCGGCAACGCGAGAGCGGCTCAGTTGTTTTGAATCAAATGTACATCTCTCTGCGGGAAAGGAATGGAAATACCGGCGGCATCCAATCTTTTCTTGACGTTTTCGTGAACGTTGAAATAGACCGACCAGTAATCTTCTGGCTTAGCCCACGGACGCACGGCAAAATTAACGCTACTGTCACCCAACTCCATCACTGCGATCGTCGGGGTCGGCTCCTTTAAGACCAGCGGATCACTCTCTAGCACCTCAGAAATGACCTGCCTCACCTGGTCAATATCGGCTTCGTAAGCCACCCCAATCACCGTATCGACCCGCAGCTTACCGCGGACGGTGTAGTTGATAATATTGCTGCCTGTCAGACTCGAGTTCGGCACAATCACTTGTTTGTTATCTAAGGTGGCGAGGGTCGTGGTGAAGAGCTGAATGTCTAGCACCTCGCCTAATACATCAGCGGCTTCGATCAGATCGCCGACGTTAAAGGGTCGAAAAATAATGATCAATACGCCTGCCGCAAAATTTGCCAGAGAGCCCTGCAGGGCGAGCCCAACCGCCAAGCCCGCAGCCCCCAAAATCGCAATCAGAGAAGCGGTTTGTACGCCGAGGCGATTCAAGGCGGCAATCACGGCAAAAGCGAGGACGCTGTAGTAGGTCAAGTTCCCCACAAAAGAGGCTAGAGTCGGGTCCACATTGGCTTTGCTCATGAGCCCGCGGACTAACCGCCGCACAAATACGGCAATCCACTGACCGATGAAGAAAATGACGATCGCGGCCAGCAGATTGAGGCCAAAGCGGGTTACCAAATCTTGAATAACTACAAGATAATTATTGAGGCCAAGATCTTCCATTTAAAGGCTCCTAAAAATCAGCGTCGTCAGGCAGCATACTCGCGATGTAAATGGCTCCTGGAACTCGAACAGGTATCTTTATTTTTCGGCATCAATATACCAGAAAAATCAGAAATAACTGTGTTGAAAGCCACTAGGGTAGGACTTGTTGATCCAGCGGCTACCCCTGCATTTAAGCATCCAGAGGCTGTTTTTGTAGCCTCCCGCCGTGAATTGTTGTCGCCGATCGCAACCGAGGGGAAGGAGGTTTGCTAGCCTAGCGTTACCACAATCGTTCCTCACGGGCTATCGGCTATGCGCGCGCAGCAATCAGATCCTGAGACCAAGCTTGAGACATTAAAGCTCGTCATCTATTTAGTGCCGATCTTTGGCTTCTTCCCGGCGTTGTGGAGTTTGTATTTTAAGCAGGGGACGCGGCGAGAAACCACTGTGAGCAAGACGGCAGTGACCCTAGCACTCGCCTGGGTGATGCTGTCGCTGCTCACGGTAGCGGGCAGTCAAGCCGCGGATGTCGTCTCAACCCGCCTGCTGGTGACCAATCTACTGGCCACGACAGGATACTTTATGACGAGTTTTTGGCTGATGCTGCGCCTCCTGCAGGGGGGCAGTCCTCGCCTGCCCGGCCTGAGCAAACTCGGCGATCGCCTGCCGTGAAAAAGGCGGTAACCTGTAGCAACTTTTCGATTCGTCACTACAATACGGATGATTTCAGGGCAAAATGCTGGCTGACAGGGGGTTCATTCGCAAAAAAAGCTGTTACCATTTCAGCCACTTAAGATGAACAGCCGGGGTGAGCGCTCCTTTCCCCAACCGCCAACGCCCGGTTCTCTGGGTTCCTTAAAATCGACAAGCGTGAAACAATTGTACTGATTTCTGGGCCAGAGGCTCCTCCTTAATTTGGGGCTAGTATCTTTTGTTGTCGGTCAAGACCGCTGAGTTGTGGTCTGCCGCTATTGCCTAATTTCTGTGGTTTGAGGTCATTCGTGTCTAACAAAAAATCCTCTCGTCCGATTCGCCACTACCAGCCTCACGCTTCTGCTCAGCGATCGCGCCGCTGGCGCTTGCCCAAATGGCTCGGCATGGGCGTGGCCCTGGTGACCGTTGCCAGCGCTTCGGCCGTCGGCGGCGCGTTTTTGGCGGTGTCGCTCAACAGCACGCCACTGCTGCAGGGCAGCCTGACCGAAGAAGAATCAGCCTTCTTTAACCAGGATGATCCGATTACCGCAGGCAATAGCCTGCAGGTGCCGCGTCTGACGCGCCCGGTCAACATTTTGGTCTTGGGCATGAAGGTGCTCACCACCGACGTGAGCGACCTGCCGCCAGAAGCGCAGGATCTGGGCTATCACGCGCTGGTTAACTCCTTTGACGGGCTATCCGACACGATGGTGCTGATTCGCTTTAACCCCCATACCGATCAGCTAGTCGTGCTCTCGCTGCCGCGCGATACGCGCACGCTGGTGCAGGGCCGCATGACTAAGCTCAACGAGGCCAACCAGGAAGGAGGGCCAGCCCTCTCGGCGCGGTCGGTGAGTGATCTGCTGGGAGGGGTCGAAATTGATCGATACGTGCGCATCAACGTGCAAGGGGTCGAAAAGCTCATTGATGCCCTGGGAGGGGTCGAAGTCAACGTCCCCAAAGACATGAAGTATCAGGATGACAGCCAGCATCTCTACATCAATCTCAAGGCCGGTGAGCAGCGGTTAGATGGCAGCAAGGCGTTGCAGTTTTTACGCTTTCGCTATGACGACCACGGCGACATTGGGCGGATTCAGCGACAGCAGATGATGATGCGGGCGGTCTTAGAACAAGCGCTAAACCCGAAAACGATCGCGCGGTTGCCCAAGATTTTGTCGGTCATTCAGTCCCATGTGGACACTAACCTCAACGTTGAAGAACTGTTGGCCCTCGCGGGGTATGCGTCAAAAACGAATTCTTACAACACGCAAATGCTGATGCTGCCAGGCGACTTCAGCAGCACCAGCGATTATGAGCTGAGCTATTGGCTGCCCAATCTGCGCGAGATTGACGGCATGGTGTCAGAGTACTTTGGCTATGGCACCCGGCAAGTCGCCGCGTCCGAAGACCCACAATATTTACGAGTGGCGATTCAAGACAGTACCGGCGATGCGATCGCAGTAGATAGTTTGGTGCAAACGCTGTATGACAGCGGTTACTACAACGTCTACATCGAAGAAGACTGGAATGAAGAATTGCCCATCACCCGCGTCGTCGCTCAAAATGGGGATCTGGCCAGCGCCGAAACCCTGCAGCGGTTTTTAGGCTTAGGGGAAGTCCGGGTCGAAAGCACCGGCATTCTCGATTCGGATATCACGATTCGTCTCGGCCAAGACTGGCTCGATGAGTACGGCACCAGTTCCAGTTTGTAAGGCTCTATGGCAACTTCCCAGGTTCTGACCTGCCACATTTGGTTGGTCGACAGCGATCCCCCCATCTGGCGACAGTTTCAAGTCAGCGATCGCACGCTTTTGGCCGACTTGCATCCTATTTTGCAAGCCGTGATGGGGTGGCAAGATAGTCACCTACATCAGTTTCAAGTGCAGGGCCAGCCCTACGCCAACCCCGCATCGCCCCCTCTAGAAGGCACTCTAGATGCCACAACTAAAACGCTGGCCGACTTTCAATTTGCGCCGAACGAAACGTTTGCTTACACCTATGACTTTGGTGATGGCTGGCTCCATCAAATCACCGTAGAAGCCAGCCAGCCAGCTGCCAACAAGCCGGCAGCACCGCTCTGCTTGACGGGCGATCGGGCCTGCCCACCGGAAGATAGTGGCGGTGTTTGGGGCTATGAAGATCTCTTAGAACGACTCAATGATCCCGACGATCCGGAATACGAAGAGCTGCTCGACTGGCTGGGAGATTTTGATCCTGACAAATTTGATCTGCAGCAGATTAACCAGCAGCTATCGTCCCAATAGTCGCGGTCATTTGGCGATCGGGCTGGATCGTACCAGCGCAGGGGACTGGAGAGCTAAGGGGCTGGAGATTGATCGCAGCTGAGCAGAATCCCTCAAAAGCGTTCTCGTCGCCAAGATTATCGGTGGGTTTCAACCCTTGAGCCCATGCTGTAGCCGCTGGCAGCGTTTTTCGTAACACTAGAGGCTGTCATCATTTAGCAGCTGAGTCCTGATACTGAGAGTGGTTCAGCCTCTAGCTAAGTTGACGGAGCGGGCGCGGCAATGCCCATACCGTCAGGCTTTCGAGCTTAATTGATGACGCGCCCAAAAAAAAGCAGGATGGCGAAGGCTATGAAAACGGATGTGATCGTCATCGGTAGCGGCATTGGCGGGCTCAGCTGCGGTGCGTTGCTGGCCCGCTACGGCCTCGACGTGGTGGTCTGCGAAAGTCACATGATCGCGGGCGGTGCTGCCCACGGATTTGAGCGCCAGGGCTTTCAGTTTGACTCTGGCCCTTCTCTCTATTCGGGCCTGTCTGACCGCAACTCTAACAATCCGCTGCGCCACGTCTTAAATGCTATTGGCGAAGATGCCGACTGGCACACCTATGACACCTGGGGCTGCTGTCTGCCCGAGGGAGATTTTGCCACCCAGGTTGGTGCAGATCAGTTTTGTGAGGTGCTCGCGACCCTGCGCGGGCCGGAGGCGATCACGCAATGGCAACAGTTACAGGCTCTGATGCAGCCCTATGGTGAGGCGGCAATCGCCCTGCCTCCGGCGGCACTGCGGTTTGACTGGGGCTGCCTGCAAACCGTATCGCCATTCTTGGGCTCAATGCTGGGCCATGTGCTGCGGCTGCCAGAACTGACCGGGCCGTTCAGTCAGCTGATGCATCGGGTCGTGAGCGATCCGTTTTTGCGGCACTGGCTTGATCTGCTGTGTTTTTTGCTGTCGGGGCTACCAGCATCTGGTACGAGTACTGCTGAGATGGCCTTCATGTTCGCCGATTGGTACCGCCCCGGCGTCACGCTCGATTACCCGGTCGGCGGCAGCGCGGCCCTGGTCGCGGCTCTCGTGCGCGGGCTTGAAAAACAGGGGGGCCAGCTGCGCCTGGGGGCTCACGTGGATGCCATTATGATGGCGGGCGATCGCGCCACCGGCGTTCGGTTGCAAACGGGGGAGACGCTGCAGGCGCGGCGGGCCGTGATTGCCAACGCCTCCATTTGGGATACGCTACCGCTCCTCCCAGATCACCCCGCGACCCGCACGCTACGGCAGCAGCGGCAAACGATGCCGCCTTGTCCCAGCTTCATGCATCTGCATCTGGGCATTGACGCAACCGGGTTAGAGCACCTGGCCTGCCATCACATCGTGGTGAACGACTGGGCAGCCGGGGTCACCGCCGCACAAAACGTTGTGCTGATCTCGATGCCTTCACAGCTTGACCCCACCCTCGCCCCACCGGGCAAAGCCACCCTCCACGTTTATACACCGGGCAACGAACCCTATGACCTGTGGCAGGGACTTGATCGCCGCAGTGCCGCCTATCACCAGCTCAAAACCCAACGATCAGCCGTGATGTGGCAGGCGCTTGAACGAGTCATTCCCGATGTGCGGCAGCGGGTAGAAATAGAGCTGGTGGGCACGCCGTTGACCCACGAACGTTTTCTGCGGCGCTACCGGGGCAGCTACGGCCCCGCGATCGCGGCGGGCAAAGCGCTCTTTCCGGGGCCAAAAACCCCGATTGACGGGCTGCTGTGCTGTGGCGACTCCACGTTTCCCGGCATTGGCCTACCCGCCGTGGCCGCTAGCGGCTTCATCACCGCCAACACGTTGGTGCCGGTCAAGGATCATTGGCAGCTCATGGCTGATATTGGTCTGCGTTAAAGGGCGGGGGCGATCAAGATGTTAAGGATAAGCATCCGGATTTGATCTGACTTGAACAACGTGAGTTCGATGGCTAAGGAAGCTCAAGAAAAGACTGGGGCATCAGCTTCATAGTGTCCACTATTGAACAGCCCCAGTAATGAGCATCAGTCTACCGCGCCTCGATTTGACTCAGATTTTCTGCGATGTCGATGACTTTTATGCTGCCTTTGAGACGGCTTGCCAGCAATGCTCCCAACTGCCCTATGATGGCGCAGCCAAGCCCTATCGTTCGCGGTTGAGTTTAAGTGAAGTCATGACGATTGTGATCGCGTTTCAGGGCTCTGGCTTCCGCACTTTTAAGGACTTCTACACCTGCCAAGTGCTGCCCCACTGGCGTCCAGCCTTGCCAAATCTGGTCAGTTACAACCGCTTTGTCGAATTGAGGCCCTGGAGTGTGATGGCCTTAATCGACTTCTTGCCAACGACTTTTGGGGATTTGAGCGGCATTCGCTTCATCGATGCCACCTCGGTCGCCGTCTGTCATCCCAACTGAGCCCGGCAGCACCAGGTCTTTAAGCACCCAGCGGAGTGGGGCAAAAGCTCAGTGAAATGGTACTTTGGCTTCAAACTACACCTGATTATCAATGACCGAGGAGAGCTCTTAGCCGCGACTTTGACTCCCGGCAATACGGACGACCGCAAACCGGTACCCGAAATGGCCCAACCTCTCACCGGCCAGCTCTTCGGGGATAAAGGATATGTGTCTCAGACCTTGTTTGAACAACTCTATGAGCAAGGCCTAGAATTGATTGCTAGACGCCGCAAAAATATGACCAATCAGCTCATGAGCCTGATGGACAAAGTCCTCTTGCGCAAGCGGGCTATCATCGAGTCGGTGAACGACCAGCTCAAAAATATTTGTCAGATTGAGTATTCAAGACATCGCAGTGGGATGAATTTCCTCGTCAATCTGGTGGGCGGGTTAATTGCCTACTCTTATACCGATTCTCTACAACAAGGCTACAGATCTGGCTCCCCTGCTCCTTGGCTCCCCTGCGTTTCCAAGACTGCATCGGAAGTCCGATCACTGAGAACTGGTATTATAGTGATTCTAATTAAGAATGAGAATCACTATAGTTTTAGGCACATCGATAGT
>ERZ1740060.473-NODE-473-length-22033-cov-4.911639_pt1 | contig 22033 bp, 21 predicted proteins | sample MGYA00581743_ERZ1740060 | MGnify/ENA primary metagenome ERZ1740060 (study PRJEB43018, sample SAMN04849235) | marine metagenome | isolation source: floating plastic debris | place: Pacific Ocean | collected 2008-08-27 | study: EMG produced TPA metagenomics assembly...
ACACCGGCCCTGCGTTTTTGAGCGCGGGGTTTCGCGTGTTCTTTCCCGCTGCAGCGCTCTGGGCCGTCCTTTCCGTGGCGCTTTGGGTGGCAATCCTGACAGGCGTGACGGATATCAACTCGCGTTTCGACCCGGCGACATGGCACGCCCATGCGTTCTTGTACGGCTATCTCGGCGCGGTTCTCTCCGGCTTCGTGCTGACTGCGATGCCCAACTGGACCGGACGCGCGCCGCTATCGGGCGCGCCGCTTCTGGGACTATTCGCTTTATGGCTTGTTGCGCGGGGCGCGCATCTGGTTTCTGCTGCGATTTCTCCTCTGCCGCTTGTTCTGATCGATCTCAGCCTGCCGCTCTTGCTGATCCTCTACGCTCTTCGGGAAATCGCAGCGGCGAGACATTGGCGGGCTCTCCCGGTGATCGTACTCATTGCTATCTTTGCCGCCAGCGATGTGATCTTTCATCTTGAGGCCGAGCGCTTTGGCTACGCCGCGCAGGGCCTTGGCGTGCGCATTGGGCTGGCGACCATCCTGATGCTGATCGCACTGATCGGAGGGCGTATCATACCAACGTTCACGCGCAACTGGCTCACGAAGACCGGTGCCGAAGACTTGCCAGTCCCAGCAATGCAACGCTTTGATCTGATCGCTCTGGCTGTTTTGGCCGCGGTGCTTTTGTCCTGGGTGATCGCGCCCTCTGCCGTGGTGACTGCCATCCTTCTGATTTTCGCGGGCGTGGTGCATCTCGCGCGGTTGGCGCGCTGGCAGGGCTACCGGGTGTTGCGAGAGCCGTTGATGTGGGTTCTGCACGCGGGATATCTGTGGCTGCCACTCGGAGCCTGGGCGATGGCCCTGCAGATTCTGGCACCAGACAGCATCACCCCGGCGGCGGCGCAGCATGTCTGGATGGCCGGTGCTATTGGATTGATGACGCTCGCGGTGATGACCCGCGCCGTGCTGGGCCACACCGGTCGCCCCTTACACGCCGGACAGGGAACGGTTGCACTCTATGGACTGGTGATCTTTTCGGTTCTCTCCCGCGTCAGCGCGGTGCTTTTACCGGACATCGAGAGTGTGCTCCTTTCCGCATCAGGCATGACGTGGCTGGCGTCGTTTGCACTCTTTTTTGTTCTTTACACGCCCGCTTGTCTTTCGCGACGGCGCTCAGAGTAATCGATTTGCGTGCCGGGCGTTCTGACGCTGACCTTGTCGATCACTCCCTTCATCATCGTCTACGAAAAATGCCGTCCTGCAGCCATCTCGCATCATTGGCCGGTACCAACAGGTTAGCTTGCAGGAGAAAAAGTCCTTTGCACCACTCTAGCTGACCCATTTTTTGCATCGCTAGCAAATCTTTATTGCAACCTCCGAATTAGTTGGTGGGACGTTGCAAATACTTAAAAGCGGGCTTTGGCGGGAGGTACAGCATTTTGAGCTTTGCGCTTTTCGCGGCTATCGGTACCGGCGCAGCAATCACCGAAAGTTCAAAAGTTTGCCCATCGAGGACGGCCCAAAGCGGAGCTTTAACCTATCTATTAGTGCTGCGATGCAGCCTGATAACCGGCCGTTCGCTGTGCCTACTCAACGTAGAGCCTAGCAGGGTTCTCAAACGCGGGGTGCAGAACCATATTGAAGCAAGCGCTCTGCGGTATAGCCCACCGCTCGCCGAAGTCGCCGCACCGTCCACTATTGCTCACTTTTGCCCACATTGAGGAGATGGGCTATAGCGGCAATTCCGGCTTCGGCGCATATGTCGTCATACTCTTTGCCTGTTGCGTCTTCACCCGGGGACCCGGCAATGCCGATGCCGCCGATCACGGCCCCGTCGTAAAGAATGGGGATGCCGCCTGACAAAGTGATCAGGCCAATTTCGTTAAAGACCGCGCCCAGGGTCGGCTCATGTTCGTTCTCGGCTTCAATAACGGCTGTGGCCTCGCGGCGTGAGGCGGCGGTGATGGCCTTGCGACTGCTGGTGTCGATCGTGTGCGGGAAGGCGCCCTCTTTCATCAGTTGCACACGGGGTTGCGCCCGTTGGTCCACAACAGTGACAGTGACAGCAAAGCCTATATCGGTGCATTTCTTCTCGGCCGCCATGGCGGCTGTCACCGCCCAATCGAGAGGAATGCTCATCTCGACATGAGGCTCGGCATTTGCACCGCCTGCCAATGCAATGAAAGCGCTCAATAGGGCTGTTTTTCGGATTTTTCTCATATCATAGATCCTTTTGCCTTGGTCGGGATGCGGACGCGCATCAGTGATGCTGGCTGATGTGATGGACAAGCCAGTTGGCACCGTGTGCGTTGTTCGGGTCACGAATGAGAACATGCGGGTGAAACGCTTCATCTGAGCCAGCCCTCATCGCTGCGAATTCGATCAGGATGGACGGTCCGGAGACCCGGTAAATCACCGGGCCAGTGCCATCGGTAGGGCCCATCCACATGAAATACAGATTCTGCCAACCGCCACTATGGATTCGTTCAAAGTGATCTGCCGCAAAATCAAAATCTGAATTTGCGACGTATTCTACGATGAGTTTCCACATCAGGCTGCGCTGATCAGGTCGAAGCTGGTCACCAGAGATGCCTTGTTGTTCAAACCGGTATGGTTTTGCCTCCGGCACGCTTGAAGCCACAACCGCAGCGCTTTGTTGGTCAGGCGTCAGAGAGTTCATCAGCTCGTAGCCCCTCATGAACTCTTGCGGCAAGGGCGTGTCGTCTTCGGTCGGGGCCGCAACACTGTAGAACACAGGCATCAAAACCATGTGCCCGTTCAGGACCATCACATTGTACCGAAGATGCGGACCGTTGAGAGAGAAGCTCCAAAAATCGCCACTTTGCGGACTGCCGAAAATCGCGATCCGATGAACGTCGGGCGAACGTTCATGCTGCATCGCCGCGCGGATTTTGAAGAAGCCTTGTGAACTCGTTGAGGCGATCAGCAGGTCGTCAACAAGCTTGCGTTGATCCTGTGACAACTCCGACAGGCGCAATCCCAACGTGTCCGCTGCATCGTTGCGGGAAGCGGACCAATAGTCGGCCGCCTCGGGACCTTTGAACGCATAAGCCAGTGATGCTCGCTGAGCCGCGTTCAGGGTATCCCAAAACGCGAGGCCCGCGGTCTGGATCTGGGTGCCGCTTTTGGAGGCCGTGGGAACGGGAACAGCATGGCCATCATGCGCCAGCCCTTGCCCTGTGATGAGCGCCACACCCAGCACAAAAGACTGGGCGATACTTTTGATTGCAACCCGCATGGCCGTGTCGTCCGACGTGAGAACTTGATTGCGTCTCTTTGGCGCGTGAGTCTGAAGCCTATCTGAACGACCTTTGCGCCACTGGCTCCTTCAGCTTGCCTTCAGAAACGATAGTATACCGGGCAGGATTGGTTGCCTTTGCGCCAGCCCAATATGGCGGAACCGTCTCCAAGCGTGCCTCAGGAGGACCCATGCGCGTTTTGCTGGTTGAAGATGAGAGGCTGATCGCGGACCCGATTGTCGCGTATCTTGAGCAGGACGGCCATCATGTCGATTGGGTCGAGGATGCCGACAGTGCCGAGGAGGCCATTGCGACCTCGACATTCGACCTGATCTTTCTTGATCTCGGGTTGCCACGGCGGGACGGCTTGTCGTTTTTGCGATGGCTTCGCGGCTCCGGCCGAAACGAACCCGTGATTATTCTTACCGCCCGCGAAGCAGTCGAAAACCGGGTTGAGGGTCTGGATCTTGGCGCGGATGACTACCTCACCAAACCGTTCGACATGTCCGAGCTTTTGGCGCGCGCAAGAGCCCAGGTCAGACGTGCCCATGGTCGAAGATCACCAACTCTGACGCATCGGGATATTGATGTTGATCCAGCCGCACACACGGTTGCCAAAGCTGGGAAGACGATGGATGTGCCGCCTCTGGCATTTTTTGTGCTTGTGGTGCTTTTGGATTGGTGTTTTCGCGTGGTGTCAAAAGATGATCTTGCCCAGAACCTTTATGGGTGGGACGACAGCGCCGAAAGCAACACCGTTGAGGTGTATGTCTCGCTGCTCCGGCGCAAGCTTGGCGCGGATCTGATCCGTACGATCCGGGGTGTGGGCTATATAATCGACAAGGATTAGCATGACCAAAAGCTCTATCCGCGCACGCATTCAGCGCAGACTGGTTCCCCTGGTTCTCGGAAGCTGGTTGGGGGCATCTTTGCTGGTCTATTTTGGGACCCAATTGGAATTGCAGGATGCCCTGAATGCGCAGAAGGATGTGATGGCATCGGTCATTGCCCAGCTGCTCGACGATGAGATTGACGCATCCTCCCTGAGTGAGGACCTGGAACGCTACAAAGATGATTACCTGATCCGTATCTGGAACAAGGACGGCGCGTTATCCTTTGATTCTCGGGCGGCGCTGCCGCAAGACAAAGGGTCCCCCCTGCCCAGGTCGTCAACCCTCGGCCCGGAATGGGCGAGGTCTGACTTTCGGACCCAAGCAGGTGTCGTGATCCAGATTGCACGTTTGAAACAGGAAACCGCCGAACTAGTAAACCAGATTGCGCTCACTTCGCTTTTGCCGCTTGCGCTTGCGCTTTTGGGATCGGTGATCGCGGTTTTGTTTTTCGTGCGCGATGGTCTGAGGCCATTGACCCAATTGTCGTCGGATCTGAAGAAGCGGTCAGGTTCGGATCTCAGGGATTTGGCGCACTCTGATCAGGCCAAAGAACTGCAACCGATTGTCACCTCTCTGAACGGTCTGTTTGACCGCATTCGCAACCGTCTGAACCGCGAGAGGCAATTTGTGGATGACGCCGCCCATGAATTGCGCACGCCGCTCACGGTCATCAAGGCGCAGTGCCAAGCCATCGACCGGTCCGCGCTGCCTGCGGCCACGCAGGCGCGTGTCGACAACGTCCTTGTTGGCGTCGACAGGATGGCCCGGCTCACCGCCCGACTTTTGGATCAGGCGAAGGCAGAACAGGCGCCGGCGCCTTTCACGCAAGTAGAGGTGGCGCCCGTTCTGCGCGGCGTGGTGGCGGACCTCATGAATGACACGGCGCATACGCAAACCACCGTGGAACTGAACGTGATGGATGATGCAACCTTGGACTGTGTCCCAGATGATCTGCATGCCATATGTTGCAACCTGATCGAAAACGCGATCAAGTTCTCCGGGGTCCCGGGATACGTCCGGGTGACGCTGACTCATAGCGCCCTTACGGTTGAGGATAACGGCGAGGGCGTTTTGCCAGACCAGCGGGAGCATGTTTTCGAGCGGTTTGGTCGGGTGGACCGGGATAGCAGTGGCAAGGATCCAGACGGCACGGGCCTGGGGCTTTCCATCGTCAAATCCCTGGCGCTTCGCAACAATTTCCAAGTCTCGTTGTCCGATGCCGCATCATTGGGGGGCGCATCGTTCCGATTGGAGTTTTCCGGGCGCTGACATCGGTCTTCAGGTGCGCTTCAGCTTCATGTCGACAACGACTATTGAAGAGGAAGACACCATGTCCAACCCCCTCAATCGCCGCACGTTTCTGGCGATGTCCACGGCATCTTGCGTCGCAGGCCTCCCGGGTGGGGGCTCGGCGCAAAAGGCCGCGCGCCCGCTGCCAGTGATCCGAATGACGGACCTCACGAACGGCGTTGATGACAGAATCGCATTGTCGCTCAACGCGTCGACCCATGATTTCGGAACAGGTGGCAAAAGCCAGACATTCGGCATCAACAGTGACTACCTCGGCCCGGTACTGAAGGTGAAGCAAGGCCAGACACTTCCCTTTGATGTCTTCAACGGGATCGGTGACGTCACCACCCTGCATTGGCACGGACTGCATATTCCCGGCGATGTTGACGGGGGGCCACATCAGGAAATTGCCCCTAACGATACGTGGTCACCGGATGTGCCGATCGTCCAGCACGCCTCGATGAACTGGTTTCATTCCCATATGCACGGGGCGACGGCACAGCAGACCTACAATGGCCTCGCCGGTGTCCTTCTGGTCGAAGATGATGCGAGCCTTTCTGCTGATCTGCCCAAGACATACGGGGTCGATGACTTCACGCTGGTCTTGCAGGACAAGACGTTCAATGGCGCTGGCGAAATGACCTACGAGGTCACGACAGCATTGTTCGAAGATGGTTTCATGGGCGACACTTTGATCGTGAACGGCACGATTGCCCCAACGATCCAGGCCGTGCCAAAGGGCCTTGTACGGCTACGAATCCTTAACGCCTGCAACGCGCAATTCCTGACGTTGTCGATGTCCGAAGGGCCCTTGAACATAATCGCGTCCGAGGGTGGCTTTCTGGCGCGCACAGTCGAGGTTGAAAGCCTTGAGATGTCGCCGGGCGAACGCTACGAGATCCTCGTCGATATGGCAGAAGCCTCAGAAAACAGCCTGATGGTCACGTTCGAGCCGTCGGAGACTGGCCTATTGAGCGGCGTTTGGCAGGGGCTTTTCGGTGGGTCCACGATAGCGGCTGTCACCTTGGCACAAAACGATGAAACTGGGTTTGCAGGCTCTATGCCTGATACTATCGCGAACCTGTCTCCTCCGGATGCGTCAAAAGCCGTGCGGACGCGGTCGTTTGAGCTCAATATGGGCGGTGAAGAGGAACTTGCCTCTCTCGCTCTTCTCTGGGGCAATATCTGCGGTGCTGGTATGGTGATGGGGATCAACGGCCAGCCCATGAACATGGACCGTATCGACGAAGAGGTCCGCTTGGGCGATACCGAGATCTGGCGCATCCGCGTGGATGATCAGCATCATCCCTTCCACATTCATGGCTGCTCTTTTAGGATTCTGAAACAGGAAGGGGCAGAACCTCCTTCTTATGCGCAAGGTTGGAAAGACATGGTGCGCGTAGAGAACGGTTGGTCAGAGGTCCTGGTGAAGTTTGATCACGAGGCCAAAGCGGGCACCCCTTACATGTATCATTGCCATATTCTGGAACATGAAGACTGTGGCATGATGGGTCAGTTTACCGTGACAGCATGAGCCTTTGGCCGTCCTTCAGGATAGCCCTATTGCAGAAGCATCACACTGGAAGAATGAAGGAAACAGCCTTCTCTGCGTTCGGGTAACAAGTATCTACTTCGGCCCAAACCGGCCTTAGGTCTGCGAGTAGTGATGCTGCTGTGCGGCCCGTCATAGCCGACCTTCACGGCACCTACGAAATTGAGAACGTTGCGAACTGGTGATCTGCGGACAAAGCCGCCCATCGCCAACTCGCACGAATAACCAGTATACGGCCTTAATCGGGCAGCTTCGTTCAGAAAAACCTTAGAACCGAATGGTCACCGATCAGGTCGCGTAGGATCCAGCAAGGATTATCGCGGACTAGACCGTAACTTTCAGGATAAGACGTAACTTCAGACCGCCGTGAGTATAAGCGTCGTCTCGACCCTCACCGTTTCTTGGCCCCTTTTGATCCCAGAAATTGCGTCAGCAACAAAAGCGCCGACGACAGGATGACCATGATCGTGGAGATCGCCGCAATCGTTGGATCAATGTAATCGCGCAGCGCGGCGAACATGTGTTTTGTCAGCGTGGCATTCGCGCCGCCAGAGACAAAGATCGCCACAATGACTTCGTCGAAAGATGTCAGGAACGACAGCAGCGCTGCGGTGATCACCGAGAACCGTATTTGCGGCAACGTTATCAGGAAGAACGCCTTCACCCGGCTTGCTCCGAGGCTGCGCGCGACCTCTTCCTGACTGAGATCGTAGGACCGCAGACCCGCGGTCACGACAATAATGACCAAGGGGATGGCCAGCGCGCTATGGGCCAAAACCAGCCCCGTGATCGTATTGTTCAGCCCGACGCGTCCATAGACATAGAATGTACCAATCGCGATCAGGATGACCGGAACGATCATCGGCGTGATCAGCAGCAAGAAGATCGCACGGTTGGCGCGGTGCCTGGACACAAAGAGCGAATAAGCCGCCATGGTCCCCAGTGGCGTCGCCAGCAGCATGGTCAGAAAACCGACCTTGAAGGACGTGGTGGTGGCGCGCATCCACTTGGTCGACCCGAGATACTCTTCGTACCAGCGCATTGACCAGACACTGGGTGGAAACTCCAGATACTGAGAATCCGAGAACGACATCGGGATGACGATGAAGGTCGGAATGACCAAGAGCAGCATGATGACGGCCGCCACCACGTAAAGCCAAAGCCGGTTGCCATGGGTGATCTGGGTGTCTGTCGCCGGTCTGTGAAACCAAGACATGTCAGTTTCGCCCGAAAAGGGCTGCGTCGAATTTGAAGAAACGCGCCGCGAGATAAAGGATGAGGATCGTCGCCACGAGCAAAACCACGCCCAGCGCGCTTGCTGCGCCCCAATCGAACTGGTTTTCCAAAATCGCGGTGATCTGGTTGGACACCATGATAACCCGACCGCCGCCAAGCACGGCTGGCGTCACATAAAAGCCAAGACACAGAATGAAAACGATAAGGGATCCGGCAACCATGCCGGGCAGCGAGAGCGGAAAGTAGACGCTCCAGAATGCGCGGACAGGATTTGCCCCCAGATTAGACGCTGCATGCATCATGTCCTTGTCAATCTTGGACATAGCCGAATAGAGCGGCAGAACGAGAAAGGGCAGCATGATATGCGCCATCCCGATCAAGGTCCCCGTCATTTTGTGCACCAGCTTGACCGGCTCACTCCAAAACCCGATGTGCATGGCCAACTCGTTCAGCAAGCCTTGTCTTTGCAAAAGGACCAGCCAGGCATAGGTCCGCACCAGAAGCGACGTCCAGAACGGCAGAAGAACCGCCAACATGAAAAACCCGGCCCAGCGCGGTGGCAATTGGGCGAGAAAGAACGACAGGGGATAGCCCAGTGCGATGCAGATCAACGTGGTCAGAATGCTGACCTGAAAGGTGGTGATGAAGATGCGGTAATAGGACTTGTACTCGACCATCCGCTGATAGTTTTCCAGAGAGAACCCACCATCATCCCCAGTAAAAGAGAGATAGAAGAGCCAAGAGACCGGCAGCAGAACAACGAATGCGATTGTCAGCAGCGCCGGGATGACGAGGCTAAGAAGCGACCATTGCTCGCGCGCATGCTGGCGGGTCAGCTCCGCCTCGTTTTCGTGCGCATCGGCTCTTGTTTGATCGGGTGCCAGCGTGTCCATCAAGTCAGCCCATGGCCAGGAATGATGATCGCGTCGTCGCGGTGAAACACAATAGCGACCTGCTGACCAACCTGGGCTTTCGTCCCATCCGATTGTGCGCCGGTCCCGAAGCGCACGGCGAGCTCGGTATCGTCGGCAATCCCGACCAGGGCCATCTCGGATTCACCTTGGAACACCGTTTCCTGCAGGATGCCCGTCATGATGACCTTTGTGTCATCGGATTGATCCTGCTTGCCCGCGAAGAAGAGCCGCTCGGGACGCACGACAAGGGTCCAGTCTGTGCCCGGTCCCTCGACTGTGCCGATCTTTTGATCGTACAGGAAAACCGAATTGCCGCCCTGCCGCGTCAGGGGCAGCATCGTCGATTCTCCGATGAAATCCGCGACAAAAGCGCTTGCGGGCCGGTTATAGATGACTTCTGGCGTATCGAGCTGAACCAGCTCTCCGTGATTGATCACGGCAATGCGGTCGGACATGGTCAGCGCTTCGCGCTGATCGTGAGTGACATAGACGGTGGTGACGCCAAGCTTTCGGTGCAGATGTTTGAGTTCGATCTGCATGCGTTCGCGCAGTTTTTTGTCCAGCGCCGACAGCGGCTCATCCATCAGCAAGATCCGGGGCCCGAACACGAACGCGCGGGCGAGCGCCACGCGTTGTCTCTGGCCGCCGGACAACTGGTCGATGTTACGATCGCCAAGACCCGACAACTGCACCGTCTCCAGCGCTTCTTCGACACGGCCTGCCCGTTCCGCAACGCTCACGCCGCGTAGCTTCAGCGGAAATGCAATATTCTGGGCGACCGTCATATGCGGGAAAAGCGCGTAGCTTTGAAAAACCATGCCCACATCCCGCTTATGCGGTGGCGTTAGGATAACCTCTTTGTCGCCAAAGCGGATGCTCCCGGAATCGGGGCGATTGAACCCCGCAATCGCCATCAGTAGCGTGGTCTTTCCCGACCCGGACGGTCCCAGAAGCGTGAGAAACTCGCCGCTGTGAACGTCCAGATCCACCGATTTCAGGGCATACATCTGACCATAGCGTTTGGTCAGGTCTCTGATCCTGATCGGCAGGGCCGTCGAGGTATGTTCGGTATCTTTCAAGGGGCGCTCACTTCGGCTTGCAGGGGAGCGATCGCGGGCGCAGCCAGCGCCCGGCGATCCGGTTTGAATGGCAAGCCGCGCTACTCGCTGAGCATTTCCATGTACATCTCTAGCGCTTCTGCGCGGTGCTCGGCATACCATTCAAGGCTGACGGGCACCATGAGCGGCACGTTGTCGGGATGGGACGGCAAGGCTTCGAGCAATTCTTGCGGCGCGGTCGTCACTTCATAGGCCAACTTGTTTGTCGGCCCGTAGGTGATGTGGAACGGCAGGTTGGCCTGATATTCCGCCTTGGACACCTCGGCGAGGAACTTCATCGCGGTTTCCTTGTTCGGCGCACCCTTGGGCATTGCAAAACAATCGTAGTCCAGCAAAGCCTGATCGAACGTGTAGCCGACACTGGCCCCGTCCTTCTTGGCATTGTCGAACCGGCCGTTCCAGCCTGTGGTCATGTCCACTTCGGCATCTTTCATCAACTGGGCCTGCATCGCCCCGGATTCCCAGAAGACCGAAATATGCGGTTTCAACTCGCGGATCTTGTTGATCGCCCGCTCCTTGCCTTCGCGGGTCGCCCGCACCTCGTAGACGTCTTCGGGTGCCACGCCGTCTGCGAGCAACGCAGGCTCAAGAGCCCCGTCCACATTGTTGGCGCGATAGGAACGCGTTCCCGGAAATTTCTCTACATCAAAGAAATCGGCCCAGTTTTGCGGCGCGCCATCCGATCCGGGCTCACCGTACTTTTCGGTGTTCCAGGCCATCACGGTTGCGAAGACGTCGGACCCGACGCAGTAATCCGTGTATGTGTTCTCGTAGAAGTTGGAGACATCCACCACGCTGTAATCGATCTTCTCCAAACAGCCCTTGGCTGCCGCGGCCGCCGCACCGCCTGATCCGGACACAACGAGGTCCCATGTTACAGCGCCGGATTCCACCTGAAGACAGGTCTTCGACATGCTGGCTCCGGACTCTCGGATGATTTCAATGCCAGAGTTTGCTGACGCATCGTTGAATAGCGCTTTGTCCTGCGCATCGCCATAACTTCCACCCCAGGACACAACCGTGATTGGTTCTGCCGCGGCGGCACCGGCGAACAGAAACGACGCCGCAGCCGTCACCGCCAAACCGGCACCACCGGTGTTGTGCTTACTTGTCCAAGACTTCATTCTGATTCCTCCCGAAAAGCTGATGTTTGCACCCTATAGCTTCAGAGCATAGATCAGCGATGAAAGACCTGTCTACGAGTTTGATTACGCGTAGTGATTTGCAGCACGAGCGGCTCGGCCGATCTCGCAGGCGGCGAAGGATGGAGAGGCTCGCCTCTGGCCATTGAGATCCTTGTTTCAGTCAGTCACAGCACGTAACCGGCGTCTCGGCGCTCTTTGCAGTGCCTCGCTGGGTTTGCGAACGGTGCTGCGTTTTGACCGTCCTCTTTGGGCTCAGCCCAGACATCTGAGGCGGCGCAGTGTCCTGTAGTATGATGCTTGGGTCAACGTCGGGTTGTCCTCTGGGAGAGCATGGCGGATCGGAGGATCAGTCATGGAAACACCAAACTCACCTGCCATTCGCGCTCTGCGCCTCGAAAGTTGACTTTCAGTTCGTTTTGCAGTGAGCGACGCAGTAAAGCCCGTTTCGATCGTTGTTGCGAAATGCGCGAATAGCAGCGAAACGCCAAAATCTGACGAAGCGCCACATAGGCGCGGCCCATAGCGTCTATTCAGTTGGCACTGCGACCAGCTTGTTTTTCCCGGAAGCCTGCCTTGGCTGATGCCCTCGCGTCTCTAGCTACTGGTTGAACTGCAAGATGCTTGGTTTAGGCCCGGAAATGGCGCAAATTGGCCTGCGGCTGTACCTGCAGTCCGACAAGTTTTCGAGTGTTGACCGCTGATGTCCTGGCGGAGTTCATTATGCAAGGCGAAGCATGACCATACTTGAGCAAAGAAAAACCGCTGTAAGGGAAACCGCCGAGGAAATCCTGTCCATCATCGGCGACACGCCCTCGGTCGAAAGGCTCGAACGTGCCAAAACCGTTCTCGTTGCGCTCTGCGCAAGAGCGGAGCTGTTTCCGGTCGCGGATTTTCCCATTCCGGATGGGGAGGTCACGGACCGGACCTTCCTGATCTACGAAAATGAGGATGGCGCCGCGCTCTACATGGTGACCAGCGTACCCAGCCAGACCTACCGGCCGCATGATCACGGTGGGTCATGGGCGCTGATCGGCATGATCCAGGGTGAAACCAGGCACGGCATGTTCGTCACCGAGACGGGCGCGGAAGACGGAGTGCCAAAGCTGGTCCACAAGACAGACATCGTTTGCAGCCCCGGCCATGCGGTGTCCCTGATGCCGGATGGCATTCACAACACGGCAAGCATCGGAGAGGGGCCACTCTTGCACTTGCACTTCTACGGAACGCGGTTCGAGGATCAATCCGCGCGCACGGAATACGATCTGGAGACCGGGCAAACCGTACAGTTCAGACTTGAAGAGTTCGGATTCATCGAAGACCGCCGATGACCCCGTTGGGCGTTGACGATCTTGTGGCACTGTTTCGGGGAACGGACGAGTTTGCCGTTCTTGATTGTCGCGAAGAAGGTGAATTCGTCCACGCGCATCTTTTTGCAGCGACCAACCTGCCGTTTAGTCGGCTGGAACTGACGCTTGGGGCGGCCATCCCGAACCGATCCACACCAATCGTGTTTGCCGACGACCTGAGCGGGTCCGGTGCGCGGGCCGCTCGGTTGGCGACCGACATCGGTTATCAAGACCTTCGCTTCCTTCAAGGGGGCATCGCGGCGTGGCAAGCGTCTGGTTTGCCGCTTTTCAGCGGTGTCAATTTGCCCGGCAAAGCGTTCGGGGAATATGTCGAGCGGAACCTTCATCCCCCCTCGATCTCCGCCGTAACGCTCCGGACGCGGCTGGATGATGGGCAGCCTACGCTGCTGCTGGATACACGATCACCCGAGGAACACGCGCAATACTGCCTGCCGGGCGCGATCGCCTGTCCGAACGGAGAACTGGTCATCCGCGCTCTGGCGGCTGTGACGGACAAGGAGACGACAGTCGTGACCCATTGCGGCGGGCGTACCCGGTCGATCATCGGCGCGCAGACGTTGAAGGATCTTGGCCTGGTACAGCCCGTCTTTGCGCTTGAGAATGGTACCATTGGCTGGGAGGCGATTGGCGAGGCGCTGGAGTACGGATCGGACCGAACGCTGCCGGACACGCCCGCTGGTCGGGCGGCTGGCCGCGCGGCAGCGAAGGCGCTTGGGCGGGAGGCAGGCATAACGACAATTGATCTGGAGACCCTGCATCATTATCGGAGCGACGCTGCCAGCAGCATTTTCCTTATTGATATCCGCAGCGCGCAGGAATTTGCCGCCGGTCACCTGCAAGGCGCCCGGCATGCCCCCGGTGGTCAGCTCATCCAGACCATTGATCGTCATGCGGTGGTTCGAAACGCACGGATCGTCCTGACCGATGACGATGGGACACGTGCAACGGTCATCGCCTACTGGCTTACGCGCATGGGCTTTCCGAATGTCGACGTGCTGGCGGCGACAGACGATGCGTTGCGCGCACGCCCCGATCAGGCCCCGCGCGCACCCGCTGCGTCCTGCCAGAGTATCCCGACAGATGGTCTTGTGATCGATATCCGCCCCAGCCTTGACTACCGCAACGGACATATTCCCGGCAGCTGGTTCCTGACCCGGGAAAATCTGGACCGCGACGTTGCGATCTTGCCCAAAACCAGACAAGCGACCCTGATCACCGATGAGGAGCACTACGCGCAGCTCATGGCCCGCGATCTTGCGCGCTTCGGAATTCAGGCGCAGGTTCTGGACGGCGGATATGCCGCGTGGATCAAAGAGGGCAACCTGCCCGAACGGGGGCTGACGCATCTGGCGAGCCCGCCCAATGACACCGCCTATTTCGGGGATATGCTTGAAGGCGAAGCCGCGACCGTGCGGGAGGACCGTCGCTACATTGCGTGGGAGACAGCGCTGATCGATGATATGTTCGATGACCCCTCTATCCGATATTCCTGAACCGACCGGAGGCGCGCGCGATGTCACCCGACGAAGACACGAAACCCAATCAGAGGCCACTGCGCGTCATGATCACCGCCGGGGCTGCGGGGATTGGCCGGGCGATCGCCGAGCGTTTTCTGGATGAAGGCGCGTCTGTGCATATCTGCGATGTGGACAACGCGGCGCTGGAGGCCCTGGCGGAAGACCAGCCGGCCATCCGGGGCGCGCGCGTGGACGTCTCCGACGAAGCCGCCTTTGACCGCTGGTTTGACGCCGCGCTGGCAGAGCTGGGTGGGTTGGACGTGATGATCAACAATGCCGGGACAGGTGGGCCAACCGGTCGGATTGAAGATATGGACACAGCCGCCTGGCGGCAGTGCTTCGCGGTGGGGGTCGAATCCCACATGTTCGGATGCCGCCGCGCTGTACAGGTCATGAAACAGCAGCGCACCGGCTCGATCATCAACCTCTCATCGGTGGCAGGCCGCTGCGGCTATCCGCTCCGCACGCCCTATGCCGCCTCGAAATGGGCCGTGAGCGGCCTGACAAAATCCGTTGCCGCCGAGGTCGGCCCGTTCAACATCCGATGCAATGCAATATGCCCCGGCCCGGTTTCCGGGCCCCGCATGGATCGTGGCATCGCCGCCGAGGCCGCCAATTCGGGTCGCAGCGAGGACGAGGTCAGGGACTATTACGCCTCGGGCGTTTCCATGCGCCGCTTTGTGGAACCCGAAGAGATTGCTGATATGGCGCTGTTTCTCGCCTTGCCCGGCTCTGCCATGGTGACCGGGCAGGCGATCAGCGTGGACGGCCATACCGAAACCTATCACTAGGTTGAAACGCGATGTTTGAAGACCGAACCCGATTGAAGGCAGCCCTGGAAACTGCTGGCGTTGTCGATACCCACTACCATGTCGGTCCCGAACTGGTCACGAGACGGTACGACGTGAAGTCCCTGGCTGACGTGGCGGCGCCTTTCGGGGCCATGCTGGTTCTGAAGAACCATACCTACCCTACGACCCCGCTTGCCAGCCTTGCCCGCAAACAGTTAGGCGCGCAGTTCTATGGGGGCGTTGTGCTGAACCACTATGTTGGCGGCCTGAACCCCGCTGCGGTGACCGGGGCGATGTCCGGCAACCGTACCGACGTGCAATATGATGGCGTTGACTCCTCCCCCGTCGTCGTCTGGATGCCAACCGTGCATTCCGCCGCAGAGATGGCAAGCTCGGGAGAGAACTTCGGGCAGGTCTGGCTGCGCTGCTGTGCCCGGTCCCCCGCGACAGACGATGACCCCGTGTTCAAAGACCCCGTCATGGCGTTTGACGATAATCTGACGCCAACCAAAGCCTTGATCCGGGTGGTCGAGGCCATCGCCGCAAATGGCTGCGTGCTTGCCACTGGCCATCTCAGCGCGCGCGAAATCCTGCGGCTTGTTCCGATGGCTCTTGAGATGGGGGTAAGACGGATCATTCTAACCCACCCACACTACCCGGTTGTGGGGCTGACGGATGAGAACCTGGCGCAGCTATGCAAACACCCCGAGGTCTTTGCCGAGCATTGTTTTGCTGTCCATACCGACAGCGGCGTCGCGCTAAAGGCTTTCGTGGAATCCATTCGCCACACAGGGCCGGATCAGGTGTTGCTGTCGACCGATTTCGGTCAGATCGGCAACGATCCGTTTCCTGACGGAACACTCCGTTATGCCGCTGCGCTGTGCGACGAGTTGCGCGATTTTGTGTCCGAAGAGGACTTCATCGCGATGTTCAGCCGCAACGGAAAAAGGGCACTTGGTTTAAAGTAGCGCGCAGCCACCCAACTCGCCGCGTACTAAGTAGGTTCAACATCTCCGAGTTTGCCAAATCACGGTCTTTGGCTGCCGGCCCAAACCTGCTTTACGTCGACCGGTCAAGATGCTGCGCTGTATAGCTGGCCAGAAGCATGAAGGATGGGAGCTTTTGCCCGACCGGTATGACGACGGCGGTATCTCCGGTGGACATCTGGATCGAGCAGCCTTGCAAAAACTGATGCGCGCTGTCGATGACAAGCGTGTCGATCAGATCGTGGTTTACAAGATCGACCGTTTGACCCGCTCGCTGGTCACTTCGCCAAGCTGGTGGACCGGTTGGACGAGGCAGCAGCCTCCTTCGCCTCAGTGACCCAGAGCTTCAACACAGCCACCAGCATGGGTCGTCTCACACTGAATGCACTGCTCAGCTTTGCTCAATTCGAACGCGAGGTCACGGCAGAACGCATCCGGGACAAGATCGCAGCGTCCAAGCGCAAAGGGCTCTGGATGAGCGCAGGCTCCCAACAATCTACCAAACTCGTACCGCCGAAAGGGCAAACAGAGAGTGAGGGCCGAAATTAGGCTCATTTGCTCTCTATTCCGTTTCTCTGTCAGAGACGTCCAGGGCCAAGCCGCGGTAATCACGCGGCACAAGCGAAACACTCTGTCATCAGCATAAAACTAGGGAGTCTTTGGCGGTGGACGCAGTCTTTAGCGAACTGGTCTCTTGTCTGGTTTCCCTGAATACAGGGAGTTTACAGGGAAAAGTGCTGGATTTGGCGGGATATGGGGTTTCCGAGGCGGGTAAGTTCTCTGCTTCACAAGGGTTTGCTGGAGAATTCCCTGGCCGGAGGAACAGGGAATTTGGCTTCCCTGAACAGGGAAATCTTTCCCCTGAAAGAATCAACATCAGGGCGGCGAGTGGCCAGCCGGCACAACATATTGACAAAACGGCGTCTTTTATATATGCACGAACATTGAAGGGTCGGTTCGTCGCACAAGAGCTGAGGCACAAATCTGCACCCTGCGAAGAAGAAAACTGAATGATGGGGGCACCGACAGGCGCCCCGGGCTTGAATAGCCCGAACAGACAAAGATCGAAAAAGACAGAACCAGGCCGCTGATGCGGCACCCGTTTTAACCGGGCCTTGGTATCGATCGTCGTCGCCTGTCTCCCTTGAGCGCATCACGTATCGGTCAGGCCCTCCCAGGAGGTCAGGCTATGACCAACACTATCCTGCAGGAGCGCATCGAGACGCTCACCTCGTGGTCCGCGAATGCGCGCACCCATTCCCCGAAACAGATCCGGCAGATTGCGGCCAGTATTGAGACTTTCGGGTTTACCAACCCGGTTCTGATCGATGATCGGTACCGGATTCTCGCGGGCCATGGCCGGGTGGCTGCGGCGCGTGAGCTGGGCTGGCGCGACGTGCCGTGCCTGCGGCTCGATCATATGTCCGAAGATCAGAAGCGAGCCTATGTGATCGCCGACAACCGGCTGGCAGAGAATGCCGGCTGGGACCGCGAGACGCTGGCGATCGAGCTGGGTGCCCTGGCCACGGCAGATCTCGACTTTGATCTTGGCGTGATCGGCTTCGATCCCGGCGAGATCGACCTGATCATCGAAGAGGCGGTCCCGGCAGAGCCGGACTGTTTGGCGGAGGACCGGCCGCCGGATCTGGACGACCAGCTTGTCACCAGGGCAGGCGATCTCTGGCAACTGGGCCCCCACCGGATCATCTGTGGCGATGTGCGCGAGGCCGCTGTGGTCGATGCGCTGATGGGCGCCGACCGAGCCCGGATGATCTTTGCGGATCCGCCCTATAACGTGAAGATCGACGGCCATGTCTGTGGCTCTGGCGCGATCCGGCACCGTGAGTTTGCCATGGCGTCCGGTGAAATGGACCCCGCAACGTTCACACGGTTCCTGGCGGAGGCGTTCGAGGCCTTCGTCCGTGTGTCGGTCGATGGATCGATCCACTTCATCTGCATGGATTGGCGGCATCTGCGCGAGATCCTTGATGCCGGCCAGCAGACCTATAGCGAACTGAAGAACCTGATCGTTTGGGCCAAGGACAATGGCGGCATGGGCAGCTTCTACCGGTCGCGCCATGAGCTGGTGTTTGCCTTCAAGAGCGGGCGGGCTGCGCATGTGAACAGCTTCGGACTGGGGCAGGGCGGGCGTTATCGCACGAATGTTTGGGAATATCGCGGCGTCACCTCGGGCGGTGCCGCGCGGCTGGAAGAGCTGGCGCTCCATCCGACGGTAAAACCTGTGGCGATGATTGCAGATGCGATCCGGGATTGCTCCGGCCGCGGCGAAATCGTGCTGGACGGCTTCGGAGGTTCTGGCTCGACGCTGATCGCAGCGGACCGCACGGAGCGCCGGGCGCGACTTGTTGAGATCGACCCGATCTATGTGGACCGGGCGATCCGCCGCTGGCAGGCGCTCAGCCATGACGACGCGATTCTGATGGCGACCGGCGAGACCTTCGAAGCCCGCGCTGCGCTCCATGCAGAGGAGGGTGTATGATGACCGGGAAGGAGGAAGAGCGCCCCTACGAGGTCGGGTACGGCAAGCCGCCACGGGCCACGCAGTTCAAACCGGGCCAGTCGGGCAATCCGAGGGGCCGGCCAAAAGGGGCACGGGGAATCGCGAAGGTGCTCGAAGAGGCGCTGGCGCAGGAAGTCTCGGTGACCGAGGGGGACCGGACCACGCGCATCAGCAAACGAGAAGCCCTGATCCTGTCGCTCGTCACGAAGGCAATCAAGGGCGACATGCGGGCGGCAGCACAGACGCTGAAACTGATTGAGGCCTACGAGGCAAAGCCGGACCCTCGGCAGGACAAGGGAGTAACGATCCATGTCATCGACACGTTTGACGATCCCGAATGACTGGCGTCCGCTTGCGCACCAGAAACGGCTTTACCGGCAGTTCGGGTATGGCCGTCCCTTCAAGCGCGGTTGCGCCGTGTGGCACCGGCGGGCCGGCAAGGACAGCGTGGCGTTAAACCTCACGGCGCGGGACATGTTCCGGCGGGTGGGCACATACTGGCACCTGTTTCCCGAGCAGACCCAGGCGCGCCGGGCGATCTGGAACGGGATCGACGGGCGCGGACGCCGGATCATCGATCAGGTCTTCCCACCGCCGGTCCGCAAGAGGGTGAACGGGAACGAGATGCTCGTGGAAACCGTGAACGGGTCGATCTGGCAGATGGCCGGCTCCGACAACTTCGACAGTCTCGTGGGCTCGAACCCGGTGGGCGTGGTGGTCTCGGAATGGGCGCTGGCGCATCCGGATGCCTGGGATTACATCCGTCCGATCCTCGTGGAGAACGACGGCTGGGCACTTTTTATCTACACGCCTCGGGGGCACAACCACGGCTTCACGGCGTGGATGAATGCTCTGGAGTCGGAGGATTGGTTCGCGGAACGGCTGACCATTGAGGATACCGGTCTGATCCGGCCCGACCAGATCGAGGCTGAACGCCGTTCCGGCATGTCCGAGGGCAAGGTGCGTCAGGAGTTCTTCTGCAGTTTCGAGGCGGCAAGCGATGCGCAACTGATCCCGACGGCGCTTGTGACCGAGGCGATGGCGCGGGATGCAAAGCCACCGGAGCCCTTCGATGAAAAGGTCATCGGTGTCGACGTCGCCCGTTTTGGGGACGACAGATCGGTGATCTGCTTCCGACATGGTCGCGACGGCGCGCCGATCCCTTACGAGCGCCTGGCCGGCTGGGATACGATGCAACTGGCCGGGAGGGTTGCGGACTGGATCCGGCGTTGGGGGCCGGATGCCGTCTTCGTAGATGATGGCGGGGTTGGGGGCGGTGTCGTCGACCGCCTTCGCCAGCTTGGCTTCTGGAGCGTCCAGGGGGTGAACTTTGGCGCCAGGTCCGACAGCCCCCGCACTGGCGAGAAGGCCGGTAACAAGCGCAGCGAGATGTGGCTCACAGCGCGATCCTGGCTGGAAACAGGCGTACTTCCAAAGGATCCTCTGCTTGCTGCCGAACTGTCCGCGCCGATGTTCAGCTACAATGCCCAAAACGCCCTGATGCTGGAGCGCAAGGAGGACATGAAGAAGCGCGGCATTCCCTCTCCTGACATTGCCGACGCCTTCGCGCTTACATTCGCCTATCCAGTGATGGGCAGCCTGTGGGAGGAAGAGGAAGCACAAGACGACGACCGGGGCAGGGGGCACAACCCAACGACTGGATATTGAAAAGGTGCATGATCTGCACAGGTGCCAGACAGCATGTTTGGGGTCCACCCAAACCCAATGGATTTGTCAGATGACACCCACCAGCGTTAGTACTTGGATCTATGTCGGGACGGTTTAGAGCTGGTCTAGCAGTCATGGTCTTAGTGATTGTGGATGATTTCAAGTAGGAATGCGTTGCCCTGATTACAGGTGCAAATCGTTCCAGTTCGGATGACCTGCTCCCCTGAAATGTCCCCGATTTGAGGTTAGCCTGTTCTCCAACTGAGGAGACAGATGATGAAGAGAAGCCGTTTCAGCGAAGAACAGATCATTGGCATTTTGAAGGAGCACCAGGCTGGTCTCGGCGCGAAGGAGCTTTGTCGGAAACACGGCATCAGCGATGCCACCTTCTATAAGTGGCGGTCCAAGTATGGCGGTATGGAGGTGTCTGATGCGCGTCGGCTGAAGACATTGGAAAGCGAGAACGCCAAGCTTAAGAAGATGCTGGCCGAGCAGATGATGGATGTGGCCACGCTCAAGGAAATGCTTGGAAAAAACTTCTGAGGCCCGGTTCTAGGTGGAATTCTGCGGACTGGGAGATGATGACCAAGGGCTTCAATCAGAGACGCGCCTGTGCGCTGGCCGGGATCGATCCGCGTGTGTATCGGCGCAAGTCGAGGCGCCTGGCAGACACGGAACTGCGGGCAAGGATGAAAGAACTGGCCTCTGAGCGGCGTCGGTTCGGCTATCGTCGGCTCCACATCTTGCTCAAACGGGAAGGCTGGGATGTGAACTGGAAGAAGCTGTATCGGCTCTACCGCGAAGAAGGGTTAACCGTTCGTAAACGGGGCGGTCGCAAGCGCGCTGTCGGGACGCGGACGCCCATGGCGATCCCGCAAGGCCCAAACCAACGGTGGTCGCTCGACTTCATGTCGGACGCACTGGAGGATGGGCGTCGGTTCCGCGTGCTGAACGTCATCGATGACTTCAGCAGGGAATGCTTGGCCGCCGTAGTGGACACATCCATTGGCGGTGCGCGTGTCGCCCGCGAGCTGGACCGGATCGCCCAGTTGCGCGGGTATCCATGCTTGGTGGTCTCAGACAACGGGACGGAGCTGACTTCCAACGCGATGCTCAAATGGCAAGAGGATCGCCAGGTCGGCTGGCACTACATCGCGCCTGGCAAGCCTATGCAAAACGGCCTCATCGAAAGCTTTAACGGCCGGATGCGTGAGGAGTGCCTAAACGAACATCTGTTCCCGTCTCTGCGCCATGCCTGCCGCATGATCGCGGCATGGCGCGCCGACTACAATCACCAACGCCCACATTCGAGCCTCGACGGGCTCACTCCGTGGGAGTATCACCAACGGTCAATAGAGGACCAAACCCTTAACAGAGCAAACCTATAAACGCGGACTCACAGGGGAGCAGGTCATGTTCGACTTAGTATAAGCAACGCTCGCCACATTGAAGTCTGATGCTACTGGAGCTTGCAAAGCAGATATCAGTCGGTAGCATTCCATCACTGTCAAAGCAGACCAAAGACGCCAACTATCGAAGCAGTCTTGGGGCCTAGGTCGGGGTGTAGAGGGATCTCTTACTCCGATCTATCGCACCAGTTCTCTACTGGTTAAAGGCTCCCAAAAAGTCTTAGCGAAGCGACGAGACTTTTTTATCCAATACTCAGAACACAAAATCATCCACAGTACTAAGAGCAACCTGATCTATGCCCCAAACATATGTGTTGTTATGGGTTTGTCGGAACTCCAATATGTTGAATCCGCTGACTTGATCTTCGGCTGCGATTGT
>ERZ1740060.474-NODE-474-length-21946-cov-5.858937_pt1 | contig 21946 bp, 21 predicted proteins | sample MGYA00581743_ERZ1740060 | MGnify/ENA primary metagenome ERZ1740060 (study PRJEB43018, sample SAMN04849235) | marine metagenome | isolation source: floating plastic debris | place: Pacific Ocean | collected 2008-08-27 | study: EMG produced TPA metagenomics assembly...
CGTCGCCGGTTGGCCACTCGCCACGACGGAACGCCATAGCGATGCCCAGATGCATAACCTGCTTGGCGAGGACATGAACGGCCCAGACGCTGGCCTTGACCAGCCGGAATGGAAACGCCATCTCTATGGAAAGGTCGACGCTCGGCCAGGTCGCAAAATGGGGCATCGCACCCGGCTTGTTCCCAAAGAGGCGAACCCTTAGGCGCGGCCAACATCGTGCGTGATGCTTGGTGGACAAACCAGGTATGATCTGGTATCCGCCGAGCTTCAATCCGCAGTGCTGGTTTGACATGGCGCTCCGATAGGCCCGATCGGCCTTTGCGGCGCATAGATTTCGTCAGATCATTTCGCCGCAGACAACCAGTTTTACCCTTCGCCCTCTGGCACCGATCCATGGCGACAACCACAGGACGACACGTGCAGGTACTCGTACGGGACAACAACGTTGATCAGGCCCTTAAGGCGCTGAAGAAAAAGATGCAGCGCGAAGGCATCTTCCGCGAGATGAAGCTCCGCGGTCACTACGAAAAGCCCAGCGAAAAGAAGGCACGCGAAAAGGCCGAAGCCATTCGCCGCGCTCGCAAGCTTGCGCGCAAACGTGCCCAGCGCGAAGGCCTGCTGCCGGGCAAGGGTCGCCGATAACACCGGTTTTTTCGGAAGGCCTTGGGGAACCGGGGCCTTCTTTCTGCCTGCTTATGCAAGCAGCATTTTGGCGTCCCAATGATTGCCGTTCGGGTCACCCCACAAGCAGTCCGCTCCCAGGTGCGTAAGATCGGCTGATTTTTCCGTTTGCTGTTTTTTGTCGGGTTCAGCCATGCTCTCCACCCTGTCTATCCGCACCAACCCTTTGACGGCGCGAGCGATTAATCGCCTCGGCGCGCTCGGGTTGGCAGCGTTGATTCTTGCAGGGTGTCAGACAGCCGGGCTCAATCAAACAACCGGAACGCTTCGCGCCAGCCAAGCAGTGAACATTGCCTCGCTAACGGAGGTCATATCCTCCAATCCGCAAGACCCGGGCGCCTATAACATGCGCGGCACGGCCTATGGTCGCGAACAGCGCTATCAGGATGCGCTTGCCGATTTCAATCAGGCCCTGGCGCTCAACCCCAGCTTCTACCAAGCACTTGCCAACCGCGCTTTGGTCCATCGCGAACTCGGCAATGACACCCAGGCTTTGGCCGACTATTCAGCCGCCATCGCAGCCAATCCAGCTTATGATGCCGCTTATCTCGGCCGCGGGAACATCTACCGCGAGCAGGGTCAGATTGCGCTGGCGCTTGCCGACTATGAGCGGGCCATTCTGCTCAACTCATCAGACGCGCGGATCTACTACAACCGCGCCCTCATCTTCCAAGCACAAGACAATCACATCCTCGCCATTGAGGATTTCACCACGGCCATCGGCTTCAACCCCAACGCGATCGAACCCTATATGGCGCGTGGCCTTTCCTATCTGGCTGTCCGCGACTTTGGAGCAGCAGTCGAAGACTTTGATTCTGTTCTCGGCCGCGATTCCCGCAACATTGATGGCTGGATCAATCGCGGCATTGCCTATGAAGCCGCTGGCGACTTGGAAAACGCGCGGGTCTCCTACCAGCGCGCGCTCTCGATCAATGAAGGCAACCGCATTGCCCTTCAGGGCCTGCGGCGGGTCAGCTAGCCCAACCGACTATCCCTTCAAGGCCTGCGAGGTTTGCGACCGCAGGTTAGCATCGCGCGCCAAAGCGATAGCAAAAGCCTCAAGCGGCTCCATCCAACCAACACGACCGGCGGCATAGGCCAGCGCACGACGCTGCGAGCCGAGCGGAAGTGGGCCGTTGGCGGTTTTCACCGGTCCATGCCTTGATTGATAAACCCAAACATGTGCGAGCCGGACTTGAAGCCGTGTGAGAGCAATGCGCATCGCAAGCCCTCGGCGCTCATAGTTCACCCCAACTGCCTCCGACCGATCAAGCCGCGAAAGCAAGCTCAGGGGAATGAGCTGCACATGGACGATGGATTGTTGCCCAGCAGCGGCGGTTAGTGTCGCTGGCATAGCGCCGTAACGGGCTATATGGGCCGAATGCACCACCTGGAGATCGGCAATGCGAACAGTGTCTTGGACAATGCCTGTCGGTCGATCACCGAACTTGCGCCGCAGCACAGAAAGCGCCGCATTCGAACCAAGAGCGAGCATTGGCAAGCAGAGGGTGGCTGGGCCGCTAACGCCCAACTCGACCTCCACAAGACCGTCTCGCCGTGCATGCGCCTTGATTAAGGGCAGAGGACGAAACTGGCCGCGATCAAACAGAACAGGCGACTGACAACGGATGTAGGGATAATCAAAAGCCCGCGCGAGCAAGCTCACGCGGGCTGGATCATTCGCCGACATAGGATGCCGCCTACATCGACTTGACGATGTCCTCCACCATCTTCTTCGCGTCAGAGAAGAGCATCATGGTGTTGTCGCGGAAGAACAGCTCGTTCTGCACGCCAGCATAGCCTGACGCCATACCGCGCTTAACGAACAGAACGGTGCCCGAATCGGCAACATTCAAGATCGGCATGCCGTAAATGGCAGACTGCGGATCGGTTTTGGCCGCCGGGTTGGTTACATCGTTGGCGCCGATCACGAAGGCAACGTCAGCAGTTGAGAACTCAGAGTTGATATCCTCAAGTTCAAACACCTCGTCATAGGGCACCTGCGCTTCGGCAAGCAGCACGTTCATGTGGCCAGGCATACGTCCAGCGACGGGGTGGATGGCATACTTCACCTCCACGCCCTCTTCCTTCAGCTTGTCAGCCATCTCGCGCAGTGCGTGCTGGGCTTGGGCAACCGCCATGCCGTAGCCCGGCACGATGATCACCTTACCAGCATTCTTCATCATGAAGGCGGCGTCGTCAGCCGAGCCTTGCTTGACCGGACGGGTCTCTTCCTCGCCAGCCCCGGCAACAGCATCCTCGCCACCGAAGCCGCCAAGGATCACCGAGATGAAGGAGCGGTTCATGCCCTTACACATGATGTAGGACAGGATCGCACCGGACGAACCAACAAGAGCACCGGTGATGATCAACGCCGTGTTGCCCAGCGTGAAGCCGATGCCGGCCGCCGCCCAACCTGAATAAGAGTTGAGCATCGACACGACCACCGGCATGTCAGCGCCGCCGATGGGAATGATGATCAGGATGCCAAGCGCCAGCGCTGCAAGCACAATCAGCCAGAACACAAAGTGGCTTTCCGTCATCACCAGAACGATGGTGAGAACCACCAGTGCCACCGCCAAGGCGATGTTGATGATATGGCGAGCCGGCAGAAGGATAGGCTTGCCCGACATACGGCCATCAAGCTTGGCAAAAGCGATCACCGAACCTGTGAACGTGATGGCGCCAATACCAGCACCAAGCGCCATTTCAATGAGGGCGGCGACTTTGATCGTGCCGACCTCTCCAAGCCCGAAAGCCTGGGGCGCATAGAGCGCAGCTGCGGCAACCAAAACGGCTGCCATACCGACGAGCGAGTGGAACGCCGCCACAAGCTGCGGCATCGCCGTCATCGGGATGCGCTGCGCGATGACAGCGCCAAGGCCACCGCCAATGGCAATGGCGAGCACAATCAAAGCGGCCGAGCCAAGGGTCAGGTCGGCAAGAAGCAGGGTCGTGACCACAGCGATGGCCATACCGACCATGCCGTAGAGATTGCCCTGACGAGAGCTTTCCGGGCTGGAAAGCCCGCGCAAGCTCATGATGAAAAGAACGCCCGCGATCAGGTAGAAAAGGGCTGCAAAATTAGCACTCATAGTCGCTGCCCCGCCTTACCGCTGTTTCTTCTTGTACATGCCGAGCATCCTCTGTGTGACGAGGAAGCCACCAAAGATGTTCACCGAGGCCAGGATCAACGCCACGAACCCGAAGGCGCGTGCCAGACCGGAGCCCTCGCCGCTCATCGTATCGACGCCAACTGCCAGAAGCGCACCAACCACGATCACCGAGGAGATCGCGTTGGTCACCGACATCAGCGGCGTGTGGAGAGCCGGCGTCACCGACCAGACCACGTAGTAGCCAACGAAGATCGCCAGCACGAAGATCGAGAGCCGGAAAATGAACGGGTCGATGGCGCCGCCGGAGGCACTTTGCGCCGCAGCCGCCATCGCGTCGCTGACACCGCCCTCTATGGCGGCGGCCGTCAGCCTTTCCACAATGCTTGTTGCTTCAGCGGCAGCTTCGGCAGCCTCCGCGGCTGCCTCAGAAGCTTCCGCTGCAGCTTCGCGTGCTGCTTCCAGCGCGTCGTTTGTCACTTCGCTCATGAGCTTGCCTCCTCATCGGGAGTATCGTCAGAAGGTTCAGCCGCGTCCGGTTCGGGAGCCGGTTCATCAGCCTTCGCGGCAAAATTGGGATGCACGACCGCGCCATCACGGGTGAGAACGGTGGCTGAGACCAGTTCATCCTCCCAGTCGATCTTGAGCGCTTTGGTTTCCTTATCGATCAAGGTCTCGATGAAGGCATAGAGGTTCTTGGCATAAAGAACGGAGGCGGTCGCCGAAATGCGGCCTGGAACGTTGAGGTAGCCAACGATGGTGGCTGGCCCAACTTCGGCCAATGCGCCCGGTACCGCGCCTTCGACATTGCCGCCGCGCTCGACCGCAAGGTCCACCAGGACCGAGCCCGGCTTCATGCTGTCGATCATCTCGCGCGTCACCAGACGCGGCGCAGGCCGGCCCGGAATAAGGGCGGTCGTGATGACGATGTCCTGCTTGGCGATATGCCCGGCGACGAGCTCAGCCTGCGAGGCTTTCTCATCATCAGTCAGCTCACGGGCATAACCACCCTCACCAGAGGCATCTTTGAGCGCCTCGGTCATGATGAACTTCGCGCCGAGTGATTCAACTTGCTCGCCTGCCGCTGCGCGCACATCGGTTGCTGTCACAACGGCGCCAAGGCGCCGTGCGGTGGCAATCGCCTGCAATCCGGCCACGCCAGCACCCATAACGAAAACCTTGGCCGCCGGCACGGTGCCAGCCGCTGTCATCATCATTGGCAGAGCCCGGTCATAAACCTCAGCCGCGTCGATCACCGACTGATAGCCAGCAAGGTTGGCCTGGGAGGACAGAACATCCATCACCTGGGCGCGGGTAATCCGCGGCATGAACTCCATGGCGACCGCCGTTAGGCCCGCATCGCCCATGGCGTTCACCACGTCTTCGTGGCCATAAGGGTCCATCGTTCCGACCACCATCGCGCCTTTGCGATAGGTCTTGATTTCACCGGCTTCCGGCCGGCGGACTTTCAGAACGATATCTGCGTCTTTGACTGTCGCCTTGGCGTCTTTGGCGACCGTCGCACCCTCGGCGGTGAAGGCATCGTCTGGGATCCGCGATGCTTCACCAGCAGCGCTTTGAACGACAACCTCAGCGCCGAGCGCGACAAAGCGCTTGACGGTATCAGGCGTGGCGGCAACCCGACCCTCATTGGGATCGGCTTCTTTCGGAACCGCAATTTTGACCATGAAACTATGCCCTTGAGAGGAGGACGAAAGGAAACCCGTCTGGAACGGTCGCGGACGCGATCAGCCCAGCCGGAGGAAGGTAACGCTAACGCAGTTTGCGTCTAAAGCAAGAAAATCGCCATGAGGATGAGGACGACGGCCGTCGCGATGGTGCCCCATTTCACCAGCGTGATGAACACCTCGAAGGTGCGATTATGCTCGACATAATCGTTGGAAACGGGAAGGTCTTTCTCGGCCGCATCAGCCATCGGCGCACTCCTTGCGAAATAGGGGATAAAGCGTCTGACGTCAGCGCTTACACCATTCAGCCAAGGAAAAACAATCGGCGATCCGGGAAAACCGGTACGCTGCGGCCGGTTACTGAGCGGCAACCTGTGTTTGAAGATCAAACAGGCCGTGGTCATCGCTGGTGATTGGATCAAGCCCGGCAGCTTTCATTGCCTGTGTCTGCCGCTCCACGAGCACGACCGGATCGAAGTTCTCGATCTCTTTCTGGAACAGTTGGAAGAAGTTCAACTCAGCGCGCAAATGCAAGAAAACGCCGCCGAGGCCAATTGCTGCTCGGTCCATGAACACGAACTCCCGCGGTATCTTCACCGGGCCAAGACGCTGGAGCTCTTGGCGCACCTTGATGGCCTGTTCGCGACCATACTCCGTCGGATTCACGCCGTCGGCCACCGCGCGCACCTTGTCCTCCAGCAGCGGCCCATTGATGAACCGCGCCCAGATATTGAGAACATCGCGCACCTCTTTGGACAGATCGTCAAAGCCCCAAAGCTCGTAGGCATGTACGATCTGGTCCTCATCATCGCGCATCAGGCCTTCATTGAGATCAAGGACACCCTGCACGAACCGGGCCGGAAACTTTCGAATACAGCCATAGTCCAGGAGGTTGATACCCGATGGCGCACCATCCTCCTTGAACACCATGTAGTTGCCCAAATGCGGGTCGCCGTGGATGACGCCGATATGCGCGAAGGGCCGCCACCAGGCATGGAAGATGGCCGTTGAGAGCCGGTTGCGGACCTCCTGGCTTTCATCTTTGAAGGCCAGGATTTTCTCGCCGCTGAGCCACTCAAGCGTCAAAAGTCGATTGGTCGACAGATCGTCGATCACGTCAGGCACGCGCACGAGTTCATCATCCGTGCCGAAGAAGTCGCGGTAGAGCTTGGCGTGCTTGGCTTCCAAATTGTAGTCGAGCTCTTCCTGCAGCCGCTCGGCTATTTCCGCCTTCATCTCCGATGGATCGATGGCCCCGCTCACACGGCGGATGATGCTGAACACGAAATCGAGCTGCTGCAGATCGGCGGCCACCGCCGACGCCATATCCGGGTATTGCAGCTTGACCGCCAGATCGCGGCCATCGAGCGAGCGGGCTTTGTGCACCTGCCCCAGCGACGCGGCCGCCGTTGGCGCGTGGTCGAAGTTTTCAAAACGCGACTGCCAATCGGCACCCAGTTCGGCACGCATACGGCGCTTCACAAACGCCCACCCCATCGGTGGAGCCTCGGACTGAAGCTTTTGCAGTTCAGCGGCATATTCGGCCGGTACTGCATCGGGAATCGTGGAGATAAGTTGGGCCACTTTCATGAGGGGGCCTTTCAGCCCGCCCAGAACCTCAGCCAGCGCTTCGGCGTCGGCAGGGTTCACCTTTTCCCCACCGAGCAGCCGCCGGCGAGCCATGGTGGTGGCTACCCCACCCATGGAGGCGCCGACGCGCGCATAGCGTCCAAGCCGCCCGGTTAAGCGATTGCGTTCAGAATCACGAGTTTCGTCTGCCATGACCGATCATGTAGTGCGTCGCGGGGAGATTACTTCCCCTACGCACAAGAAGGCGTCCAGGTTCACCGGCTGATCATTTATCGATCGTTTCAAGCTCGTCGATAAAGCCTTCAATGACCCCAAGACCCGCCTGCCAGAACTGCGGGTCACGCGCATCGAGCCCAAACGGCGTCAGAAGCTCGTTGTAGGGCTTGGACCCGCCGGCCTTCAGAAGGTTGAGATAGTGCTCGGTGAAACCCTCATGGGCATCCTCGTAGCGCGCATAAAGCGCATTCACCAGACAGTCGCCAAAGGCATAGGCGTAAACATAAAAGGGCGAGTGGATGAAGTGGCCGATATAGGTCCAGTACGGGCGATAAGCATCGTCGAACCGCACCGCATCGCCCAGACTTTCATGCTGAACGGACAGCCAGAGATCGCAAAGCTCCTCAGACGTCAGCTCGCCACTTCGCCGCGCCTCATGCACTTTGCGCTCAAAACTGTAGAACGCGATCTGACGGATCACGGTGTTGATCATGTCCTCGACCTTGCCAGCAAGCAGCGATTGCCGTTGCACCGGATCACTGGTGGCCGCCAGCACGGAGCGGAAAGTCAGCATCTCACCGAAAACACTGGCCGTTTCGGCCAGCGTCAGAGGCGTTTGCGCCATCAGTGCGCCTTGCGCACCGGCCAGCACCTGATGAACGCCGTGGCCGAGTTCGTGAGCAAGCGTCATCACGTCACGCGTGCGACCTTGATAATTGAGCAAAATGTAGGGATGCGCGCTCGGCACGGTTGGGTGGGAGAAGGCACCCGGCGATTTGCCCTCGCGCGGCGGGGCATCGATCCAGTTTTCGTCAAAAAAGCGCTGACCGATGGAGGCCATATCGGGTGAAAAGTGCTGATAGGCATCAAGCACCAGCCCCTTGGCCTCATCCCAGCCGATGAGGCGCTTGTCCGCATTGGGCAGCGGCGCGTTGCGGTCCCAATAGTCGAGCGCATCGACGCCCATCCATTTGGCTTTCAATGCATAGTAGCGGTGCGAGAGGCGAGGAAAGCTTGCCTGCACGGCCGAGACCAGGGCTTCGACGACTTCGCCCTCCACCCGGTTGGCCAAGTGGCGACTGTCGGCAACATCGCCAAATCCGCGCCAACGGTCTGAGATTTCCTTGTCTTTGGCGAGAACGTTGGTGATGAGCGTGAAAGTGCGCAACTCGCCCTCAAGCGTTGCGCCCAAAGCCTTAGCGGCCGCCTTGCGTTTTGCGCCATCAGGATCCTGAAGCAACGAAAGCGTCGGCTCGAGCGTAAGGTTCTCACCATCAACATCGAACCGCAGGCTGGCGATCGTCTCATCAAAAAGCCGGTTCCAGGCCGCCCGGCCGGTGACAGACTTCTCGTGGAAGAGCTGCTCCAGCTTGTCATCAAGCTGGTATGGCTTTTCGCGCAGCGTGTCGTCGATCCACGGCTTGTAGTAGGCGAACGCGGGATCGCCGTACCCAGTCTCAAGCGCAACATCGTCAAGCTTGGTGAGTTCCAGTGAGAAAAAGACCAGATGCGTGGACGCGGTGGTCAGCTTCTCTTGCACATCACCGAAGAACTTCGCCCGCTGCGGGTCGGTCGTGTTTTCCGAGTAGACAAGACCAGCGAACGAGTAGAGCCGGCCCATCAGCTCATCGAGCTTTTCGTAAGCGGCAATCGCCTCGGCCAGAGCAGCACCACCTTGTGCCAAAAGCTCGGCGAGCTTTCCCTTGTAGCGATCCTCGAACGCTTGCGATTCCTGCAACGCGCGATCGAGATCGCCGGTCACCACGTCACTGTCGATGGCAGGATAAAGCGCGGTCAGATCCCAAAGGGGAAGCGTGCCCAGATCGGACTTGGCGGCGGATGTCGGCATTGGGGGGTTACCTTCCTGGACGTCTCTTTGACCGCCGGGTACGCCCGGCAGAGGCAGCGCGCAAGGCCACAGGGATGCGCCTCTTCACCTCACCATGATCACAGCCGGCACGATCTGATCACGGAAAAAATCATGCTTAATCGCCCGTTTACCCTATGCGGGCATTCTGACCCAGTTCGATACAGGCTGCGTTCGCGAATGCGTCTGCCTGCCAATTCAATGCCTTTGTATGGAGAAGTGCGCGTGTCCTTGCGGTCCTCGGTTCTTGTTGTTGACGATGACCCCGTACAAAGGAGGCTGCTGGAAGCGGCCTTGACGCGACTGGGGCATTCCCCGGTGTGCGTTGAAAGCGGGGAAGGCGCGCTGGCCTACATGGCATCGCCAGACGCTCCAGCGATCCGGGTCATCCTTCTTGACCTGTTGATGCCCGCCCTCGACGGCATGGGCGTGCTGGAACAGCTTCAAAAGCGCGGCAACACCGTCCCGGTTATTGTTCAAACCTCGCAAGGCTCCATCGACACCGTTGTGACGGCGATGCGACAAGGCGCGAGCGATTTCGTCGTCAAGCCTGTCTCGCCGGAGCGCCTGCGTGTCTCGCTGGGCAATGCGCTTAAGATGAGCGCATTGGAAGACACAGTCAGCCAGATCAAGCGGACCGAGGAAGGTCGCCTGACCGTCACCGACATCGTGACAAGATCACCGGCCATGGCTCGCGTCGTGCAACTGGCAGAGCGTGCCGCCAAATCCCAAATTCCTATTCTCATTGAAGGTGAGTCGGGCGTCGGCAAGGAACGCATCGCCCGTGCGATCAAAGGTTCCAGCCCGCGCCGCAACAAACCGTTGGTAACCGTCAACTGCGGCGCAATCCCAGAGAAGCTGGTCGAATCGGTGCTCTTTGGACACGAGAAGGGCGCCTTCACCGGCGCCAACGACAAGCATGTCGGCAAATTTGCTGAGGCTCATGGTGGGACGCTGTTCCTGGACGAGATCGGCGAACTGACACCAGACATTCAGGTCAAGCTGCTTCGCGCCCTACAAAACGGCGAGATCGATCCGATTGGGGCCAAAACATCGGCGCGCTCTGACTTTCGCCTGATCTCAGCGACCAATCGCCCGCTCATCGACCTAACCCGCAACGGCGAGTTCCGCGAAGACCTTTACTACCGCCTCAACGTGTTCCCCATCTGGGTACCTCCGCTGCGCGATCGCATGGATGACCTGCCCCACTTGATCCAGCATTTCATCGTTCGCTTCGCTGCCGAAGAAGGCAAACGCCAGATCAAAGGCATTTCATCGGCAGCGCTTGATTTGGTCAGCCGGTATGATTGGCCAGGCAACATCCGTCAGTTGGAGAACGCCGTCTTCCGGGCGATTGTTCTGTGTGACGGCGACTACCTGACGCCCGCTGAGTTCCCCCAAATCGCTGTTCGGGAAGGCATCGACGTTAGCGAGACCGTGGCGGCGATACCGGCGGCCAACGCCAATGCAGCGCCAACGCCTCCCACGCGCGACCTATCCGACATCATCCCCGCGCCGGCCGACACGGCGATGCGCTACGGCATGGTCGATCTAACCGACGGAAGGGGCCAACCACGCGCGCTTGCTGATCTTGAGGAAAAGGCCATCCGCTTTGCCATTGGTCATCTTGGCGGCCACATGAGCGATGTGGCGCGAGCGCTCAAAATTGGCCGCTCAACGCTTTACCGCAAGCTCGCCGATTACGAGATTGACCCTGCAGATCCTGAACCCGCATCGGGTGAGGCTGTTGCAGATGCGCAACCCTCAAGGCTGTCAGCCTAGATCGCACCCCTTTTTCCTTGGCCGTTGCAGGGCCGCGCTTGTGGAAGAAGAACCCGTCTGGCACCTGTGGGAGATGCACAAAATGGTGTCGAATCGCCTGGTGCGCTCTGGGGCAAACGACAAAGCAAGGTGCGGCGGATTGCACCTGGAGGTATGGCGTTCATGAAACTTTCAATTGGCGCACGCACAGGCACTCTTGCTGCGGCCCTTCTCTCGACAACGGCCATTCTCGCCGCAGCCCCTTCCAGCGCGTGGGCCCAGTACGGGTCGACAATCGCGCAGATAGATGCCGCACCGGTTCAAGCTATCGAGCAAGTGATTGAAACGTCCACGCAAGGCAGCACCGCGGCCGCCAACTATGTGCGTCCGGTCTTCCAAGCCGAACCCAATGTCACCGCCCGAGAGCTCGCACCGTTAGAACCAGTTGCCGAAACGACCACCGTTCCGATGGTTGATGAGGCCGCCATCGCTGCGCGCGACGGCCGGATGCTCGCCACGCTGCCCCGCCAAGCCATTGCCGCCATGATCGATGCCGGCCTCGACAATGATGGCGAGACGACAAGCTCCGAGCGCGAGGCCATTGAAGCATTCTATTTGAGCCGTGAGCACAAGCCGGTCTTCACCAGCGCTAGCGCACCAAACGGTCTGGCTGATGTGATCACCCAACTGTTTGAAACGGCAGACGGCTATGGCCTCAATCCTGAGGACTATGCGCACGGCGCCTTCCTCTCAGACGGGCCTGCAACCGCCGCGCGTGCGGCTGCCGAAGCCGACATTGCCATGGCCCTGTGGACGGTTCGCTACGCTCGCCATGCGCAGACTGGACGCATCAATCCGGCGAGCATCTCCGATGACATAACGCTGGAGCGCAACTTCGTTGATCCAGCCACCGTCCTGCCGGCGCTGATCGCCGCCGGCGATCCGGCTGCAGCGCTTCTGGCCTACCACCCGCCGCACGCCCAGTTTCATGCCCTGCGCGAGGAACTTGAACGGCTGCGCAATCAGTCGTCTGACGAGTTGATCGTGGCCATTGACGAGAACGGCACCATTCGTCTGGGTGACCGGGACGAACGGGTACCACAGTTGCGCGCCCGTTTGGGTCTGCCGGAAGTCGCCGATGAAGATTTGGTCACCGCCAGCATCGGCACCTATGACGGTCCCTCCGAAAGTCCAGCCGCGCGTCAGGCCGATAAGCCGGAAGAGGTGGCAGAGGACGAAGCTGCACCTGAAGCCATCGATCCACTGATCTTCGATGAAGTCCTGGACGCTGCAGTCAAAGAGTTTCAAGCCGACCACAATTTGACAGCCGATGGCATTGTCGGCCCGGCCACCTTTGCCGCCCTCAACGAGCAGGCCGGTGACCTCACGCCGCACATCATCGCCAACATGGAGCGCTGGCGCTGGCTGCCGCGCGATCTCGGTGATTTTCACGTGCTGGCCAATGTGCCGGAGTTCCGACTGTGGGTGATGGATGAGGGTGAAAGTATCTTTACGACGCGCACCGTCGTCGGCCAAAACCGCCACCGCACCGCAATCTTCTCCGACGAAATGGAGTACATGGCCGTCAATCCCTATTGGAACGTGCCGTCGTCCATCGCCCGTGGCGAGCTGCTACCGCGTGTGCTTCAGGATCAGAGCTACCTCACCAACCGCAACTACGAAGTCATCTACAATGGCAGTGTTTTCGACCCTGCAGCGGTGAATTGGGAAGTGGCAGCAGAGCGCGGACTGCCGCGCATCCGCCAGCGCCCGGGTTCGGGCAACGCGCTGGGGGAAATCAAGTTCATGTTCCCCAACCAGCACGCCATCTATTTTCACGACACGCCGTCCCGCAGCCTGTTTGGTCGCGACACCCGCACCTTCAGCCATGGTTGCGTGCGCGTGCAAGACCCGTGGGCCTTCGCTGAAGCGCTGCTGGAGAACGAGCCCGATTGGGATCTTGCCCGCCTACAAACTCTGCGCGGACCGCGTGAGCAGAATTTCAACCTCACTTCCCACATCCCGGTTCATCTGACCTATTTCACCGCCCGCGTGGCAGACGATGGTCGCCTGATCATGGCGCGTGACATTTACGGCCACCATCAGCGTGTTCTCGATGCGCTGGGCTTGGACGGCGCTTAAGGCCGAACTCAATCCCCTTCACTTGAACCAAAACAGGCAAGGTCGGCGCTAACGATCAGTTAACCCTAAGGAAAAGGAACCGGGCCGGTTGCGCTTGCTCAAAGCCGAACGCCATGTTTTGACCAATTTTCCGGCGCTTGAAAGCTGCTTGCTGGCGGGTCGATTGCGTTTTCGGCAGGCGATGACGTGTCGCCATACCTTTAAATCGGTCACGTTTCGGCAATGGGGCACCGCCCCGGTGGCCCTGCGAGCGCACCGGGCGGAATGAAGAGTGAGGGTGAATTGACGGTTCTGGCGGCAACCAGACTGGCGAAAAGGTCGGCGACCTTTTCAAGGCCGCAGGCCCAGGTGCCCAGCGTCCAGATGCCCGCCTCCGTGGTTCGCATCTTCTTGGCCTTTGCCTTTTGCCTCCTGGCCACGATGGCGATGCCGGCTTTCGCGTTTGCCCAGGATCGCACGCTTTCTCTTTACAACACCCACACCCATGAGCGGTTGACCGTCACCTACAAGCGCAACGGGCGCTTCGTGCAAAGCGGTCTCAACCAGCTCAACCGGTTTCTGCGCGACTGGCGGCGCGATGAAGTCACGCGCATTGACCCGGACCTGTTTGACATTGTCTGGTCGGTCTACCGCGAAGTCGGTGCCAGCGAACCAATCCATGTGGTTTCCGCCTATCGGTCGCCTGCTACCAACAACATGCTGCGTCGCCGCTCCTCAGGCGTTGCGCGTAACTCACAGCATACCCAGGGCCGGGCGATGGACTTCTTCATCCCCGGCGTCTCGGCGGCTGAAATTCGAGCTGCCGGCCTGCGATTGGAATCTGGCGGCGTTGGCTATTATCCACGCTCCGGAACACCCTTTGTGCATCTCGACACCGGCTCGGTGCGCATGTGGCCGCGCATGACCCGCGCCCAGCTGCAACGTGTCTTCCCCAATGGCCGCACCATTCATGTCCCCTCGGATGGCAATCCGCTTTCGGGCTACGAGCAGGCTCTGCGAGACTATGAACGCCGCTCTGGCAGACCGGCGGTTGGCACATCAACATCTGTTGCCAGCGCACAGACGGACGGTGACGGCGACATTGTTCTGCCGAGCGAATCCGGTGGCGGGTTCTTCCAGGCTCTGTTCGGTGGTGACGATGCTGATGAACAGCCCGCTCCGACCTCGGCCACACAGCCAACAGCGGCGGTGACCGCATCGACGACACCTGCCGGTCCCGAGACGGACACAGGCCCATCAGAACCGCGCGAACCTTACGCGGTCGCCTCACCCATTCTGCCGCCCTACGCCACGCTGGACGGCACATCCGCAGCGCCATCAACCATTGCGGGGCTGTCCGTTCCCTCGCCGGTCGCCGCCCCAACGATTGATGACATCCAGCTTGCGGCGCTTTCAACCGCGGTACCGCCGTCCGACGTGCAAGACGCCTCACCCATCATCACGGCATCCGCAGCAACAACGCCGCAGCTGGCCCAAGCCGAAAGCGTGCAGGCCGGTAGCCTGGTTGCTGCTGCCGACGCGCGTGCCGCGCTGGCCGCCGCGCTCGGCCCATCAGATACATCACCCTTGCCCGACCTGCCCCCGATCACACGCGAAGAGCAGATCGCCCAGTCAGTCCCACAACCCGGACAGATCGCGGCCATCATTGAGGCGCGGTTCGCCGAGCGACGCGCATCCGAGGCAAGCCTTGCCGGCCAGGTCGCCCAGGCGCTTCAGCGTGAACCGCAAACGGCACCAGAACCTGCACGCGCAGATATCGCGCAGGCTGGTCCCGTCTCACGCCAACTTCTGACCGGCGAGCAAGAGTCGCTCCTGGAACCAGGCACACTCAGCCCGTCCGAGTTCGAGGTCGCTTTTGTTGAGGAACCGCGCTTCCGAGCACCTACGCCGACTCCAGCACCGTCCGGTGCATCATCACCCATCCCAGCGCTTGCTGTCCTCGCAGCGCCCGCCCAAGCAGCGCCTGCGCCACAGCAGCCCGCGCCGTCATCTGAATCGATTGAAACTCTGATCGCTGCCGCCTTCGCCAGCCAAGAAGAGCAACGTCTTCCTGCGCAAACGGCCATTGAAGCCTTGGCTGAACCGACCCAAACGGCAGTTGCTGCGCCAGCAGCAGAGCCGGACGCAAACGCGGCACAGCCTGCCGCGGCGCCGGTCGCCGGCATCACCGGGCGGCTCTATCCGATCGAAGTTGATCTTTCGACCGCGCTGGCCAAACAGTCCATTCGCAGTGCCGACCATGCCGGGCTGGTTGCCCCAACGGTCGCCAGCGGCTCGCTTTCGCCGCTGTCCTTTGTATCGGATGGTTTTTCGCAGAACCGCGGGTTTTCACGGGCTGATGGGTTCGGCCTGTCCACCTGGTAACGGGTTGAAGAACGCCGGCTAACTGCTAGCGTCATCCTGCTCGACTGCACCAGCAGCCGGTCCGCCAAGAGCGGCAAGATAAAGGTCCAGCAGCGCTTCTTGCTCTTGGCGTTCAGCCTGGTCCTGCTTGCGAATGCGCACAACCTGCCGCAGCACTTTCGTGTCAAACCCATTGGATTTGGCTTCGCCATAGACATCCTTGATGTCATCGGCGATGGCACGTTTTTCTTCTTCCAGCCGCTCGATCCGCTCGATCAGCGCACGCAACTGGCCAGCAGCAACACTTGAATCCGCCATCGCTTCACTCCTCAGGCTTGAGCCAAGAGGTGAACCAAACCCGCCAGGAGCGGTCAAGCAGGGCCAATCGGCAATCGGTGGATCGCGGCCAATGGGCTGGGGACAAGCACCAGCCGCCCGGCCTGAAGCCTAGTGGCCAGCCTTGTCGGCAGCGGCCAGAGCCGCGACCTGCTCAGGTGTTGCCTCTTTCTGATACTGCGCCTTCCAGTCGCCATAAGGCATACCGTAAACGAGCTCCCGCGCAGCATCTTTGCCCAGAGCAATGTCCCGCTCTTGCGCAGCATCGTTCATCCAATTCGAGAGACAGTTCCGGCAGAAGCCAGCCAGGATCATCATGTCGATGTTCTGCACATCGGTGCGCTCACGCAGATGCGACACAAGCCGCCGAAAGGCCGCCGCTTCCAAATCGCGTTGCGTCTCCGCATCCAACTGCGCCGGTGTGGCACCATCGCTCATGATCATCCTCTCTTTGTTGAAACTATCGCAGTTCAGCGGGCAGCACGTCACGCAGACTTTCCAGGGCCAAAACCTGGCGAAGGAGTGGCACCAGCCTGTCAGCCCATTCCGCAACACCCGCCTCATCATGGATAAGGTCCTGGCGCACTTCAAGCAGCGCATGCGGCAGGCCGAGCTGCGTGCCATGGCGGTTCATCGTGTCCCCGGGCAGTTCACCGGTATAGGGCTCATTGTCACCGATGATCAGCCCTCCATCATCACGCAACCCATCAATCAGCGGGCGGGCAAGGCGCGCATCGCGGTCCCAGAGAACGCCGCCATGCCAGGGACGCGGATGGCCACGCCAGATGGGCGTAAAGGAATGGATCGAAAGAAGCACCGGCGCGCGGCCTGTGACCTCACCTACGTGCGACCGAGCACGTGAAACAGCATCATCATAGGGCCGGTAGTAGCGGTCTATGCGTCGCGCGCGCTCAGCAGCATCGTGACGTGCATTGCCCGGCACCGTCGCGCCATCGGACAGGCGCATAATCAGTGTCGGATCATCAAGGCCCCGATTGGGATCGATCAAAAGCCGGGAGTAGCGGCTCATGACGAGTGTAGCGTCCAGCGCATCGGCCACCTGCTCGCAAAGAGCCTTCGCGCCGATGTCGTAACCGATATGCCGTTCCAGCTCATCAGGTTGCAGACCCAGGCCCCCGTAAGCAGCTGGCAGCGTGTTTTCAGCATGGTCGCACAAAACGATCAGCCCGTGCGACGCGTCGCTCAAGGAAAGGCTGTAGGGATGGAACCCTTGATCACCTGCAGAGGCGACGGCGTCAGTTTCCATATCTGTGGCGTGCGCATCCATACTTTTTGACCAATCCTCACACTATCCTGTCACGTAGCCTCGTTCCGCTACGGCGCGCAAGGCAGATCATCCGCCCCATTCTCGTCACCAAACCCGATCACGAGACGTTTTGGCGCCAAGCGACAAAGAAGGCGACGCGCTGCCGCTTGCACAGTGATAACAGAACGCTAAAAGACGCATATGAGGCTCCTCAATCCAACCGCCGGACGTGCTCGAAAACCGGGCATGATGTTCGCTTTCGCCACAACGGCATTCGTTGTCGCAGCGTTGGTTGTCGGCGGCTATCTGACCTACAACCGCACCCAAGGCGCCATCCCCGCCGAAGGCAGCATTGAAGGCCGGGTTGTGGAGGGCGCGGACGCCATGGAGCAGGCAACCAGTCCATCGCTCGGTCTTGGCACGGGGCCAACCGGATTTCGCGTCTGTAACGAGACATCCAGCACGATTGGCGTCGCCATCGGTTACAACTCCCGCCAGGGCTGGATCAGCGAAGGTTGGTGGAACCTTCCGCCCGAAACCTGCGAGACAATCCGCTCCGGGTCACTGGCGGCGCGCTACTATTATCTCTACGCCATTGATTATGACCGAGGCGGAGAGTGGAAAGGCCGCCACTACATGTGTACACATGCACGTATCTTCACCATTCGGGGATTCGAAGACTGTGCCCGGCGGGGGCTGGAAACGACCGGCTTCTTCGAAGTCGATACCGCAGGGCAGGCCAGCTGGACGGTTCAGCTGACTGAGGATTCCTTGAAACAACAATAGGCCTTGCATGTTCAAGCGCAATCGCAGCGTCAAAATCCTCGCAACCCTTGGCCCCTCCAGTTCAGACGTAGAAACCATAAAGTCGCTGCATTTGGCAGGCGCCGACGTCTTTCGCATCAATATGAGCCACGGCGACCCCGACAAGATGCGGGCGCTCATGGAGAAGATCCGTACCGTCGAAAGTGATGTTGGCCGGCCGATCGGCATCCTTGTGGACATTCAAGGGCCCAAACTGCGCGTTGGCATGTTCGCCGATGATGCGGTGATGTTGGAAAACGGGGCTACCTTCCGCCTCGACACCAAGGATGAGCCCGGCACCGTCGAACGCGTGCGCCTTCCGCACCCAGAGATTTTCGAAGGCATGGATGTCGGCCACACGCTCATCCTTGATGATGGCAAACTGCGCCTTGAATGCATCGGCAGCGACCAAAAGAGCTACATCGACACCAAGGTGATCGTCGGCGGCAAGCTCTCAAGCCGCAAAGGCGTCAGCCTACCGGACACGACTATCTCCGGCGGTGCGCTGACGGAAAAGGATCGCCGCGACCTCAACGCAGCGCTGGAAGCCGAGGCCGATTGGATCGCCCTGTCCTTCATTCAGAGGCCGGAAGACGTCGCCGAGGTACGTAAGATCGCGCGCGGTCGCTCCGGTATCCTTTCCAAGATCGAGAAGCCGCAGGCGGTCGAGAAGATCGAAGAGATCATCGAACTGTCCGACGCCATTATGGTCGCCCGTGGCGATCTTGGTGTCGAAATGCCGCTCGCCTCCCTGCCAGGGACACAGAAGCGCATCACCCGCGCGGCCCGCAAAGCCGGCAAGCCGGTCGTGGTCGCCACGCAGATGCTGGAATCGATGATTTCCTCACCTGTGCCAACACGCGCCGAGGTCTCCGACGTCGCTACCGCCGTCTATGAAGGCGCGGATGCGATCATGCTGTCGGCTGAGTCAGCAGCCGGCGACTACCCCCATGAGGCCGTCTCCACCATGAACACCATCGCGGTGGAGACCGAGAACGATCCGCTTTACCGCTCCATCATCGATGCTCAGCGCACCGAGCCGGAAGCCACCGGCGCTGACGCGATCTCCGCAGCAGCCCGTCAGATCGCCGAAACGCTGCATCTCTCAGCATTGGTTTGCTACACTTCCTCTGGCGCAACCGGCATGCGCGCTGCCCGCGAGCGTCCGCAAACACCGATCATTGCCATCACACCACGCGTGCGCACCGCCCGCCGTCTGGCCCTGATCTGGGGCCTGCATCCAGTCGCGACCGACGATGCCACCGACATTGACGATATGGTGGAACGCGCCTGTGGCCAGGCCATGCATCACGGGTTTGCAAGCCCCGGCAACCGCATCATCATCACCGCTGGTGTCCCCTTTGGAACGCCCGGGGCGACGAACCTGTTGCGGATTGCCTTTGTGCGCGAAGAGCACAGCCAGCAGCGGCGCAACTAAGCGGACCTTTCCTGCTCTGCGCGCTGCATCACGTCGTCGATGGCATCCAGAATGGTGTCTGGATGCGTCTGATGGGGCATGTGGCCAGCACCTTCGATGACCGTTTTGACCGCACCCTCAATATCGCGTTCCAGCCCATCTGAATGGATGTGCGCCCATACGACCCCATCGGCGTCCCCCGTAACGATGTGAACCGGACGCTTGATCTGCTGGTATCGAGGGGCCTTAGCGATCACGAACCGCCTCAATCGGTGAACATCCTCAGCGTTGGCCTGAAAGGCGCGGGGGCGTAACACCAACCGCGCGCGAAGGGTTTTGGCGTAACCGGGGACGGCCGCCTCAGGCGCAAAGGCGTTTTCCACGCCGTCAGGCACCATGAACCAGGCGATGGGAACAACAATCAGCCGCGTGAAGAGCCAGCCGACAAAAGGTGTATCGGCAAGCGCGTAGTGCCAATCCACACCCTCAAAGCGGTCGCCCGGCCAGGGATGCGTTGCCGGCGCCACAAACACCGCACCGACTTCGCCCTCCCCGGGCTGCAAGACCATCTGCGCCACGACGGACCCGCCCCAACTATGGCCGACAACAATCGCCTTCTGGGCGCCAAGGGACCGGGCAGCCGCCAAGATCCTCTGCGCCTGAACATCGGGTGCATGATCCCCATCAAGTCGCCCACTTGCACCCTGCCCAGGTCGATCAACATAGATGCGGTGGAGACCATCGCCGAACCTCTTGGCGAGCTTTGCTTCCAGTGCGAAGTGAAAGTCACGATAGTTGGAGCTTGCGCCGTGCACAAAGATGAGGCTGGGCCGGGACGGATCGGCACGCCCTTTCTCGACCAGGTGAAGAACGGTGCCATCCACCTCAACAAGCTGGCCGGTTGGCTCAGCCTTGACCTCCAAGTGGCGCGCACCTGCCCAGCTCAGGGCCGCAAAAATGATGACCGCCAACCCAAGCGACCCAAACGCAAAACCGATCAAATTGGCGCGCCCTCAAGCCGCCGTTCAATGGAAGACAAGCGCTCACGCGCGCCAGATAGATAGGGGTGCACACGCAGCGCCTCGGCAATGAACTGCTGAGCCTGCCGATCCTGACCCATCTCGTCCAGCATTACCCCGATGCCGATAAGGGCACCGAAGTGCCGCGGCTCCAAACGCAGCACCTCAGCTACATCTGAGATGGAAAGCGCGTAATCATCGCGCAGATAGTGGACCGTCGCACGACGGTTCCAGCCTTCGGCATAGTCCGGCGCAAGCGCGATCACCGTGTCCAAGAGATCAAGCGCCAGCGCAAAGTTGCGCACCTGAACGGCTACGGATGCGCGGCGCATGAGAAGATCGACCGCATCGCTGCCGGATTCGTTCCATAAGCTTTGGATTTGCCGCGCAAGAACATCGGCTTCGCGGCCATCTTCGCTGTTAGCCAGAGAATCCAAAAGGGCGTTGGCACCGCGGATCGTGCGCTGCGCCTCTTCCAAGGCCGACAGCGGCGTATCGTCGATAAGCGGTTCAGAGGTTGCGTCTACGGCGCGTTCTTCGCCCTCTGGTGCCGCCTGGGCGTGCGCCCGGTCGGCCCACAAACCACCGGCCATGAGGACGAAAACACCACTGAGGACCAGAGCGTTTTGCACGAATCTGATCAAAGGCGAATCGTTAATTGGGGCACGAAAAAACCGCATGGGCTGAAGTCTGCATCAGCCCATGCGGTTCGTCAAAATCACACCCTGGTGAGGGTGGCGTGTGGCGTCGGCCTTAGCCCTGGCGAGCTTTGAAGCGACGCTGCGTCTTGTTGATGATGTAAACGCGGCCGCGACGACGGACCATGCGGTTGTCGCGGTGACGCTTCATCAGCGATTTCAGCGAGTTCTTGATCTTCATAACCACAAACCTTTATTGGCAACATTTGCAACGCATCGGTTGCCACAGACAAACAGGCGCGCATTGCTGCGCGCCCTGAAAACTGAAGGCCGCTACATGACAATGGCGACGCCGATTGTCAAGCCGGATGGCCAATTGCGACCAGAATCCCTGACAGAATGAACGCCGGATGAGACATGGTGGGCCCGTGCGGTTGTGATTGGGGCACCCAATCACAGAGCCCAGAAAAAACCGCAACCGCCATTAGCGAAGCGAATGGTGGGCGCGGGCAGGATCGAACTGCCGACCCCTTCGATGTCAACGAAGTGCTCTCCCGCTGAGCTACGCGCCCTCAACGGTGGCGAGGTCTTATCGGCTTCCCAAATGGGATGCAAGCACCGTTGTTTGAGAAGTGACGACGCGGGTGATCAGGCCGCCAAAAGCTTCTCCACCTCATTAACCAGATCACGCAGATGGAAGGGCTTGGAAAGCACCTTGGCATCTTTGGGCGTGTTGGCATCTGGGTTGAGCGCATCGGCCGCGAAGCCCGTGATGAACATGACTTTGATTTCCGGGTCGAGTGCTGTCGCCTTGCGGGCAAGCTCAATGCCATCCATCTCCGGCATCACAATATCGGTGAGAAGCAGCGTAAAAGGCTCTTCCTGCAAACGATCGAAGGCGCTTTGGCCATTATCATAGGACACGACGTCATAGCCGGCATTTTCCAGCGCCTTGGCCAGAAAGCGGCGCATATCGTTGTCGTCTTCAGCCATAAGAATTCGTTTCATTCCAGACATCTCGGCTGATCGCACCTTTCTTATAAGCCTTGTCCCGCCAAAGGCGA
>ERZ1740060.475-NODE-475-length-21925-cov-5.540969_pt1 | contig 21925 bp, 23 predicted proteins | sample MGYA00581743_ERZ1740060 | MGnify/ENA primary metagenome ERZ1740060 (study PRJEB43018, sample SAMN04849235) | marine metagenome | isolation source: floating plastic debris | place: Pacific Ocean | collected 2008-08-27 | study: EMG produced TPA metagenomics assembly...
ACAACCATTCCGCCCTGTTTGCAAACAAATGTCGACACAGGGAAAGTGGCCTCCCCCGGATGTTCAAAAACGATATCGACGTTGTTGCCCTTGCCGGTGATATCCCAGATCGCTTTTCCGAACTTGCGAGCCTCCGTGAACCACTCCTTGTACTCGGGCGTGTTCACCTTCGGCAGTTGACCCCAGCAATTGAAGTCCCGGCGATTGATGACGCCCTTCGCGCCCAGATTCATGACGTAGTCGCGTTTGCTTTCGTCCGAAATCCCCCCGATCGCGATGGCGCCGGCGGCATTGGCGAGTTGGCTCGCAAAACAACCAAGGCCGCCCGAGGCTCCCCAGACATGTACGTTCTGACCAGGTTTCAGTTCATGAGGGTGGTGCCCGAACAGCATCCGGTAAGCGGTGGCCAGAGTCAGCGTGTAGCAAGCGGACTCTTCCCAACTCAGATGCTTTGGACGCGCCATGAGTTGTTGAGCCTGAACGTTTGTGAACTGCGCAAAGGACCCGTTCGGGGTCTCGTATCCCCAGATCCGCTGCGTCGGGGAGAACATCGGATCACCGCCATTGCAATGCTCGTCTGACCCGTCGTCCTGATTGCAATGGATGACAACCTCATCGCCGACTTTCCAGTTTTTGACCCGGTCCCCGACAGCCCAGACGACGCCGGACGCATCTGATCCCGCGATGTGGTAAGGCTGTCCATGGCCGTCAAAAGGGCTGATCGGCTCACCGAGACCGGCCCATATCCCGTTGTAATTCACGCCCGCTGCCATCACCAGAACCAGCACTTCGTTGCTGTCGAGCGTTGGGGTGTCGACGACTTCAATCTGAAAAGACTTATCCGGCGCGCCGTGGCGTTCCCGGCGAATGGCCCAGGCGTACATTTGCTTTGGCACATATCCCAGAGGCGGCATTTCACCAATCTCATAGAGATCTTTCTCGGGCGCATCGTAGGGCGCGATACCGGTTTCTGTATCCAGTGCCATTTTGACCTCCTTGGCCTTGTGTTGCCGCAACGCAGAATCTCCAGCGTCTCGCTGGTTTAGTCGTGGGTGCGCAACATTGCAATGATCAAAAGCGGCATTTTGAAATATTATAACCGAGCAGATGCAGAAACTACCGCGAATTTGCGCCGCATTCCTGCATGAGAGGATCCAGAGAGCGCGCATAAAAGGCGAGCAGGTCTTTTTCGGCCTCCACGATCCTCAGTTCGCCTTCATGATCTTCGACCATACCACGGGACAGCAACTGACGCAGTCCGACATCCACGGCATAGTCCATATCGTCGCGTGGCAGATGAATATGCGCGCCATCCAGTCGGGCAGACAGTGCCTGCACTTTGACTGCAAGGCTCTTGCGATCTAACGGGCGCTCGGCCTCGATAAAACTCTGCGCCACGAGTGGGACTGGGAGAACGGGTATCTCCCCAGCGATGCGGTGCATCAGGCGCGATGCAAGAGCTTCGACAGAGGTGACACTTTCCTCTGCCAGAAAAGCTTTCAAAGACACCGGCGCGCCAAAACTCGCGGCGGCATAGCCATGGCGGTGATACTGGCGTTTGATCCATAGCCAGAGCTGATGGAGAATGAACCCTGCGATAACGCTGATCCGCGCCCCGAACCGGCGTTCCCCGGAATTATGCGCGGCAACCAGAACCCGGTCCTCGAAGACACGGTCGTAGTTAAGCGCAACCGGAACAAAAACAACGTCTCGACCTTCCGGATCGCGCTCCTCCAGAATGAATTTCAGAATGCCCAGCTTCGCCGGGGCCAAATCACCGTCAAGGCTCAGCCCGCCTTCTGGAAAAACAGCCTGTGTGACACCCGCATCGGTCGCCAGACCGACGTACCGGGCCAGCACGCGCCGATAGAGCGAATCAAACGATTTGCGGCGAATAAAATAGGCGCCCATGGCCCGGATAAGTCGCGATAGCGGCCAGACGCGCGCCCATTCGCCCACCGCATAACTCAAAGCCGATCTTTCCGATGCGAGCCATGTCACCAGCACATAATCCATGTTGGATCGGTGGTTCATCACGAAGACAATCGTGGCGTCCTTATCTATGGCCGACATGGCTTCGTCGTCGAAGCGCCCCAGACGCACGCGGTACAGAGCCAGGCTAAGCGCCTTGGCAGCACGGATTGCGATACCAAAGTAGGCTGTGGCGGAAAAGCTCGGCACAATTTCTCTGGCATAGCGTCGCGCCTTCTCAAAGGCGACATTTTCGGGAACACCTTCTTTGCGCGCGTAAGCCGCAATCGCGCGTGACACCTCGGGATCATAAATCAGGCGCTGGATCATGTCATAGCGTCGCGCAAGCTTGAAAGGCTGAATCGGCCGTTCAAGCCGCTCGTTCAGACGCGCGACAATCCTCTCCGCGCGCTTGCGAAAGAACCAACGCACCGACGGAAACAGGAAATGCGACGCAAACGTAACCGCTGCGAACAGGACGATCAGCACAAACAGCCAAAGCGGGACGTCGACCGTTTCCGTCATTCAAAACCTTTGCTCTGAACAGGTTCCCTTCCCTATCAATCGCGCCGCGCCAGCACCAGTGCTGACCCAGATCGGCACGCAGAACCGTTCGCGCCGCAACGTAATGCTGAGCACACGTATCCTCGAAGGGTAAAGTGCAGGTGCAAGAGAGGATATCGGACGGGCAACAAGGAGGTGCAATGCCTGCGGGAGATCGGTTCATCCTTCCGGCGATTGCCGCGACGCAGCGAATTGACAGCGCCACATTATTCCGCATAAAAACCGTCTGGTGAAATAAAATTACCCATTATGATTCACGAGGCCCAATATGTCGACTTCTGAGCCCGAGACCAGCCCAGCGCCTGAACGCGACCGCCCTTGGTTGATCCGCACCTATGCGGGCCACTCGACCGCGAAGGCCTCGAATGCGCTCTATCGTACAAACCTCGCCAAGGGACAGACAGGATTGTCCGTCGCTTTCGATTTGCCGACACAGACCGGTTACGACAGCGACCATATTCTCGCGCGCGGTGAGGTTGGGAAAGTCGGCGTGCCGATCTCGCATCTGGGCGATATGCGCACGCTCTTCGATCAGATTCCGCTGGAGCAGATGAATACCTCCATGACCATCAACGCGACGGCGCCCTGGCTCCTGGCGCTCTACGTGGCTGTGGCAGAGGAACAGGGTGCGGATGTCTCAAAACTGCAGGGCACGGTGCAGAACGACCTGATCAAGGAGTATCTCAGCCGCGGCACGTATATCTGTCCGCCCAAGCCATCTCTTAAGATGATCGGCGACGTCGCTGAATATTGTTACACGAACATTCCCAAATGGAATCCGATGAATGTCTGTTCCTACCATCTGCAGGAGGCTGGCGCGACGCCAGAGCAGGAACTCGCATTTGCTCTGGCCACGGCCTGCGCGGTGCTCGACGAGTTGAAACCTCGCGTTCCTTCCGATGACTTCCCGGCGCTGGCCGGTCGTATTTCGTTTTTCGTGAATGCCGGCATCCGTTTCGTGACCGAGATGTGCAAGATGCGTGCGTTTGTGGATCTCTGGGACGAGATCCTTGAGGAGCGTTATGGCGTCGACAATCCTAAATTTCGCCGGTTCCGGTATGGGGTGCAGGTGAATTCGCTCGGACTGACCGAACAACAGCCTGAAAACAACGTCTATCGCATCCTGATCGAAATGCTCGCCGTGACACTGAGCAAGAAGGCTCGTGCGCGGGCTGTTCAACTTCCGGCCTGGAACGAGGCGTTGGGCCTGCCGCGCCCCTGGGATCAGCAATGGTCGATGCGGATGCAACAGATCCTCGCCTTCGAAACGGATCTTCTGGAATACGGGGATCTCTTTGACGGCAATCCGGTTGTCGATGCCAAGGTCGAGGAACTCAAGGATGGGGCACGTCACGAATTGGCGACGCTGGACGGAATGGGTGGCGCGATCGGTTCGATCGAGTACATGAAGGCCCGTTTGGTCGATAGCAATGCAGAGCGTCTGGGACGCATTGAAACCGGTGAAACAACCGTCGTGGGCGTGAATAAGTACACAATGACCGAGCCCTCTCCGCTTCAGACCGAGGATGGCGGCATCATGGTTGTCGATCCTGCCGTCGAAGAAGATCAGATCGACCGCTTAACGGCCTGGCGGCAGGAGCGTGACGCGGACGCTGTCAAACGCGCTCTTGAGGACTTGCGCGATGCGGCGAGGACCGGACGCAACGTGATGCCGGCCTCTATCAAAGCGGCAAAAGCGGGCGTGACGACCGGCGAGTGGGCCACGCAAATGCGCGTCATCCACGGCGAATATCGCGGGCCCACGGGCGTGTCGTCCAACCCGTCAAACAGAACGGAGGGGCTCGACGATCTGCGCAACGATGTCGATGCGGTCAGCACGCGCCTGGGCCGCCGGTTGAAGTTCCTGATGGGCAAGCCGGGTCTTGACGGTCATTCAAATGGGGCGGAACAAATCGTAAGCCGCGCCCGCGATTGCGGAATGGATATTGCTTATGAAGGGATCCGCCTGACGCCGGAAGAGATCGTGGCCGCAGCGCTGGAGCAGACGCCGCATGTTTTGGGTCTTTCAATCCTTTCAGGCAGCCACATGCCGCTGGTCGAGGATCTGCTGGACCGGATGCGCAAGGCCGGGCTGAGCGATGTGCCCCTCATCGTCGGGGGGATCATTCCCGATGAGGATGCAGCCCGGCTTTTGGAGATGGGCGTGGCGCGCGTCTACACGCCAAAAGACTTCGAGTTGAACACGATCATGCGCGATATCGTCGTTCTGGCGGACCCTCAGGCCGTCGCGGCTGAATAAGCCCTGTCTCAGGCACATGCCTTCACGTTGAACCGGGCTTAGAATCCGCTGGCGCTCATCCTTGTCTCAGAGCAGGTTATGCCCACTTGCCGCAACGAATAAAGGGAGGCGGGCATGGCGTTGACGATCCGCGCAATCGAACCAAAGGATCGCGCTGTCTGGCAAAGGCTGTGGACGGCGTACTTGCAATTCTATGAAACAACCGTGACAGAAGAGGTCTACGACACGACCTTTGCACGTTTATGCGATCCGGCACGGGAAATGCAGCAAGGGCTCCTGGCATTTGATGGCGATACGGCCGTGGGCCTCGTGCACTATATTTTTCACGTCCACAACTGGCGCGTCGAGGACGTCTGCTATCTTCAGGATCTATATGCAGATCCGGACGTGCGGGGAAAGGGAGTGGGACGCGCTCTGATCGAAGCCGTATATGCGCGCGCCGACGCCAATGGCGCGCCTTCCGTCTACTGGCTGACCCAGGACTTCAACGCCACGGCGCGACGCCTCTATGACCGGATCGGTGTGGTCACGCCCTTCATCAAATACAACCGGTCATGAGCCTGCATATCGGAGCAGAGCCCGGTGACATCGCTGAGACCGTTCTTATGCCCGGCGACCCGATGCGGGCAAAATGGGCGGCAGAGACGTTTCTGACGAACGCATGTCAGGTCAACTCCGTGCGCGGTATGCTGGGTTACACCGGGATCTGGAAAGACCACCGCGTCACGATTCACGGCAGCGGCATGGGCATGCCCACGCTGGCGATCTATGCGACGGAGTTTCTGCGGGACTACGGTGTCAAAACCCTGATGCGCATTGGATCAACGGGTGCGATGCAGCCCAACATCAATCTGCGCGACATCGTTCTGCCCATGACGGCAAGCAGTCTTTCGACACCTTCCACCGCGCTTTTTCGTGAGGTCAATTTCGCCCCTTGCGCGGATTGGACACTGCTGCGCGCCGCGGCAGAAAGCGCTGAGGCGCGGGGTGTCACACCTCATATCGGCGGCATTTACTCGTCGGACACGTTCTATGACGAACGACCGGATCTGAACGACCTCATGATGCGTCACGGTACGCTTGCCGTCGAGATGGAGACGGCAGAGCTTTACATTCAGGCCGCCCGCTATGGCGCGCGGGCGCTTTCCGTTCTTACCGTGTCAGATCACCTGATCACCGGAGCCGAGTTGTCGCAAATGGATAGGGAAAGCAGTTTTTCCCAGATGGTCGAGATTGCGCTGGACGCCGCCTTTGCCTGACCTCTCTGCGCCTGCGTCTAAAGGATCAGGGCGACAACCACGCCATAGGCCATCACGCCCAATGCGTATTGCCACATGAGTTTCAGCGGAAGCCCGGGCCAAATGCGTCCGGCCGCCGCCACGCCGAAGCCGCCTGTCACCGCCCCGACCACCAATTCTGTCAAGGTCGCGGGTGTCACAAAGGACAAAAGCCATGCTGCCACCAGCCCGATGACCGCGATCCCACCTCCCTGCACGTAGCTCGGTTTCATTTCAACTTTGACTTTGTTCATTCCAATGCCGTCCGTCTTTAAATGGTCACCGCGACGCTAGCCGCTTTCAGGAACCACCGATAGTGGCATGGTGACAGACCGCTTGTCGAGTTCAGGGGCGCAACACGGCTTTTCCGGAACTCCCGGTGTTCCCACTGGACTTCGTGGGCGGATACGCTCATTTGAACGCCCCGCACGGCAATTAGAGTTCGACATATGGCTGAAATTGTACTCGTCAGACACGGACAAGCGAATTCCAACGCAACCGATGAGTTGAGCTATGATCAACTCTCCGACCTGGGTCGCCAACAGGCCGATTGGCTGGGAACGCATTTTCGCGACATGTCGCAACCCTTCGATCGTGTCCTGACAGGAACCCTGCGACGTCAGGTGGATACGGCTGGCGCGATGGGCTTTCCGAAGCCGGTGCAAGATGCGCGATTGAATGAACTGGCTTACTTCGAACTGACAGAGGCGGCACGACAACAACATCACATGTCCGTGCCAGACTCGCCCGCCGGCTTCGCCCGATATCTTCCACGGGTCATGGAACTCTGGACACAGGACGCCCTCGAAGACGTGCCCGAACGCTTTGACGACTTTGCCCAACGTGTGCAATCGGTCATCGACGACCAGTGTCGCGCGGCTGGCCGGGCTTTGCTGGTGACCTCAGGCGGGGTCATTGGAATGGCAGTGCGGCACAGTCTCAATCTTGACACGATGGGTCTGGCAAAAGTCATGTTGCAGATCGCCAATGCATCCATTCACCGCTTGAACTATGTGCATGAAAACCTGATGCTCGGCGGGTTCAACGCAACACCGCATTTGGATGATCCTGATCGTGCTCATGCGAGGACTTACGTCTGACAAGGAGCTCGAGAATGAAGTTCTATTGCGCGCCTCGCTCAATCTCGGTTGCAACCGGTCTCCTGCTGGAAGAGGCTGGCCTCGATTATGAGCCGGTCCTTTTGGACTTCGCGCAAAATGCACAAAGAGCGCCAGAATATCTGGCGATCAACCCGAAAGGCCGCGTGCCCGCGCTGATCACGGACCAGGGTATCCTGACAGAAACCGGGGCCATCGCAGAATACATTGCGGCGCAGGTCCCTGACATGGGACTGATCCCTCAAGATCCTTGGGCCGCCGCCCGGATGCGTGCGGTTTGCTACTATCTGGCCTCGACCTTTCATGTGAACCACGCTCACCGTCGTCGGGGGCACCGATGGGCCAGCGATGAGGCCAGTTTGAAGGACATGAGCGACAACGTTCCGCGCACCATGGGGGAAAGCTGCGCTTTCATCGAAGAAAACTGCGCGCTGGACCCGTTCGTGATGGGCGAGGCCTTCACAATCGCCGATCCATGGCTCTTTACAATCTGCCTCTGGCTTGAAGGTGACGATGTGGATATCACCTCGTTTCCACGTCTCGCCGCACATTTCGATCGCCTCGCGGCGCGACCCTCGGTTGCGGCTCTTCGCGGTTATGACCTGCTGACGTAAAGACCCTTGACGATGCCCCATCTCTGGATCCGCGCGGAACAACGCGACAATGAGGACCGCACAGGTTTGACCCCCGAGGGCGCGCGCGCGCTCCTGGCGCAGGGCTTTGAGATCACCGTTGAACGCAGCTCCAATCGGATCATCCCAGACGCCGATTATGAACAGGCGGGCTGTGCCATGGTGGCGGGCCATAGCTGGCCCAGCGCGCCGCACAACGCGATCATCCTTGGTCTCAAGGAACTCCCTGACGATGGCAGCCCGCTACCGCATCGCCACATCATGTTCGGACATGCCTTCAAGGGTCAGTTTGCCGGACAGAGGCTTTTGAGGCGTTTTCGAGACGGCGGAGGGATATTGCTGGATCTTGAGTATCTGGTCGATGACACGGGGCGACGCTTGGCTGCTTTCGGCTATTGGGCGGGGTATGCCGGCGCGGCCGTCAGCTTGCTCGCATGGAGTGCTCAGCAAAAGGGCTCTGTCTGTCCGGCTGTCTCCGTCTGGCCGACCAAAACGGATCTGCTGACCGAGCTTAGAGCGCAACTGGATCGCACGGGGAAAGACCTGCCGCGCGTCATCATCATCGGAGCTCTTGGCCGCGTGGGCACAGGTGCGCGGGATCTTTGCGAAGCTGCCGGATGCACCGTGACGGGTTGGGACCTGAAAGAGACAGTTCATGGGGGGCCGTTCCCAGAAATCCTGACCCACGATGTTTTCCTCAATTGCATCCTGGCCGGGCCGGACACGCCAGTCTTCGTGCCCAAAAGCAGCCTTGAAATGCCCAGATCGCTTGGCGTGATCGGGGACATCGCCTGTGACCCGGACAGTGCCTACAATCCCATCCCTCTTTATCACGAAGCAACCGACTGGTCGCACCCTGCTATTCGCGTCCATGACACACCCGCTCTCGACGTGATGGCGATCGATAATCTGCCATCGCTTTTGCCGCTTGAATCGTCGCAAGACTTTGCGGCGCAGCTCCTGCCGGTGTTGAAAGATCTTGTGCACGCTGACGATCCGGTCTGGCGCCGGGCAGAAAATACCTTCAGACAACACATCAACGACTTGGGGGGAACATGACGATACATTGGTGCGGCACCGGTCTGTCCTCGGTGCCCGGATTAAGACGGCTTATTGAGGCGGGACACCCTGTCTGTGTCTGGAATCGTTCGCTCGACAAGGCCCAAAGCGCCGTCGGCGATTTGACCGATCAGATCAAACCCTTCACCTTCGATACCCTGTCTGCAGAGGTGGACGAAGGGGACATCGTTGTCTCCATGCTGCCCGGCGACTGGCATGCGAGAATTGCAGAGATGTGCATCAACAAGGCGGCGCATTTCGTTTCGTCCTCCTACATCGCGCCGGAGATGCGCGCACTGGATGGAAAGGCACTGGTGCGCGGTGTGGCTTGCGTGAATGAAATCGGTCTCGATCCCGGGATCGATCACCTGATGGCGCATCACCTTATGGCGGAGTATCGTGCGTCCCCGGCGTTTGACGCGGGCAACGACCTGTCCTTTCTCTCTTATTGCGGCGGGATCCCAAAGCATCCGAACCCATTTCGATACAAGTTCAGCTGGTCGCCTCTTGGGGTTCTGAAGGCCTTGCGCTCCCCCTCGCGATCGATACGAAACTATTCAGAACTGACGATACAGCGACCATGGGATGCCATCACGTCCTATCAAGCGCCTTTGCCCGCGCCTGAGACCTTCGAGGTTTATCCCAATCGGGATTCTCTTCCCTTCCTGGCTGATTACGGATTTGAACCCCAATGGCGGGTCAAGGAATTCGTGCGCGGCACGCTCCGGTTGGGCGGTTGGACCGAAGCGTGGTCAGACGTGTTTTCAGAGATTGAGCAACTGGACGGACCTGAAGGTGAGACGCGCCTTCAGGAAATGTCCGATCAGCTCTGGACCGAGAATGCATATGACAAAGGGGAACCCGACCGGGTTGTGCTTTGCGTGGATCTCAAAGCAGAACGCGACGGTGCGCCGGTATGGCACAAGACATATGTCATGGATGCCTGGGGCGATGCGCGCGGCACGGCGATGGCGCGGCTGGTTTCAGTGCCCGTAGCGCTCGCCGTCGAAGCGGTTCTGGCGCACGAGATCCCCGCCGGGGTGACCCCGGCCCCGCGCGATCCGAAACTCGTCGCGCGTTTCCTGAGCGAAGTCGACCGGCTGGCGCAGCACTTGCAGGTGGTAACCCACTGAACCAGGCGGGGACTCAGCGCCCTTCGACCAGATCGCTTTCGGTGTCTACGACCGAGATGCCTAGCGCATCCAAACCGTTTTCCAGGTGGTCCGAAAGATGCGGTGAGCCCAGCAGGTAATCGGCCGTCGGTGTGGTGGCCTCTTCTTCAGCGAGTTTGATGGCCGCCTCGAGTTCATCAGGCGCAAAGCTTTCGCGGCCGATCCACATGAGCGCCACAAGGCTGGTTTGCTCTTCTGACGCCAATTGATCGATGAATGCGCGAAGTTCGCCTTCCGCCCGGTCCAACTCGCGTGACATCAGGATAATCTGAGCCACTTTCCGGATACTGATTTCCAACATAATCCGCCCTCCCGAGTTTGCGCAGATACCAAAGACTGACGCGACTTGCGCCCGAATTCTTTGATCTTACGCAAACAACCGGTAATAAAGCCAGTTTGGAAAAAACCGGGAGACCCGAAAAACCCAGGAAAAGACGCGTGGGAAATGGCGTTCGAACGCACCTTCGTCGTTCATGAGTTCGAACATTTCCTGCGCGGCGGCTTCCGGTGTCATGATGAATGGCATCTTGAAGGCGTTCTTGTCCGTCAGGCGGGTTTTGATGAAGCCCGGATTCGCGAGTTGCACGGTCACACCTGTCCGCCAGAGGTCCGCACGCAAACTCTCTGCCAGCGCCATCACACCTGCTTTGGATGCCGCATAGCCAATGGCACCGGGTAAACCCCGGAACCCCGACAGCGAGCCTGTGATTACGATATGCCCGCTGTCCCGCGCCACCATGGCGGGCACGACCTGTCCCAGAACGCGCACCGCGCCGGTGAAGTTGATATCGGCCATGGCGGTGGCCTCTTCTGCGCGCCATTCCGTTGCCGGCATGGGCCAGTAGACGCCGGCGAGAAACACCATGCCGTCAACTTCCCCGACTTGTTCTGCGGCCGAGGCAACGCTGGCATCGTCGCCGATGTCCATCGCAACGACCCGGGACTTGCCCGGCAAATCGGCCGCCAGTTCTTTCAGCCGCTCTTCGTTACGGGCCGACAGGATGACCTCCGCGCCGGTTGCGCTCAGCTTTCTGGCAAGGGCTGCGCCCAGCCCCTCACTCGCGCCAACCAGCCAGTACTTTTTACCAGACCAGTCGACCATCAGGCGGGGTCAAGTCTCTGCATCGTGGCCACAAGTTCGGCCACCTTGATGCCGAACTTGCGAAACTGCGACCGGTTCACGATGGTGCCAGCCGGGGTCATGTACATCCAGTCCACAACAGTCAGGACATGCCCGCCAGCGTGGTCCGGCAGCTTCAGCTGATAGTTCAACTGCACTGTCGGACCAGATTGCTTCCCGTTTCCGGGTCCAACCAGATCATCTGCTTCGGCTTTGATTGATCCGTCATTGCCAAGCTCCAGCCGCCATTCTCGATCCTGGGTGTTGCCGCTGTCATAGCGGAAGTGCTCTTTCATGATGCCGCGATTTCCGTCCCACGTGGCGTCAAAATCAGCCGAGAAACGGGAACTCACCCGGCCGGTTGGTCCGTAAATGACACCTTCACAGCGGATCGGGCCATTGAGGTGCTCGCGCAGGTCAATGGTGGGCGTGATCTCGGCGTAGTCTGCGGGTGTCTGAGCTGCAAAGCCCGCAACCCTGTTCTTTAGGTACATGAGCAGGATAATCAGTGCTGCACCTATCCCGATGTAAGTCAGTGCTGACATGTCAGGCTCCTTTCCTGATTGGCGTTGACATAGGCGCGACCGACCGGTCTGGCGTGCTCGCCAGCAGGGCAATCGCGATGAGTTTGAGCAGGCATGGCACGGCGCCATAAAGAAGGCTCAGTGAGACCAGGGCCTGTTCCGTATTTCCTTGGCCGGGCTGGTAGCCCGACAGTTCGAGTAAAGGCAGAAGCGCGACAGCGGCGAAGGCCAGTGTCATTTTGCTGACAAAAGACCAAAGGCTGAATCCTTCTGCCGCACCGGGCGCGATCTGCGCCAGTCGTGTTGCAAACAGCGCGGGGAGCAGTGTCATATCCGCGCCCAACGCAACACCGGATGCCACGCAGATGACCGCAAAAGCGACCCAATCCCCGGATCCCAGCATGATCGCATATCCAAAGGCCGTGATCGCCAACACCATGCCACTGAGAAGGACGCGACGCGCCCCATAGGTTTCAGCCAGTTTTCCCCACATCGGCGCGGCGATCGCAGCGCTCAAGAAGAACAACAGCAGAAATGCGCCCTCCCATCCCGGCAGGTCGAGCCTGTCTTCAACAAAAAATAGAAAGAGTGTCGAGCTGACTGCGACCGGCGCCGAATTCGCCAGCGCCACAAGAAGCAACCTGCGTGCAACCGGATCGCCAAGGACAAGGCGCAACTCCGAGGTCGTGTGGGGTGTACGAGCGTCTGTGTGACCCCATTCGCTCCGCATCACCCAAAGCGCCACGGAAACGAGCAACAAGAAGGCCAGCGCAAATCCGAGGTAACCCCCCAGAGCCACAGGTGCGACCGCCGCCGCACAAATGCCAAGAAGAGCACCTGTCTCACGCCAACGCGCGACTTTCAGGTGACCCTCCGTCGGAAAGCGGCTCGCCGCTGCGACGCCTTGAGCATAAAAGCAGATTGTCAGGTAGCTGAACGCAGAGAAGACCAGCGTCAGCATGATGGCAAACCACCATAGCGGCGCAAAGAGCGGCTCGACGGCAAAAAGGCAGAACATGCCGACGGCCATCGTCGCGCCTGCAACGGTCACGGTGGCCCCACGATGGGCACGCAGTCTGGCCGATAGCCGACCGAGCAACGGATCTTGTACAAAATCGAGCAATCGCAGGAAAAACAGGGCCGCGCCCAAAGCCGCGAGGGACACACCGAATTCATCGACATAGAATTTGGGGGCATGCATATAGAGAGGCAGACCCGCAGCCGATAGCATGGCGGCAAAAACCGCGAAGGCGGGCAGCCTTGGATATGCGGCTTGTGCGGTCACCGGCTCAACTCGCGCGCGGGCGGTTCGGGCCGCGTACGGAACAGCGCACCTTTCCACCACAGCTTCAGCGCCTGCCAATGGATCAGCGCCATAACCCGCCGCGTGCCGAAGGGTCTGCGCAGACATGCGCCGACCACACCGGACCGGCTGAGCGGTGTCCGCGGACCCACAAGTGTCGCCGTAACGCCGCCATTGCCGTCGGTGAAGTCAATCAGGATTCTGATGCGATCGGATTTGATATCGAATTTGAACAGATAGCCGCCACTGATCCGCTGGAAGGGCGAGACATGCATGATCTTCTGCGCGCGCAACCGATCTTCGGGCCGGATCGGGCGATGATCGTCGTGCACACACAGATAGGAATGACGGTCGCCATAGGTGTTGGTGACCTCTGCGATGATCGACCATATCGCGCCGTCTGCATCTGAGCACAGCCAGAAAGATACAGGGTTGAATACATAGCCCAGCACACGCGGTTGCGCGAGAAGCTCTATCCGGTCAGGTGAAGGCAAGTCATGCGCCGCAATGACCTCTCGCACCCATGCCGCACCCCGCCCCTGTGCCGGTGGGCCGCCGTGATCGGTGTCGCGCAGTGAAAACAGACCGAACCGATTGCGACCGAACGCCCAGCTTTGAGGAACCGACGCTTCGGCATCCAGCATCACGAAATCCACGTTGTAACGGAACGCATTGCCGATCTCGCCCTTGCGGCCGTGCCAGGTGTGACCTGCGATATGCTCAACCGTGCCCATAGAGTGTTACGCCGCCTCTACGATCGTCTGGTCACGGGCAATGATCGCGTCGGCGACATCAAGTGCGCTCGATAGGCCATCCTCGTGAAAACCGTTCTTCATCCATGCACCGCAAAACCAGGTGTTCCGGGTGCCATTCATGCGTTTCACCGCGTCCTGCGCTTCAAGCATGGCCAGATCGTACACAGGATGGCTCAAGGTCGTCTGATCGTAGATCATTTCCTCTCGGATCGGCCGGGTGGAATTGAGCGTCACAAAATGCGGGTCTGACTTGGGGATCGGTTGAAGAGAGTTCATCCAATATGTGATGTCGATCTGGCCCGTGCGTTTGGCCGGCGCCTCGGCGTAATTCCAGGACGACCAGACAGCGCGGCGCTTGGGCATCACACCCGAATCCGCATGCAAAACGACGTCATTTTCCTGATACATTACCCCTGCCAGCGCCGAATGCTCCTGTTCGCTTGGATCGCTGAGAAGGGACAGGGACACATCACCATGAGTGGCAAGAACGACATCGTCGAAGTCTTCCCACTCGCCACCATGCGCACGGACCTGGACCCCGCTTTCGGTGCGCCTGATACCGGCAACCGGCGTGCCGGGACGAAGGTCGACACCTGCATTACGGAGCGACACTTCCAGCCTCGATACGTATTCAATCGAGCCACCTTGCACCGTGTACCACTGGTGCTGACCGGAATAGCCGAGCAAAGCGTGGTTTTCCATGAAACGAACCATGGCATGCGCCGGGAAATCCATGATCTTTTCGGTGGGAGTAGACCAGATTGCGCCTGTCAAAGGGAAAAGATAATACTCACGGAACCAGTCGCCTGTACCGATGTGATCGAGCATATCGCCGATACTCAGGTCCGGAAAATCACGTGCGGTTTGGGACGCACGGGAGTTGAACCGGAAGATATCGCGCAACATCCTCCAGTGGCGTGGGCGCGTGACATTACGCAGTTGCGCAAAGAAAGCATGAGCCCCGTCAAGACCGTATTCCAGTTTGCCGCCCCGGACCGACGCGCCAAAGCTCATCCGGCTTTTGACGACCGGAACTTTCAAGGCATCAAAGAGCTCGGCAAGGTTGGGATAATTGGCATAGTTGAAAACGATAAAGCCTGTATCGACAGGCTGATCCCCGTGGCGACCTGCCATGATGGTACGCGCGTGACCACCCAGACGGTCCTCTGCTTCGTAAACCGTGACCCGGTTGTGGCGCGCAAGGCGCCATGCTGCACCCAGACCGGTGATCCCTGCTCCGATGATTGCGACCTTGTTTCCGTTGGCAGCGGGACTTTCAAATGGCATTACCGTCTCATTCCGTGATTGTGTTGATAAACATACGCGCCGCCCGGAGAACCGGATGAAAAACAAAAAAAATCTCTGCCCAGTGATCCAAAGACGGACCACCCCCGTAAATGAAACAAGTTCAGGGGTAAATGAGCGGTGGATTTGGGAAAAAACAACCGTTCAGACATTGCTGAGCTGCTGCGACCCGATAGCACGTATGCAAGCGTGCGTGACCGGACCATAAAGCGCAGTAAGGGTGAGAATGAGACGGATTGGGCAGACTTTGTTGCCCGCATCCGAGATAAACGGGACAAACAGGCGTTCCACGCATTGTTTGTGCACTTTGCGCCTCGAGTGAAGGCGTTTCTGCTCCGGTCCGGAACAGATGCGTCGCTCGCTGAGGAATGCACACAGGATGTCATGGCGACCCTGTGGCAAAAGGCGCATCTCTTCGATCCCAGCCGCGCAAGCGTGGCGACATGGATTTTTACGATTGCGCGCAATCGCAAGATTGATGCGCTTCGCAAACTGAGACGACCGGAACCCGAGGATTTGTCCTGGGGGCCGGATGAAGAGCCGGATCAAGAAGCTGTTCTGGCGCTTCAGCAAGAAAGCGAAAAACTGGGAGAGGCGATTGCGCAGCTCCCGGTGAAACAGAAGGAACTGATCGAGAAAGCCTATTTTGGCAATCTGACCCATAGCGAGATTGCGGACGTAACCGGTCTGCCGCTCGGGACGATCAAATCGAGGATACGTTTGGCACTGGACCGTCTGCGCCACAAAATGAAGTGAAAGCCAATGACTGGAACGATCAAACACCATTTGGATGACGCGCTACTGATGGCGTATTCGACCGGCAATCTGCCGGAGGCATTCAGCCTGACAGTGGCGGCGCACATTTCCATGTGCGACGAATGCCGCGCGCGCCTTGGCGCGTTCGACACTGTTGGTGGCGCTCTTATAGACGAGAGCGACGTCGCGACGCTGTCAGCTGATAGCTTCGAGGCAACAATGGCGCGTATCGGAGATCTGGAGAATGCAGCTCCCGAGACAGCGAAACCAGCCGTTAAGCGCCATGGAAAACTGCCAGCGCCTCTGCAGGATTATGTTGGCGGTGACGTCGATGCGGTGAACTGGCGGCCTGTTGGCATGGGCGTGAAGCAAGCAATTCTTCCGACTGACAAAGACGCGACAGCGCGCCTTTTGTTCATCCCTGCGGGCGTGGCGATGCCGGACCACGGACACAATGGAACAGAGCTGACGCTCGTGCTTCAGGGCGCCTATTCGGATGAGCATGATCGGTTTAGCCAGGGTGACATCGAGATCGCCGGCGAAGACATTGATCACACCCCGGTGGCCGATACCGGAGAGGATTGTATTTGTCTCACCGCAACGGATGCGCGGCTCCGGTTTCATTCGTTTCTGCCGCGTCTGGCGCAGCCGTTCTTTCGGATCTAGCCCCGGCCTGCGGCATATCTGAGGACAAAGTTCCGCAGGATCTTTTCAGGCGCGAACACATCCGCAGCATGGCACCCAGCGATCAGGGTACCCGCGTCTTCCGGGCTGAAGTATCCGTAAGTCTTGTACGTGTTGATCCGGGTTTCGAACACTTCGGCATCAGCTTCGGGATGGAACTGTGTCGCGTAGACATTGCGTCCGTATCGGACCATCTGATACGGGCAGGTGCTTGAACTGACCAGGTGCACACACCTGTCTGGTAACTCTTGCAAGGCCTCTTTGTGACCAACAAACGCGTCGAAATCCGCAGGGACATCCTTCAGCAAAAGATCGTCTTGGGCCGCCTCAGTCAAAGAACAGGATGCGGTTCCAACCGGTTCGGAGAAGGCCTCCTTACTCACGCGAGCCTCAAGATGTTTGCCTAGAATTCCGATTCCGTAACAACATCCCAGGAACGGGAAATCGCGCTCCGTTACTTCAGGCATCAACGATAGCATATCGGCTTCGATCCGCGCCTCGACGGGCTTCTTTTCTGAAGCGGGGTCACTGACACAACCCGGTCCACCCCCCACAATAATACCCGCATATTCGTCAAGCGTGAGGTCGTCAGGAAGCGCTTCTTGATCCAGTCGGATGCGTCGGACGTGGTCCGGATCAAGCCTCCCCTTGCGTAAAATTGCAGCGAACTCGTCATCGGCGGCCTCTGTTTCCGGTCGGAGTTGAAAAATCAGGAATTTCTTTTGCATAAGGACAGACAAGGCTCCGGTATGGACGCATGAGACTTCTTGACGCGCTTGGCTAAAGACATACCCTGCGCACAACACTTCAGAAACAGGAAAAAGCATGGCTCAACGCCTACATCTTGTCTTTGGCGGCGAACTCGCCGACCCCTCCAAAACGGTCTTCAAGAACGTGGATGATCTGCATATTGTCGGCGTTTTTCCCGATTATGACAGCGCCTATCACGCCTGGAAGGCAGAGGCGCAGAAAACCGTCGACAACGCACATGCGCGGTACTTCATAGCGCATTTGCACAGGCTGCGAGATGAGGAGCAGGCGGCGTCTGCAACTGAAGAACTGGGATGACCTGGCTTGATGCAAACTGACCATAGCGCTATCGGCCGTACCGGCGCTGAACTCCACTCAAGAGGTCCACTAACAACTCGACCCAAAGGTGCCGTCGTCTGGGGACATGCAACGAGAGCTGAGCATGTGAGGCCGTTGCAGGATCTGGCAGAAAGACTGCGCAGTCAAAATCCCGATTGTACCGTGTTGATCACCGGGGCTGGTGAAGCAGATCTGGAAGAGCGGCCAGAGAACGGCAGTGTGATCGCGACGCCGCTGCCATCGGATAACAGCAACTCGATTGAGGCGTTTCTGGAATTCTGGCAGCCCGATTATGTGATCTGGACAGCAGGTCATCTGAAATCCGCATTTGTCGACAGGATCGCGCGGCGTAACATACCGATGGGTCTGGTCGCGGCTGAGTCCAGCTTGCTTGCCACCTCTACCTGGCGTTGGTTAAAGGGTTTCTCTCGCAGCACACTGGCAAGGTTCGACTGCGTGTTCACACTCGACGCTGCCTCGTTACGCGATGTGGAACAGCTGAACCTCGAGACTGTCCATGTTGCCTTGGGCGGGCCTTTTGTCGAAAGCGCTGCAAGCCTCCCATATCGCGAGGCCGAACGTTCGGACATGGCGGGCCTTCTTCTCGGTCGGCCCATCTGGCTGGCGGCTCATGTGAACGAAAGAGAACTGCCCACAATCCTTGACGCCCATCGTCGCGTCATCCGCTTTTCTCATCGCGCCCTGCTCATTCTGACGCCGGATCAAGGCGCTGATCTGACGGCATTCATGACAGCACTGGATCAATGCGGCCTGCAGGCCATGCGCTGGTCGGAAGGTGAAACACCGGGGGAAGCCACGCAGATCGTATTCGCAGATACAGCAGGAGAACTGGGCCTTTGGTATCGGTTGGCGCCTATTTCGTTCATGGGCAATTCGCTTCTTCCGGGAATGACAGGAAGCGACCCGAACGAACCAGCGGCGCACGGCTCAGCGATTATACACGGTCCCTATCTGGATCACTGGGCCGAAAGTTATTCCCGGTTCACCGAGGCTTCCGCGGCGAAGCAGGTCAAATCCGCCGAAGCTCTGGCGACGTCCGTGGCACGTTTGATTCAACCAGATCAATGCGCGGCCATGGCGCATACGGCCTGGGAAGTGGCCTCCAGAGGCTCGGCATTGATGGATACGATTGCCGAACGTGTTCTCGATCACATCGACAGGGCCGGACGCAGAGGATGAGACCGCTGTCGTTCTGGCAGAATTCACCCGACACGCCCGGGATACGCGCCCGCCTGCTCTCTCCTCTTGGTAACCTCTATGCGCGCGCGACCGCACGACGTGTCGCGCGTCCCGCGGCCTTTCGACCGCCGATGCCTGTGATCTGCGTGGGTAATCTGAATGCTGGCGGCACCGGCAAGACGCCCACGGTTCTGGCCCTGGTTCAGCACCTGCAGGCGCGCGGCCTAAGACCCGGTGTAATCTCCCGCGGGCATGGCGGGCGGCTCCCGGGACCTGTCGAGGTTAATGAGCGTCGCCACAAAGCCGAGGAGACAGGTGATGAGCCTCTTCTGATCTCGTCCTTTGCCCGAACTTGGATCGGACGAGAACGAGCCACCGCCGCGCGTGCCGCTGCCGAGGCAGAGATAGACATCCTGCTGATGGATGACGGGCATCAAAACCCAGATGTGGCCAAGGACTTATCCGTCATCGTCGTGGATGCCGCCCGAGGCTTCGGGAACGGTCTTTGCCTGCCTGCTGGCCCTCTGAGAGAACCCGTCGCTCAAGGTCTCGCCCGCGCCGATGTCTTGATCTCAATTGGGAACGAGGCCGCTCAAAGCACATTCAGAGCGCAATGGGGTCAATATGTGAAGATCCCTCACGTCAATGCCAGCCTGCGCGCACTGGAAACCGGCATGGATTGGGAAGGCACGCGTGTCCTTGCCTTTGCAGGGATCGGACATCCTGAAAAGTTCTTCGGCACTCTGCGATACCTTGGAGCGGAACTCGTGCAAACCGTGCCGCTTGATGATCACCAGCCCTTGACACCAACGCTGTTCAAAAGACTGGAAACCGATGCAAAAGCGATCGGTGCACAGCTGGTCACAACAGAAAAAGACGCCGTACGCCTTCCAAAGGACTTCATACGAGAGGTCCTGACCCTACCCGTTCGATTGCATATCGATGACTGGAAGACGCTTGACCGGCTTCTGGCCCCGGCGATCGACGCGGCGAAAGACCTTAGCCGCTGATCAGCCCTTCGATGATTTCTTTCAGTGCGCTGTAGGACATGTTGCCATGCTTCTCGCCGTTGATAATCAGAGTGGGCGTGGACGTTACATTATCCGTCTCCGCGTTTTCCTGATACCAGGCAACGAGCGCTTGAGCTTTGTCGGCGTCCGAAAGACAGGCATCCAAGGTCGCTTCATCGATCCCGGCCACTTTACCGATGCGGCGCAGATTGTCTGAAATCTCCACCGGGTCCTGGCCGGATCCGATCCACTCTCTCTGCTGCTCGTAGATCATGTCGGAAATACCAAAGAACCGCTCCGGTCCCCCGCAACGCGCAACCATGGAGGCCCAGAGGCCAAACCGGTCAAAGTAAACGGCGCGATAGATGAAATGAACGTCGCCGGAGTCGATGAATTCCGCTTTCAGCTGCTTGAACTGATCTGCATGAAAGCTCGCGCAATGCGGACAGGTAAAGGACGCATACTCGATGATCGTCACCGGTGCGTCCTGCGTTCCCATCGTCATCTCGACGATTGAAGACGTATCCACATCCGCTTCTTCGGTTTCCTGGGCAAAGGCGGCACCCAACGCTGTATCAACCGCCGTCTGAGCCGGGCGATCACGTTCCATCCACCAGATCGTAGCACCGCTTGCGACGGCTACCGCAATAGCCGCTGTTACGAATTTCTGTTTCATTTTATGACCTTATGATTTTCGGTTTGAGAGCGCGAAAAAACGTGACTGCCTAACGTTTCCAGCGCTGACTTTAGACCAGGATCTTGCACAGATGTCGCCAGATCGCGCGCCTTGCCGTGATCCTCGAGCGAAGGTTCAGGCGTCTTGCTCGTGTCTTGTGCGGGCGCGAACTGCGCCTGGCCTTCGGCAAAACCCTCTGGCGCCGTCTGAGTGATGATAATTCTCGATATCGCGTTGTAGCCGTACACAGCGTTGACACGCTCGCGCAAGTGATCCTTTTGCATCTCGACCAGGGGCGCATGGGCGCCGGTGGTCAGAAGCGTCAGGGTCGCGCCAAAGCTCTGCCGGGAATGAGAGATTTTCACAGGGCGCGTCGATGCGGCAAGATTTTCGCCAGCGATTTCAACCCAATGCGTCAGAACGCGGGTGATTGCAAAGCCGCGCGACTCAGAAGCCCGCCTGATACGCGACTGCATCAGGGCCGCGCCGTGTTTGAAGCCCTTCGTACTGCTTTGCCGCATTGTCACCTGACCTCTGCTCCCAATCACTCTAAGTTAACGCTGAATGGCGCAGATACTAGAGAATTCGGGGATGCGGCGGATAAATCATGCGTGACTTGCAGATGGCATCGCACTTGTTGGATTGGTATGATGATCATGCCCGCGAGTTGCCGTGGCGCGTCTCCCCTCAACATCGCGCCGCCGGGATCAAACCTGATCCCTATGCGGTTTGGCTCAGCGAAATCATGCTGCAGCAGACCACTGTGGCAAGTGTGCGGGGATACTTCGATCGGTTCATGTATCTCTGGCCGACGGTTCAGGATCTGGCAAGCGCGGAGGATGCGCAGGTCATGGGAGAATGGGCCGGACTGGGATACTATGCCCGTGCGCGAAATCTGCTGAAATGCGCGCGACATGTGACGGCGCATCACGGCGGTCGATTTCCTTCTACGGAAAAAGAGCTTCAGACACTGCCTGGCATCGGCCCTTATACCGCTGCGGCAATTGCGGCCATCGCCTATGATGTGCCGTCTGTGGTCGTGGATGGCAATGTCGAGCGTGTCATAACGCGCCTGTGCGATATCCGCACCCCGCTTCCTGCGGCCAAGCCGCTGATCAAGGAAGAGGCGCAACGACTGACGCCACAGGAACGTCCCGGCGATTACGCCCAGGCGCTGATGGATCTGGGCGCCACCATCTGCAGTCCAAAGTCGCCAGCCTGCGGTATCTGTCCGTGGATGGACCCCTGCGAGGCGAGGCGCATCGGCACGCAGAGCGAACTGCCCGCGAAGGTTCCGAAAAAACCAAAACCGACACGGTATGGTATCGCTTATGTCGTGCAACGTGCAGATGGAGCATTGCTTCTGGAGCGCCGGCCGGACAAAGGGCTTTTGGGTGGTATGCTCGGCTGGCCCTGCGCGGAGTTGAATGATGCACCGGCCGCGGCACCG
>ERZ1740060.476-NODE-476-length-21861-cov-22.471888_pt1 | contig 21861 bp, 17 predicted proteins | sample MGYA00581743_ERZ1740060 | MGnify/ENA primary metagenome ERZ1740060 (study PRJEB43018, sample SAMN04849235) | marine metagenome | isolation source: floating plastic debris | place: Pacific Ocean | collected 2008-08-27 | study: EMG produced TPA metagenomics...
TGGCCGATCATGGCTGCCAATCCTGCAGGCGGGCGACGTAGCGGGCGAGCGTGTCGATCTCCAGATTGATCTCATCGCCGGTTTTGGTGTCGCCCCAGGTCGTGACCTCTTTGGTGTGCGGGATGAAGTTGATGCCGAACTCGGCGCCGTTCACCTCGTTCACGGTCAGCGATGTGCCATTAAGCGCGACCGAGCCTTTGGGCGCGATGAAGCGGGCCAGCGTGTCGGGGGCGCGCAAGGTGACGCGGGTGCTGTCGCCTTCGTCTTGCATGGCGGTGATCTGGGCCACGCCATCCACATGACCGGACACGATGTGACCGCCCAGCTCGTCACCGACTTTAAGCGCGCGCTCCAGATTGATGCGTTTTCCGTCCGTCCATGCGGCGAGGTTGGTTTTCGATACGGTCTCGGCGGAGACATCGACGTCAAACCACCCCTGCCCCAAGGCCACAGCGGTCAAACACACCCCGTCGCACGCGATGGACGCACCGATGTCGATCCCGGTTGTGTCATAGTCGCAGGCGATGCGGGCCCTCAGATCGCCTTTTTGCTCTAGCTCGGTGACAGTGCCGATACCCGTGATGATGCCTGTGAACATGCGCGCGCGCCCTTTGTTTCGTTGCGTCCCAAGAGGTAGGTCAAACCTATCCGGGGAGCAATGGGGGGTGACTTTTTTGACCCCAAGCCTTAATTCCGCCGTAACCTGTTGGGACTATCCACAAGACAGGACGTGTAAAGGGTATGCGGTAGATGGGCTTTATCACGGGTCAAAACAGGCGGTTTTTGTTCCTGCAAGGACCGCATGGACCGTTTTTTTACCGGCTGGGCAAGATGCTGTCACTGGCCGGTGCGGATGTCTGGCGCGTTGGGTTCAACGCCGGGGATCGTGCGTTCTGGTTCAATCAGAAAACCTATATCCCGTTTCGGGGCAAGCCCGACGACTGGGCGGACACCTTCACAGCGCTGCTGGACGACAAAGACATCACCGATATCGTGCTTTACGGCGACACCCGGCCCGTTCACGCCACGGCCGTGCAGATCGCGAAAGCGCGCGGGCTGGGCATTCATGTGTTCGAGGAAGGGTATCTGCGCCCTTACTGGGTCAGCTATGAACGCGGCGGGTCGAACGGCAATTCCAAGCTTATGCAGATGAGCGTCGGTTCGATGAAAGACGCGTTGGAGCGATCCGATCTGGACGTACCAGAAGCGCCAGCCCATTGGGGCGACATGCGCCAACACATCTTTTACGGCGCGCTTTATCATTGGTTCGTGATGTTCCGAAACGGCCATTACCGCAACTTCCAGCCGCACAGATCGCTGTCGGTGGCCAATGAGTTTCGCTTGTATCTCAAGCGGTTGGTGCTGATGCCCTTTCAAGCGCTTGAACGGATGATCGCTACGACGCGGGTCAAGCATGGGGGCTATCCCTACCATCTGGCACTGTTGCAGCTTGAGCATGACAGCTCGTTCCAGATGCATTCGCCATTCGGCACGATGACCGAGTTTCTTGAAACGGTGATTGACGGCTTTGCCAAAGGCGCGCCGACCCATCATCACCTTGTTTTCAAAGCCCATCCATTAGAGGACGGGCGTGTTCCGGTGCGCCGCGAAATCCGGCGCATGGCGAAAGAGTGCGGGGTGGCAAGCCGGGTGCATTATGTCCGGGGCGGCAAGCTGGCGCGGCTTTTGGATCACGCACGCTCGGCCGTGACCGTGAACTCGACTGCGGCGCAACAGGTGCTTTGGCGCGGCATTCCACTGAAGGTTTTTGGCGATGCGGTCTACGGCAAGCCTGAATTTGTCAGCGATCAACCTCTTGAGCAGTTCTTTTCCATGCCCGCCCGACCGGACAATCGCGCCTATCATGATTACCGCCGCTATCTGCTGGAAACGAGCCAGATTGCAGGGGGCTTCTATTCGGCACGGGGACGCCGGCAATTGCTGCGCCAGGTCGTTGATCTGATGCTCACCCCCGAAGATCCCTATGACGCGCTGGTGTCGGGCAACGCGGCCCCACGGCAACAGTTGCGTGTCGTTTAGCGACGGACACAACCCCTAGCGGTAGCTTTTTGCGCGGGATTCCAGTACGCTAAAAGAAAAACTTGAGGCAAATAATAAGGTCGAGGAGACCAGAGCAGTGAAAATCCATGCTTCGCGCCTTGCGAAAGGCGTCGCCCTTGTGACGCTTGTCGCCACGGTGGCCGCTTGCGGCTTGCCGCGGTCCGGGCCTAACAAACGTGAAATCTTTGCAGGCTCTGTGCAAAAACAGGGTGACGCTTTTATCGTGTCCGTCAATGAACGGGTCAACGCGGTCACATCAGTCACCCCGGCACTAGGCTTTTCCGATGCGTTCAAAAATGCCAGCCTTGTCGGATCAGACACAATCCGCGCGGGCGACACGTTGGGCATTACCATCTTTGAAAACGTCGATGATCCGCTTTTGGGCGGCGAAGGACGCACCCCTGCGACGCTGGAGGAAGTTCAGGTCGATGGCGCTGGCTTTATTTTTATCCCTTACGCCGGACGGCTGAAAGCATCGGGCAACACGCCCGAAGCGCTGCGCCGGATCATCACCTCGAAGCTGGATGCGCAAACGCCCGACCCGCAGGTGCAAGTGCGCCGCGCGGCCGGTGATGGCGCGACTGTGTCGCTTGCCGGCGCAGTGGGCGGCCAGGGTGTTTACCCGATCGAGCGCCCGACCCGCACGCTGAGCGCGATGCTGGCTGCTGCGGGTGGTGTCGCGGTTGAGCCATCGATTGCCCAGATCACCGTGATCCGCGGCGCCCATCGCGGCAAAATCTGGTTCGAGGATCTGTATGAGTTCCCCGATCTGGATATCGCCCTGCGCGGCGGTGACCGCATTCTGGTCGAAGAAGACACACGGTCGTTCACAGCGCTGGGCGCCACGGGCGGGCAAACCCGCGTTCCGTTCGAAAGCCAATCGCTGTCTGCGATTGAAGCGATTGCAACCGTGGGGGGGCTGCAAAGCAATGTTGCCGATCCAACGGGTGTCTTCGTCTTCCGCAACGAGCCTGCAGAGATCGCCAGTCAGGTTTTGAACCGTGACGATCTGATTGGCGCGCAGCGCATGGTTTATGTGCTTGATCTGACCGAACCCAACGGCATGTTCGAAGCGCGCGACTTTCTGGTGCGCGATGGCGACACGGTCTACGTGACCGAAGCGCCGTTCGTGACCTGGGACAAGACCATTTCGGCGCTCACAGGCTCGCTTGGGTCGGTGAATGCGCTGGGCAGCCTCGCGACAAGCGTTGGCGGCGGTGGCTGATCCACGTGGCCTCTGACACGGATAAGGCCGCCGGGACCCCTCGGCGGCTTTTCGTTTATAACGGTGGGTTTCTGACGCAAAGCCGCGTGCGGCGCATCCTTGAGCTTTCGGGCTATGCCATCAAGCTTGGCGCGCCGTCGGATGGCGATATGGTGGGTGTCTGGGGGCAAAGCCCTACCTCGGGGCGGGGTGAAAAGATAGCCGCCCGGAAGGATGCACCGATCCTGCGGGTCGAGGATGCTTTTTTGCGATCTGTCCTGCCAGGCCGGGCAGGTAGCGATCCAATTGGTCTGCATCTGGACCAGAACGGTGTGCATTTTGACCCTTCAACCCCGTGTGATCTGGAACAGATGCTTGCGACGCATCCGCTGGATGACACGGCGTTGCTGAACCGTGCGCGGGACGCGGCCGCGCGACTGAAGGCGTTGCACCTGTCGAAATACAACAACTTTGAGCCTGACGCCGAAGTCCCTGCACCGGGCTATGTTCTGGTCATCGACCAGACCCGCGGTGATGCGTCAGTCACCGCAAGCAAGGCCGACAAAGCCACGTTTCAGGATATGCTGATCTGCGCGATGACGGAATTTCCCGGCAGCAAGGTCGTGATAAAGACGCATCCCGAAACGGTTCTGGGCCACCGCGACGGGTATTTCGACGCCTCGGTCGAGGACGGGCGCGTGCGGCTTTTTGCGGATCCCGTCTCACCCTGGGCGCTTTTTGAAGGCGCTGTCGCGGTTTACACAGTGTCGTCGCAAATGGGGTTCGAGGCGATTTATGCTGGCCACAAACCGCGCGTGTTTGGCCAGCCTTTTTATGCGGGTTGGGGCCTGACCGATGATCGCAGCCCGGTTGCCTGCCGCGAACGGAGGCTGACGCGGGCGCAGCTTTTTGCGGCAGCGATGATCCTTTATCCCAAATGGTATGATCCCTATCGCGACGCGCTGTGCACGCTGGAACAGGCCATCGACACGCTTGAAGCCGAGGCCCGCGCGTGGCGGGACGATCATCTGGGCTGGGTCGGCGTCGGGATGCGGTTGTGGAAGCGGCGGGCGATGCAACAGGTTTTTGGCCAGCAACGCCGGATGATCTTTGAGGAGGATCTAGGCCGCGCGATGGCACGCGCCGAAGGGCGCCGCGTGATGGTTTGGGCTGGAAAGGCCCCTGACATCGCGCCGGGCATCGCCCGGGTCGAGGACGGGTTCTTGCGATCACGCGGGCTTGGGGCAGAACTGGTGCCGCCCTTGTCCCTGGCGATCGATGATCTGGGCATCTACTATGATCCGACGCAACCCTCGCGTCTGGAAGAGCTTATCGCGGCCTCGGACGGGTTACCTCAGGCCGAACATCGGCGAGCCGAAAAGCTGATCGCGCAAATCATCCGATCCGGCGTTTCAAAGTATAATCTGGGCGGCGACGCGCCCCCTGATCTGCCCCGCGGACGCAAGATCCTTGTGCCCGGACAGGTCGAGGATGACGCCTCGATCCGCAAGGGGACGGGCGCTGTTTCGACCAATCTGGCGCTTTTGCAAGCGACACGTGCCGCCAATCCAGACGCCGCGATCCTGTACAAACCGCATCCCGATGTGGAAGCGGGTTTGCGCGCTGGCGCGGTGGCGGAGGCCGACGCGCTTGGCGTTGCCGACGCGGTTGTGCGCGGCGATCCGGTGGCGCTGATCCGCGCGGTCGATGCGGTCTGGACGATGACATCCGCCTTGGGGTTCGAGGCACTGTTGCGCGGCGTACCGGTCACCTGTCTGGGCGTGCCGTTTTATGCGGGCTGGGGTCTGACCGAGGACCAGATGGAGACGCCGCTGCGCCGTGGCGGCGACGTGCGTCTGAGCGGTTTGATCCATGCCGCACTGATCGGCTATCCGCGCTATTTCGATCCGGTGACGGGCGCGCCCTGCCCCGTTGAAGTGATCGTCGAGCGGCTTGCAACAGGCGCAGTATCGCGGCCAAGTGCGGGGCTGCGGGCACTGTCGAAGGTGCAGGGCATGCTGGCCAGCTATGCGCATTTGTGGCGGTAAGGATGCCTCCGGCGGGAATATTTAGACAAAGGTGAAGATTAGGCTCGGCGCCAGATTTGCAAGGCGTCAGGGCCAATTTGGCGTGTGCTTTTGAGGGTATAGCGTGGTGCGTCGGCGAGGCGGTCAACGCCCATGGCTCCCAGGCCGGGTTGCCCTTCGGCCCCCAAGGCGATGCCCGCCGTGAAGCCGATGAGTTGGTCCACGAGATCAGCTTGCAAAAGGGAGGCGGCAAGCGTGCCCCCGCCTTCGCAGAAGATGCGGGTCAGACCACGTTCGGCCAGTGCGTGAAAGAGCGCTGTCGGATCGATTTGGCGGCCCACGAGCGGGCAGTCGATCAGGGTGGCGCCGAGGCCCTGCCAAGCGGAAATCAGGTCGCGGTTGGCATCTTTACCGTGGCACAGCCAAAGCGGGATATCTTTGGCGGTTTGCGCCAGTTTGCCGGTGAGGGGCAGGTCAAGACGGCGCGAGACGACGATACGGACGGGTTGCCGCGCCACGCCAAGGTCGCGCACCGTCAGGCTGGGATCGTCGGCGCGCGCGGTGCCTGCGCCGATCATCACCGCGTCATGGGTGGCGCGTTGGGCATGGACCAGACGGCGCGCTTTGGGGCCGGTGATCCACTGACTTTCGCCTGTCGCCGTTGCGATGCGGCCATCGAAACTGGTGGCGAGCTTGAGGCTGATGAAGGGGCGGTTTTGGTTAATTTTCAGCAGGAAGCCTGCGTGATCGTGGGCGGCCTCATCGGCGCGGCAGCCGGTGTTAACCTTAATGCCAGCAGCGTGGAGCATAGCGATCCCCTGCCCGTTCACACGCGGATCATCGTCTTGCAGGGCGACGACGACGCGCGCCACCTGCGCATCGATCAAGGCCTGAGCGCACGGGGGCGTTTTGCCGGTATGGGCGCAGGGTTCAAGCGTGACATAGGCGGTGGCGCCTTTTGCCAGCGCACCCGCCTGCGTCAGGGCGACGGCCTCGGCGTGAGGGCGGCCGCCCGGCTGGGTCCACCCCCGGCCCACGATGCGACCCTGACGAACCAGAACGCAACCCACCGCCGGGTTGGGCCAGACCTGCCCTTGCCCGCGACGGCCAAGAGCGAGGGCGAGGCCCATGTAGCGGTGGTCTGCGGCTGCGCTCACTCTTCCGGGGTGACGTCTGGGCGCAGTTCGCTGACGAATTTGTCAAAATCATCAGCCGCCTGGAAGTTCTTGTAAACACTGGCAAATCGGACATAGGCGACAGTGTCGATCCGGGCCAGCGCCTCCATCACGATCTCACCGATGCTTTTGGAATTAATGTCGGTCTCGCCCATGCTTTCGAGACGGCGCACGATACCAGAGATCATCTGGTCCATCCGCTCAGGCTCAACCGGGCGTTTTTGCAACGCGATCCGGATCGAGCGTTCGAGCTTGTCGCGATCGAAATCCTCGCGCCGGCCGTTGGATTTTATGACGACCAGATCGCGCAACTGCACGCGTTCATAAGTGGTAAAGCGCCCGCCGCATGCGGGGCAAAAGCGACGACGGCGGATCGCAACGTGATCCTCTGCCGGACGGCTGTCTTTGACTTGGGTGTCTACATTTCCGCAAAACGGGCAGCGCATGGCGATCCCTTTATTCTGATTTCTGCCTCGGTCATGGGGTCTTATGCCCCTGTTATAGCGATCACTATAGGACAGCCGCTAGGGTTTGGGTAGCGGGAAAATGCAGCCCCTAGATTTGGGTTAACCAAGATGTGCCGCGACGTGGCGGGTGTGCGGACGGGTGCGGTGCTCAAATAGGTAAATGCCTTGCCAAGTGCCAAGCGCGAGGCGTCCGTCATTCACTGGGATCGACAGATGGGTCGGCAGCATCGACGCTTTGATATGCGCAGGCATATCATCGGGGCCTTCATAGGTGTGGGTCAGGTAGGACATCGACGGGTCGGTCGTTGGAGGCACGAGCCGGTCGAAGTAGTTTTTCAGATCCGTTTGCACCTCGGGATCGGCATTTTCCTGGATCAGAAGCGAGCAGGATGTGTGCTGGATAAAGAGCGTCAGCAGACCCGAACCCTGCGCCCAATCCGACACGTCGCGCGTAAATTCTATCAGACCCGGTCCTTGCGTGTGGATCGTGAAGGTCGTTTGCAAAGCTCAGATACCGTTGCGCAGATAATTGGCCTGTTCGCAGGCAAAAATCGAAGAGGCGACGGACTGGCGATCACCGGGTTTGAAGCCGGACAGGAAGGTAAAGACAGACCGCTTTGTAATTTCGCTGCGGTCGACAAGCTTGAACGCGGCCGAGCGACGTTTGGGATTAGACGGGCTGGTGCCGACGCCGCGTGTGACGACAAGATAGTCGTTGCCCGCCGCACCGCGCATGCGCGCCACATCGCCCGCTGCACAGAAAAGCGACGCCCGCGACCATCCGGCATTGGTGAAGACTTCAAACTGCGGACCTTGAAACTCCACGCGCAGGCCGTTTTGCGAAAGACGCGTTTCGGCAGCGAAGGCGGGCATGGCAAGGGCTGCGAAGGCAAGGGTGGCAAACACGAGGCGCATGGGGGAGGTCCTTTTGCTAATCTGCGCACATGATAGCGGTTCGGCTGCGGGCGACAAATCACATAAATGCAAAAGGGCGGGGATTGGCCCGCCCTTTGGTATCACGTTGAGGCGTTTGACACGCCGCTTACTGATCGAGGAACGACCGCAGCTTGCGCGACCGGCTTGGATGCTTGAGCTTGCGGAGCGCTTTCGCCTCGATCTGGCGGATCCGTTCGCGGGTCACGCTGAACTGCTGGCCCACCTCTTCGAGCGTGTGATCCGTGTTCATGCCGATACCGAAGCGCATCCGCAGAACACGTTCTTCGCGCGGGGTCAGCGAGGACAGCACGCGGGTTGTCGTTTCCTTGAGGTTTTCCTGAATAGCTGAATCAAGCGGCAAAACGGCGTTCTTATCCTCAATGAAATCGCCCAGTTGGCTGTCTTCCTCGTCACCGATTGGCGTCTCAAGGGAGATCGGCTCCTTGGCGATTTTCATCACCTTGCGGACCTTCTCAAGCGGCATTTGCAGCTTTTCGGCCAGCTCTTCCGGCGTCGGCTCGCGGCCGATTTCGTGGAGCATTTGACGACCGGTGCGGACCAACTTGTTGATCGTTTCGATCATATGCACGGGGATACGGATCGTGCGGGCCTGATCGGCGATGGAGCGGGTGATGGCCTGACGGATCCACCACGTCGCATAAGTGGAGAATTTATAGCCGCGGCGGTATTCGAACTTATCGACCGCCTTCATCAGGCCGATGTTGCCTTCCTGAATAAGATCAAGGAATTGCAGGCCGCGGTTCGTGTACTTTTTGGCGATGGAAATCACGAGGCGGAGGTTTGCTTCGACCATTTCCTTCTTGGCCTGACGGGCCTCTTTTTCACCCTTTTGAACCTGCTGCACGATGCGGCGGAATTCAGAGATGTCGAGGCCGACATACTGACCGACTTGCGCCATGTCGGCGCGCAGGTCTTCGACTTTGCCAGTGGAACGCTCAATAAGCGCTTGCCAGCCACGACCGGGCTTTTCGGCCATACGGTCGAGCCATGTCGGGTCCAGCTCGTAGCCGCGATAAGCGTCGATGAATTCGCGGCGGTTGATGCGGGCCTGGTCGGCCAGCTTCACCATCGCGCTGTCAATCGACATGATGCGGCGGTTGATGCCGTAAAGCTGGTCGATCAGCGCCTCGATCCGGTTGTTGTGCAGGTGAAGCTCATTCACCAGTTCAACAATTTCCGAGCGCAGCTTTTGGTACGTCTTTTCCTGCTTGTCCGAAAAGGAACTGTCCTCGTTCAGGGTCGCGGAAATCCGGCTGTCCTGCATTTCCGACAGCTTGGTGTAGTCGCGTGCGATCAGCTCAAGCGTTTCGAGGACGCGAGGTTTCAGCGCGGCTTCCATCGCAGCCAGCGACAGGTTGGCCTGATCGTCTTCGTCGTCATCATCATCGTTGGTGATGGGATTGCCGTCGGCGTCAAGCTCTTGCGTTTCTTCCTTTTTCTCTTCGCCACCAGCGACGGGTGCGACAACGGGCGTGTCCGCCTCTTCCTCGCCCATGGTGTTGCCGAAGGTCGTTTCAAGATCGATCACGTCGCGCAGCAGAATGTCTTCGTTCAGAAGTTCGTCGCGCCAGATCGTAATCGCCTGGAAAGTCAGCGGGCTTTCGCAAAGCCCAAGGATCATGGTGTTGCGCCCAGCCTCGATACGTTTGGCAATCGCGATCTCACCCTCGCGGGAGAGCAGTTCAACCGAGCCCATTTCACGCAGATACATCCGCACGGGGTCGTCAGTGCGATCCAGCTTTTCCGTCTCGCCCGTCGACACGGCCACATCGCGGGTCGAGTTTGCTTCGACCACGGCGGTTGACTTGGTGTCCTCCTCCTCGGCTTCTTCATCCTCGATGATGTTGATGCCCATCTCGGACAGCATCGACATCACGTCTTCGATTTGCTCGGAACTGACCTGATCGGGCGGCAGCACCGTGTTCAACTGGTCGTATGTGATGTAGCCCTTTTCGCGCGCATCACCGATCATCTTTTTGACGGCGGCTTGCGACATGTCGAGCATCGGCTCGTTTTCGGCTTCGTCGGGCTTGCGGTCGTCGTTATCTTTGGGGGCCATTAAGGTCTCCTGATCCGGCGCGGTTGTGAGGGCCGCTAATGATTCGCTCGCTCATACGAATCAATAGCGCAAAATAGTGATTCGGCCATCACTTACCCCGTTTTCCTTGCGGCTTCCTTAGTAAAATTGCGTTTCAGCCCGTGTCACTTTTGCGAATCGTCGGACTTAAAGCCGATCTGGTTAAGCAAAGCGTCAAAGGCGCTGCGTTCATCTTTATCCATTTTGGCCCCATTCGGGCCCGTCTCGTAATCCGTGCTGTCCTCACCTTTGATGCGGCCGGCGGCATTCACCGCCTCGGCTGCCTGGCTCAACCGCCATGTCAGCCCTTCATCCGCGACACCCGAGAGATCCTCCATCGCCTCGGAAATTTCGCGCGCCGCCCCCCGTTTTGCATCAAGTTTCGCCAAAGCCTCGGCGACGCACAGGGAGGCCACGTCTTTTTTGCCCGGCAAACGGACGGGAGGCGCTATGGCGACGTGGGGCTGTCCAAGCAGCTTTTCAAGGGCCGACGTGCCCAGCTCGGCCTCGATGGCGGATAAATCAGCGTTATGGGCCAAAATAGCAGCACGAATCGCCGCATGATCGGGTGTCAGACATTCAAGATCAGAAAGCTGATCTTCGAACTCCGGCAAAATCTCGGGGTTTTTGAGAAGCGTGGCAAGGATCACGGCCTCGGACAAATGATCCTCGATCGCGCCATCAGAGGCGGCAAGGATCGACGATTTTGTACCCGGCATCGGCGTTTGTGGCGGCTGCCATTTGCCCTTGCCGCCCGTGTAGCTGCGATGTTGTGACGCGCGCTTGGGATTGAACAGCTCCCACCGCAGGCGCTTGATTTCGTCGCCGTAATGCTGGCGGATCGACGGATCCTTGATCGTTTTGATTTGCCCGCGCAGCGTCTTGTCGAGCGCGGCTTTGCGCTCGGGGCTATCGAAAATCTTGCCTTCGGTTTCACGTTGCCACAGCAGATGAACCATGGGGATCGCCTGATCGAGAAGGGCCTGCATGGCCCCGGCCCCTTGGGCGCGGATCAGATCGTCAGGGTCTTGGCCTTCGGGCATGATCGCAAAGCGCAGGGATTGACCAGCCTCCAGCAGCGGCAGCGCCAGATCAATGACCCGCATTGCGGCGCGCAGGCCCGCCTTGTCGCCATCCAGCGCAATGATCGGCTCAGGCGCGATGCGCCATAGCATCTGCAGCTGGTTTTCGGTCACGGCTGTGCCAAGGGGGGCCACGGTCGCGCCAAACCCGGCCTCGCTAAGCGCGATCACATCCATATAGCCTTCGGCAACGATCAGCGGCGCGCCTTTGCCAGCCGCCTCCCGCGCGGGGCCGTGGTTGTAAAGACTGCGGCCTTTGTCGAACAATTCCGTCTCGGGTGAATTCAGATATTTCGCGCGCGCGTTCGGGTCCATTGCGCGGCCACCCAGCGCAATACAGCGCCCCCGCGCATCCCGGATCGGAAACAGGATGCGCCCCCGGAAGCGGTCATAAGGGGCGCCACCATCATCGGGGCGCGCACAAAGCCCGGCATCGACGATCAGATCAGGCGATACGCCCTTGCCGGTCAAATGCTGGAAAATCCCTCGCCGCGCATCGGGCGCATAGCCCATGTCAAACCGCGCCTGCGCGTCCTCTGACAGGCCGCGCCCCTCCAGATACTCGCGCGCGCCAGCCGCCCCGGCGGTTTTGAGCTGCAACCGGTAGTACTGCACCGCCTGCTCCATCACTTGCGCCAGTTCAGTGCGCTTGTCGGCTTTCTCCTGCGCTTTGGGATCGCGCGCGGGCATGGTCATGCCGGCCTCCGAGGCAAGCAATTCGATCGCCTCCATGAAGCCCATATTTTCGGTCTCGCGGACAAAGGAAATCGCATCGCCTTTGGCGTGACAGCCAAAGCAGTAATAGAATCCCTTGCGGTCATCGACGTGGAAAGAGGCCGTCTTTTCCTGATGAAACGGGCACGGCGCCCACATATCGCCCTTGCCCTGATTGGATTTTCGCTGATCCCATATGACCTTACGCCCCACGACCTGGCTCAGCGAGGTGCGGGTGCGCAATTCATCAAGGAAACCGGGTGGCAGGCTCATCCCAAGAATATTGCGTCCGACCTGCCAAGAGTCGAGGGCCGCTGGCTTCTTTTGTCTCTAAATACCTAAACGCCGCACTCAGCCCCGCGCGGCGACGCCTGACATGGCGCGCTCCAGATCATGCAGGAGCGTTGTCGCCATGGAGCGCATCGCCATCACCTCGAAGCGGTCCTTGCCCGTGCGGGTCAGAACGACCGATACATGCTGGACAAGCGTGCGTGCGGTATGGCCCCGCTTCATCGCACGCGTATCGATGGGGGTGACGCGGGACAAGACGTCATCAACGCCCGCACCTGCGAGTTCCACGCAGCACCAGGCGTCCGACTGATCGGTCACCGCGGCACCCTTGATCTGTGGCGCTACGCCCAGCATCAACGCTTGCCCGCGCCCTGACCAGATCAGCCGTGCCGTATCTTTCGCCGTGGTCCGGCTTGGTGCAGGGAAAGCGGTGCCATAGGCGGCTTTCAGGGCGTCGGAGACAGCTTTCTTTTGCCCTTTGAGCGAGCTGATGGACGTAATCGGACCTGTCTCGACCTCGGTCAGTGTGACCGCACCAAGGCTGATCGGCAGCAGCCCATCGCAGGGGGTTTTTGCAATCAGCTCAACCACGCACGCGCCCTCCGTCTGGATCAAAGAAGACCGGGTCGCAGACCTCGCACAGGGTTTCGATCTTGCGGAGGTGATCGACCATGCGCACAGTCTCTCCATGCCGCGCACGGCCATTTCGCAGGAACCCAAGGCCCAGGTAGCTGCCCAGCGTGGGCGAGAAACCGACAGAGGTCGTGTAGCCTTGGCTGTTCACGCGGATTGCCTCCGCCTCTGCCTCGAAAAGATGCGCGCCAGCCGTCAACTGCTTGATATTGCCCACAGGTTTGAGGCCAACAAGCTGTTCGCGGTCGTCACCCACCAGACCCGGACGGGCGGCCATGACCTTGCCGATGCAGTCCTTCTTGGCAGACACCATACGCTCCATCCCGATATCGAAGGCGGTGACGCGCCCGTGGATTTCGGCGTGGGTGATAAAGCCCTTCTCGATCCGCAGGACGTTCAGGGCCTCCATCCCGTAAGCTCCACCGCCCAGCGCTTCGGCTTGTGCGACCAGCAACCGGAACAGACTGTCGCCGTAGCGCGCAGGCACGGCGACCTCATAGGCATGCTCGCCCGAGAAGGAGATGCGGAAAAGCCGACCGGCCACGCCCGCAACCGTCGCAGGGCCGCAGGCCATGAAGGGCCAGCTTTCATCCGTGATCTCTTCTTCGATCAGCGCTTTCAGCAGATCGCGCGATTTGGGTCCAGCGACCGCGAATTGCGCCCATTGCTCGGTCACCGAGATGAAGCTGACGTCCAACTCGGGCCGCAGCGCTTGGTGCACCCATTCGAGATGCCGCATGACCTGCCCTGCCGCGGCCGTCGTCGTGGTCATGACGTAATGATCCTCGCCCAGCCGCGCGGTGGTGCCGTCATCCATGACATGCCCATCCTCGCGCAGCATCAGGCCATAGCGCGTGCGCCCGACCTTCAGCGTCGAGAACATGTTGCAATAAACGAAATCCAGAAACGCGCCCGCATCCGGGCCTTGGATGTCGATCTTGCCTAGGGTCGAGACATCGCAAATTCCGACGCTTTCGCGGACCATATTGACCTCGCGGTCGCAGGATTGGCGCCATGTCGTCTCGCCCTGCGCAGGGAAGTAGCTGGGGCGATACCACAGGCCCGCCTCAATCATCGGCGCGCCGCGTGCGACGCTGGCCTTGTGTGATGTCATAAAGCGTTGCGGCGCGAAGCCGTCGCCTTGGGCGTCCTGCCCCATCGCAGCAATGGAGACCGGCGAATAGGGCGGGCGGAAGGTTGTCGTGCCGGTCTCAGGAATCCCGCGCCCGGTCACATCGGCCAGAAGAGCCAGTGCGTTGAGGTTCGAGTTCTTGCCCTGATCGGTGGCCATCCCTTGGGTCGTGTAGCGCTTCATATGCTCGACGGAGCGGAAGTTTTCCTGTGCCGCCAGCTTGATGTCCTTGGTGGTCACATCGTTCTGGAAATCGAGCCACGCGCGGCCTTTGCCTTCGACATACCAGAGCGGTGCAATGGCATAGGTGCCATCTTCGGCTTTCGGAACATTTGTGGTTTTTACCTTGAGACCAAGCGCTTGCAAGGCGACCTTCGCACTTTCAACGCCAGAGGTCAGACACGCTGCTGTCGACATATGCCCCGCCGCAGCACCAGCGGGTGTCAGGCCCGGGATCGCGTCGTCTGACGGCACAAAGCTGAGGATCGACGGCTCCCAAACGGGGCGCCCGTTCATATGGCAGGTCAGATGCACGGACGGGTTCCAGCCACCCGACATCGCCAGACAATCTGTGCGGATCGTGCGCTGCCCGCCCGCGTGGCGCACAGTAATCTCGTTCAGGCCAAGCCGCCCGTCCGTGCCGATGACCTGACCGCCCGTGTAGATCGGGAAATCGCCCTCAACCTGCGCATCGCCGCGGCTGTCGATCACACCGGCCACGTTCACGCCCGCTGCTGCCAGATCCCGCGCGGTGCGGTGCGCGTCGTCATTGTTGCCGAAGACAGTCACCGATTTGCCGGGCGCCACGCCGTAGCGGTTCAGATACGTCCGAACCGCGCCCGCTGTCATGATGCCGGGGCGATCGTTGTTCGGAAACGCGATGGGCCGTTCAAGCGCGCCTGCACACAGGATCGCCTGCTTCGCCACGATGCGCCAGAAGCATTCCAGCGGAAGCGCGGCGCGGCGGGGCTGGTGGTGGCCGACCTTTTCCAGCGCGCCGTAGGTGCCTTGGTCATAGGCACCCGTCACGGTCGTACGCGGCATCAGCCGGACGTTGTCCATTTGTGCCAGGCGGTCAAGCATCGACGCCGCCCAGTCCGGGCCCGCCTGCCCGTCCACCTCATGCGTTTCCGCGTTCAGACGCCCACCCATCCGGCTGTCTTCATCCGCAAGGATCACGTCCGCGCCTGCCTCAGCCGCCGTCAACGCGGCCATCAGACCGGCCGGGCCAGAGCCAATCACCAGCACATCGCAGAAGGCAAACGCCCGTTCATACCGATCTGGGTTATGATCGCCCGACAGCGCGCCCAGACCTGCCGCGCGGCGGATGATCGGCTCGTAGAGCTTTTCCCAAAACGCCTTGGGCCACGTAAAGGTTTTGTAGTAAAAGCCAGCGCTTAGGAACGGTGACAGCAGGTCGTTCACGCCAAGCGCATCGCGTTCAAGCGAAGGCCAGGCGTTTTGCGGATGCGCGTCTAGCCCGTCAAAAATCTCTTGCACCGTGGCGCGCATATTGGGCTCTTGCCCAGCGCCAGAACCGATAGTGACCAGCGCGTTCGGCTCCTCCGAGCCCCCTGTTAGGATGCCGCGCGGGCGGTGGTACTTGAACGACCGCGCGACCAAACGCACGTCATTGGCAAGCAGAGCCGAGGCAAGCGTGTCGCCCTCAAATCCGCTATAGCTTTTGCCGTTGAACCGGAACGAGACCGCCTTGTCGCGGTTCACCAGTCCCTTGCCGTCTACCCTCATTTCGCCACCAATTCGGTTTTGAGAACTTTGTGAGTGACCGTATTGCGGGTGACCTTAATCCACGAACCGCAGCCCGCCTCATGGCACCACAAATCCTGCGTCTCGCCAGCCGCATTATCACGCAAATGCAAATAAGCGTCCCATGCCGCGTCGCCCGCATCGGGTGCCGGGCGCTCCAGCATCACAGCCTCGCCCTGGTAGTAAAACTCGCGGCGATCACGTTCGCCACAGATCGGGCATGTCAGTCTCATGTCATGCTCCCCTAATGCAGATTGTGCTGGCTGCCGGTGCCTTCTTCATCCATCAGACCGCGCCCTGTGCGGAAGCGGTCGAGGCGGAATTTGGCAGCGGGCTCATGATGTTGGTCGGTCGCAATCAGATGCGCGAAGCTGTAGCCCGAGCCGGGCACAGCCTTGAAGCCGCCATAGCACCAGCCGCAATCGATATAGAGCCCGTCGGTATTCGTCTTGTCGATGATGGGCGAGCCATCGGGCGTCATGTCCATGATCCCGCCCCAGCTGCGCAGCACCCGCGCCTTGCCGATCATCGGCATCAGCGTCATCGCGGCCTCCATCACATGCTCTTTCATGGGCAGGTTCCCACGGCTGGCGTATGAGCTGTAGAAATCCAGATCGCCTCCAAAGACCAAGCCGCCCTTATCGGACTGGCTGATGTAGAAATGGCCCATGCCGAAGCTGACCACATGGTCAATGCAGGGCTTCAGGCCCTCGGTCACAAAGGCCTGCAACACGTGGCTCTCAATCGGCAGCCGCATCCCCGCCATGGCCGCCACCTGCCCCGAACGGCCCGCCACGACAATCGCGACCTTCTTGGCGCGGATCGCGCCGCGGCTGGTCTGCACGCCGCGCACCTTGCCGTTCTCAACATCAATGCCGGTGACTTCGCAATTCTGGATCAGATCCACGCCGCGCTGATCGGCCCCGCGCGCATAGCCCCACGCCACCGCGTCATGCCGCGCTGTGCCGCCGCGCGGATGCAGCAAACCGCCATAGATCGGAAACCGCACATTGTCGAAATCAAGGTAAGGCAGATGCGCGCGCACGCCGTCGCGGTCCAGCAACACCGCGTCATCGCCTTGATTGATCATCGCATTGCCACGCCGCGCGAAGGCATCGCGCTGACCATCGGAGTGAAAGAGATTAATCAAGCCACGCTGGGAATGCATGGCATTGTAGTTCAGGTCCTGCTCCATCCCCTCCCAAAGCTTCAGCGAATGCGAATAGAACTCCGAATTGCCCGGCAGAAAATAATTGGCCCGCACAATCGTGGTGTTGCGCCCCACATTACCGCCGCCCAAGTATCCCTTCTCGAGCACGGCGATATTTTTTAAGCCATGGTTCTTGGCCAGATAATAAGCGGTCGACAGGCCGTGCCCGCCTCCGCCGATAATCACGATGTCATATTCGGATTTCGGCTCGGGATTACGCCAGACGGGTTTCCAGCCACGATTGCCAAAAAGCCCCTCTTTAAGCACCTGAAGCGCGTTGTAGCGCATGTTGTCGTTCCCTGAATGTGGCTTTGCTCACTCAAGCAACATCCGTGACAGGCCGCAAGTCCGCAGGTTCCTTTTCGACACGCAGCGGTCTCTCAGCGACCTTGGTCTTCTTTTGTCAAAAAATACCGCGGGGGTGTGGGGGCAGCGCCCCCACCTGAGGCGACGCGCGAAGCGCGGCGCAAAACCTTCGCATCAAATTCCCTTCGCACGATAGCTTTGCGCAACCTTGTCGATGGACACCAAATACGCCGCTGTGCGCAGATCCGTCACATCTTCCCGGTCATGCCAGACATCGCGCATGGACTGGTATGCAATACGCATCGTGTCATCCAGCCCCGAGCGGACCAACTCCAACTCATCGGCCCCGCGCAGATATTTCGATTTGAAATCCGGCGTCATCGACCACGCATCCCCCAGATGATCCGACAGCCGCTCTAGTTCGTCGACCACAAGTTGGTGGCGCGCTTCTTCCTGGCGGCGCTGCATCCGGCCAAAACGGATATGGCTCAGGTTCTTGACCCATTCAAAGTATGACACTGTGACACCACCTGCATTGGCATACATGTCCGGGATGATGACACAGCCCTTTTCGCGCAGGATCTGATCGGCACCTGCAGTCACCGGTCCGTTCGCCGCTTCGATAATCAAGGGCGCTTTGATCCGTGCGGCATTGGCAAGGTTAATCACCCCTTCCAAAGCGGCGGGGATCAGGATGTCGCAATCCTGCTCGAGCACGCTGGCACCATCGGGCACATAGGTCCCAAAAGGACAGCCCGCGACGCCGCCATGCCCGGCAATCCAGTCGCGCAGACCATCCACATCAATGCCGGCTTCGTTGACAATGGCGCCGTCCCGCTCGATCACGCCGATGACCTTTGCGCCATCCTCCTCGCGCAGGAATTTGGCGGCGTGATACCCCACATTGCCCAGACCTTGCACCACAACCGTCTTTCCATCCAGCGTCCCGGTCAGGCCGGCTTCTTTCATGTCGCGCGGGTCGCGGAAAAATTCGCGCAACGCATATTGGACCCCGCGCCCTGTCGCCTCGACCCGGCCATGGATGCCACCCGCGTTCAAAGGCTTGCCGGTGACACAGGCGCGCGCGTTGATGTCTGTAGTGTTCATGCGCGCGTATTGATCGGCGATCCACGCCATCTCACGCTCGCCGGTGCCCATATCGGGGGCTGGCACGTTCTGCGATGGGTGGATCAAGTCTCGCTTGGCCAATTCATAGGCAAAACGGCGGGTTATCAGCTCAAGCTCATGTTCTTCATAGTCGCGCGGATCAATGCACAATCCGCCCTTCGAGCCGCCAAAAGGCGCCTCAACCAGCGCGCATTTATAGGTCATCAGCGCGGCAAGCGCCTCGACCTCGTCCTGATTGACCGACGGCGCAAAGCGAATACCGCCTTTGACAGGCTCCATATGCTCGGAATGCACGGATCTGTACCCGGTGAGCGTCACCACCTGCCCGCGCAACCGCACGCCAAAGCGCACCGTGTAGGTCGCATTGCAGACGCGGATCTTTTCCTCAAGCCCGGGAGGCAAGTCCATCAGCGCAACGGCGCGGTTGAACATCAAATCGACCGATTGGCGAAAGCTCGGCTCGTTCACAGGTTTGTTTATGTTCATCTGGTGCCTCCCTGGCAGTTAGCGGCACGACTCACGCCGCCATCGCACCCAAACCTAAGCGCGAAAGCGTCACAATTTCATTAACCAAAGTCGCGGCAGTGCAGCATTAAATCCAGAAGGAAAGCCCGGAAAATTCACCGAATCGAAGGCGTTACCACACGAACGCGTGATTGTTTCGGCTCTATCGACAGTTAACCTTTCGGTAACGCCTTCCTCCACAAAACGGCCTAAAACAGGCGCATTTTCCACCGTTTTCGCCTTATTCACGCCCCTTTTCCAAAGCAAACAGACTGTCGAGAGACTCCAATTATGGAGCCGTGCGCCTTGTGCGCTGGGAAAGGGATAAAAATGCGGTTTAGTCAGAAAAATCTGGAGCAGCCGGGGGCACTGGATACAACTTTCTTCGCGCGCTTTGCACGAGAGGAAGACGGTAGTTTGACCATCTTCAGCATGTTCTTGATGCTGGCGATGCTTGTCACGACGGGCCTTGCGGTCGATGTGATGCGGTTTGAAAATCAGGACACGCTGCTGCGCAACACTGCAGACAGTGCCGTTCTTGCCTGCGCCGACATGCAACAGGAACAAGAGCCCACACAGGTCGTAAAAGACTTCTTTGAAACGCGCGGGCTGTCACATGTTATCAAGCCAGGCGGAATCGTCGTTGAAGAAGGGCTGAACTTCCGTCGGTGCGACGTGGAAGTTGCGGCCAACATGCAAACGATGTTCATCGACGCCGATATCTTTTCGAACGATGGTTATGATGGAGTAGAGTACCTCTCGAGCGGCAAGGAATCTGCCGCCGAAGAGCGGATCACCGATATCGAAATCTCATTGGTGCTGGACGTGTCCGGTTCGATGGGTGGGTCGAAGATCCGCAAACTGCACTCGGCCGGTAAGGACTTTGTCGACGATGTCATCAAGCCCGAGTATCAAGGCGTGTCTGGCACGACCTCGATTTCGGTGATCCCCTACAACGGTAAGGTGAATGCCGGTAAAGACTTGGCCGATGCGTTTGGCGTCGCACAGCAATACAGCGACGGGACCAGTGCGTCACATTGCGTGCGCTTCAAGCCCGAGCATTTTCAGTACACGAACTTCCCCACCGGGACAGTGCGCCGGATCGCGCATTATGATGCCGACACGAACAACTATACAGATCGCAACAACAATGAAGAGCGTATCTTGCGCCCGCATTGCCAGACCAACCCGAATGATCGCAACAAGATCATGGTCCACGAGATTGATCCCGAAGTCCTCAAAACCAAGATCGGCCGCCTGACAGCCGGTGGCTGGACTGCAACGGATGTTGGTACGAAATGGGGTACGATCCTTTTGGATCCAACCTCGCAGGGCAATATCGCCCCCCTTGTGGATGCATCGGTAAACACCCGTCCTGAGCAGTTTCTGGACCCAGAGACCATGAAGGTCATGGTGATTATGACGGACGGTGACAACACACGTCAGTACGATCTCAAGGACGAGTTCAAGACAGGCATGTCGCATGTCTATTACTCGGCCAACAGGGATCGCTACATCGTCAATCTTGACTGGAGAAACTCTGGCGAAAGGCAGTGGTATCTGCCCCATAACAATCAAGAGCGTTGGAGTGTGCCCAATAACATGTCCGATATCGTCCAGGTGTCCTGGCCTGATCTGATGCAGCGCTACAACCTCGAATACATCTCGGAATACTTCTACGACAATTACAACACGTGGGAGAACCGGGTCCGCTGGGCGGAAGATGAATTCACCAATGACACCAGTGGTGCGGGCAACGCGCTTGCAGACTCGAACCTGTTGGCAATCTGCGAAAAGGCACGCGACCAGCAAGTCCTGATCTACACCATCGCCTTTTCGGCACCGACACATGCGCAAAACATTCTGACGCAATGCGCCGGCGCAAGCGGAAATGCCTTCAATGTCGGCTCGAACGAACTTGATGACGCGTTTGACTCGATCGCGAGCAAGATCAACCACTTGAAGCTGATCCAGTAATGCGTTTTTTCCGCAATATCACGCGCCGCATTCAGCGGTTCCATCAGGACGAGAATGGCAATGCGACCGTTGAGTTCGTACTGCTCTTCCCGCTCTATATGTGGGTCTTCATCTCGTCGATTGAATCGGGGCTGTTGATGACGCGCAATGCGATGCTGGAGCGCGGCGTGGATCTTGTACGCCGGGAAATCCGGCTGAATGCGGCATGGCAGCCGACTGAAGAGCAGTTGAAGCGTGAGATTTGCAACGTGGGCGGAATGTTCGACAATTGCGAGCAAAATCTGCGCATCGAGATGACCCGTATCGACCCTTTGGATCCGACATTCCCGCCTGCGACAGCGCCTTGCGTGGATCGCGGCGATCCTGGTGCGACGCCATCGGTGATGTCGTCCAATGTCCAGAACAATTTGATGCTGCTGCGCGTCTGCGCCTTGGTTGATCCGGTCATCCCAAACTACAAGTTCTCGAGGTTCTTCCACCAGCAGACCGAAGACTCGCAAACCCGGCTGTCGATGATGGGTCTTGGATCCATGGTCCCCCAGCAAGATGGCGGCGGCATCGCGCTTGTGGTCTCGACGATGTATGTTGTGGAGCCTTTGTGATGTTGAAATCTCTTCGCTTGCGCGCACTGCAATTCGGATCTGACACGTCTGGCAGCATGTCTGTGGAAACCGTCCTGATTTTTCCGCTGTTGCTGTGGTTTTACCTGAGCACGTTCACCTATTTCGACGCCTATCGAACACAAGGCACGAACATCAAAGCAACCTACACAATAGCCGACGCTATCTCGCGCGAACCGGGTGGTATTTTTCCAGAGCATCTTGATACGATGTACACGATGATGCAGTTCTTGAATAACTCGTCGCACAACGCCCGCCTGCGTGTGACAGTTTTTTCGCGTGACACTGACAATCCGGACAATTTTATCCTGGGTCCAACAGGTTGGTCATGCACGCGAGGGAGCGGAAGCGCGAACTTCCGCAAGCATAACGCAGCCAGTCTGAACGCCATGAAATCGATGATCCCGCCTTCACCCGCGCCAGATCAGCTTATCATGGTCGAGACGTTCATTGACTACGCGCCGCCATTTTTTGCCCGTCTGTTCGACGATGAAACCGCCGAAGAAGGCATGATCCGGAAAGGCAATCC
>ERZ1740060.477-NODE-477-length-21814-cov-5.773565_pt1 | contig 21814 bp, 23 predicted proteins | sample MGYA00581743_ERZ1740060 | MGnify/ENA primary metagenome ERZ1740060 (study PRJEB43018, sample SAMN04849235) | marine metagenome | isolation source: floating plastic debris | place: Pacific Ocean | collected 2008-08-27 | study: EMG produced TPA metagenomics assembly...
GCACCCTGTGGTGAATTCGCACTGGTAGGCGGGCACCATTGCGACGCACCAGATCGACATCAACGATCCGTGCCACGCCATCCATGTCGGCGGTTGCCGGCGTTGCAGCCAGCAGCGCGGCCCCGTCGCCCGCCAACAGGTCATCAAGCATCAGTCCTGCCTGATCAATGACGGCGATGTCGTAACCAAGCCAACCAGCCAGCGTGGCGTTCATGTAGTTGATGGTGCCTTCAGGGTCGCAGGAGAAAAAGCCAGCCGGCGCATGGTCGAGATAATCCACGGCCTGCTGAAGATCCTGAAAAACCTGCTCTTGGCGGGCGCGTTCGGCCGTCACATCGGCAATACGCCAGGCAACAGCGTAGTCGGTTTCAGAGATGTTCGCTTGGCCGATGTAGGCGCCCGTCTCGTCGACCGGCAAGGGTCTTGCGACCATGTGGTACCAGCGAGGTTCCCCTTCGCCCGCCGCCCCACGCGACAACCGTACATCGGCCTCCGCAGCATTCCCGTCAGCCACGGATCGCAGCAATTGGTAGAGCGTATCCGCGGCCTCAGCATCGGTTCCGAAAACGCGATCAGGCATGCGTACGCCCGAAGCATCATCAGCGCCGGTCAGCGCGCCATAAGCTTCGTTGGCATAAAGAACCTGGCCGTTCACATGCGCGAACAGAATACCATGCCCGTCCTGATCCATCAGGCGGCGTGCCCAATCGGACTGGGGCTGACGTGAGGAAAACCGAAGAAAACCCAGCGCAAGGGCCAAAAGCGCCGCTATGCCGGCAGCCGCAAACAGGCACAAGATGATCAAAAGGGCGGTTGGGCTAGAGCCCATGTCCGATAGCACCAGAACGCCCAAGAGAACCACCAGGCCACCAATGGCGGTCAGCCCCAGCCAAAGACTTGGGCCCTCGCGCCGCTGCGCGTCGCCTTGCAGTTTCAACTGGTCGATCAGGGGAGCGGTCAAAGAAGGAGTTTTCGCGTTCTGGATGCGGCCGATTCGTCTCCCGCAATGGTACGGTGTCGCAGACGGAAAGAGCTAGGCCCGGCACAACAAAAGGAAATGGCCCGGTTTAGCCACCACCTAGCGCCGGCCGGCACGGCGCGAGCGCATGCGCAGCACAAAGCCGATGACCTTCGCCACAGCCTCAAAATGCTCGGGCGGAATGGCTTGATCGAGTTCAACGCTGGCATGCAGGGCGCGAGCAAGCGGCGGGTTCTCGACGATGGTTACCTCGTTCTCACGTGCCACCTGGCGGATATTGAGGGCGATGGCATCCACACCCTTGGCGACACAAACGGGCGCCGGCATGTTGTCATCATACTTCAGCGCCACGGCGTAGTGGGTCGGGTTGGTGACAACCACGGTTGCGCTCGGCACTTCGGCCATCATGCGCTTGCGCGACCGCTCCATGCGCACCTGGCGCAGCTTGGCCTTGACGGTTGGATCGCCTTCTTGCTGCTTGAACTCGTCACGCACCTCTTTGATCGTCATCTTTTGGCGTTCAAACCAGCGATGCCGCTGATAGAGGTAATCAGCGACACCAACAACGATCATCACAGCGGCACTGGCGAGCAAAAGAGCGACGGCCAAGTCCCAAACCGACGGCAAAAACTGCTGCAAATCGGTGAAAAGCACCGCATCCAACCGGTCGCGCTGCGGCAGCAAGATAAGGCCCATCAGCAGGCCAACCACGCCGATCTTCACCAGCCCTTTGACGAAGTTCATCAGGCTTTCTGATGAAAACAGCCGCTTGAAACCGGCGATGGGCGAGATCTTGGAAAGCTTTGGTGTAATGGGATCGACCGACAGCACCAGTTTGTGCTGCACCAGATTGCCAAGAACGGCCATTGCCATCAGGAAGACGAAGGGCACCGCCACCGCCAGTGCAAGGTGCGGACCAAGCTCACCGGTCAGCTCCAGAATGGAGCCGCCATCAACCGGAACGAGGGCCGCCTGTTCGATCAACCCCGCCAAGAGGGCGGAGATATCGACCATCGCTGGGCCAACCATCACCGCGACAACCAGCGTCCCACCCAAAAGAACAAAGGCGGAGGAAAGCTCCTGCGATTTGGGAACGTCCCCTCGCTTGTGGGCATCTTCGAGCCGTTTTTGGGAGGGGTCCTCTGTCTTTTCTGACTGATCGGGTTCATCGGCCATCCGCCACCCCCCTCTCAGACGTTGGCCCTGTTAGAGCGGCAAAAGCTGCATCAGCACGGTGCGCACATGGTCTATGTAAAGTGTCATCAAAGCCGACAGCATCGCGGCAAGCAGCAGGAAGCCGCCCACGATGTTCACCGGCATAGCGATCATGAAAATCTGAAGCTGCGGCATCAACCGCGAGAGGATGCCAAGCCCGAGATAAAAAATCAGGCCGAACACCATGAACGGCGCTGATATCTGTATGGCGACCGAAAACGCCTGCGCCGCGCTCGACACGGCGAACTCGGTGAAATCGCCAATTGGGATTGGATCGTTGATGCCGAACAGCACATAGCTCTGCACGATGCCAACGAGCGCCAGATGATGCAGGTCGGCCAGGAAGATAAGCGTCACGCCCAAAAGACCCAGAAAGTTGCCCAGAAGCACCCCCTGGGTGCCCTGGGACGGGTCGACATTGAGTGCAAAACCCAGCCCCATTTGAAAGGCGATGGTGGTGCCTGCGGTCTGCATCACTGCAAGGATAAACCGCACGGCGAGACCAATGCCCAGCCCGATCAAAATCTCCCGCAGGATCATGGAAAGCATCATAAGCGCCGAAGTTGGCACCGGAGGAAGAACGCTCGACACCGAAGGATAGACGACCAACAGCGTGGCAAGCGCCAGAACCAGGCGCGCGCGCATGGGGACGCTGGATTCGCCGATTCCGGGCATCAGCACAAACAAGGTGCCCAGCCGCGCAAACACCAGGAGCGCCAGCCAGGCGATTTCCGGCAACAGGCTGATGTTCAAAGGCCATGCCTATGGTTTGCGCCGGCTTCATCCCCGCACCGATCAGCCGGCGATGATTCGCTCTGCAACGCGGTTCATATAGCCTGCCATGAGGCTCGACATGAAAGGAAGGGAGAGCATGAAGGTGAAGAAGATCGCGATGATCTTCGGCACGAACACCAACGTCATCTCCTGAACCTGCGTCAGCGCCTGCAACAGGCCGATCCCCACACCCACCGCGAGCCCGATGAGCATCATCGGCGCGCTTACATAGATGAGTGTCGTGATTCCGTCGCGAGCAACGTCAAGGACTTCAGGACCGGTCATGGCTTGTCTTTCAAAAGGTCTGCAACAGCGCCGTCAGATCGGCATTCTGAGGAATTCTTGGTAGGCTTGGATCACCCGGTCCCGCACGGTCACGACCGTTTCCAAGCGAACTTCGGTTTCGGCAACAGCGGTCACGACGTCGACAACGTCAGAGCGGCCTTGCACAAAATCCATGCCGCGGGCTTCGAAGTTCTGCCCTTCTTGCATCAGATTGCCGACCTGGTTCTCAACCAGATCTGCAAATCCTTGCGTAGGATTGGCTGCTGCGCTTTGCGCGGTGTTTTCTGCCGCCCCAGACAAAGCCTGTGCTGCTTGCGCATAGGCCTGTAGGGCTTGCTGGGCTGGGATACCGGTCATCGCAACCTACTCCCTTAAGCCCGCAGAATATCGAGCGTGCGCGAGATCATCTGGCGCGTCGATTGGACAACATTCAAATTGGCCTCATACGACCGCTGCGCGTTGCGCATATCCATTGTCTCCACCAACCGGTTGACGTTGGGCATCTGGACATAGCCTTCCGCATTGGCGGCCGGATGGCTGGGATCATAGCGCAGACGAAACTCCCCGCGATCGGGACGCACCGGCCCGAGTTCCACGGTGCGGGTTTGGGTTTCCCTATCAATGGCCGCGCGGAAGGTTGGTATCTGCCGGCGGTAAGGCTCACCGTCAGGGCTGCGTGCTGTGGAATCGGCATTGGCGATGTTTTCTGCGATCACACGCATCCGGCCCGATTGAGCCTGAAGACCGGATGCGGCCGTGACCAAACTACGAAGAAAGTCCATGAGTGTTCCTTTCCAATTGCGCTGCGTCAGCGACGACCGACTGCGGTCCTGAGCATTGAGAGGGATTTTTGGTAGAGCGTTGATACTGTTTGGTAATCCAGCTGGTTAGAGGTCATTTTCATCACCTCTTCCTCCAGCACCACCGAGTTGCCCTCGGGCGTGATTTCAAACGTATCCTGCCGTCGATTGTCGAACGTGCCGGTCTCCACGGCCGGACGTCCGGCGATGTGGCTGACATGGGTTCGAACTGGACCGGGCGATGAAGGCGAACCGACCGAAAAGCGCGATTCATGATCCACGCGCTGAAGGTCACGTGCCTGATAACCAGGCGTGTCCGCGTTCGCGATGTTCTCTGCCAGCACAGATTGACGCGTCGCATGCCAATTCATCTGCGTGCGCAGAGCGGAGAGAAAGGGTAGGTCTCCAATCATCGTGGCGAGCGCCCTGTGAGAGTTAACGAAAGCTGATAGGCAGGGCAAAATCTGCCGCCTTCATGGTTAACAGTCGCTTAACGACTGCCCTCGCCTTGCCCTCAAACCTGAGAAAAGCGGCCAGATAGCCTGCCCACAGGCATGGCCGGCCCAGCTAGCGACAAAGCGCAGCCAATTGATTAGTCTTTGCGAAGTCAGGCATCGAATCGCTTTGGACCGTTGTCGGGCATGCGTCCCGTTTCGGTGCATTGCGCCAACCGGCTGGCCCCGTGAATGCGCCTTCTGAGCAAGATGGCAGACGGTGCCGGCAGGCCAGAGCAGGAAAGGGTAACGCGTGCTGGACGGTCTGTTGGGAGAAACCGGTGGAGCTATCGCGCAGTTCGTGCTGGCGCTGATTGTTGTTCTCGCCCTCATCATGATTGTCGCCTGGGTGATCCGCCGGGTGAGCGGTGGAAGGTTCGGTGCGACTCAGCCCGGCCAGGCAGAACTTGAGATCGTCGATGCCATAGTCATCGATCAAAAGCGCCGCCTAGTGCTGGTACGGCACGGCAAGCTGGAGCACCTGCTTCTTATCGGTGGCGGCTCTGACGAGGTGGTCGAGCGGTCCATGATCGGCGGCATACCTTTGGCAGCGCGGGTCCAGGCTTCTAAGTCGCAGGAGCGTGCCCAGGACGATTCATCGGAGTTCCGGCCTGCCGACCGATTCCGAACAACAGGACGGTACACCGGCAGTGGGCTTTCCCGTTCCAGCAACCTGGCATCGCGCGGCACAGCGGCAGCGGCCAGCGGACTGGCGGGCGCAGCTGCTGCCGAGCCGGAAGCTTCAGCAGAGCCCTCCACTAAGCCCCTTTCTGACACAAATCCGAAATCGGACTCCGCCAAAACCGATGAAAGCGCGCCCAGCCCCAGCAGCGACCCAAAGATCAATACGCCAATTGCTGAACCGGCATCGCGATCAACGGCACCGGAACCAGCCAAGACGGCTGACGCGACGCCTACAGCCGATTCAAGCACCCTTGGTGGAAACTCCGATTCTGCATTGAGCGCGGTGGACAAGCCCGTGCTTCCACCACTGCCAACCGTATCTGATCCGCCCAAGGTTCCGGTCGCCACCATCCAACCACCGGCAGCGCCGAGTTCGCCCATTGACGACCTTGATCTTGAGCGAGAGCTAGAAGCGGCGCTGGAACTTGATATGAGCCCGGCGCCGGGCGCTCCAAAAGCTGAGGACGCAAAGTCTGACTCACCACAGCTGGAGCCCTTGTCCGGTCTGCTCGATGAGCTCAAAGAACCAGATGGCACCCCAACGCCGGCAAATGCTTCGCAGGCCAAACCGCCAACCGGTCCGACTGCTGTCACCGATGACGACGACAAGAAAGCTGTAGACAAGGCCGAGCCGCCAAAAACTCCACCTACCGCCGCGACCGCACCATCAGCTGCCAAGACGGAAACCACACCTGAGCCAAAGGTGGCAGCCAAGCCCGATCCAGCACCCGATCCAACCCCAGAGTTGCCGGTTGAGCTCTCTGGTAGGCCCGACCCCATCCCGGTTTCCATTCCAAGCCGCGGGCCGGCTTCGGGCGCTACATCGCTTCCGACACCCGCTTCGGGAGATGCTAAGGCGGCAGGGGGCGACGGCGACCAAGAGCCGTTGGTCGATCTTTCCGAACTGCTGCAGACGCCAGCCGCCCCGGCACCTGCCGCGGGTGCAACAGCAGCAGAGACCAAGAAGGCGGACGATCTCGACGAGGAGATGCGCCGCTTGTTGGGTGAGATCGCTGGTGATGACGACAGTCCCGATAGGACCAATCAAGGCGGATGACCCCAGCGGAGTCACCGACCCACGCGACAGGTAACCGATCCCTACCGGCCTTTTTGAGCTGGCGCGGCATGGCGCTGTTCGCACTTGCGTCCGGGCTTCTGGCAGTGCTGGCATCGATCGCCGGCCCCGCCCTGGCACAGGACATCTCCATCTCGCTGGGCGATGACACCGGCGTCACCGAACGCGCCGTTCAGATCATCCTCCTGATCACGGTGCTATCGCTTGCCCCATCCATCTTGGTGATGGTGACCTCCTTTACACGGATCGTTGTAGTTCTTTCCCTGCTGCGAACCGCTATCGGCCTTCAGACTGCACCGCCCAATACCGTCATCATTTCGCTGGCCCTGTTCCTTACCGCGTTCATCATGGCCCCGACTTTTCAGGAGGCCTATGACGTCGGCATTCAGCCGTTGATCGATGAAACGATCGAGCTCGACGAAGCCTTCGAAAGGGCGTCTGAACCTTTCCATGTCTTCATGCGCAGCCATGTACGCGAGAACGATCTGGCGCTGTTCCTCGAACTTTCCAATGCCGAAGCACCTGAAAGCCCTGAAGCCATTCCGCTGACGGTTCTCGTGCCCGCTTTCATGATTTCCGAGCTTCGCCGGGCCTTCGAGATCGGCTTTCTTCTGTTCGTCCCCTTCATCATCATCGACCTGGTCGTCGCCTCGGTCCTGATGTCGATGGGTATGATGATGTTGCCGCCCATCATCATCTCACTACCGTTCAAGCTGATCTTTTTTGTGCTGGTGGACGGTTGGAACTTGGTGGCCGGGTCTCTCGTCCAAAGCTACACACAGCCTCCAGGCTTATAGCCAAGCTCGCATCACGCCCCAGGAGCCGCCGGTGCAATCGACTGGGAGGAGAATCGTGACCGGTAATCCTCAAGGAAGCGGTTGAGCGTGTTCAATCCAGCAATGCTGCGCGCCACATCGCGAAACGCCGTGCCCTGCGCCTCAATGGGCGACGTCACGACATCAAACGCGCTGGCATAAATTCCATCGGTCATCTTGGAATCAAAACGCGCCCGCAGCCGCTGCAAACTGTACTCGTCATTGGCAAAGCTGTAGGCGATGGCCGACCGCAGAACATCCTGCATCTCGGGCTCATCCAGCGGCACCCGGTCGTTCCAACGATTGGCAAGGGACCGCTCAATCGCCTCACCGGCGTCCTGCCAACGGCCTGCACTCCACAGGATATCAGCCCGCACGCGATCCACATCTTCGCCTTCCATCGTGCGCAGCATTTCTAGCGCCAGCTCATGCCGACCGAGCTCAGAAAGCGCACGCGACTCAATGATCCGACGCACACGCTCAATGGCCCGCGGCGCTCTTGAAACCCGCGAGCGCTGCAAGGTCGCGACCGCCTCGGCCGGCCGATAATCCATCAGGTAGATGAGCGCCAGATCGGCCGCGATCTGGGCTTTGGCGGACCCCGTCAGCCGGTTGTCCACCTGATGCTGAAGAAGGTCAGCGGCCTGGTCGAGCAGATCGATCTCAACCAACCTGTCAGCCAGCCGCCGTACCAGTTCGTCGCCGCGACGGCCGATCGGTGTCAGTTCCCTGAAATCGTAAAATAGGCTCAGCGCATCGATGGCCGGCATCGCATCTGCCTCGCCGTCGAGGAACAGCGAGGTGAATATCTCCATCATCTGATCGGAGATGCTGCTGGCCAGGGAATGATCAGGCTGGGCAATTAGCACACCCTTCAACGCGCGCAGCGCATCGGCATACCGGTCGTCTTCGACATAAAGCTTTCCAAGAAGCGCGCGCGTGCGCACCTCAGTATCGTCACCGCGCCAAGCAACCGCCAGGTTTTCCAGCTCTTCAACGCCGTCCTCACGCGACAAGGCGCCATTGTCGATGCGCCCCTCAATACTGAGCAGCGTTGCGAAGGCACCATCGGGGCCAAAATCCATGGCCTTCACACGTTCAAACCCGGTAATGGCATCCTCGTTGCGACCACGCGCCAGATCCAGACGGGCGTGCAACAGGTCATAACGGGAGCGGTGCGGGTCCGGAATCGTGGTCGGATTAATTTGCCGCAGCCTGTCGCTGGCAACATCAATGGCTTGCACCTCAATCGCCGCTTCCACACCAACCATCCGGGCGCGAGTCACCAACGATGTCGGATAGCCGTCAAAAAGCGCCGAAACGTCATCGAACTCAGAATTCACCTGAGCCCAGTTGCGCAGCCCCCCATCGGCGAAAAGACCCCAAAACCGGCCGTCCTCAACGCCTTCCATAGCGTGCGAGCGAACGACATCGATGGCTTCCTCAAACCGCCGCGCCATGGTGAGGCCGGCCGCACGGAGCGTCAGGAATGCCGGATCATGCTCCAGCGCCGAGTTTTCCGACAGTGCGATTTCCAGCATGCCATTGGCTTCTTGCCCAAGCTCATGGGCCAACAGGAAGCGCGCAAACTCCAACATCTTGTCGCTGCGTGCCACGCCCTCAGAAAAAGCGATCTCCCGCTGATAGGCAGCAAAACTGCTCTCATACGCTCCCGGTCCCTGCCCTGCGAAGGCGCGCAGATCAAAATAGCCCGGACGCTCATCGGGTGAGAATCCAAACGAGCCCAAGGATAGGCCCACTTCGGACAGGCTCAGGCCCTGCTGGCGCGAAAGAAGCAGGCGCATGCCATCTTCTACGACAGCTTCCAACTCATCGACCTTGGGGCGCAGCACGACGCCGTGGGTCGAACTGAGCACGCTGAACTCCACCAACTCCTGACGCGCTAGCGCTCCGCGTGAAGGCGCGAGCATCGGCACCACATACAAGGTGTCGCCAACCTGAGGGTGGGTAATCTGATGCACCGACCCCAGGCCCTCGGCCACGAGCTCCGCATAGGCCTTGCCATCCGGCTGCGTTCCACGGCCAAGGAAAAGGGGTTGCGCCGGCTCCACCACGGTGGGCCCAAGCAGGACAATCCATCGATCGCCGCTCGGTGCCACCGAAACCAGGCGTTCCTCACGCATATCGATGTGGATCACCGTCTCGTTTGAGGAACGGTTGGCCGTGATGGAGTGCGCCAAATCGGCCAGCTCGATGCGAACGGCCCGCAGATCGAAGGGAATTGTGGTTTCAAACACCATCGTGACGATTGAACCACGGCGGAACACTGCGGCCGGCGTCGGATGGGTGAAGGGGAACCACAAGCGTGTGGTTTCGCCGTCTGGCCGCACTTCGACTCGGATCGTCTCCGGTAAGGCATCCTCTTCCAGCCGTTCGCTGACCTCAACCGGGCGACGGGCAGTGATGAGACTATCGGCTGAGGCCACGTCCGGCCGTTGCAACAGTGCCAGATTGTTGGCCTGCATCTCATCTTCAGAGCGCATCGGGGGTGATTGCCGTTCGGCGGCATCGCTCCGCATGTCATCGTCGGCCATGCCCTCGCCGGTCATGCTGTCCGACACGTCCTCAGAGCTCACCACCTGACCATTGGTATCCATCGCATCGGCATTCGCGCTGGTTGGGCGAAGCGATGCATCTGCAAGGTCTGTCGATTGAACGGCCACCGAGGATGGTTCAGGCGTCTCAATCACCTCGTCCGAACGCCCGCCCAGAGCCGAAAACTGCGTGTTTTCAATGCCCTGACCACCAGTGATCTGGTTCAAGAGGGTATCAAGCTCGGCCTGCTCGGCTTCCTGGGGATTAAGCGGTGTCGCGCGGGTAACATCGACGTTGAAGGTCAAATCATCTTCGAACCAACGAAGCTCTGTTCCGGGCACAACCTCAAATGTGATCGCGAGACTAGCGCCATCGCGCTCATAGTCGATGCTTTCCAGTTCGACAGGCATGTCGATGCGAGCCGGCGTCAGATCCACCGGAACGTCGTAGTCGAACCGCGCGGTCATCATCGAGCCCTGCTGCTCAATGGCGACATTGTAAGGCACGTTCCAGGTGAAGGAGTAGCGGGTGAAGGTCGGCGCGTTGCCAACCCGCAGCGAGATGCTTGGCTCCAACTCACCCAGAAGACGACGGCGTTCAGCTTCGGCAGCCTCACGCGCGGCTTGCTCAGCACGGACAGCCAAGCGCTCAACAACGTCCTCCGGCAAGGGCGGCGGAAAGCCCTGCCAGGTGTTGGGAAGAAAATCGATGAACAGCGTTTCGCCGGCTTCCATCGTGTTGATGCGCACGGCACGCGAAAGGCCGAACCGAAGCGCAAGCCCGTCCGGGTCCTGGCGGGCGATGGTCACAAAATCATCAAGCACCCGCGTCGCGTCGCGAATATCGGTTTCCACTGGCTCTTCGAAAACAACCCGGAGCACGCCGTTCTCCACGTCGACCTCGTAAGCGGGAAGGTCCAGGCGATCGCGGAATTCCAGCCGCATGCGGCCATAATCGCGCTCACGCTCAGCGGTTGCGACTGCCGATGTATCCTGTGCCAAAGATGGAGATGCTGGAAGCGCGCACGCCAAAGCGCTGCCCACGCCAAAAACGACCGCGAGCCCAAAGAGCTGTCGGACGAAGGACGGAGCAAAAAAAGCGTGCAATGCAAACAGACGTGACAAGACCAGGCTCACCGGCAAACCTCCACCCGTGAAAGCTAGCCACCACGCCTTAAGAACCGCTTACTGAACTGGAACGCCTTCGATACGTGGCAGACCATCTTCAGGCGATGCCAAGAAATCCGCTTCGCGTTGCGATGTCCCGGCCAGGGCAATGGTCAACCGACGGGCCGCCTCCGGGTTCATTTGGCCAAGGATATCAGCCATTTTGCGCGGGTTCATAGCGTTTGCCACTTCCATCAGGATGGGCAGGTCAAGGAGATCAAAAATTGCCGCAGCGTCCTTGGCCCGCATTGCGGAGTAAACCTGGACCAGTCGACCAATCTCTTCGGACTCTCGCTGTTCCTGCTCTTCGGAGTAGGCGCTGACCCTTTGCTCCAGAGCTTCAAGCTCGGCAAGACGCTCTTCCAAACGGTTTTCAGCGGCCTGCAACAACTGCTCGCGAATGCGCAAATCCTGTTCGCGCTCCTCCAAAACTTGGCGGCGGTCGCCAAGGCGCTCCAGAAGGAGGTCGCGGGAGGTTTCTACGGGCAGATCCGTCACGCTTCTGATGTCGCCACCATTGGCTTGTTCAGTTGCTTCGGCATCTTCGACGTCAGCCATCCCAGCTTCCATCCCCTCGCCGTCCATTTCAGCTTCCATGGCCTCGCCCTCAGCCATGGTGTCAGCCTCGGCCTGCTGCGCTTGGGCCACATCGACACCGGACAGGCTTCCATGGGTGCCCGCGATGAGATTGAAACCCTTCAAGCCAAGCAGCATCAGCGCTGTCAGAATGACCATCGGCAAAAGGCGGAGCTGACGCATGGAAGAAAGCCTCCTGGGCAAACCGTCTAAGACGCGGCCCGCTGCAAGCGTGATTGAAGGGCCCGCGCCGCCTCATCCAGCCGGCGGCCGGGATTGGGTTGAGCAGCCGGCTTGGCACCCATGCCGCCCTGAGTCTGAGCGGGCTGGAAGCCGCGTTGCGGCGGCATCGGCGCAGGCGTTTCCGTTGGCACACCAGCCGCCGCAGCCAGCTTGCCGATCCGGTCAGCCACCGCACCGGCAGCATTGAGCTTTGCCGAAAGCTGATCGGAAACCTGCGCCGCATCGTGGAGACGCTGGCCAACTTGCTGTTCGCACTGGGCTGACGTTGTTCTAAGACCTTGAATGGCCCGTTCGGCAATCTCCGTCGCGGTCAGAAGCTCCGCAATCGTGGCCCGCAAGCCTTCTTCATCGGCGCGCAGGCGCTTCAAACGACCATTGAGCAGCATGCAATAGCCAATCGTGATGATCAGAAGAACGGCAACAAGTCCTTCAATGATGAGGCTGAGAGGCAGGTTCATCGCTAGGGCTCCATTGCGTTGGGCTGGTCGGCGGCATGCTCGAAGGATTCAAGGGTGGTCTTGGGACGGCGAAGCGTTTTGAGAACGCGCACCGCCATATTGCGGTCCCGTTGTCCGATCTGACCTTCAGTGAGAATGGTCTCGCCGCATTTAAGGAGGATGGAGTCGGTGGGAATCGTGTCGAACATCAACGTCTGACCTTCCTTGAAGTTCATGACTTTCGACAACGGCATCATCTCCTCATAGATCACCGCGTCGACATTGACGTTCGCCGCATAGATCTCGCTCGCCAAATGGCCTTCCCAGATCGAGTCGCGACCAAATTTTTCACCCATGAACATCTGCAGGAGCAGTTCACGGATCGGCTCGATGGTGGCGTAGGGCAGAAGGAGTTCCACCTTCCCGCCGCGATCTTCCATATCGACGCGCATCTCAACCAGGATGGCGGCGTTGGCAGGGCGAGCAATGGTTGCAAAGCGTGGGTTGGTCTCAAGGCGGTCGACAGAGAAGGTGACCTTGGACAAAGGCGCGAACGCTGCCTGTGCATCGCCGATCAGAACCTCGATCATGCGCCGCATGAGGTTCATCTCAATCGTCGTGTAAGGCCGGCCTTCAACGCGCATCGACGAGGAAGACCGCCGACCGCCGAGAAGGACGTCGATGACCGAGTAGATCAGGCCGGAGTCGATCGTGACCAGGCCGAAATTGTCCCACTCCTCGGCTTTGAAGACCGATAGAATTGCCGGCAGTGGAATGGAGTTGAGATAATCGCCGAAACGCACCGATGTGATGCCATCGAGCGAAACCTCCACATTGTCTGAGGTGAAATTGCGCAACGAGGTCGTCGTCAGGCGCACCAGCCGATCGAAGATGATCTCCAGCATCGGCAAGCGTTCATAGGACACCAACGCGGAGTTGATGATCGCACGAACACCGGATGTTTCACCATCATGACCTTGCTCGGCATTAAAGCCGAGAAGATTGTCGATCTCATCCTGGTTGAGAACACGGTCCGCGCCCTTTTGTTGCGCGTCGCCTTCATCTTCCTCTTCGTCGTCCAGCATGGCAGCCCATTGGGCGGCCATATCGTCGGCATCTTCGCCGTCCTCATCCCAATCGTCGTCGTCGGCAATCATGGTCGCTCCGATCTACTGAACGATGATTTCACGAAACAGAACAGCATCGACCTCGGCAGGAAAAATCGCCAGATTGATGCGCCTTTGAAGCTCATGCTTTAGCCGGAAGAGACCGGCAGACCCTTCCAGGTCAGAAACGCGGAGTTCGCGCAAATAGGTTTGAAAGACGTCGGTGATCCGCGGCAGGTTTGGCTCCAACACCGTGGAAATCTCTGGGTCGGAGATCTCGAGCGCAACCGTCATGCGCAGATATTGCGCGCGCTGTTCAGCATTCGACAGGTTGACCGTAATCTCCGGCATATCGAAGTAGAAGACAGGCTGGGCCGCAACTTCCAGCGCCGCTTCCAGCGCCACCTCCTCGGCAGTTTCGCTGTTACCGATCCAGCCAAAGAAGAAGGCTGCGCCCGTACCGCCACCGCCCAACAGCAGCAATCCACCGACTGCTGCGATGATCATCATCTTTTTCGAAAGACGGCGCTTGCCGCCTTCCCCCTCTTCGCCTTCAGGGGAGTCGGCAGCGGCCTCATCGGGCATATCATCAGCTGTGACGTCAGTGTTCGCCATGTCTTCCAGACCCGGTTAATGGACACCACAGACCATTGGTGAACCAAGGTTAACGAAGTGTTGACAAGCCGGTCAGATTTGCCGGGTTGAACAGTCTGTGGCGGCAGGAAACGCCACCGCAAATGACGTCAAAACAGACGCAAATCACTCTAAATAATTGTTTTATATACATTTTTAAAACTGGCACGCCATCTGCTTTATTTAGGATGTCGTTCACCATGTTGCCCGCTGGGGAGCTCGGCAATGTGGACAAACGGCGCCCGGCCGGAAGGCCAAAGTTTAACGATCAGTCCTGATTCATGGAGAGGAATCGACTGTCATGATGAACGCCCAACTTGTCGGGCTGTCGCGGGAAATAGCCCTGCGCCGTGAACTCGACGTCATCGCCAACAACTTGGCGAACATGAACACCACCGGCTTCCAGGCCGAGCGCGTAGCGTTTGACGACTACATGATGCCGCGTTCAGAAGCGACGGCTTTCATGCGCCGCGACCATGACGTCGCGTTCGTCCAGGACTGGGCCACCTACCGCGACCTACAGCCCGGAGCGCGCCAGCAAACTGGCAACCAGTTGGACCTGGCCCTGTCTCCTGGAGGCTACCTCACGGTCGAGACACCTGAAGGCATTCGCTACACCCGCAATGGCGCCCTCCAGATCAACGACCAGGGTCAGCTCGTCACTGCGCAGGGTTTTCCCGTTATCAGTCTAGGCGGCACGCCTGTCCTGTTCACGCCAGCAGACTCCGACATCACCATCACCGGGACCGGGCAGATCACCACCAATGCTGGCGGTCGCGGCACGCTCCAGCTTGTCTCTTTCCAGAACGAGCAGGCGTTGCAGAAGGTCGGAAACAACCTGTTCTCCGCTCCAGAGAATGTCGACCCAGACCCCACCGTTCGTGTGACCCAAGGTGTGCTGGAAACAGCCAATGTGGAATCCGTCCGCGAGATGGCGCGCCTGGTTGAAGTCCAACGAGCCTACGAGTCCCAAGCCAACATGATCCGCCAGTCCGATGAGATGCGCCAGGAGGCCATTCGCCTTCTGGGTCGTCTGAACGCGTAAGGATCGAAGGAGAAATCCCATGCAAGCGCTTTACATCGCATCCACCGGCATGATGGCCCAGGAACTAAACGTTGAGGTCATCTCCAACAATATCGCCAACCTGCGCACCGCCGGTTTCAAGCGTCAGCGGGCAGAGTTCCAGGACTTGCTCTATCAAGATTTGCGCCGCGTCGGCTCGGAGACATCCGAGCAGGGAACGTTGGTTCCCTCAGGCGTTCAGATCGGTTCTGGTGTCATGACCGCCGCAACGCCGAGGATCATGAGCCAAGGTTCCATCACCCCGACCGAGAAGGAGCTGGACATGGCCATCTCCGGCACCGGCTTCTTCCAAATCCAGCTTCCTGATGGCGGCACCGCCTACACCCGGGCTGGAACCTTCGAGCGAAACGCCAATGGCACAATGGTAACCGCAGACGGATTCACCGTCGAACCTGGCATCACCATTCCCAACAATGCACGCGATGTCACCATCTCCGCCGATGGCACGGTCCAGGCCTTTCTTGGAACCGGGACAAGCGCGCAGGTTCTCGGCCGTATCGAGCTGGCACGTTTTGCCAACCAGAGCGGCCTGCAAGCCATTGGCGACAACCTGTTCTTGGAAACAGCATCCAGCGGGGCATCGATCGCCGGAAACCCCGGCGATCAGGGGTTCGGCACCGTCCGGCAAGGCTACATTGAGATCGCCAACGTGAACTCGGTGACGGAAATCTCCGACCTCATCTCCGCTCAGCGGGCTTACGAGATGAACTCGCGCGTTGTGCGGGCCGCGGACGAGATGATGTCCACTACCTCGCAGATGATCCGCTAGGGAGGCCCGTCATGATCACCCGGCTCATTCTGGCTCTTCTGTTCTTCCTGGTAACCGTCCCTTACGGCGCGGCGACCGACCGCACCCTCCACGCCGCCGATGGAGAGACTTCCGGTCTTGGCGACCGCTTCCTGGGATCGTTTGAGGCCAGCATCCCGATGCTGCGCCCATCGGTCATCGTCTACAGCGATCTGGTGACCCTGGGCGACCTGTTCGACCATGCCGGCATGCTGGCCGAAACCCCTGTCTTTCGCGCCCCTGAGCCAGGCACGCGCGGCCGCGTGGAAACCCACACCGTCGTTGATGTGGCCCGCTCCGCAGGCCTTGACCGGATGGACCTTGCCGGTCTCAGCGAAGTCACAGTCGAGCGGGCCGGCGTTCGCTTGCTGGCAGGAGACTTGGAAGCGCTGGTAATCGCAGCCCTCAATGAAGACCTTGCTGCCCGCCTGGGTGAAGGGTCGGGCAACTACGTCGTGGCCTTCCGCCAATCGCTGGAAGCCGTAATGATCGGCGCTGAAATCGCTGATCGCTTGCGCGTTGACCTGATTGCCCGTCCATCAACGCGCTCCACGCAATTCGCCGCCGTCATACGCACCCCACAGGGTCTGGACATTGCTCGCCTCGACGGACAGGCCGAACACCGCATTGCTGTTCCCGTGCTAGCTCGCGCAGTTCCGCGCGGCGACGTTGTGCGCGCCAGCGATCTGCGGCTTCAAGAACTTGACTACGCCCGCACCATCGGGACGCCGACGCTGGTACGCAGTCAGGACATTATCGGCCAGGCCGCACGCCGTACCTTGCGTGCCGGCGCACCGGTGAACCCGGACGATCTGACCGAACCTTTGATGGTGGAACGCCAGGACCTTGTGACATTGGTCTACCGTCATGGCGCCCTGGCACTCACCGTGCGAGCCCGTGCGCTGGATGAGGGAGCTTACGGCCAATCCGTCGATGTCATGAACTTGCAGTCCAATCGCACCGTTCGCGGTGTGGTGGCCGGCCCTGGCCTCATCCATGTGCTGGGCCCGATGCAGGACATCGCCTCTTACCTTGCGACACCAACACCCAACTCTGCGGAGATCATCCAATGACCGCTCGCCGCTCCGCCCCCGCCCGCATGGCTGCACTGGCCCTCGTAGGCACAGCGCTTGCTGGCTGCTCGGCCGCAGACCGCATCGCCAATATCGGCGAACAGCCCTCTCTTTCGGCTATCGAAAACCCGACGTCACAGCCGGGCTACCGGCCAGTCTCGCTGCCCATGCCCGATCCTGTGATCGCAACCTACAGCCCCAACTCGCTTTGGCGATCCGGTGCGCGATCCTTCTTCGATGATCAACGCGCATCGGAGGTCGGCGACATTTTGAGGGTGCGGGTCGATATTACTGACTCAGCTCAGATCGCCAACCAGTCCGAGCGCTCCAGGTCCTCCTCTGAAGGTCTCGGCGGAGGCGGCTTCGTTGGCACGCAGCTCGACCTCATCTTGCCTGAAGGTGCAACGCCAGAGGTCATCGCCGACCTCAATTCCGATTCAGCGACAAGCGGCGAGGGTTCAGTCAACCGATCAGAACAGCTGACCACCACGGTGGCTGCAGTCGTCACGCAAATCCTGCCCAACGGCAACATGGTGATCGAAGGTCGCCAGGAGGTGCGCGTCAACTTCGAGGTGCGCGAGCTCATCGTCGCCGGCGTTGTTAGGCCGGAAGATATTGATGCGTCCAACACCATCGATTCCTCCAAGATCGCCGAAGCCCGCATCGCCTATGGCGGTCGCGGTCAGATCTCGGACGTCCATCTACCGCGCTACGGCCTGCAACTGTTAGATTTCGTGATGCCGTTCTAGCTGAGGCTGTCATCCCACTTCCCGATGGACGCAAACGCCTAACCAGCGACCCAACCCATCGGCCTCGCCCCCAGTTGGCCACTCTCCAGCCAGCACCGCAGCTCCCCAAAATCGCGGTGCCGGACCAGGTCAAAGTGGGCAAAAAAGAAGGCGCAGCATCCAGAACAGGTGCTGCGCCTCTTATTTTGATACGCCCTGAAAACCGGCGTGACCCGGCATCACAATCAGTCGTCGCGGTAAACCTTCTCGCGACGCTCGTGACGCTCTTGGGCCTCGAGCGATAGGGTCGCGATGGGGCGCGCATCGAGCCGCTTAAGGCTGATGGGGTCGCCGGTCTCTTCACAGAAACCATAGGTCCCATCTTCAATCCTTCGAAGGGCAGCATCAATCTTCGAAATCAGCTTGCGTTGCCGATCACGCGCCCGCAGCTCAATCGAGCGGTCGGTCTCCGATGAGGCTCGATCTGTCAGATCGGCGTGATTGACGGTTTCATCCTGCATCGTCGCCAGCGTATCGCGGGCCTCAGCAAGGATATCATCCTTCCAAGCGAGCAATTTCTTGCGAAAATAATGCCGCTGCCGCTCATTCATAAACGGCTCATCATCCGATGGACGATAGTCATCCTGGACGTCCAACATTCACCATTCTCCGTCCGATTCCAGCGGCGCCTGAAGCGCGTGCGGGAGCCTATACGCCAATGTCGTTCGGGCGACAAGCAACGGTTTTGTGATAGCTGGGCACCATCGTTTCCGAAAAAAAGAAACGACGTGATGACAGAGGCTTACGCGTCGACACCAAGTTTGGCGAGCTCAACGCGTGCCCTAAGGGCAATATCGTCGACGAGGCTTTTAAGCTGTGGCTCGTCCACGTCCTGCCTGGCCCGGATGAGCGACAAGAGAGAGCCGATGCGCTGTGGTTCAACATGGCCGGCCAAAAGGTCGGCCCGCAGAGCTTCCAATTGATCAAGGAGATCGTGGCCATGCTTCACCGCACGCCGCGAGCGATCTCCTTCATCTTCAACCGATTGCAGGGCCAAGATTGCATCGAGACTTTGGACAGATGACCCGGCGGCGACACCAGCCGACGATGCACTGCCCGATGAGTCCTCAGCTCCAGGCAGGCTGAAGCCACCACCTTGCTGTCCGGCTCGCTTCTTTGAACCAACACCGCTGCTGCTTTTTGGTCCTTCGACCCGCATCTGCTTTCCTCGTGGCGTCTCAAAGCCTTATCCGCACCTATGTCCGACCACACTGGTTAATGAAACCCTAACGGCCCGGCAAAACTGGCCTATCCGGCGACACTTCTGTCCCTACGGAGACAAGGCAAACGAGCGAAGATCGGCATCCACTGACCAAAATAAGTCTTTTAGATCAAGATGTTGATAGTAACGAGTGCGCTTGGCACGGCGCTTGAATGGATCAAGGTGAATGCCCACCCTCGGAGCCTCCTTATGCGCGCCCATGTCCTGTCAATCACCACGCTGATTCTCGCCATCACACTGATGATTGCGGTTGCAATGCCGGCCTATGCGACGTCGCGCATCAAGGACATCGCAGATTTCGAAGGCGTGCGCGAAAACCAATTGGTTGGCTATGGCTTGGTCGTCGGCCTCAACGGAACAGGCGACACACTCAACAATGCGCCTTTCACCCGTCAGAGCCTTCAAGCGATGCTGGAACGCTTGGGGGTCAACACGCCAGGTGATGAGTTGCGCACGGCGAACGTCGCTGCCGTCATGGTCACGGCCAACCTTCCCGCCTTCGCAACCCAAGGCACCCGGATCGATGTCACCGTTTCAGCGCTGGGTGACGCAGACAGCCTGCAAGGCGGCACACTTCTGGTGACCCCGCTTCTGGGCGCTGATGGTGAGGTCTACGCCATCGCACAAGGTTCTTTGGCGATTGCAGGCTTTGCGGCCGAAGGCGCGGCTGCCTCCATCACGCGAGGTGTCCCAACGACAGGCCGCATCGCCAATGGCGCGCTGGTCGAACGCGAGGTGCATTTCGATCTCGGCAACATGGACACGATCCGCCTCGCCCTGCGCAACCCGGATCTCACGACCGCCCGCCGGATGGCACTTGCAATCAATGCTCTGCTTGGCGAGCCGCTTGCGGTCAGCACCGATCCTGGAACAGTTCAGCTCTCGCTTCCGGCAAGCTACGGCGCATCGATGGTTGAGCTCCTGACCGACATCGAGCAGCTTCTGATCGAGCCCGACCAGCCAGCCCGTGTGGTTGTGGATGAAAGCTCTGGCATCATCGTGTTGGGCCGTGATGTCCGCGTTTCGACCGTTGCCATCGCGCAAGGCAATCTGACGGTGACGATCACCGAAACGCCCCAAGTCAGCCAAGCCGAACCATTGGCCGATGGCGGCCAGACGGTCATCGTGCCGCGCACCGCCATCGACGTCACCGATGGGTCGGATACGCAGCTCGGCATTGTCGAACAAACCGTTACCTTACGCGAACTGGTCGATGGGCTGAACGCTCTTGGCATTGGCCCCCGTGACCTCATCGCCATCTTGCATGCGATCAAAGCTGCCGGCGCCCTGCAAGCCGAAATCGAGGTGATGTAATGGACACCAACCTGACCCAATTCGCTGCCAGCCAGCTAGGCTCACGAGGGGCCGACCTTCAACGCCTTGCAACCAGCCAAAGCGCTGGCAACACCGATGCCATCGACGCAGCCGCCCGCGAGTTTGAGGCTGTCATGTTGGCAACCATGCTGAAGCCAGTTTTTGAAGGCGTCACAATCTCCGAGCCGTTTGGCGGTGGCGAAGGCGAACAGATGTGGAAGGGTCTGCTGGTCGAAGAGTATGCCCGAGAAATGGCAGCCTCCGGCGGCATTGGCATTGCCGATGAAATCCGTGCCGAGCTGCTGCGCGCTCAAGAAGCAGCGCTTGGCGAAACCAATCACTAACTCCGCCTCCCCCGGGCACGCTTTGGAAGGACCATGAGATGATCAACACAGCGACCTTGCCGATTACCGATCGCGAAACCGCGCAGCAGTTCACTGAGGCGTTGCACGGGCTGATGATCAATCTGACCCAGCATATGCGCCGCGAAACCGACGCGCTGAAAGCCGGCGACTATTCAACCGGCCTGACCGATGCTGAAACCAAGGCGGACCTTGTGCACACCTACCGCACGTCTCTTGCCCATCTGAAAGCCAACAAGGACAGTCTGTCACGCTTTGTGCCGGTCAAGCTTGACGAACTGCGCCGCCTGAACGCCAGCTTCCAAAGCGAGCTTCAGGTCAATCTGGCGGCGGTGACAACGGCCAAGGCGGTTTCCGAGCAGCTTCTCACCCGCCTTGCCGACAAGGTGTCTGCAGGCAATCGACCCAAGACCTACAACGCGAGCGGCTCTATGACGCCGACATCAAAGGGTGCAGCGCTCGCCGTCGATCGAGCTTTGTGAAAGCTTTCCGTATCGGCAAAACCCCTAACCGAACCCTTAACCAAGGATTCATGGCTGCGTTCTATAGTGATTCACATCAGGACACGTTCATCTCGCCTGGTAGTGAGTATGAGAGGACGCAACGATGGAAACGCGAGCACCTCAGGGCTTTGTGCCGGTGGTTGCCGCTGTCGAACCTAAGGTAAAACGCGGTTCGGCCGCGACAGATTTGCCGAAGCCAAAATCCGTCGACCCTTCTGAAAAGACGTCGCAAACGCGTGCCTTTGAAAGGGCTGAAGAAGAAGTTCAGCCCATCAATGATGAGGCACGAGAGGCCGACCTCCAACCCAGATCAGAGCTCGCTGTCCGTACCCACGAAGCAACCGGCTCGCTGGTCGTTCAAACTTTGGCGATGGAATCGGGCAATCTGCTGCATCAGTTCCCCAATGATGCAACGCTGAAGCAGCGCGCCATTGCGCGTTATCAAGCCGTCCAAGGCGCGGGCGAGATCAAACGCACGGTCTGACGGACCGTAGCCAGTTACGCCCTTTAAAACTGTCATCAAAACAACAACTTGACAGCGGACACTGGCTCAAGTGAAGAACTTGACCGACAACCAACGCTGTCCAGATTTACGTAAAAATCCAAACTAATTTTGCATTCGGCTGACCCATTAACCTTAGATTAGCCATGTCGGCACATGGTTCGCTAACCGTCTCCAGGAAGAGGCGCTCATGTGAACCTAGAAGGGATCCAACCGAATGACCGACATTACGCTTTCGAGCGCCGTTCGCTCCAATCTTTTGTCATTGCAGAACACCGCCGACATGATGTCGAAGACGCAGGAGCGTCTTGCGACGGGTCTTGAGGTGAACTCAGCACTCG
>ERZ1740060.478-NODE-478-length-21740-cov-23.981969_pt1 | contig 21740 bp, 17 predicted proteins | sample MGYA00581743_ERZ1740060 | MGnify/ENA primary metagenome ERZ1740060 (study PRJEB43018, sample SAMN04849235) | marine metagenome | isolation source: floating plastic debris | place: Pacific Ocean | collected 2008-08-27 | study: EMG produced TPA metagenomics...
TGCTCTAAACTTTCGACCACTTTAACCGATTAGACCTTTATGCGGATTGCTATATTTATCTGATTGAATGCCGTATATGCCGCTGGTCGTACTAAAGCGGTAGGGATGCATATAGAGCCAGATTGCCCCCATGTGATCTTCTCGCTGCTTGGAGAATGATTTCGTCAGGCAAGAGAGGCTGTCTTGACCAGTTCAGGACGACCGGCGATCGTTTCACCAGTCCTGTGATGTGGGCTGCTCAGAGTCGGAAATTCAACAATGTGCCAGTTTTTCCCTCTTGGGAGGGATGCCGTAGGCGGGGTAGGTTCGATCCCCAGCACTCATGGGCAACCCACCCCTCTGCCCCTCCCAGGCTAACCTTGTAGGGGTTTTGAATTCTGCCGTGGCATCGATGGGGTAAGTATGCTCTTGTCCGATGGCCATCTTGGCCGTCCTGAGTCGTTCATCGCTTTTGAGCAAACGGGTGATGGCGGTCGGGTAGGCTTCCTAGCCGGCCGGTGTTCTGAGGTGCTTGAGCGAATGGGAAGCGGTGATCGCGATCACCCTTGCGGAAACTGAAAGGGTGAGCATATCGTTTTTTGAGGAAACCCCTACAGGATTAGCTCCCAGGAGGGGAAATGGTATCCGGTTGGGCCTCATGTCAAATTGCGGAATTTGTTGAATCCTTGTTCCTCAGCTACGGATGCTTTCGTTGTTGCCTTGAATGGCGGGGGCATTCGATTCGATAACTTGCCTCAGTTGCGCACCCGTCATACATCTGCCACATTCTCTGCAACCTATCTAACCTGTTTGATCGACAACTTAGAGGATGCGATCGCACCCTCTAAGTTGCAGTCGTGGAATCAGCTGCTTGTTGGCGAATGAGTTCTTGAACGCTGATGAGTGCTCGATTGAGTTCCGGGCCTTTGTAGTCCGGATTTTGACGGTAGGCGGCTTGCTCTTGTTCTAACATCAACACATCTTGCTCGACCAAGCCATCCAGCATTTTTTGGGCGGCGCCAAATAGACTATTTTTGATCCAGCGTCGAAAGGCCACGGGCAGCTTGTGCAGTCGATGAAAAGCCTGCAGTGAAGTGAAGTGAATCAGGTAAGCCCGCGTCTGCGTTGGGCTGATAGGACAGAACAGACAGCAAATTTTGAAATCCTGCCCTAACGTCGAAACCCAGTTAGGGTAGGCATAACTCACCCGTAACTCTTCGGGATGCAGTCGGCGTAGGGACGGAAAGAACAGCTGTGAGACCGACCAAATTTTGTCGATGCGGTAATAGCTTTGCGCGTTGTAGAGCACGTCTACTCGCTCTGATGTTGCCGTTAGCTCAGCCAGCACCGGCTCTGCCCAAGCTTGATAGTCGTCATGGAGTCGCCCGTGGTACATATCCATCAGGTTTTCGATCAGAAATGAGTAGTGGGCGGCCACCTCAATCACTGAAACGGTAGCGATGTAGTTGAGATGATCCCATTCGGGCAGTGTTAGGGGCTGAATGTTGTCGGTCGCTAGCCGATCGCGATCGCCGGGAAACAGCCAGACAAAGCCGTCGCGCTCTTGTACGGGATACGTTTTGATCTTGCAGCTGGGCAGCTTTTGGTTCTCAGCCAAGTAAGGGACATGGGTACAGTGACCGGCAGCGTCAAACCGCCAGCCGTGATAGATGCATTCCATCTGGCCCTCGGTGACCTCACCCTGACTGAGCTTGACCTGTCGATGAGGGCAGCGATCTTCTAGCGCTTGAATCTCACCCGCCGCGTCTCTAAATAGCACGATCGCGTCGCCCCAAAGGACCACTGCTCGCGGCTGGTCAACCACTTCGGTGGAGCGGGCCACCGCATACCAGTGATTAGGGTTAATGCCCAGCGATCGCACGTCTTTGGGCGTTGGCGTTGAGGATGTGGTGACTGAGGTGGAAATAGCGACCATAGGGGGAGACTCATCAACAGCAGGCAGTAGGACTAGGCGGAAACACCCTGGTAATCGATTATTACCGATGGCTAAGGAGCAGTGGAGCAAGGGAGCAGAAAAACTGGAATGGCTGCGTGACTTCTGCTGTAGAGGACTAGCGGCTAGATTTTCAAGATTCCTTCCGGATTGACGGACAAAATCGGGCGGCGCTGGGCTCCTTCTTTTTGCAGGATGGCATTGGCTGCCAGTAGCCCACTGCTAACGGCCCGTTCCATCAGCCCACAGGGAAACGGCATTTTCACCCAATCACCGGCAAACAGCAAGTTGTCAGCGGTGGTCGTTGTTTCGGGGCGATCGCCAAAACTACCGGGAGGAAAGCCCGCGAAGTTTTTCTGGTTGACCAGCTGCTTGTGCAGCAGCGTTGCTGCCTGAAGCTCTGGCACAATTTCAAATAGCTCCGTTTGAAAAGTTTCCAGCAGGGCTTGCTGAGTCGGAAACTCTTTCTCTTTGTAGCAGTAGGCGTGCAGCTCAACGACGCTGCCGCCGGTGCGCTCAGCCCAATCAATATAGTCTTCTTGAATGCGGTGATAGAGGGTGATGCTGTCGGTGAGCCGATAGCCTGACAGGGAGGTAAACCAGCTGTGTGCCCAGTCAAAATCCCGATCAAACCAAAAGCGGCCGACTGCGAATGGATCAGCCACTTGGAGTTGATCAACCTGCATGGCAACAGTCGTTTCAACCGGCCCTGCTGATAGCGATAACAGCTGCTTAATGCCGGGAATGTCAGCGGCGAGGATGTAATAGTCGGCTTCCAGCGTTTCGGCGATCGCCGGGGCGTCAGGATTCGCGATCGCCACCAGCTGAATCTGGTCGTCTGATCGTTCCAGGACTCGATAACGAGTTAAGTTTTCTCGGGCAGGCCCGCCCAGCACTTCGCCATCATTGGCATATACGGCGCCATGACAGGGACAGGCATAGCCCTCGTCTGCCCCGGTTGACTGCACAGTTTGTTGCACTGTGCAGCCCTGGTGGGTGCAGGTGAGCGACAGGGCTTCTGAGGTGCCTGGTCGATGACTAAAGACGCGATCGCCCGCCCCAAAATATTCCATCTCGGCGGTGCTGAGCAGCGGGTTGCGATCGACCCAAAAGGGCACGGGCTGGGCGGCGACCGCTCCCAGCTGATAAGTCACGTGGGTGAGCTGGTCATGTTGCCAGCCCAATTCGCTCACCGTCGCGCCCGTAATTACTTGGCCGCCTCGGGCCGTAATTGCTGCCACGATGGGGTCGACCAGGCTACGGCCCATATCTTGGCAGGTGCCGTTGAAAGCGAGCCCTTCCGGATTGCCAAAAAAGTAGAAGTGGAAGAACTGCATGAGTTCACCGGCGCTCATCGTATCGGGCGCATTGAGGCTCGATTTGGCAAAGGGCAGAAAGTAGAGATCGTAAAGCCCTTGGGGAAAATCCTCTTGTACCCATTCGGCCACAGAAATTTGATCGAGCCGGTTGAAGCTTTGGGGGGCCCGAAACCCGGTGATTTCGCGAAATACCTCTAGATGCTTGAGTTTGGCCAGATTGATGCCCCACTTCAACCGGTTGGGCGAGTTCACCGCGAGGTCGATCACATTCCACGGGAAAGCCGAGTGGCTAGGTCGAAAGACTTCCGGCTGATATCCCTCTTTGTAGACGACAGAGTAGTAGTCGAGTGATTTGAAGTTGCGGCGAATATCCAGTTCTTCAACCAGCCCAAACAGGTTGTAATACTGGGGAAAGAAGCCATGAAAGCCATGCTCCATCATGAATTGCTCATCGCCCACTTGAATCGGCCAGCTGGCAATTTTGCCGCCCAATTGCGGTGATCGCTCTAGCAATGTGACCTGAACGCCGCGCTGGCTCAGCTCATAGGCGGCGGCTAACCCAGCTAAGCCACCGCCCACTACTACGGCTTTAAGGGCTCGCTGGGGCTGGTGCGGCAGCGTCAGCGCATCTTGATGATGAATGGTCGGCTGCGGCTTACTAAACCGGGAGTAACCGACCCCAGCAGCAAGGGTGCCAAATCCAAAAAGCTTGAGAACACTGCGCCGAGACAGGGCTTGCAGAGAAGAAAGTTCCGAGATAGGGAGCATGTATGCCGCAATTCAGTAGACATTAACGGGGGCGTGTATCGAGCTTGCTTGCAAATACTGTCTGACCGCTCAGGCCACCGCCGTTTCAGACATTGCCGGAAAAATCAGTGAATTCCCCAGAACTAGAGGGTAATTTTAAAATTCACGCCTTAAATCTTAACGATTCTTGCTCTGCTGAGGTAGGGAATTCACCGATATTCGGTCTGTTTGCCCATAATCCTTTCTTATCAGTGGGTCAGGTCTTGGGAGTTGACTCTCATCATTGATTGCTCGCTGCTAGGCGATCGGGCTCGGGCCTCGCTCTGGACTGTCCAAGAATTGAGGGGGGCAGGATGGGCCGTCTGGTTGCCGGGCCTGCGGTATGCCGGGTCGGGTCATGACGGCAGTTGAGCCATGAGGACAGCGCGCAGGGCTCAATGCCTGCCAGTGGGCGTATTGCTGGCCGCGCTCTAGGGACGCTCAGCATCGGCGGCAGCTTCATTCATGGGCCGAGCCGGGTCTGGGTCGTCGTTGGTCGGCGATGCCTCTTGGGGGTCGCCTGCATTTTCAACCGCTGGCGCGATCGAGGTCTCTGCGGTCGAATCGGAGAGCCCATCGCTGTCATCGACTGCCGGTTCACTGTCGCTGGCGGTGGGTGGCGTTGCCGCCTCCGGCGGTTCAAAGACACGGGTGTTGGCAATCCCCGCCGTAGAGACGGTTAGCACCTGGGGGGGGGTGGCATCGGGCGGATAAATCAAATCGACGACAACGTTGTTTTGAGCTTGCGGCGGCAGCAGCAGGCGTAACAGGGGTTCGCCCTCATCGCCTTGGCGCTGCACTAAGTGAACGTATCGCGTTTGTTTTTGCCCCGAGGCGGTTTGGTATTGCACGCGCACAGTACCGCGAAAGAAAATGCGGTTGGGTGGGTTGCGCAAGAACCGCAGGCCGTAGGGCAGCGTTTCATCTTGCAGGGGCGTTTGCAGCCGGACAACAATGCGCTGTTCACTATCAGAATCGTTGTAGAGGGGCAGCTTGACACTATAGTGAATGCCGTAATTACCGTGGGCCCGGAAGGCGGTGTCAGAATACCGGGCTAGCATCGGGGCGCTCTGAATTTGTTGAGTGCCAAAGGTGTTGTAATCAACCGTGCTCAGCACATAGGAGATGGCCTCACCGGGGCGTGGAATGGTGAGCCGATCGCCGTCGGGGCTGTCGGCTGCGACGGCCTCCCACTGTGAGCCTTCGGCGACGCCCGCCACGCGACCATAAAAAAATCGACCGCTACGATCGCTGTCCTGGTAAGCCTCGGGATCAGAGGGGGCAATGTCTCGCGGCCCAGCCAAATTACCATTGACGAGTAGCGCTAGCCATTCCTGCAGCGTGGGGGCGCGCTCTTGGCCTTCTAAGGTGCGCGGGGCGTACATGGCTAAAGTTGCCGCATAGACCGGCCCATCACTTGACATATGCAGCAGCAGCGATCGCCCATTACTCGGCAGTTCGCGGGTATCTCCCTGAGGGATGACCGACGCAACGGGGGCCACACTGCCAGTGATGGGTGCACCCGGCAAAACCGAGCCGGGAGGCAGCGTCGCATCAGCGGCAAAGGGCAGGCGGCGTAGAGGAATCGGTGCGTTGAGTAAGAGATAAGCGCGCTCGGGCGGAATGACCACACGCCGCGGCCACTGGGGTTGCCCCCGACCTTGCAAAAAATCGGTGACGGTGCGGCTGCCCGGCCCGGCAAAAACCTCCCCATTGGGATTCATGCGCAGAGCGGGCAAATCATAAAAAGGAGCATCTTGGCTGAGGTAGCTGACGCCCTGCTCAATGGTGACGGTGACCGGCTCATCACTGGGGTTGTAGAGAACGCCGCCGACGAATAGGGTGCGGCGATCGTCGTAGGCTGCCCCGCGGGCAATATGATGCGCAAAAAAGTCAAACCGCCCTTCAAAAGAAAAGTCTAGGTGGGCGTCCCCGTAGGCCATATCATCAGCCGGGAAGGTCGATAGTAAGATGCCTTCTTGCTGAATCAGCTCCGGACTGTTGCTATTAAATACCGGGGTCGTGTCGAGCTGACCCGGTAGCGGCCGCACCTCATAGAGAGAGGTGAATTCGTTGGGGATTCTCGGTAAAGCAGTGCCCTCAATCGGGGGAACAGCAGCGATCTGAGGAGGCGCTTGCAGCGGCGGCGCGATCGCGACAGCCTGGACAAGTGGAAGCCATGCAAGTGCAGTTAACATAAGCTAATCGTAACGGGATGAGAAACGTCAAACGTTGATGCGTGGCAGATAATGGCTCGAGGGCTAGCCTTCGTTCAAGTCTTGAGGGCAGGCATTGACGTCGGTTGCTCAGGGGGCTCAGCGATACCGGTTAAATTACTCATGCAGCTAATGCTCCACGGTTGAGATCCATCAAGCACCGAGTCTCAAAATATCATCTCGCCTGCTTTCTATTCACTTGGTGAGGTAAATCCTCAGGAAACTAGTCATCTAAAACTCATCATCCAAAGTGAGATGGTGGCCCCGCCGCTGCGTGGACAAGTTGATGGCGGCATTCGTATTGCCGCAGCATGGTGCGGAACTGGGGCAGGGGGCGAGGACACGAATGACCGGGAATAAGCGATGTGACTGGGGCCAGGCGGGTGAAGCTTCACCCCGGCTCTAGCGTTCCCACCAGGGTGGCGAAAGCGTAATGGCTGACAGCAGCGCGCCGACGGCTCATCCAGTAGACCGCATGGGATGATCAGCCTTATCTACTGATTCACCAGCGGTGGCTAGAATTTTTGATGGACGATGGATGCGTATGCGCTTCAAGCTTGCCCCTCCTCAACTCTCCGAAACGCACCTGTGGCAGCTGCATTTGCCGACTGCCAAGGTGGATCTCGCCCTGTGCGAGTCGTGGCTGTCTCCGGCTGAGCGCGATCGCGCTCAACGACTCGTGCGCTCGGCGGCTCGTCACCAATTCATCGTGAGCCGAGCCGGTCTGCGCTATCTGCTGGCGGCCTACTTGGGCTGTCCCCCCACAGCGGTGCAATTTGGCTACGGTGCCTATGGTCGCCCTCAGCTCAGTCGCACTTGTGCAGACCTGCAGTTCAATCTGGCTCATAGCGGCTCGTGGGTGGTGTATGGTGTGGGCCACTGTCAGTGGTTGGGTGTTGATGTTGAGCAACTGGTCCCGCGCCCACGGTTAGAGGCTTTGATCAGGCGCTGCCTAACCGCTGCCGAGCAAGCGACTTTACCTGCCGTTCCCACGGAGCGCCTAGAGCGCTTTATCCAATACTGGACGGTGAAAGAAGCCCATCTCAAAGCCGTGGGCTTAGGGTTGAGCTATCCCATGACGGCGGTGCAGGTCAGGTTGCAGCCGACGCCGCAGCTCGTGCGCCCAGTTCAGGCCGCTGAAGTCACGACCACGCAATGGCAAACGCAGCTCTGGTGCCCTGATGCAACGGCGATCGCTGCTGTCTGTGTGGGGCAGCCGACGCGCTTCGTGCGGCGTGATTGGCCGGGCTGGCCAGCCGCCGATGCGTTGGATTGGTCTTCGCCGAATGCCCAAAATTACCAACCGATCAACTGGTAACGGCCCTCTGCGGAGAACCGAGCTTTTTGACGCTAGCGGCTCCAGGTCGTCAACCGTGGCTCTGCAGAACCCACCAGCCGCGCTCCCCGTCACTGAGCAGGGGGATTAAGAATACTCCCCCTGCTACGATCGCGACACTCCCCATCCTGACAACTGTCAGGTGTGTATACCAGTTCTACCAATTACACCTACACATCTACACCTACACATCCGCTCAGCCGACGTTCCTTGAGCGGAGTCGAAAGGAAGAATCTGTAGTCCAGTTTCAGAGAATTGGTATTAGCCGTGCCGCCATGCACTACATCCAGATGGTTGCCAGAGGCAGAGTGCAGAGTGCTAAATCTTGTCGGCGCTGCGGATTGTTGGCAGTCTCAAGGGCTTGCGAATGAACAACAAAACCGTCCGCAGAGGCTCTGAAAGCTAACCTAAATCAGCTCACAAAGCACCTACGAACGGCCTTTATCGATGGCGACCCGCGATCGCTAGTTAGTCTGCCAACACTTCGACCCGGACCGGGCCAACACCCGCGCGATCCAGCCCAATCTCACGAGCGGCGGCGGCCGAAAGGTCGATTACGCGACCCCGAGAGAAAGGTCCGCGATCGTTAATGCGGACGATGATCTCACTGTTGTTGTGAACGTTGATCACCCGGACGCGGGTACCAAAAGGCAGAGTGCGGTGGGCGGCGGTCATTGCATTTTGGTTAAATCGTTCACCACTTGCCGTTTGCCGTCCGTGGAACCCCGGGCCGTACCAAGAGGCTTGCCCCGAAAATACAGAAGCGACCCCCCAATCAGCTTGCGCCGCGATTTCAGGTGCTGGCTGACCTTCAATTTCGGTCAGGGCCTCGGGTGCCCCCAACAGCATCCGCAGGCGATTTGTAGCTTGCAGTGCGTCAGTTGCTGCTTCACCAGTGGGATTGAAGTATTGAGTGGTGTCGTTAATCAAAACGACCGTTTCCCCGTCTAGGGTGATGGCATATTCTTCTAACGCTTCATCCCATCGCACAAGAATGGCGTCGGCATCGCTGTCGGCCTGATAAACCTGTTCGAGGTGCTGGGCGACCTGTTCAGCGCGGCTCGCAGGCGCCATCGCGGCATCAGTGGTTTTCTCGACAAAGGTCAGAGTCGGCAGGTCGTCGATGTGCAAAATCGCGATGCGGCGCTCATCGACGGTGTGGGTCGTAATCTGAAATATTTCCGAAAGCTCTAGCGTGTCAGCCTCTAAGCGAGCTGAGTCATTATCCTGGGGAACTAATTCGGTGGCGGCTGGGTCTGATTGTTCAGCGGCAATTTCCAAAGTTTCCTGAGAATTCGCGTAGGCATCCTGAGCCGCTGGCTCAGCATGGGCTGATAGGGGTACGCCAGTGGCAGAAACCAATACAGCAGCGGCAAGACTACGACACAAAGTTTGAATCATTATGGAATCACTAGAACTCAACAGGGCAGGTGTAAGCAACTGAGAATTGGTCGCTGCATCAGGCGCTCGAATCCCAACCAGAGTCGGTTGAGTGGGCACGACTGCGTTTACACCTACCTACAAAAAATCTTTCGTAACGTTTAATCGCTCCGTACGTTAGCACGAAGCTTCAGATTGGCAATCCGCATCCATTGAGGCAGAATCAAATTCCTGAAATTGTTAACCTTTCTTAGGATGCGGCATAAAATCGCCTGATCCCCGTGCCTGCAGATGTAGAGGGGTGATCGCGCACCCGAAATGGGGTCAATAAAACTTATCAGTGGCCAAGCAAAGCTTTCAAAAATGCAATCCTTAGCCGATCGCTCGCCGTTGCCGAATTTGTTCCAGGAGCAGATTTAAGTGCAATAAATTGCAGTGTCACTGCTGAGGACAATCAGGCCGAACTTGAGGCTATGTCATAAGTTCGGGTTATTCGATAGTTTTTTTGGGCTGATGCGATCGCGCCTCGGCACGGCGCTTACCAACGCTCAGAATGAGGGAGCTTCTGTCATAAGCTGAGAGGCGGTGGCGTTTTGAGGGTAAAAACGATGGATTATCGAGACGCTGGCGTGGATGTCGAGGCCGGTCGCGCCTTTGTTGATTGCATTCGCCAGATGGTGAGCAGCACCCATCGACCAGAGGTGCTGGGCGGACTCGGAGGATTTGGCGGCTTTTTTGAACTGCCCTCGGGGTATCAGACGCCTGTGTTGGTTGCGGGCACCGATGGTGTCGGCACCAAGCTCAAAGTGGCGCAGGCGCTCAATCTCCATCAATCGGTAGGCATTGATCTCGTGGCGATGTGTGCCAATGATGTGTTGACCAGCGGTGCTGAACCCCTCTTTTTTCTGGATTATTTAGCGACGGGTAAGCTTGACTCTGAGCAGTTGGCCGCTGTGGTGGGGGGCATTGCCACCGGATGTCGTGAGGCTGGTTGTGCCTTGGTGGGCGGCGAAACTGCTGAGATGCCGGGTTTCTACCAGCCAGGCGAATACGATTTGGCGGGATTTTGTGTGGGTGTTGTTGAAAAAAACCAGATTTTGGATGGCACTCAGATTGCCGTTGGGGATGCGGTGATTGGTCTGGCTAGTCGAGGGGTGCATAGCAACGGCTATAGTCTGGTGCGCAAAATTATGGCTGAGGCCCCTCGCCGCGATCGCGACACCCCCGGCTATGACTGGTCTGACTGTCCGCCCTTGCTAGCCGGGCAGTCCCTCGCTGAGGCATTACTGACTCCCACCCAGCTCTATATCAAACCCATTTTGTCAGCGCAGCAAGCTGGGTTACCCATCCACGCGATGGCCCATATTACTGGGGGCGGTCTGCCAGAAAATTTACCCCGCTGCTTGAGCGATCGCCTGGCGATTCAGCTTGAACCAGCGAGTTGGCCAGTGTTACCCATCTTTCAATGGTTGGCCGAGGCCGGTGACGTTTCCCCAACAGCGATGTTTGACACCTTTAATATGGGGATTGGATTTGTGGTGATGGTACCGGAGGAAGCGGCAGCAGCGGCGATCGCCCATTTTGAGACGCAGGGGGTGGCTGCCTATGCGATCGGTCGGGTCACCGCTGGCGAGGGAACGCTCACCGGTCTACCGACATAGAGCAGTCCCTCACTGAAAACAGAAGCGCTTGCCGCCTGCGCACTGTGCGGCGAGAATATGCGCTTCTCTAAACCCTTCACACTGATGAAAACCGGTCGCTGTGATGGATGCCGGTCCTTCAGGGGGTATCGACGGCGGGTGACAGCAAGACGACTTCGCTGCTATCGACGATGAACGCACCAAAACTGCTGCTGAGCATTTGCAACACTTGGGTCGCCGTCTGCGGATCGGGGCTTTGAGTGGCTAGCAAAAATGGCCGCTGGGCGTAAACTGCTAGGCCAATTGATTGATTGAGGGTCTGCTGTAGCTGTTTGGCGACTTCTGGGTCATTGCCATAGTCAACCAGCACAGCATAGCCTTCGCCCAATAGTTTCGGTGCATAGGCGACGGTGGCATCCGGCATCGGGTCTGGGGTGGTGGCGACCGGCTCACTTGGCGTTGGGGTCGTCGGCTCTGCCGGTACGACGGGTTCTGGCTCGACGGGCTCGGCGGCAATGGGGTCGTTGGCTGACACTTCACCGGGAGCGGCGGGTCTCGCCACAAAGGCTTGAGCGCCCTCGACTTCGGTGAGGTACTGCGCCCAGGCGTTGGCGTTTTCTAAACTGGTGAACCCGCCAGCTCTGACAACAATATCGTCGAGATAGCGACACACGCTGATACTCGTGGTGGTGGGGAGCAGGTTTTGAATGCGATCACGGGCATCTACCGTATCGCCCTGCACCAATAGCAAATATTCATTGGCCGCGGGTGGCCCACAAGGCGGAAAATCGTCCGCCCAGGCTCGAGGTGCGATGATGCCCCCCGTCACCAGTGTCGTGATTAGACCCCACCGCTGAAGCGTTTTTATCCCAGACATCGGCACACCACGACGAACAGCAAATTAGGCAAACTCAAATCTAGCTCCCTATAGTGACATATCCTCATCGATTTACCACCCCCTGTAGCGGCTTTGTAACGCCTAGCAGACTGGATGGCGCGACACAAAGGTTAGCGGCAGTTTCCCCACGCGACTAAAAGCAGCAGTTTCACGGCACTCATACGAGGCGCACTTAAACCGATGCTCTGAACCAAGACGCCAAATCTGGCTCCCCTGCCCTCGGCTCTCCAATGTTTCCAGAATGATATTCGGAGCCCGATTGCTAAGAATTGGGGTTACCCATCCGCCATCATGGGACTGGCAGACGAGCGGCTGGGCGCTTTGGTTTCTTCGGCTAGGGGCACGGGCGGCGATCGCCGTCGCCGTTCGGCCATCAGTTTGGGCCGCAGATAAAGATTCTCTAGCAGCACGGCCCCGCCTGCCACCCAGGGGGGCACGATCAGCGCGCCGATGATGCCCAGCAACTGGGTACCGCCTAAGACTGCCAACAATTGATAAAGCGGATGGACGCCCACCGATGTGCCCACGAGTAATGGGTCGAGCACATAGGTTTCTAAATTTTGAATGACGACGTAAAGGATGAGTACCCACAGAAACGTCCAGCCGCCTTGGGAAATCGCCACCACCAACGCAGGAATCGCCCCCAAAATTGGGCCTAAGAACGGGATCAAGTTAGTGAAGCCAGAGATGGCACCCAGGCCCAACGCAAAGTCAGATAAGCCCAAAATGCTCAGGCTAACCGTGGTCGCCAAGGCCAAGATAGTTGAAACTAACAGTCGCCCTCGGATATAGCTGCCCATCCGATTGCTGATGGGTCCCACCTGCGCCACCATGCGATCGTCCCAGGGCTGCGGCAGCAGGCGCACAAAATTTTTCACCAGGGTGCGACTATCTGCCAGCATGTAGCCTGATAAAAAGAGGGCGAGAATCAGACTAAAGAAGCCGCCTAAAATTCCCGTTGTCAGTCCGTAGGAGCGCACCAACAGTTGCTGACTCGAGCGAATCACCCAGCGACTTAATCCCTGCACGTCGATGAACTGGTTAATCAGTTCACTCGTAAAATCGGGTCGTTCATCGTTGAAAGAAACAAGCCAAGTTTCGGCATAGTCCAAAACTTGTTTCAACGAGACGGGAATCTGCCGAATCAACCGCTGAATCTGCTCTGCGACCGTTGGCCCCACCCACAGCCCGACCCCTGTAATGATCGACACGATCGCCAGATAGGTCAGCACGACGCCGAGCCAGCGAGGAATCCGATAGCGTTCTGCCCAATCCACCACGGGAGCGATCGAAGCTGCCAGCACGATCGCAATCATCACTAATAAAAATAGACTCCGCAGCTGCCATAGCAGCAAGAGCAAGGGCACCGAGAGCACCAGTAACACCAGACTGTTAAGGGAAAACGTGAGGCGCTGTTCGTTAGAAGACATTCAAAACCTTCCCCTGACAAGGTTTGAGGTGGTTACTGCCCTCATCCATAGCAGATATATCGCTATAAAGTCCGTGGCAGTGACGTTCATCTGAGTGTAACGCTGGCTAGCCTGGTCGGGGTTCTTCCCCACGTTGCATCAGCGCGAGCCGCTACAGTGACTGCTCGGTTTAGGGCAACCGACTTAGACCGTTTTCAGGCTGCTGATTCGATGTTCCCCAGCTGCCTGCAGGGGGCAAGCTGATGAACTCAGTGGGGTTACCCACGTTCAAATAGTCTATATAGATGTCAGCCGTTGCATTCTGCGCCGGGTGGTCGTCAGCATCAAGTGGCAAGATCACCCTCGATGCAGGCTTACCCAAGACCGGCAATTGGGTACTTTTAGAGCAGCCCTAGCAGTGGGCACCTCCATTGCCGTGCAAGATTAAAAGATAGGAGAAACATGGAACATCGTGGCGTGACCGTTTGGTTGACTGGGCTGAGTGGCGCAGGCAAAAGCACTATCACAGACGCACTGGCACAGCGTTTACGTGATCATCAGTGCAAATTAGAAGTCTTAGATGGTGACATCGTCCGCACCAATCTCACTAAAGGTCTAGGCTTCAGCAAAGAAGACCGAGATACCAACATTCGTCGCATTGGCTTTGTGTCGCACCTATTGACGCGTAATGGTGTGATTGTTTTGGTGTCAGCGATTTCGCCCTATCGAGCCGTCCGCGAAGAAGTCCGCGCGATGATTGGCGATTTCATGGAGGTGTACGTCAGTGCGCCGCTCGAAGTTTGTGAATCGCGCGATGTCAAAGGTCTCTACAAAAAAGCTCGCTCTGGGGAGATCAAGCAGTTTACGGGCATTGATGATCCCTACGAAGCGCCGCTCAATCCCGAAGTCAATTGCGAAACTCACAAGGAATCTTTGACCGAAAGCGTCGATAAGATCATGGCCAAGCTGGAGGAATTGGGGTATCTCAGCGTTGCCGGTGTCACAGTTTAAAACTGGTTAAAACTGGACGGATACGTTAGCCGCGATCGCCACTGTCGTTGCAGCATCCTGAATGGAGCGGCGACGGGCGATCGCCGTTGGTACTTTCAAGCCATCTGCCGGTCTCAGCTAGGGCACTGTCGCCTCGGTAAACGTTAGGGCGCGTCATTAACGTTAATTAAACTCGAAAGCCTTACGGTATGGGCATGATCGCGCCCGCTCCGGAAACCTAGCTAGAGGCTAAACCGCTTTCAGCATCAGGACTTCAGTTGCTAAATTGATGATAGCCTCTAGGACTTGCCGGCAACGGCTGGCCACAATTACCCGATTTTGCTCTGGTTCTGCTTGAATCACTCCATGAGTGGAGGGCTGAGACAGGCACACAGTGATGCCCGATCTCGGTATTGGGGGCTCGTTGCTAACGTGCTCTATGATCAGCAGCATTGTTGAGCCGAAGCGTTTGAGTTGTCGTGCAGTTGCGGAGAACCGGTCTGAGACCTATGTGGAAAAAGCAGCTAACCGTTTTGACTGTCGGTGATCCTCGACTGCGACTGATGGCTGAGCCCGTAGTCACCCTCGATCGCCCCCTACAAACTCTGATCAAAAATCTCATTTGGACGGCAGAAAAAACTAATGGGGTCGGTATCGCCGCGCCGCAGGTCGGCGTCGCCAAACAGCTATTTATTGTGGCGTCGCGCCCGACTCTGCGCTATCCCCACGCGCCTACGATGGCCCCTACCCCGATGATTAACCCCCACATTGTGGCCCACTCTGATGATCGCACCGCCGATTGGGAAGGGTGCCTGAGCGTGCCTGACCAGCGGGGTCAAGTGGCACGGTGGCGCGAAATCGAAGTGGAATATGGCGATCGCCACGGCCAGATGAAACGTCAGGTATTCACCGACTTTGTCGCTCGCATCTTTCAACACGAGCTGGATCATTTACAGGGCACCGTGTTTACCGATCGCGTCGCTGACCCCACCACACTGCTCACCGAACAGGCCTACTTCGACCAGCTCGACTCGATGCCAGCGATCGTGACCGATCACAGCGATTCATTAGCTTGAAGACAAACTGCGCAGTGCCGAACTCTGAACGAGACCTTGTTGACAGCAATCTCCGCGTCATTGGGTAAGTTACCGAATCTTGTGCCTTAAACCTTCAATCCTGAACCCTAACCCCCAGTCATTGTCCGTAGCTCTCGTTGTTCGCATTGCTGCGCGATCGCCCCTGCTGTATGGTGAGTGAGGATTTTGACGCATTGAGGCAGCAGCTATGGCATGGCAGCGTCCCGACGGTCGGCAAGCCAATGAACTCCGGCCCGTCTCGTTTGAACTCGATTTCACGCGCTTTGCGGCTGGGTCGGTGCTGACTCGGTGTGGCAGCACTCAAGTGCTTTGTACGGTCTCGATCGAAGAAGGCGTGCCGCCGTTTCTCCGTAACTCCGGTCGGGGGTGGCTTACTGCCGAATACCGGATGCTACCAGGGGCGACTCCCGAGCGCCAGCGCCGCGAACTGATGAAGCTGTCGGGTCGCACGCAAGAGATTCAGCGATTGATTGGCCGCAGCCTGCGATCGACCGTAGACTTTGACGCCCTGGGTGAGCGCACAATTACCGTCGATGCCGATGTGCTGCAGGCCGATGCGGGTACCCGCACGACGTCAATCACCGGCGGTTATGTGGCCCTCAAACACGCGCTGCAGAAGCTAGTGGAGCAGCAAGTGCTGCCCACGCTGCCCTTGACCCGTGAAGTCGCCGCGATTTCGGTCGGCATTGTCGAAGGGGAAGCCCTGCTGGATCTGAAGTATGAAGAAGACGTCGCTGCCGCTGTGGATTGCAACGTCGTGCTAAACGGCAGCTTAGACATCATTGAAGTGCAGGGCACCGCTGAAGAAGGTAGCTACTCGCGATCGCAGCTTAATCAACTTTTAGATCTGGCTGAAACCGGCATTCAAGAACTGCTGACCCTGCAGCAGCAAGTTTTTACCGCTGAGTGCTGAAGAGGGATGAGACCAACGGCGATCGCTGGTTCTTACCGACAGTGGACTCCCTGCTAAAAATGTCATGAAATCCTTACTTAGTGATCAATGTGCAGAGCGATGGCTGCCGCTTAAGACCATTCAGGCCCTCCGAAAGCCTTAGGAAGCGAGGCAATTAGCCCCTGTATCGAAAGCGATTCTGTAGATACGGGATATCTGTTAAGGTGCCAGATTGATCTCGTACTATAGTGAGAGTCCACATAAATTTTCGTGCGTTCTGGGGCGCTGTTCAAATGCTCTCAGAACCTATTTGTCGACTGCCTGCACCTGCTTAAAATCATCCTCAAAAATTCATGACCTCTTCTGTTACTGCTCAGGATAAAGTGACAACTCAGCGAGCCACCGGTGGCTTTGCTCTGATTGACAGCCTGCAACGTCACGGCGTGTGTCATATTTTTGGGTATCCTGGCGGGGCAATTTTGCCCATTTATGACGAGTTATACAAGGCCGAGCAGCGTGGCGGCATTAGTCACATCTTGGTGCGCCACGAGCAAGGGGCCGCCCATGCCGCTGATGGCTATGCCCGCGCGACGGGAGAGGTCGGCGTTTGCTTTGGAACCTCTGGCCCTGGGGCGACTAACCTGGTCACGGGTATCGCTACCGCTGCGATGGACTCGATTCCCATGGTGGTGATTACGGGGCAAGTACCGCGCGCCGCGATCGGTACGGACGCGTTTCAAGAGACCGATATTTTTGGTATTACGCTGCCCGTTGTCAAGCATTCTTATGTGGTGCGATCGGCCAGTGATATGGCGCGGATCGTGGCCGAGGCTTTCTTCATTGCCCAAACGGGGCGACCGGGGCCGGTGCTGATTGATGTCCCGAAGGATGTCGGGCTCGAAGAGTTTGACTACATCCCGGTGGAGCCAGGTGATGTACAGTTACCGGGCTACAAACCCACGGTAAAGGGCAACCCGCGCCAAATTGATCACGCCATTCGCCTGTTGCGAGTCGCGAAGCAGCCGCTGCTTTATGTCGGGGGGGGGGCGATTACCGCTGGTGCGCATACCGAAATTCAAGCCCTCGCAGAATATTTCTCGATTCCGGTCACGACGACGCTGATGGGCAAAGGAGCGTTTGACGAGCACCATCCGCTCGCTGTGGGCATGTTGGGCATGCACGGCACAGCCTACGCCAACTTTGCCGTGAGCGAATGCGATTTGCTGATTGCTGTGGGTGCCCGCTTTGATGATCGCGTTACCGGCAAGCTAGATGAGTTTGCGTCGCGGGCCAAGGTCATTCACATTGATATTGACCCCGCCGAGGTGGGCAAAAATCGCATTCCCAATGTGCCGATCGTGGGCGACGTGCGCCAGGTTTTGCAGCGACTGCTGCAGCGGCTAGATGAGATTGACAAGCCGGCTGATGCGGATAAAACTTTGGCCTGGCGCGATCGTATTCAACGCTGGCGCGACGATTATCCTCTTGTTGTCCCCGCCTACGATGAGACGATCGCCCCGCAAGCAGTCATTGTGGAGCTGTGCCGTCAGGCTCCCCAAGCGTTTTACACCACCGATGTCGGACAGCATCAAATGTGGGCGGCGCAGTTTCTCAAAAATGGTCCCCGTCGTTGGGTTTCCAGCGCTGGGCTGGGCACCATGGGCTTTGGCCTACCGGCTGCGATGGGGGTCCAGGTCGCCCGCCCTGACGATGTCACAATCTGCATCAGCGGCGACGCCAGTTTTCAGATGAATCCGCAAGAGTTGGGCACCCTGGCCCAATACGATATCAAAGTCAAAACGGTCATTATTAACAACGGCTGGCAGGGCATGGTGCGCCAATGGCAGCAGTCGTTTTTCGGCGAGCGCTACTCGTCTTCCAATATGCAGGTGGGCATGCCAGATTTTGAACTTTTGGCCCAGGCCTACGGCGTCAAGGGGATGGTCGTGAATCATCCCTCTGAGTTAGCAGACGCGATCGCCACAATGTTGGCCCACGATGGCCCGGTGCTGATGGACGTGCGGGTGCGCCGCGATGAAAACTGCTACCCCATGGTGGCTCCGGGCAAGAGCAACGCCCAGATGATTGGCTTGCCGCCGCAAAAGTCACCGGCTCACCAAACGATTGAACTGATGTACTGCAGTAGCTGTGGGGCCAAGAATCCTTCCAGTCATGCGTTTTGTCCTGAGTGTGGCACGAAGCTCTAAGGCGCTGCATGCCGGCCCCGGTACGACTTGGTTAAGCGTGACGAGCGATCGCTGCGCAGCTCTGTCAGGTACTTGAGAGGATGTCTGCCTGGGCTCGTGCTCACCAGTTGAGTGCTAAGTGTGCTTCTGAGAAGAGGCTAAACTGATGCTCCCAGCCATCTCGGTCGGCTCATCGTTGCTCTTACGGCTGATCCGAGTGCCCTCTAGAGGATCGGTCACGGTCTGGCCCCTATCGATGGTCTCAGCCGTTTCGCGATGCTGGGTTGGGGCGGTGATGTGATTGTTATGCCGGTTGGCGGGCGCTCACGGCTCAAAAAATTGTCCCAAGAGGTGGCAAATTGAGAGGCTTGAGTTATTTTATGGGAGCGAGTTTCGGCGATGAGCCCCGACGTCTAAAAAATACTTGCTGAGTCCCCAGCCGCACGCTACTATGGCGCTTAATCTCAGGGGGCAGGCCGTCAGCACAGGATAACGGGAAGGCAATAACTGGGTGTGAATCAGGAGTAAGTGGATGTCTGCAGCATTGCAATCTCAAGAAGTGGAGCTTCGGCCGCCAGCATCGTCGAGGCGATCTGAGTCGCGACGTCGCCTGACCGCGTTGCCAGCGCCACAGCCTGCTGCTCCTGCGGTGTTTCCCTCGGTTCAGCAGCGCGATCGCCCCACTTGGCTGAAGCTCTTGGTAGCGGGGCAGCGCGTTTCGGTAGTGGCGACGACGTTGGGCCTGGCGGGGGCCTTGGCCGCCTATGCCCTTACCGTTAATACTCATCGACGGCTCACTGCCGCTACGGTGCATCTAGAGCACCTGCAAGATCAGCAGCAGCAGTTAACGACGGCCAACGCGGTGTTTAAAAACCATCTCGCTCAAGCGGCCCGGACGGAGATGCGTAACGGCAATTTGCATCCTCGGGACGTCATTTTTTTAGAAGCAGCACCGCTGCCCGCCTCGCCGTCGGCTCCGGCATCGGAGCCTGCCGACGCTTTGGGCGCTGGTCAGCGATTTTTTCCTAAGGGCTACTAGGTCAGCTTGATCTGAGCCATCTTTGTATTGAGGTTTGTTGATGGGGCGTTCCTACCCTTCTGTTCGTAAGCGGTCTGGCCATTCGCGATCGCGGCGATTGGCGGCTCGCCCTCATCTGTCAACGCCCCTGCGCCGACGTTCTAACCCGCCCATCTTCTTGGCCCGACGTCGCATTGCCCTGATTTGGGCCTTGCTTTTAGTGGTCGCCCTGGGGCTGGCTGGGCGGTTAGCCTACTTGCAGCTCGTGCAAGGGGATGCCCTGCAGGCGGTGGCCCATAACCAGCAAGCCCGTGGCCTTGATCTGGCTGTGGCCCGGCGAGCTATCGTCGATAACCAGGGTACGCCCCTGGCCGTCGATCGTCTGGTCTATACCCTCTATGGTCACCCAGCCCTGTTTCGGCAGCCGATCGGGGTCGTGGCCAATACCTTGAGTCCGCTCTTAGAGATGCCGTCTGGGGCGTTAGCCGAGCAGCTGAAAAGCCAGGCAACGGGGGTCCGACTGATCGACGGTCTGTCTGAAGAAAATGCCCAGCGCATCAAACGTTTACGGCTCGATGGTCTAGAGCTGATTCCGACCCAACAGCGGTTTTACCCCCAGCAGGATCTCTTTTCGCAAATTGTCGGTTTCATCAATTTAGAGGGCGAGGCTCAAACTGGCTTAGAGGCGTCTTATCAAGAGCGGCTAGCCTTGCCCCTGGCTGCAGTGCCGACCGTCATGGGGCCAGCCCTGCCCGTCGCCAACCTCCCCCAGTCTGACTCCTCACAGCAGCTTAAGCTGACCCTCGACAGTCGCCTACAGCGGGTGGCCCAAGAAGCCCTGCGGCAGACGATGCGTCAGTTTGGGGCGAAACGGGGCACGGTGATGGTGATGGATGTGCACACGGGGGCAATGCGAGCCTTCGCGGTAGAGCCGACCTTTGACCCCAATCGCTATTTTGATGCTGACCTCGCCTGGCTGAAAAATTGGGCCGTGACGGATCTCTATGAGCCGGGATCAACCTTTAAGCCCATCAATGTGGCGATCGCCCTCGAAGCGGGTGCGGCGACTGCTGAGGATACGGTTTACGATGAAGGGCAACTTCGTTTTGATGAATGGATTATTCAAAACTCTGACTATGAGGCGACGGGCCGCATCGGTACTCTGACGCTGACCGAAGTGCTGAAATATTCCAGTAATGTCGGCATGGTGCGCCTGATGGATCAGCTACCGGCGGCAGAATTTTACGCCTGGTTAGAAAAGCTGGAACTCAACCAACCCACTGGCATCAGCCTGCCCGCTGAAAACACGCCGCTGCTCAAAGATCGTGACCAGTTTGTCAACAGCTGGGTCGATGCGGCAACTGCTGCTTTTGGTCAAGGTCTGGTTCTGACGCCGATCAAGCTGCTGCAGCTGCAGGCGGCGATCTCCAATGGCGGTCAGCTTGTCACGCCGACCGTGATTGAAGGGTTAGTCGATGACCTCGGCAACCTGACTTGGCAACCCGATACCCCAGCTCCCAAACCGGTGTTTTCGCCCGAGACGAGCGCCACTGTGCTCAACATGATGGAAGCCGTCGTGGCGGAGGGCACCGGCAAGCCCGCTCAAATACCGGGCTATCGCATTGCGGGCAAAACAGGCACCGCGCAGAAGGTCACCGAGGCGGGTGTCTATGGCGCGGGTCGCATCACCAGCTTTGTCGGTCTCCTACCGGTGGAAGCCCCGCGCTATGCCGTGCTCGCGGTGATTGACGAGCCCGCCGGGGAAGATGCCTACGGCTCAACTGTAGCGGCCCCGCTGGTCAAAACCGTGATGGAATCCCTCGTTGTTTTGGAAGGGATTCCTCCCTCGTCGCCTCAGGCGTTGGGCGGCACTGTGTTGTCTCCAGATTTATGAAGTCGTAGCTTGCGCCATTTAGCAGTGGTTCACAGCCTTAGGAGATGCTCATCACTGCTAAATGGCGCAAGAGCCCCCAGAAAGCTGAAAGAGTGACAAGGCGACTTTAGCCTATGCCAGGTAAAGATTTGAGAGAATAATCAGGCAAAAAAATAGGGAACCTTCTGAGATTCCCTCACAAAAATATGTTGCCTGCCTCATACCAAAAGACGCTCCGGGCTCATCTGAGCGAAAGCCAGTATTTGACCTTGCAATTGCTGTTGTTATTGTTACAGGTTCATCGTCAAGTCAAGCTGTCGACCCTCGCCAGTGTCTTTCCCCAACCCATCCACTAACAGAGTCGTAAACGGAACTTACAGCGGTTTTTAGCGTTGCCACAACTGACGGTCAAAGCGCTGTGGTTACCGCTGATGAAGGATTGGCTTCGTCAAGTGCAAACCGGACGCGGGTGGAATCGGGAGCAGCGCCGACGACTGAGGAAGCTGAAGCATCATAAATGGGGCGATTGGCTGGTGGCGATCGACCGCACCCAATGGCAGGACCGCAATGTCTTTATGGTGTCCTTGGTCTGGGGCACTCATGCCCTCCCACTCTATTGGGAGAGCTTGAAGCAACTCAGAAACAGTGACCTGAAAACCCAAAAACGTCTTTTGAAAGCGGTCTTGCCTCTCTTTCAGAATTATCCCGTGTGATACCAATTCTTCGAATTAAGGCTACAGATGCTAGAACAGATATGAAGCATTCAT
>ERZ1740060.479-NODE-479-length-21721-cov-21.695052_pt1 | contig 21721 bp, 20 predicted proteins | sample MGYA00581743_ERZ1740060 | MGnify/ENA primary metagenome ERZ1740060 (study PRJEB43018, sample SAMN04849235) | marine metagenome | isolation source: floating plastic debris | place: Pacific Ocean | collected 2008-08-27 | study: EMG produced TPA metagenomics...
ATGTCGCGCGGCAGGCCGACCATGTAGTTGCGCAAGAGATAGATCGCGAGCGGAAGCCCGAAGCCTGTATGAGCGAGCCAGATGCCGACGAAGCTTTGCCCGATGCCCACTTGGTTGTGGAGGTTCAAGAGCGGCACGAGGGCCAATTGCAGCGGGACGACCAAGAGGCCTACGACCGCCGCGATCAAAAGCCCCCTGCCCGGAAAGTCCATCCATGCCAGCGCATAAGCTGCAAAGGCCGCGATCAGGATTGGGATGACGGTTGCCGGGATCGTCACCGTCAGCGTGTTGATGAAGGCCACGTCCATATTGTCGGAGGTCAGCACGGAGTTGTAGTTGTCCAAGCTAAAATCCGGTGGGGTTTCTGCTGCGAAATAGATGCGCGGATCGCGACTGAACTCTTCGGGCGACGTGAATGTGTAGCTGCCATCTTCCAGAACACTCAAAGTCCGGTCGCGGCTGAGCTCACCCACCTCGCCCGGTTCAAACGCTGTGGGGGCGGCGCGGGTGCCACCAAACGCAGAAATCAGGGGCGTTTCACCGCCAAACGCGGCCGAGATCAAAGGATCATCGTAGATATTGCCTTCGATCACAAAACCATCGGCCTGCGCCACAGCATCATCGCCGGAAGCGCGGGTTGAGAAGTTCTGCTCCACCGGGAAGGGTGAGAGCCACCAACCGCTGGCGCTGATCTGGTCGCGGTCGCGGAAGGACGAGACCAGAAGGCCAATCGTCGGGATCAGCCACAGAAGGACCAGCACAACGACGGTGATGTTCATCACCCATGAGAGGCTCGTTTTGGTTCCGGCAATGTTATCCATGGGTCCCCTCCTCAGCGCATTTCTTTGCGTGCTTGCGCGATGTTCCAGATCATCACAGGCAGCACGATCAACATGATGACAAAGGCCACAGCCGTAGCGCGCCCGTCATCGCGGAACATGTAAGACATCATGTAGCTGGGCAGGATTTCAGTGCCGAAATTGCCCCCGGTCATCGTGTAGACGATGTCGAAGACCTTCAGGACCAGAATGGTGATCGTGGTCCAGACCACCACGATGGTACCCATGATCTGAGGCACCTTGATCTTGAAGAAAATCTGGAACGGGTTGGCCCCGTCGATGATTGCGGCCTCGACTGTTTCTTCCGGGATGCCGCGCAGGGCGGCCGACAGGATCACCATGGCAAAGCCGGTCTGGATCCAGATCAGAATGACCATCAGGAAGAAATTGTTCCAGAACGGCAGTTGCAAGACGTCCACTGGGTCGAGCCCGAAGACATCGCGTACCGCGTTAATCATGCCGATATCGGGATTGTTGGCGTAGACAAACTTCCAGATCAGCGACGCGCCGACAAACGAGATCGCCATCGGCATAAAGATCAGCGACTTGGCGATATTGCCCCATTTCATCCGGTCCGTCAGTTGCGCGACCAGCAGGCCAAAGAACGTGGCAGCGGCAGGCACCACAAGCACCCACAGGAAATTGTTGAACAGCGACACGCGGAACTGGTCATCGCCGAACATCGTGATGTAGTTGCCAAGGCCGATGAATTCATCGCCTGCGCGATTGAAGAGCGAGCGCCAGAAAGAGCCGATCACCGGGTAGACCAGATACAGCCCCAGCGCGAGGATCGCAGGCAGTAGAAAAAGCCACGGGCGCACCATGTTGGCGCGGTTGATATTGCGACCCGGATTGGCACCTTTCGGCGGGAAGATCACTTTGTCGAGGATCAGGTTTGACGCGAAGAAATAGCCGATACAGCCGCCGACGCCAATAATGATCGTCAAAACACCTTGGATAAGTGGTGACATGATGGCTCCCCCCTAAAGGCTGTTTGGCCAGCGTTTTTTCTGGGTATTGGCCTCGTGCAGGTGAGTGGTGCTGCACGAGGCCTTGGTCTCAAGCCGCGAAATTGCGGCTTGGGCTATCGCTTTACTGGATGGCGTTCCAGCGTTCCTGAATGCCTGCGGCCACTTCGGACGCGTCGGCACCGGTGGTGTAATCCACCATGCCTGTCCAGAACGCACCTGCGCCGATCTCACCTGGCATCAGGTCGGAGGCGTCAAAGCGGAAGGTCGTGGCCCCCAGAAGGACGTCGCCCAGTGCTTTGAGCGTGTCATTGGCATACATATCGGTGTTCACGCCGGTATGCGGTGTCAGGAAGCCCGACTGCGCCATCCAGACTTCGTGGGCGATGGGGGTCTTGATGAACTCCATCAGGCCACGGGCGGCGGGGCTGTCATTGGTGATCGCAAAGAGCGTGCCTGCACCCAGAACCGGCTTGCCGAGGTCTTTTTCAGCGTAAGCAGGGAAGTAGAAAAAATCGACGTCCTCGCCCACTTCGGTGCCTTCGGGGAAGAAGGTTGGAATGAAGCTAGCCTGACGATGCATGTAGCACTTGGGCGGAATATCAAAGAGACCCGTGGGGCTTTCGCGGAAGTCGGTATTGGCCACCGCCTGCGCGCCGCCGTCAACATAGGCGTCGTTCAGCGCGAAATAGCCAAACTCTTCGATGGCTGCGACAACAGCTGGGTCGTTGAAGGGCAGCTCATTGGCGACCCATTGGTCATAGACGGCGGGTTCCTGGGTGCGCAGCATCATATCCTCGACCCAGTCGGTTGCGGGCCAGCCGGTTGCCGCGCCGGATCCCAGGCCGATGCACCACGGGGTGCCGCCGTCTTCGACGATCAGGTCTGTCAGTTCTTTCAGCTCTTCCATCGTTTCAGGGATGTCATAGCCCGCCTCGTCAAAGGCTTCGGGGATGTACCAGACCAGCGATTTCACATCGACCTTGTAGAAAAAGCCGAAAAGCTCGTCATTTCCGTCTGCGTTGGCATAGGTGCCCAGATCAACCCAGGATTGACCTGCCGCATAGTTGTCGCGGACCCACGCAGCAGTGTCCTCGCCCAGTGCCGACAGGAACCCCCGACCGGCCATGTCAGAGGCAAGACCCGGCTGCGGGAACACAGCGACGTTTGGGGCAGAGCCTGCTTGCGCAGAAATCATGATGTCCTGCTCGAAGCTGTCAGAGCCCGAGTAGTTCACCGTCGCCCCGGTCGCTTCCGAGAAATAGGCCATGACCGAGTTCACCAGCTCTGCGTCCGCGCCCGTCCAAGGGCCTGTGACTGTGATCTCTTCGCCCGAAAAGTCATTGGCATCCGCAAATGCCGTGAAGCTGTCCCAGTTGAAACCGCCCTCGCCCGGCGCGAAAGGCAGGTGGCCTGCGCCTTGCGCGGTTCCAGCCGTCAAAGCGGCTGCGGCCACACCGGCCAACAGATACGTCTTCATAGATTATCCTCCCAAGTCGCGCCATTTGCAGCGCTTACCAGCATCCGTGCGCCCGGAATCATTTCCAAAGCGCTTTGGGTGGCGGTAAGAAAACCGTAAACAGCAAACCTGTCAATTCATCATCGCGGAACACGCGGGTTTATTCTGATTTTGCTGCAAGTGCGAAGAAATCTTCACGCGTGGCTTTGTCTTTGACCGATCCTGCTGTGATCGCTACCGTTCCGCAGAATTGAAAGCGCTTTGAAACGAAGAAGGCTATGAATCTCAGGGAATTGGCACAGAATCTCGGGCTGTCCCAAACCACTGTCAGCCGGGCTTTGAACGGCTATCCAGAGGTCAATGAGGCGACCCGTGCCCGCGTCGTTCAAGCTGCAGAGCAGCATAACTATCGCCCCAACACCCGCGCCAAGGGTCTGGCCACGGGCCGCGCGATGGCCATCGGCCATGTGATCCCGATGTCAAAGCAACACGAGATGGTGAACCCCGTTTTCGGCGATTTCATCGCAGGCGCAGGCGAGACCTATTCACGCAACGGCTATGACATGGTTCTGTCACTGGTCGAGGATGGTCAGGAAGAAAAGACTTACCGCGATCTGCGCGGCAAGGGTGCGGTCGACGGGCTAATTGTGCATGGCCCCAAAAGCGACGATCCACGGATAGCGATGCTGGATGACTTGGGTGTGCCGTTCGTGGTACATGGCCGCGCCAGTGCTGTCACCCTGCCCTATGCTTGGCTTGACGTAAACAACCGGAACGCGTTTCAACGTGCCACCGACTTCCTCTTGGATCTGGGACATCGCCGCATCGCGCTGATGAACGGTCTGGAGGAGCTGGATTTTGCCAGCCGCCGCCGCGCGGGATATCACGACGCATTGCAAGCACGCGGTGTGCCGCTGAGGCCAGAGTTCATGCATAGCGAGGAAATGACCGAACGCTATGGGTATGACACCGCGCGCTTGCTGCTGGCGCGTGACGACGCGCCGACCGCGTTCCTTGTCTCGTCGATGATAACTGTGATCGGGGTGCGCCGCGCCATCGAAGAACGTGGCTTGAAAATGGGGCGCGACGTTTCGGTCATCACCCATGATGATGAGTTGAGCTATTTCAAAAACGGTCAGGACGCGCCGATCTTTACGGCGACCTGTTCATCGGTTCGCGAAGCAGGCCGGCAGGCGGCGCAAATCCTGCTTGAGCGGATTGCACATCCGCATCTGCCGCCGCCCAACCGGCTGCTTGAAGCACAGTTGGTCGTGGGCGGTTCGACCGGGCCGGCCCCCATTTCCGCGAAAGACTAAAGATGGATTTCAAGCGCTCTGACTTTCCTGAGGGCTTTCTTTGGGGAGCGGCGACATCGTCCTACCAGATCGAAGGCCACGGCTTTGGCAATGCGGGCCCGACCCATTGGGACAGCTTTGCCGCCACCCCCGGCAATGTGGTGCGCTTTGAAGACGGAGCGCGCGCTTGCGATCACTATCACCGGTTCGAGGACGATCTGGACCTGATGCAGGCGGCAGGCTTTGACGCTTACCGCTTCTCTACCAGCTGGGCGCGCGTGCTGCCCGAAGGGCGCGGAACGCCCAACCCCGAAGGCCTTGATTCCTACGACCGGCTGACCGACGCGATGCTGGCGCGCGGCCTCAAACCCTGTGCGACGCTTTATCATTGGGAGCTGCCGCAAGCGCTGGCCGATCTGGGCGGTTGGCGCAATCGCGATATCGCGGGCTGGTTCGGGGATTTCACCGAAGTTATCATGCGCCGCATCGGGGACCGCATGCATTCTGTTGCGCCGATCAATGAGCCTTGGTGTGTCGCCTGGCTTAGCCATTTTTACGGCCATCACGCACCGGGCATGCGCGATATCCGCGCCGCTGCGCGCGCTATGCACCATGTTTTGCTGGCCCATGGCACAGCGATCCAGCGGATGCGCGGGTTGGGGATGGGAAATCTTGGCGCGGTCTGCAATTTCGAATGGGCGGATCCGGTGGATAGCACCGACGCCGCACGCGAAGCTGCGCTGGATTACGACGCAATCTATAACCGCTTCTTCCTTGGGGGCATGTTTCACAAGGCATACCCCGACCGTGTGCTGGCAGGCCTTGAGCCGCATCTGCCCAATGGTTGGCAAGACGATTTCAACACCATCGCGACGCCTGTAGATTGGGTTGGCCTCAATTACTACACCCGCAAATTGATCGGGCCGACCGATGGTCCCTGGCCCGCGCATGAGGAAGTCGACGGCCCCTTGCCGAAAACCCAGATGGGTTGGGAGATTTATCCAGACGGCCTGCATCACTTCCTGACCCGCACTGCGGCAGACTACACCGGAGATCTGCCACTTTACGTGACCGAGAATGGCATGGCGAGCGCGGTGCCGCTGGATGACCAGGACCGGATCGCCTATCTGGACGCCCACATCGCGCAAGCCTGGCGGGCAATGGCCGAAGGCGTTCCGCTAAAGGGCTACTTTATTTGGTCGCTTCTGGACAATTACGAATGGGCTTTGGGCTATGAAAAGCGCTTTGGCCTTGTTCATGTTGATTTCGACAGCTTGCAGCGCACCCCGAAAGCGTCTTATGAGGCGTTGAAGTTAGCGCTATCAAGATAAGGCACACACAATGGCCAAACGCATCCTCGTTGCAGATATCGGCGGCACCAACACGCGGGTGGCGATGGCCCATGAGGCGGTTGTGCAAACCGCATCAATCCAGCGGTTTCGGAACGCCGATCACCCGGGGATTGCAACTGTGCTGCGTGCCTATCTGGCAACGCAGGACACCACGCCCGATGCCGTCTGTGTCTGCGTTGCAGGCCCTGTGCGCGACGGGGTCGGCGCGCTGACCAACCTTGACTGGACGATGGATGGTGATCTGTTGCGCGATGCAACAGGCGCGCCGGAAGCTGCTCTTTTGAACGATCTGCAGGCCCAAGGCCACGCGATTGATGCGCTTGATCCCAAAAGCGTAGCAGAGGTGACGACGGGTATCGCTGCCAAGCCGGATGCCAGCCAATTGGTGATTGGGTTGGGCACAGGCTTTAACGCGGCCCCGATCCATATCACGCGCCATGGTCGCCACGTGGCGCCGTCGGAATGTGGTCACGCAAACCTGCCGATCCGCACCGAAGAAGAGCTGCGCTTGTGTCAGTTCGTGGAGACCGCCCACGGGTTTCCGGCCATCGAAGACGTCCTGTCAGGCCGCGGGTTGGAACGGGTCTATCACTGGCTGGCCCATGAGGCCGGACAAAGCTCGGAAAAGTCGGCGAAAGACATCATGGACGGCGCGGCGACGGACCCGCGCGCGCAAGAGGCGTTGCGGGTTTTCATTCGCATTTTAGGCACTGTGGCGGGCAACCTGTCGCTGGTCCATCTGCCCTTTGGAGGGGTCTTCCTGGTTGGCGGTGTCGCGCGCGCGATGCTGCCGCATCTGGGCCAGTACGGCTTTACAGAGGCTTTCCGTGACAAGGGCCGTTTTGCCGGTTTCATGGGAAATTTCCCGGTCTCGATCGTACTGGATGACTACGCCGCGCTGACCGGCAATGCCGCCTATATGTGTGACCCCACATAATCCGACATCGCCGTCTTGAAGCCGCCTGCCCGGCTGCACATGTCTTGAGCGTTACTCCGTATACAGCGAAAGGAGGACGCCTATGCTGACGTTTGATCGTATCTCTACCGACCTTTTGGAAGTCACCGCCCGCGGCACTATTACAGAGGACGAAGTCCGCAGTTTCTACACACAGCTTTGGCCCGAAATCGCCGATGCCAAGAAGATCGGTATGCTCATCGATCTGACCGGCTTTGCTGACATGACGGGCCGCGCGATCCTCGAGGATCTCACCCATGAGGCAGGCGCCCTGCCCCAGTTGCACCGCTTTCCCCGCATCGCGATCCTGACCGACAAGCAGTGGATCCGCACAGCCGAACGGATCATGGATCCGATCCTGCCAATGACAAAGATGGAATGCTTTGACCCGGACGACCGCGAGGCCGCGCGCGCTTTTGCCCAGGATCTCAGCACGCCTGAAAAGAGCAAGGGTCAGGGCTTGCACATGATCGAAAGTCAGATCGACGGTGTTCTGGCGTTTGAACTGGATGGCTATATGACTGAGCCGCAAGCCGAAACCGTCGCCGCCGTCTTTCGCATGAAGATCGAGGCAGGCGAGACATTCGACGCCTTTGCCCGGATCAAGCATTTTGGCGGGTTTGATCCGCAAGTGCTGGTACAAAAGGACTTCCTGCAAATGAAGATGGGCGCCGCCAGGCACCTACGCCGCTACGCAGTGGTCACCGATGAGCGCTGGATCAACCCGATGCTTGGCATCGCCCGTGCCGTCACGGATATCGAGATCGAGGTTTTCCCCGAGGCGCGTGAAGAGGCCGCGTGGGATTGGCTGCGCGGGATTTCCGAGGCTTAGCGCCGCCCTTCGAAAGGAGCGATGGTGATCCCGTCACTTTGCAAGGCTGCGCGTACGGATTTGGCGATATCCACAGCCCCGGCGGTATCGCCATGCAAGCAGATCGTGTCAATCGGCGTCGCGATCCGCTTGCCGCTTTCAGAAATGATCGCCCCTTCGCGCACCATCTGCGCGATGCGTGGCCCAGCGACGGTCGCGTCGTGGATCACAGCGCCTTCCAGCTTGCGGTTCACCAGCGTAGCATCGTCATTATAGGCGCGATCTGCGAAAATCTCGGCCGCCCAAAGGCAGCCGATGTCTTGCACGGCTTGCTGCTGCTGCGTACCTGCCAGCACCATCACGATGATCTCGGGGGCAACGGCCAGCGCCCCCTCATAGCAAGCCCGCGCCATCGCGACGTCGACCGCGCACATGTTGGCCAGCGCACCGTGAAGCTTGAGGTGGCGCACGTTTCCCCCTGCCGCGACAGCCATGGCTTGCGCGGCACCAAGCTGATAGGCAACCAGATGGCGCAGGGTGTCATGGCTGAGATCCATATTGCGCCGACCAAAGCCCTGCAGATCAGGGAAGCCGGGATGCGCCCCAATCCCGACTTTGTTTTTCACAGCCAACGCCATGGTCTGCGCCATCACATCGGGATCGCCTGCATGAAACCCGCAGGCGATATTTGCAGAGCTGATAATTTCGAGCAGCTCGGCATCGCGGCCCATCGGCCAAGGGCCAAACCCTTCGCCCATATCCGCATTCAGATCGACTTTCCTGCTCATCTAAAGCTCCTCGTCGCCACGCGCGACACCGCTGATAAGTTGATACGACAGCAAATCCGAAACGTCACCCGGATCGCGCAACATGGGGCTGATCTGCGTGCCAAGCGCGGCCATAGCTGCGCGATCCGCACGTTCGGCAGCAACGGCAGCATCGATGTCGATAAAGGTAAAACGCAGTGCAACGTCTGGGCGCGCCTGGATCAGCTTGGGCAAATCACATGGCAATACCGTCCCGATCCGCGGATACCCGCCCGTCGTCTGCGCCTCCGACAATAGCACGAAAGGCGCGCCGTCACCTGTCATTTGGATATCGCCGGTCATGATAACCTCGGACAAGACGGTCAGCCCCCCCTCGGCCTGAAACCCTGCACCATCCGGGATCAAACGCACGCCCATCCGGTTGCCGCGCATGTCGCGATGAAAGACAGTCTGTTCAAATCGGTGCAGCTCGTCGGGGGCGAACAGATTGGTCTGGAACGAACGGACAAGCCGGATCGCGCCGCCCACGTCCCGCACAGCGCCTTCAAGCCGCTGATTAACGGCCGTTCCCGGATCGGCACCGATGGGCAGCACAGCGCCGTCAAGCAACCGTGCGCCAATCTGTGAATTCAGATGTGCCGAACGCGCACCCATCACCAAAGGCGCATCGATCCCGCCACCGACGTGAAGGTATCCATAGCCGCCCGACGCTGCAGACCCGATGCGCAGCTCGGCCCCGCGGGGCACCGCGTGGCTTGCGTTCCAGTGCAATGGCGCGCCGTCAAGGCTCGCCTGCATCACCGCGCCAGTCAGCGCGATGCGGATGTCATCGTCGGCGACGAAGGTGCCGCCAAAGCCCGCCATCTCAAGTACGGCCAGATCCGCGCTTTGCCCCAACAGCGCAGCCCCTTCGGCCAAGGCGCGCATGTCCACGGCGCCGCCTTGGGACAAGCCTGAGGCCACGAAACCCACGCGCCCCCGGTCCTGGATGGTGACCGAAGGGCCTATACTGTGCACCGCAAGCGAGGTCATGCGATCCGTTCCCTGACTGCGCCACCATTGCCAGAGCTGTCGCGGGCGCGGATCGCTTCAAAGGCCTCGCGGGTGACCGGCTCAAACTGCACCTCATCGCCCGCGCGTAATGCAAAAGGTTCGGCATCGTCAGGCCGAAAGCTGCGAAACGCAGTTTGGGCCACATGGCGCCAGCCGGTCGGCGCTGTCGTGGCAAAGAGCACAAATTGACGGATCGCAACAACCAAAGCCCCTTCGGGCACCTGCGATGTCAGCGCTGTTTGGCGCGGCAGGTTCCACGCCTCTGGCAGCTCGCCCAGATAGGGCTGGCCTGCGGCAAAGCCCAGCGTGATAACCCGCACCCGCGCGCCACTTAACGACGCGATCGCGTCTTGTGCGGACATGCCAGCGGCCTGTGCGGCTTCATTAAGCTGGGGTGCCAGATCGCCGCCAAAAACCGCCGGGATGCGCCAGAAGCGGCGCCCCTCTGGTGGCGCGGCTTGGAACCAGTCTTCTTGCGCCAACAAGCCTTCAAGCCGGGTACGCAACACAGCATGAGACAAAACCAGGGGATCAAACCGTATGAAAGCAGATGCCAAGGTCGAGGATGTTTCGATCACACCGTCCCAGCTTTCCCGTTCGATCCGGGCCCGAAACGCCAAAGCGGCCCGGTTGGACGGCTCACTTAACGCATCGGCAAAGCTGACCAGCATTCCGGTCACACCCACGGTTCGGATTTGGGGCCAAAACGATGTCATGAGCCAAGACTAGTGCCGCAACGGGCGGGCCGCAATCGACGAAAGAGCTGCTGTTTCAACAAGAAATGAGGGATATGGCGGAGCGACAGGGATTCGAACCCTGGAGACGGTTTCCCGCCTACACACTTTCCAGGCGTGCGCCTTCGACCACTCGGCCACCGCTCCGTGAGGGGGTGCATACAATCGCCCGGGCGCCGTGCGCAAGTGGAAACTAGGGCCCGGTGTTGCGCGATGCCAAAAGAGCCGCCGCAAAGGGAAGTTCGACCGCAACGCCCACAAGGATTTTCGGGCCGACCGCCCCGGTCGCAAGCGCATAGAGCCCCGTTGCCGCGATCCCAAGCAACAAAAGCGCTGTCCCATCGGTGATCGCACGCCGCGCAGGCGACGGCGTTTGATTGCGGATCGCCCACATCATGAAGGCCAGGCCCAAAAACATCGGCGCGGCCCGGCGCGTGATGAAGGTCGCGCTGTCGTTGACGGGCACGCCGTAGCCCGTCAGATAAACTGTCGGTGCAAAACACAGCACGACGAAAAGCCCCGCAAAGAGCAAGCCGTTCGCGGTGATGGCCAGCCGGTAGCTCATCCCGTGCCGAAAAGCAGGTTTACCCTGCGGTTCTGCTTGCCCTTGTTTTCGATCTTGCCCAACCGGATTGTCCCGATCTCGGAGGTTGAGGCGACATGCGTGCCGCCGCAAGGTTGCAGATCAACCTGATCTACGCCTTCGCCGATCCCGATCAGCCGAACCTGTCCGGCCCCCATTGGAGGCTTCACGGACATGGTTTTGACCAGCTGCGGATTGGCAGCAAGTTCGGCGTCGGTGATTGACCCTTCGGTGACCCTCAGATCGCGTGCAATCAGCGCATTCAGCGCGTCCTCAACCGCATCGCGATCTTCAGGCGGCTCTGGCATCAGAAAATCAAGCCGCCCCTTTTCGGCGCCGATTGCGCCGCCGGTGACAGGCAGCGGGATCACAACCGACAACAGATGCAACGCGGTATGCATGCGCATGTGCCGATGTCTGCGATCCCAGTCGAGGGTTTGCATCACCTCAACGCCGACGCTTGGCATCGGTACTGGTTCGGCTGGAACAAGGATCACGGCCTCGGCTTCCCCTTTGACCGTTGTCGCAATTTCAAGCGCACCGCCCGACCATGTCAGCCGCCCGCTATCGCCGGGCTGGCCTCCGCCTGTGGGATAGAACACCGTGCGATCCAGCACGATCCCGCCTTCATCGGTCACAGCTGTCACCGTCGCAGAGGCGTCCCGCAGGTAGGGATCCTGTCGGAACAAAAGCTTAGTCATCTTTGGCCCCCCCTTCGCGCAAGGTTTCGGGATTACGCAGCCAAAGATCGCGCTGTGCAAAGGGAATTTCGATGCCTTCCGCAGTGAAGCGTTCCGCAATCGCGTGATTGAGATCGGATTTCACGCTCAACACCCAGTTCACATCCCGCAGGATCGCGCGGATCTCGAAATCAAGGCTGTCTGCACCGAAGCCTTGAAAAATCACCGCAGGTGCTGGATTGGCCAGCACCATCGGGTGCGCCTTGGCAATCTCCATCAGGATACCGGCCACCCATTTCGTGTCGGTGCCATACGCCACACCCACCGGCACGATCACGCGACCCACCGAATTGCCATGGGTCCAGTTTGTGACCATGCCCGACACCAGATCGGCGTTTGGAACGATCACATCCGTTCGGTCAAACGTCTCGATCCGGGTGGAGCGGACCGAGATATCGCGCACGATGCCCATCTGGCCTCCGACCTCAATCCAATCGCCTTCCGAGATCGGACGCTCGATCAGCAAGATGATGCCCGACACGAAGTTCGAGACGATATTTTGCAAACCAAAGCCGATACCCACCGACAGCGCACCTGCCACAATCGCAAGCGAGGACAGATCAATGCCCGCCGCGGTGATGGCGATCAGGGCAGCCAGGAAAATCCCCACATAGCCCAACCCCGACACAATGGCGTTTTGTCCGCCCACATCCATCTTTGTCTTGGGCAGCACCGAATTGCGCAGCGTGCCCTGTATCAGCCGCGTTGCCCCATAACCGACCGCAAAGATCAGGGCAAATGCCAGGAAGTTACTGGGCGAGATGCGCGTCTCGCCGATGCTGATCCCGTTTTGAAACTGGGTCCAGAGTTCGGTCAGATCGGCGACGCGTGCGCCCCAGATCAGCGCGAGAAACGGCAGCGCTGCAAGGGTGACCACAAGTCCAATCAGGACTGGCACCAACGAATCCGTCGGAACCTCGCGCCGCCGCGTGAGCACTGCAAAAAGCTGGCTAAGCGCGTCTTGCACGACAATGATAAGGGTCAGCAAGCCCAAGGTCAGAACCGATGGGTAGATCAGGTATCGTGCGGCTTCGGTATAGCCGATCGCGCCCAGAACCGGGCCCAGAATACCGACGATGACAACCCCGCGCCCTAGCAGGTTCAGCAGCCGCAACCGATATGCTGGCGGCGCCTCTTCGGTGCTGTCATGGGAAACCTCAGCCGCCTTTCGAATCAAACGGCCCAGACGGATCAGAACAAAGCCAAGCGCCAACAAAAAGGGAAATGCCACGATATTGCGGGTGGCGTCGCTCCAGTTGTCAAAACCCGCAACCGCGAAAATCACCACTTGGATTGCAAAAATAAAGCCCGCAAGCTGGGCATAGAACCGACCCGTGCCGCGCATTTTCAGCGGCACATTCAGCAACCCTTCGACGGCTTTGCGGCGCGGGAAGGTCAATCGGCCCAGGCAGCGCGCTGCCAGAAATCCAGCACCCGCCCCTGGAACGACGCCCAAGATCACATTGCCGCGCAAGCCGATCAGACCGGTGTCGAACAACGCTTCGACCAGCAGGACCAACCCAAAAAACGGGATCAATGCCTGGCCAAGCGAGATTGCGTAATGCGTCAACCGCTGACGCGCCGGGCTGCGCCTGCGATCCAGCCAAAGCTGCAGCCTGTCCAGCCAGGTGCGCCCCCGGAAAAACGCCACCAGCGCCAAGACAAAATAAAGTCCGATCGACGGAAGGTTCTCGCGCAATTCGCGCTTTTGCACAGACGTGCCGTATGACGCGCCTACCTCACTGAGCACCTCGCGGAAAGACGCGCCTAACGCCCCAAAGGCTGTACCCCAATTGGCTGGGTTCAACGGGCTTGGCCCCAACTCCATCAGCGCATCAGCCTGTCGTTCGCGAATGATGCGATCAATCTCAGAGATCAGACTGGCGGCTTGGCTGAACGCCTCTTCGGCCTGGACCTGCGGCGCACGCAACGCGTTCAACTGGGCGTTCAACTCGAGCCGACGATCCGCGATTTCATCAGGCTCAGCCTCTCCGTCCGGCGGCGGCGCGCCTAATGAAGCGATGCGCGACTGAAGCGTCCTGATTTGCGCCGCATTGATCCCTTGCGCGTCCGAAAAATCTTCCCGCCAATCGACCAGATCGCCGCGCAACTGCTCAAGCGCTGCGTTTGATGCGCGCCCGGCCGCAATCGCGTCTTCGGCCCGCTGGGCCGTCGCGCTCCAGTCACGATACTGCTCGGCTGTGATCCCCTGCGCCCACGCCAGCGGCGCGAGCGTCAGAAAAACCAACGTCAGAAGGAAGCGCAGCGCAGTCATACGTCTTCAAAAACCGCCGGGATATCTGCCGGTGCGGCTGTCATCCAATCGGGGACAGGCAAGCCCTTGGACTGCAAAAACTCCGGGTTGAAGATCTTGGACTGATAGCGCGTACCATAATCGCACAGGATCGTCACAATCGTATGCCCCGGGCCCATTTCACGCGCCATGCGCACGGCCCCTGCGATATTCACCCCGGTCGAGCCGCCCATCACCAGCCCTTCGTCACGCAACAGATCAAAGATGATCGGCAACGCTTCACTGTCTGGGATGTTGAACGACATATCGGGCGTGAAACCTTCAAGGTTCTTGGTGATACGGCCTTGCCCGATCCCTTCGCTAATCGAGCCACCTTCGGATTTCAAAACGCCTTCGGTGTAGAACGAATGCAGCGCCGCACCATCCGGATCGGCCAGACCGACCTTGACACCTTTAGGCTGCAAAACCGTGCCCACGCCTGCAACTGTCCCACCGGATCCTGCCGCGCAGATAAACCCATCGACCTTGCCGCCGGTCTGCTCCCAAATCTCGGGAGCTGTGGTTTCGATATGCGCCTGACGGTTGGCCACGTTATCAAACTGATTGGCCCAGATCGCCCCACTAGGTTCGGTTTGTGCAAGCTTTTCAGCTAATCTTTGGGAATATCGCACATAATTATTTGGATTTTTATAGGGTGCTGCAGGCACCTGAACCAATTCAGCCCCGGCCAGAACAAGCATGTCCTTCTTTTCCTGGCTTTGCGTCTCGGGGATGACAATCACCGATTTGAAGCCCATGGACGCACCGACCAGCGCCAGTCCAATCCCGGTGTTGCCGGCCGTGCCTTCGACAATCGTGCCGCCAGGCTTTAACGCGCCACGGGCGATGGCATCCTTGATGATGAACAGCGCAGCACGGTCCTTGACCGATTGGCCGGGGTTCATGAACTCGGCCTTGCCATAGATGTCGCAACCGGTCTCTTCGCTCACCTTTTTCAGGCGGATCAAAGGCGTATTGCCAATCGCCGAAGCCAGATCTTTGTGGAGTGTCATGCGCCCTGCCCTTTCGCTTGTTTCCAAAGGTGTAGCGACCCTGCGAGACGACCTCAAGCGCGCAAGCTCTCGCGGTGCGCGGCCAACCACCAGACCGCCATCACCAGCGGCCCGTTTGAAAGCGCATCCGATGTCGCCATGCCCATCAGCGCATCAAACGATACCAAGGTCGAGCGGATATCCTCGTCCTCACTTTGCAACCCGCCCACACCCGTCACGTCATCGGGTAAATCCGCAATGCCGATGAAGGTGCTGAAATGCTCGGTCGTGGCACCGGGGCTTGGATAGCTGTTGGAGACCAGATGCAACGCGCCCAAGCTCAGCCCTGCCTCTTCCATCGCTTCGCGGCGCGCGGTGGCCTCGGCGGTTTCGATACTGTCAATCCGGCCTGCGATTGGCTCTAACGACCACGGGTGAATATCGCCTCGGGCAAAGGGGCCCATGCGAAATTGCTCGACCAGAAGCACCCGGTCGCGCACGGGATCGTAGGGCAGCACAATGGCAACGTCTGTCGCCATGAAAACAGCACGTTCCAGCAGAGCGCTCATCGCGCCGTCATAGCGCTTGTGCCGCAAACGCATTTCAACGAGCGAGAAATATTGTGTGTAGGGGCGACGGTGCTCTTGCACGGTAACGTTAGCTGCCGTAAGGGGCGTCAAACCCGGCTCGGATGGGGCGTTGCGGGCGTTGACCACCGCCCCCGCCCGCGCGCGGATCATGGGGAAACGCGCCGCGATCACGTCGGGCGAGACAACGCCGAACCCTTCCATCACCTCGGTCGCGGCCTGCACCGAAAGCGCGCCATAGGACGCGACCCAGTCGTCCAGCGACCACGGCGCCCCAATTTCGAATGCCAACTCACTGCGGTAGACGCGCGCATCACAAGGCACGCCGCCCACCTCAACCGTTATGTCGGTCAGCGCATAGCCAAACGCGCCCTCATAGAAATCGAGCCGCGCAAGATCAGACGCGCTTGCATCGCGCAACAGCACGCCTTGGGCGGATCGTCCGGGTGCATCCTGCAAAACCGGAAAAGATTGCCCTGCGACCCAATGCGCAGCAGCGTCGCGCACACCTGCGGGCACGACCGTGACAGAACGTCCCAAAACCTGCTCAAGCAAAGGGCGGTGACATAAAGTGCCAAAGAAAAAGAGCGGTGCACTCATCGTGTTGCGCTGGTCAACTGGCGCGCTTGCTGGCCCATTCGGTCACCATACCCGCCAGCAATCCACCAATCAGAAGCGTTGCAATCACCGTCGGGTCAAGCATGATCTTGCCGTGGATTGCCATCAGGTCAACAACGCCCACCAGTGCTTCGACCGCGCCGCCATAGGCCTTGCGCAACGACAATTCGATCATGACAACGCCCGAATTCAGCAACAGCCCCCAAAAGACGATGGCCGCCACCGTTGTCAGGCTGATCCCGATCGCCGCGTTATAACCGTTGCCGGCACGTTTGCCCTGAATACGCCAGCCCATGACCAGTCCAATCGCGGCGTTCAGCTCGGAAAAGATACCCATCGGGCGTTCGGTCGGCATTAGCGGCTTGATAAGCTCGGAGGTCCACCATGCCAAACCGGCAAAGAGAACGGCGGCGACAAGTCGGGCGAATGTAGGCATGGTCTGTCCTGACCCCTAGGAGGGGCGTGTCACTGTTATTTGCGTCACGTCGCAGTTTCCGCTTTGAAAGGTCGACGCACAAGAGGTCAGGTAAAAATTCCACATCCGCCGAAAGCGTTCGTCAAATCCAAGGGCGGCAACCTGGTCCCATTTGGCGTTGAAATCATTGTACCAGCGGCGCAATGTCTGGTCGTAGCTGGGGCCAAACTCGATGGAATGGGCAACCGACAGGCCCGCGTTCTCCACTGACTGTCGCAGCACGGACGGGCTGGGCAGCATACCACCCGGAAAGATATATTTCTGAATGAAATCAACGCCGCGCTTGTAAACCTGCCACCGTCGATCCTCGACAGTGATGATCTGCAGCGTGGCATTTGCACCGGGTTTCAGACAGGCTTTGACGCTGTCAAAATAAACCGGCCAATACTTCTCGCCCACAGCCTCGAACATCTCGATCGAGGCGATGCCATCATAGGTGCCTTTTTCGTCACGGTAGTCCTGTAATTTGATCTGGACCCGGTCCGAAAGCCCGGCCTTGGCGATACGTTCCACCGCGTAATCATGTTGTTCGCGGCTGATCGTCAGGCCGGTGACGCGCAGCCCCCGCTCTTTTGCGGCATATTCGGCAAATCCGCCCCAGCCGCAACCGATCTCAAGGACATGATCGCCCTCTTTGGCCCCCATCTGATCGACCATGCTGGCATATTTCTTGACCTGTGCCGCCTCGAGGCTTTCTTGACCCGTCTCGAACAAGGCCGATGAATAGGTCATCGTCTCGTCCAGCCACAGGCCATAAAATTCGTTGCCCAGATCATAGTGATGGCTGATGTTCTTGCGCGCCTGCTTTTTCGAGTTTGACTGAAGCCAGAACCGCATCTGTTCATAGGCCCGCACAAGACGCTGGCCTGGAAATCCATCATACATGTCTTCATTATCTGCATGCACCAGATCCATGAAGGCTTGCAGATCCGGCGTGCTCCACCAACCGTCGAGATAGGCGTCGCAAAAGCCCAGATCACCTTCGCGGATAAGACGTGCAAAGACGTCTGAGTTATGGATTTCAAGAACACCGACATGGCCCGGACGCTTGCCTTCTGCGCGGAAGGTGCGCCCGTCCGGCATCACGAAATCAACCCGGCCGGTGTTCATGTTCTGCGCCATGTCGAAAACCTGGCTAAAGTAACGTGGCAGGTTCTCCTGCCCGTTGGTCGAGGTGAGAATGGTCACGTCGTCTTCCCCTAAACTGTCATGATAGGTTTACACACTCAACCATCGCCGAACAAGTACCATCTCTTTGATATTCCGATCAAAAGTTACGATTTTCATAGGCTGAAAGCGCCTTCTGGCGGCCCTCTTCCGGCGAGACGATTGCAGCAGGATAGGCGTCTGATGGCGCCATGCCCCAGTGCTGCGGGATCGCATCAAAATACGACAAAGCCGTTTTTGACGGGTTGCGATGCCCCTCGGCGATCCACGCACTGGTATAGTCGCGGTTCTTGTCGAACTTATCGAGCTGGGTCACCGGGTTGAACACCCGGAAATAGGGCGTTGCATCGGGGCCAGATCCCGCCGACCACTGCCAGCCCATCGCGTTTGAGGCCGGATCCCAGTCAATCAGGCAGTCTTCAAACCAGTTCAGCCCGATCTTCCAATGACACAGCAGATGCTTGGTCAGATAAGAAGCCACGATCATGCGTCCGCGATTGTGCATCACGCCGGTGATATACATCTCGCGTAGGGCCGCATCGACAAATGGAATGCCGGTGCGGCCTTGCTTCCAGGCTTTGACTTCGGACAGGCGCTCATCCTCATTCCATGGGAACGCATCCCAGTCTTCCTTCCAATTGTCCGACACGATGCGCGGTGTGTGATGAACCAGATGATACGCAAATTCGCGCCAGACCAGTTCTTTGAGGAACACTTCTGCATCATCCTTGCCGTCGTGGAGCGCGCGCATGCCCGCGTGCCAGCACCGGCGTGGGCTGATCTCACCATAGGTGAGGTTCTCGCTTAGCCCAGATGTGCCCTTGATCGCAGGGATATCGCGGTTGGTGTTGTATTGCGCGACCCAGTTGGCGATGAAATTTCCCAGCCTCGAAGACGCTGCTGCTTCGCCCACAGTTGTGTGAAGCAGCACAATCTCGGCGCCGCGGTGCATCGCAGCACCCATCTGCCACGCCTCCAAAGCGTCAGAGGCAGGCCATGTATCGGGCGCGGGAATGCGGCCGGGTGCTGGCAAGTCCGATGGCACATCGCGGTCTTTCACCATGCGCCACATCGGGGTGTAGACCTTGTAATAGCCGCCTGTCTTTGTCTCGACCGTCCAGGGCTCGAACAGCAAATGGCCTTTGAAAGACTGCGCGTCGATACCGTCCTCTTTCAAGGCAGACTTCACGCCCGTATCACGCTCTTTGGCGGCGGGATCGTAAAGCCGCGACCAATAGACAGCATCAGCGCCGGTCTCTTTGACCAAAGCGCGCAAGACGTCCAGCGCGCGGCCCCGGCGCAGGATCAGACGACTGCCCTTTTCCTCAAGCGCCTGGGCCAGCTTGGCCACGCCAAGCCCAAGACGCCACTTGGGCGCGGCACCGTGGCTTTCGACCACCTCATCATGGATAAAAACCGGGATCACCGGGCGCCCGCTATCGCAGGCCGCAACCAGGGCCGGGTGATCGCCCAACCGCAAATCCCGGCGAAACCACATCAAAATCGGAGCGTTGTCGCTGCCCATACCCACCCTCTTGCTCAAGGCGGGGTATGACCCCCGCACGTGTCATTTGATGTGATCTAGGGCGTCAATCAGACGTTCAACCTCTTGATGGGTGGTGTAATGCACAAAACTTAACCGCAGCACGCCAGACGCGGGGTCAATCCCCATCGCATCAAGCGGGCGCACGGCATAGAAATCCCCCGCACCCGCCATGATCCCGTCGCGCGCCAGATGGCGGGCGGCTTGCATCGGATCGCCGGGCAGCTTGAGAGCAAAGGTCGGTGCACGTTCAGCCGCACTGCGCGGGCCCAGCAATCGCCACTCCGGCCGCGTTTCCAGGTAATCCAGAAGTGGCGCCATCAGCGCGATCTCGTGCTGGCGCATCAAATCATGGACCACTTCGGCCCGCCCCGCCCCATCGCGGCCGGCCTTGTAGTGATGCCGGTAAAGCGCATCAATATAATCGGCAACGCCCGCGCAGGCCGCGATCTCGGCATGGGCCGGACCTGCAGGCGTAAAGCGCTTATAAAGACTGTCGCCGTTGAAGGTATGGCCCTGGTTTGGCAAAGCCATCCCCAACGCACGCCGGATCACCATCAACCCTTGATGAGGCCCGTAGGTTTTATAGGTCGAGAAAAGATAGATATCCGCTTCCAGCTTTTCGACATTGGGCAGACCGTGGGGGGCGTAGCTCACACCATCCACGCAGGTAAAAGCGCCTGCCCGGTGAACCCGCTGACAGATGCGCTGCACCGGGTTGATCGCACCCACCACATTCGAGCAATGCGGAAAGCACACCAGCCGAACGCGGTCATCCAGAAGCGGCTCAAGCGCGTCAAGATCCAGCAGGCCGGTATCGGGATCAATCTGCCATTCGCGGATTTCGATACCCAGGCGGGCCAAATTGCGCCAGGCACCGGTATTGGCCTCGTGATCCTGATTGGTCACGATCACCACATCTCCGGGGTTCAGCCACGCGCCAAAGGCGTGCGCCAGCACATAGACATTCTGCGTCGTCGATGGTCCGAATGCCAGCTCGTCGGACGTCACGCCAAGCATCCGCGCCAGCCGTTCGCGCGCCTCGTCCATCTCATCGCCAGCTGCAACAGACGCATCAAATGCGCCGTAGGGCTGCACGTTGCGTTCCTTGAAAAACCGCGAAAACCGCCAGATCGACTGACGGCACATGTAAGAGCCTCCGGCGTTTTCAAAAAACGCCTGCCCCCGCAAAGAGGGTTCAGAAAAGGCAGGGAATTGTGCTCGGACAAAGGATGTGTCCAAGAGCTGTCGGATCATTTCGCCTCCACAAACGAAATAGGGTAGCCGGGCTGGCTTGGCTCGGCATACAAAGGGATACTGCGAAAAGGTAAAGCTCACAAGTTTTGCCGCAAGCACCGGCGATGCGTCAAATGCTCGCGAGGGGCCACATGGCGAGAAACCGGATGGAAACAGTGATGAAATATGGCGCTTTAGCAGGTCTTTTGATCGTGTTGGTCGGGTGCATGCCAGCGCAGCAAACAGCCCCCACCCAAGACCCTTTACCGCAAAGCTTTGTCACGCAGGCCGTCGCGTTTCTGGACGGTTTGCAGCCCCGCTCTATTGCCGAGAACCGCGAATATTGCGGCTTTTTCGGACGTGACGCAGCGGGGCGGTTCACCGCCTCGGCCCCAATCCGGGGCGGTAGCGACTTTTGCGATCTCGACATCAGCGCGCAAGAGTTTGAGGTTGTTGCCTCCTACCACACCCATGCCGCCTTCGACACACGGGCCGAGAATGAGGTGCCCAGCGACGTCGATCTTCTATCTGACATTGCAGATGGCGTTTACGGCTTCATCGCAACACCGGGGGGGCGTATCTGGCTGACAAACCCGGCTTCGCAATCAGCCCGCCAGGTTTGTGGGATTGGCTGCGTAAGCTCTGACCCGGAATTTATCGAAGGCGATGCAGGCTTTATCGCGCAAAGCTACACGCTGTCTGATCTTAAACGCCGTTTCTAGCCGGGGCGCTGATACTTGATGAAGGGTGTCAGCGTGCCGATGCGGTCATAGAGTTTGCGGGCGGTGTGGTTGAACTCTTGCGTCATCCAATAGACCGAGGGCGCATCGTCGGCGTCGGCTTGGCCATAGACCGCTTCGATCAGCGCGGCCCCGACACCCTGCCCGCGTGCGGCGGGATCAGCATAGAGGTCTTGTAGATAGCAGACCTGTTCCACCTTCCAGCCATGGGCATGGTAGAAGTAATGCACGAGGCCAATGAGTTTGCCCTCACTTTCGGCGACAAAGCCTTGGACTTGGCTGGAGTCCCCGCCGAGCAACCGTGCGAAGGTGGTTTGATAGACCTCCTCCGGCACGGTGCTGTCGTAGAACTCCAGATAGCCAGTCCACAGCGCGCGCCATTGCGCCTCGTCCGCGCTGGTCAGCCGCCGGATTTTCATGCGTTCACGTCGACGACGACCCGGCCTTTGACCTGACCTTTCAGGATATCGCGCCCCAAAGCGGGCAGATCGGACAGCGTTGCGGGCTGGACCAT
>ERZ1740060.480-NODE-480-length-21711-cov-5.372460_pt1 | contig 21711 bp, 16 predicted proteins | sample MGYA00581743_ERZ1740060 | MGnify/ENA primary metagenome ERZ1740060 (study PRJEB43018, sample SAMN04849235) | marine metagenome | isolation source: floating plastic debris | place: Pacific Ocean | collected 2008-08-27 | study: EMG produced TPA metagenomics assembly...
TCACGTAAAGGATGGCTATTGTCCCTAACGGACTAGGTTTTGTTGCTGATTGTAGCGTCAGGACCGCTTTTGATCGTGGTCGTCTACGCGTTTCTCGAACCGGGCGAGTATTCCGGCGTAATCTGGGAATTCACAACCGAGGCGTGGTTCCGGGTCTTTTTCGAACGGGATATCTTCGATGAAACGGTGTCTTTGGCCGATGCACATCTGACGATCCTCTGGCGTTCGGTGAAGCTATCGGTTCTCACCACGCTGATTACCTTTGCCATAGGCTTTCCGACTGCCTGGTTCATCGCGACCAGACCAGCGAGCCAGCGCGCGATGTGGTTGTTCCTGATCACAATCCCGTTCTGGACCAACCTTCTGATCCGCACCTTTGCCATCATGGAAGTGGTCCGCAATCAGGGATTGCTGAACTCTGCGCTGATGGGTCTTGGTCTGATCAACGAACCGATCCAGTTGCTCTATACGGACACGGCGGTGCGTGTTGGTATGGCCTATGTCTACCTGCCCTTGATGGTGCTGCCGCTCTACGCCGCGATTGACCGGTTTGATTTTCGTCTCGTCGAGGCGGGCTATGATCTCTACGGCAATCGCTGGCAGGTCCTGCGCCGGGTGATCCTGCCGATTGTAAAGCCGGGCATCGTCGCGGGGTCGATCCTCGTCTTTGTCCCCTCGCTGGGGGCCTATGTTACCCCGCGCATTCTGGGCGGCGGCAAGAATATGATGATCGGCAACTTCATCGAATTGCAGTTCGGCCAAGGTCGGAACTGGCCTCTTGGCGCGGCGCTCTCGCTGATCCTGCTGGCGATCGTTCTGGTGGCTTTGCTGATCTATGTTCGGGTCACGTCACGGGATCAGCAAAATGGCTGAAATGAGCGCCCGCACAGATTCCCCGATCCGCTCGGTGGAACGCCCCGGCGCAGAGCCGCCGCGCAAAACGTTTTCGATTACAAGCCTGCCGGGCTTCACCGCAATCGCAATCACGGCTTTCGTTCTGCTCTATGCTCCGATTCTGACGCTGGTCGTCTATTCCTTCAACGACTCGGAATCGGTGGCGTTGTGGGGCGGGTTTTCATTGCGCTGGTACGAGGCGGCGTGGTCCAACACCCAAGTGCAGGAGGCAACGGTCAGATCGCTGGTGATCGCCGTTTTTGCAGCGCTGATTTCGACCACTGTAGCCACGGCGGCCGCCCTTGGGACCACCCGACGCGGCCAGTTCAAGGGACAGACGTTCATCTATGTCATGATCAACCAGCCCTTGATGGTGCCTGAAATCGTGACGGCCGTGGCACTTCTCATTTTCTTTGCCGCGAGCAAGGTCGCCACCGGCTATACGGGGCTGGTTTATCTGATCCTGGCGCATTCGGCGTTTTGCGTCCCATTTGCCTATCTTCCGATACGTGCGCGTCTGGAGGGGATGAACCTGTCCCTCGAAACGGCGGCAGCGGATCTCTATGCCACGCCGTGGAAGACGTTTCGTCACGTCACGCTGCCCCTGATGATGCCCGGGATCGCGGCAGGTGCGATGCTGGCCTTCGTCATCTCGCTCGACGATGTTATCATCACTGAGTTTGTGAAATCGGCAGGTCAGGATACACTGCCCACTTACATGCTGGGTCAGCTTCGTCGTGCTGTGACGCCGGAAGTGAACGCGATCTCAACGGCTTTGCTGGCGCTGACCGTCATGCTGCTGACCGCATTCTTTTTACTGACCCGCAAACGGGAATGAGCCTGTAATCTGAAACCAAGAGGGAGATCTGAAATGACCAGATTTATGACTGCCGTTGTCGCAAGCTTTACGCTTGTGGGAGCCGCCCATGCCGAGGGTGAACTGAATATTTATAATTGGGGAAACTACACCAACCCTGAACTGATCGAGAAGTTTACGGCGGAGACAGGTATTGAAGTCACGATCACCGATTACGACAGCAACACCACGGCGCTGGCCAAAGTCGAGGCGGGCGGTCACGGCTTCGATCTTGTGGTGCCCTCGCACAGCTACGTGCATATCTACGTGGACAAGGGGCTGATCGTGAAACCCGGCATCCCGGACATGGAGAATTACGGCAACATTGCCGAGGAATGGCTCAATGTCGATTGGGATCCAGCCCGTGAATTCACCGTGCCGTGGCAGTGGGGCACAACCGGCGTTGCGGTGAATACCTCAGTCTATGACGGCGACATCAACACCTCGTCGATCTGGCTGGATCCGCCAGAGGAATTGGTGGGCAAGGTCAATGTCGTCCCAGAGATGCAAGATATCATCAACCTGACGCTGATGTATGTCGGCGGCGAGCCCTGCTCGACGGACAAGGAAATGCTGAAGAAGGCGCGCGATGTCCTGCTTGAGGCCAAGCCGAAATGGATGAGCATGGATTATGGCATGACGGAAAAGCTGTCGAATTCCGATGTCATGGCCAGCGTAAACTGGAACGGGTCGACGTTCCGCGCGCGTAACAACAACCCGGATGTCGCCTATGGATATCCGAAAGAAGGCTATCCGCTCTGGATGGACAGCGTGGCGCTTCTTTCAGATGCTCAGAATGTTGACGAAGCCAAAGCCTTCATGAACTTCATCATGGATCCTGAAAATGCGGCTCTGATCTCGTCTTTCGCAAGGTATGCAAACGGAATTGACGGGTCAGAGGCCTTTATGCCCGAAGATATGAAGACGGCACCTGAAATCGTGGTCCCTGCGGAATTGGTTTCGGCCGGACAATTCACCACGGCCTGTTCTGCTGAGGCGCAGGAATTCTATACCGCAATCTGGACAGAGCTTCAGAAGTAAACGCGCTGCCAGACCATTGAACGGGGCCTCTTACGCGGCCCCGTTTTTTCTAGGCTTCCCATGTCGTACGTCCACCACAGATCGTCAGGGCCGCACCGGCCTGGTGGATTTCATCAGGCGGCAATGCCTCGATATCGTGGGTCATCACGACGACATCGGCCAGCATGCCCGCGGCCAGCCGACCCTTACGATGCTCGTTGAATTCCAGCCAGGCATTGACAGCTATGTAGCTTTCGAGCGTCTCGATAAGCGACTGGGTATGATCACACCAACCCAAGTCTGTCTTCGGCGCGATGGCCGAGCGTATGTTGTCCATGACCTCCACCGGCATCACCGGCCAGTCCGTTGAAAACGCCATGGGCGCACCGGTGGCACGGATATCGCGCCACGCAAATGCACGTTCAATCTGGTAGTCGTGCAGAACGCCGGGTTCCGGTTTGCTGGTGAAATAGTGCCCGTAGGGGGCGTGACCGGGTTGCACCGAAGCCACGACGCCAAGATCTTTGAGACGCGGCAGATCGTCGGGGTGCATGACCTCCAGGTGTTCGATCCGATGGCGGGAATCGCGGGCGCCATTGGCCTGGCGCGCGGCCTCGTATCCGTCGAGAGTGCGCCGGATGGCCAGATCGCCGATCGCATGCGTCGCGATCTGGAGGCCCATCGCGTCGGCGCGAATACAGGCGGCATTGAAATGTTCAGGCTCGAACACAGCGTCGCCGATATGGTCCGTGCCGGGATAGGGTTCGATCATCAGCGCCGTCTGGCTGTCGATCACACCATCCATGAACATTTTCACCCGGTTGCACCTCACATAGTCGCCCTTGTAGCGCGCGCGCATTTCTTCTGCTTCCTCGAAGCGGTCGAGGGTATCGAAGCTCTTGTAATGATACGGCACTTCGGTGCGGCAGAGCAGCGTGCCGTCCGCTTCCATTTCGGTCAGCAATTCGAGTTGGTAGACGTTGCCATCCATGTTGTGCAGACCGGTGATGCCCTGCTTTGCGCAATGCTTCATTCCCCGCGCGATGGCGGATTTGTCCTGTACCCGTTCTGCGCCCGTTGCAGGCGGAATAGGATCTGCTCCCATCGTCAGGCCCTCAAGGTCCCGGCCCGCGTGACGTGTGAGTTTGAGGACATGGGCATAGGCTGACGGCTCACGCAACTCACCAGTTGCGGTGCCGTCCTTGCCCATGACAATCATCGCGCCTGCATCTACAGGTCCGCCTTTCAGAATGCCCGCCATTTCCAGGGCGCGGGTGTTCGCCCAGATCGTGTGATGATCGGCGGCGAACATCGCGAAGGGCCGGTCGGGTAAAACCCGGTCCAATGCGTGCCGATCCGTCATCCCGTGGCCGCCCAGCATGGTGTAGTCGGCCTGGACCGCGAAACAGATCGTCTCGTCAGGATGCTCAGCCGCCCATGTCCGGGCACGGTGGGTCAATGCCGCTTCACCCTGAACGCCATGCACGTCGAGATATCCCATTTCGACAGAGCCGCAGAACAGGTGCACGTGGCTGTCGATAAAGCCGGCCAGCACAGTTGCGCCCTGCGCATCAAAGCGGCGGGTATCTGGCGATGCCAATTCAGAAATCTCATCGTTTTGACCCACGGCCTCGATTCGGCCGGCGGTGATCGCAAGCGCTTCGGCGCGCGGACGCGCCGGGTCAAAGGTGATCAGTTTTCCATTGAGAATGATAAGATCGGGCGACATGGACATAGGCGGCAGTCTCTTTGATTGATACGCAGTTAAAGGAACGGCGACGTGAACATCCGCACCTTGACCCATGTCGCCTCAATCCGCAAAGCCGCCAGATGGGCCTTCATCAAAAAAAGCCCCGCGTTCCGAACTGGAACAGCGGGGCTAGTCTGTAACAGGGAAGGACATCTCTGTTACAGGGTTTCCGTCAACCTCGCACCACTCACCTTGCGAAGTTGTCGCTCAGGACCGCGATGAACCCGGTCCTGTCGACCATTGACGGAAATCAGGGAGAGGTGACACAGAACGCGCGATCCTGACGCCAAAACCGCCCATGGCAAACAGGCGGAACGCAACTGGGAACATACTCGAATCGTCGTGCTGGTCATGAGCCCAGACTGCCCGGGCGTTGTCATTGATGCGTTATGTGACGGAAGGTTTTTTCACAGAAATGCGTCAAAACGACAGAACGGGTTTGTCTCTGATTGGAAGTAGAGATTTTCATAAAATATTGAATTTAATGAATATTTCAGAGGCGCGTACGTTTTAACGCAACTTTAACGCAAAGACTGACGGCACGATGACGGGCGGTGAGCAATCTGTAGTTACCTTGCGAGATGAGAAAGGAGGTTTTTTCGAAGTGACTTTTTTAGTTGCCATGCAAAACCGGCGGGCAGTGGCAAGTTATTTGCATCCCCAGACGATCCTCAGTGAGCGTAAAGAGTTTATTATCGTGTCGCGGTCGGGTGGGAAAAATCAATTTTTAAGCGTCTCCAATGCCGGCGCGTCTACTGGGTTCGAGGAGGAAGCTCCCAAGGGTATTCAGCCCGAGCTCTCTTTGTGCGCAACGCTCATCTCGCAAGGCCCTGACGGAGAACAGGTGTTCCTGATCGAACAGGTTCAACCGGATACATTCGAGCCGAAAGGCATATTTGTGGGCGGCGACGGCTATTGCGTTTTGTCCCCGTCTTCAGAAGGTCTCTCGCTACAAGGGGCGGTTCGGATTAAGCCGGGGCGGTTCTCGGCGGCGGCAGATCAATGTATCCTGCTCGGCAACGATGAAGCGGGTGCCGCGCTCCATTTCAGCGCGGCCTATGTTCCCTGGGCCGATGAAGTGCTGCCGCCCGGATTTTCCCGTTCCTACAATCCTTCCGATGAGAGCGGAGGCCAGACGATATGATACCCCGCACACTTCCAACTGTCGCCCGCCAAGGCCTTAACGGTTGCCAGGCCGGGACACTGTCGCATACGCTCGAAGCGACTTGCCTCGTGCAAACCGGTGACAGCGATGGATTTGGCGGGGATGGGCCCATGGGAAGCGTTACAGGGCGGACAGAAGAGCGGCTTGCTCTGTCTCTGGTGGGTAACTTTTGTCTTTCCGACCCTGACGGACGCGAAATCCGGATATCGGAACGCAAGGGGCGAGTTTTACTCGCCATGCTGGCGACGGCCCGGGACAGGCGTCGATCACGCGAGTGGCTGAAGTCCCGGCTTTGGGAAAGATCCTTCGATGATCAGGCCAGCAATTCGCTGCGCCAGTCTTTGCACGCTTTGCGCAAAGGTCTGGAACCCTGGAGCCATGCGCTTCAAGCGGACCACGAACATGTCTGGTTGAGCGATGTCGATGTCATGGCTGATCCCGGGCCGGATGCGCGGGCGGTGTTTTTCGAAGATGCGCCGCGGCTGGATGAAGGAGGCGAAGACTGGCTTCGCGAAGAGCGTCAGGCTTTTGAGGCGCGGATTGAAGATGATCCGGGCGCCATGGTCAAAACTGGAGTGGCGCGCGTTGCTCCGGTCTCAGCGCCGATCACACGCGCTTGCATTCTCGTGGGTAACCCGGGCGTCACTGCAGATGATGGGCTGGCCGAAGTCGTGGCCGAACGTCAGACCAACGCGATTGCCTCGACGTTCCGGCACAACGGGTATCTGGAGACCTATGATCTGCGGGATATGGAGAGTAACCAGCTGGCCGACCGCGACGTGGAAAGCGTCCTTTGTCCGCCCGTGCTGGTCGAAACCCGACTGTCTCTTCTGGCTCGCGACCTTCAGATCACCATTCTGGCCCGTGTCCCTGCAACGGGTAAGGTTATCTGGACCTCATCCATCGGTACTGACTGGGACAGCGCGGTGTCGATGTCGTCTCAAACCCTCGACGAATTCGTCATGGGGGCCGTGGATTCAATCGAGGCCGTCGTGATGCGGCAGCAAGGGATCGCGGCAAGACCGACCCTCTATGCAGCGGTGCATCAACTCTTTGCCTTGTCACGCGAAGGCATCCACGATGCGCATGATCTTCTTGGGCGATTTGACCAAGAGAGCTACTCCGCGAACGCGCAGGCCTGGCGCGCCTTTGCCATTGCGTTGCTTCTGGGGGAACGGCTCGACCCGTCGCGGGATTCCGTTGCCGAGGCGCATGAGCTTTTGATGAAAGCCCTGGAGGTTGAACCTTCGAACGCGGTTGCTTTGGCCATTGCCGGGCATTTCATGGGTTTTGTCAAAAGAGACCAACTAGAGGGTCGCCGGTTGCTCGCCGAAAGTCGGCGGTCTTTGCCCAATCTGGCACTGGGGTGGGATTTCACGGCGATGAACGCGATTTATTCTTCCGACCTGAAGCTGGCGCGCGAGGCGGCCGCTGTCGCGCGGCGCCTCGGGCGCTACAGCCCGTATCGTTTTTACTACGACACATCCACCGTGATAGTGGACACTCTCGAAGGGCGGCACAATGAAGCCATCGCTCTGGGTGAACAGGTCTTACACAAGCGGCCGGATTTCTTGCCGGTCATGCGCCATCTTGTGGCGAGCTATGCCCATTTGGGACAGCATGACAAAGCCCGTGCCACATATCTGCGGCTGCGCGAACTGGATCCCGCCTACGGCACTGAAGAAATGCTATCGCCCAGCTACGCGCTGCCGTCGCCCTTGAGCCTTCAGGTCATCACCGAAGGGCTTCGACAGATCGAGTTGCTCGAATTCAAGACAAACTAGAAGAAGAACAGCCCGCAAGCGCAAAGCTCAAACTTGATTGGCAAAAAGAGAACGCAGGCGGCGTTCGAAATTGGACAGGGACTTTATTATGACAAAGACAAAAACCAAAACGAAGACGAAAACCAAAACAAAGACGAAAACGAAGACAAAAACGAAAACGAAATCAACTGCGTCCCTGTCTGGCGCATGGACAGTGCGTGATGATCGGTTCAGGCGCGCCTTCTACCTTCGTTTGCCGGACATCATCGCGCTTCTGGATTTTCATGACGTGCCGGGAACACCCGATTATGATGGCGATCCCGTGCGTGAAGAGTTGGACGCATTGCTGGATATGCAAGCCGACCCCGAACGCGAGGAACGCCGCGCGGAAATCGAATCCGAGAGGGGAGAGATTGTCCAGCCGTTTCTGGACATTTTCGAAGATGCCGGGGGCGCACCAGCCAGTCTCGTCCGCCTGCTGACGCAGCTTGAAAATGCCGGAACGGCCCTGGCCTCTGTGTACAAAGAGCGTTTTGAACGGCCGCGGCCACACATCGTGGATCACGCGATCAACCCGATGATTACGGTTCCCAATCATGGGGCCTATCCGAGCGGACATGCCACGCAATCCGCCTTACTCGCGCATGGCATGGCCGAAGTGTTCGGCCATGACCCGGGGGTCGTTGCAGAGGCTTTCGACGTTGCGCAACGCATCCGGGAGAACCGGGAATGGGCGGGCGTGCATTATGCATCCGACGGCACGTCGGGGGCCGCAATCGCAGCCGCGGCCTTCACCGATCTGCGCGAGGTTTTCGACGAGTTGTTCGTCGATGCAATCGCCGATGTACAGGCATACGATCCGGGCCCCTCACCCTATCTGGGGAACGGTCCCACCGGCTCGCGTGTCCCTGTGCCGCCGGCAAGCGTGCCGATGGATCAATGGTCCCTCGAACGGCTCGGGATCGGAGCAGGCGGGGTTGCACCGGAAACCGGCGGCGCAGGTGTGCTTGTCGGACTTGTGGACGCGCCCGTGGATGTCACCCACCCGGTGTTCGAGCGAGGCTCCGATCATGCGATCGACAAGGCGCTTGCCGAAACGACCGATCCGGCCACTTGGTCAAACGCGACGGTAATCCACAATGCCGATTACACGGAATTCAGCGACGGGCGACTTGCCTTCTCGTCAAAGGGAAACGGCCATGGCACCGCGATGGCCGGGCTGATTGCCGGCACGCCCGCACCCGGGATCGAGGGGTTTTACGGCACCGCGCCCCAGGCCAAACTCAGCCTTGCCCGGGTCACAACCCGTTTGGCCGATGGTGATGAAAACCGCCTTGATGTCGCGAAAGTTCTTCTCGATATGGCATTTGGTCCGGCGCCGGCGGACGTCATTTTGGTGGGGCCGCCCTTTGTCCGGCCTGATCCCGCGATCTATCCCACGGCATGGGACCAGGGGCTCGACAACTCGGACTTTGCGCAAACGCCGTGTGATCCGCTGGCAATGGCGATCCTGCTCGCCAGCCTTTACGTGCCGGTGGTCATTCCCTCGGGTAACGACGGCACCAGCATGATCTCTTATCCCGGTGCACCCGAGGACTTTGCAGGGGTCAGATCCGCCCTCGGGGATGCTGCGGGTCTGCACTGGGTGCGCGAGATGGTAGCCCGTGAAGGACTGCGCGTGACAGAAGACATGTTGGAAAAGGCGTCTGAAATGGGGGACGCGTCAACCGGGGACCCATTTGCGGATACAGGAATCATCGTGGTGGGATCGGCAAAACTCAGCAATCCTGCAAACCGCTTGTCCCCTCTTGAACCTGCCGGTTACAGCCAGCACGGACCGGGTTTGTGTTTTTTGTGTCCGAGCGACCGGGACGAAGACCCCTCCGCACCGCGCGATCCGGCGTCAAAGTCAAAATTCAACTATGTGCCTGCACCAGATATTCTGGGTCATGGGGGCTACGCCGAGGAGCCCTCAAGCCTGGTCTCGCACCAGGGTGGAGAATTCGGGTTTGGTGGAACATCGGCGGCCTCCGCGCAGGCAACCGGTGTGATCGCACGGCTGATCGAGGCCCGTCGCTCCGCAGGTCAGGGCGTTACGGGACCGGAGATCCGGTCAGCGATCGCCGGGGCTCTGGGCGGTCCCTATGAAACTGACAAGGGCTACGGCATCCTTACCGTTCAAGCCCTGCTATAGCGCCCCGCCTATCATAGGTGTTCGCCAAGCGAGATCTGCGCCGATCCAGCACGCCTGCTGGTTCGGCAACCCACTGTTAGGACTTTCGTGTTACCAGCGATGCTCCGGTGTCGAATTTGTGTCACCGGGATGTAGTGATGTTTTGTGCTGTGCGACGAGGTCGCATGTCGTTATCGTTGTCGTAAGGTAGTTTGTTTGTTGCGCTTCAACCCGGTCAAGATCGACCAAGGATTGTCGGGTCGCCTCTGGCTCAGATACATCATTGCGCTTTTTTCAATCGTTGTTCTGATTGCATTGCACCATCTTGCGAGTGTGCAGTCTCTGCGTATAGCGGACCAGGATGAGGAACTGATCAACCTGAGCGGCAAGCAACGCATGTTAAGCCAACGCACGTTGATGTTTGCCTATCGGTTTCTTGAAACTGACCAGCCGATATATGCCGCTGAAACCGAGGAAGCGGTTGCCGAATTCGCCCAGGCGCATGAGACTCTGGTACTCGCCGCCCAAGGGAACGCACGCCTTACAGAACTCTATGATATCGGCTCAATCGATGGTCTGGATGCGCAAGTCACCACTTTCGTGACCAATACGCGCGCCTTACTGGCATCTTCTGTGGACGAGGAAACACGCCGCCAGCACTTTCGGGAGATCGATGTCCTGGGGCGCGATGTGCTCTTGCGTCGCCTGGATGAGGCCGTATCGGGTTTTGAGGCGCGCGCAAATGCCCGTGCGGACTGGTTAAAGACGATGCAGCGCATCGCTTTTGCCTCGTCTTTGGTCCTGCTTGTGGCAGAACTCTTGTTTATCTTTCTACCGCTCCACCGATGGATTTTTCAGACCATTTCGCGGCTGGACCGTGATGTGAACTATGATGCCTTGACAGGTTTGTACAATCGAAAGCACTTCGGCGAACTCTTGGCGAACCTGGAAAGGTCAGCGACTTTCGATACCACGATTGCGGTGCTGGCGATGGATTTGGACGGGTTCAAAGCCGTCAATGACGCACTCGGTCATCCGGCGGGCGACGCGCTGCTCAAGGTGATCTCCAAAATGCTTCAAGAGGAAAGCCATCGCCTGGGGGAGGACGCCGCGCCGTGTCTCGCGCGTATGGGAGGCGATGAATTCATGATGGCGTGCAGGCTGCCCAAGGTCACTGCTGTCCAGATTGTGGAAAGCTTCAGTGACCGGGTGCTTTCAGGCCTGGAAACACCAATTACACTGACGGAGGGAGATGCGCCTGTCACCTGCATCGTCGGTATGAGTATTGGATTCTCTCTTGCAGAGGATGCGCAAGGGTCCATGGATCGCCTCGTGTCCAATGCGGATATCGCGCTCTACGCGTCCAAGAATTCGGGTAAGGGTCGGCTTACAGCCTTTCGAAATGAACTCAGGGTTGTGGCTGAGAAACGTCTGCGACTGGAGACGGAACTTCGCCGGGCTGTACTTGGGCGGGAGTTCAAACCGTACTTTCAGCCCCAGATGGATCTGGCGACAGGTTCGATTGTCGGGTTTGAACTGCTCGCTTGGTGGGATCACCCCGTTGAAGGGTTGGTGCCCCTTGATCGTTTCGTGTCAGATGCAGAGCAGATCGGCGTTCTCGATATGATCGAGGCCTCTCTCATTCTGACCGCGCTTGAAGCGATAAAGTCATTGATGGATGAGGGTATCGATGTGCCCCGGTTGTCGCTGAATGCGTCAGCACAGACCCTGCGCGACAGCGAATTTGTCAGCAATTTACTGTCTGCGGTCAACATGTTCGAGTTGCCCACCTCGGCGATTGCACTTGAAATCAAGGAAGCTGTTTTGATCGAAGATCAGGATGATCCGGCGATCCGCTCGGTACATCGCCTCTCCGAGGCCGGATTTGAGACGATCATCGACCATTTCGGAACAGGCTATGCGTCCCTGAACGCGGTATCCGGGCTGAGGCTGCACGGCGTCAAAATTGACGAGAGTCTGGTCGCATCTGCCGATCACACCCGCGGGTTGAGGGTTTTGCGCGCGACCATTGGCATGGGAAAAACCATGGGATTGTGCGTCTGTGCCGCAGGTGGCGATACAGAGCAGAAAGTGTCGATGCTTCGGGACATGGGGTGTGATACTGCCCAAGGATTGGGTATCGGTCGACCGACGGATATTGCGGGCGCTCGCGATCTGCTGCGCAGTCGAGCCCTGGCAAAATCCGCACCATCCTCCCGGGCATGACACAATCCGGTGCGATCCCGCCCCAGGCTTGGGGATGTTGACCTGCGCATCGGATAAATCAACGTGGAGACCTCCACGCCGGGCGCATTGCCTTCGATCCTAGTCCTTCGCACAATCACCTGACCGATTCACGGAGGGTCTGATGCGCGTCTTTTTTTCTGAAAATCACCGGGACCATTTTCCCCAGGCGGAACTTAGCGGCGGGCAGTTCGTCACGCCATTTGAACGGCCGAGCCGTGTTGAATACGTTCTGAAGAGCTTACGAGAACGCGGTTTTGAAGATGTAATCGAACCCGACCCTGTCGATATGGACGCGATCCGAAGGCTCTGTGATCCCGGTTACCTGAATTTTCTCGAAACGGCCTGGGACGACTGGAAAGCGGCGGGTTATGCAGGCGAGATCATCGCAACGTCTTTTCCCTCCCGGCGCATGCATTTCGATCGTCCGCCCAACGACATCGACGGCAAGGCCGGATACTATGCGCTCGCGCTTGAAACCGCGATCACCGGAGGCACATGGACGGCGACCCAGTGGTCGGCGGCCTGCGCGCAATCCGCAGTGGCTGATGTGATCGGTGGGGCGCGTTGTGCATTCGCTCTATGCCGTCCGCCCGGCCACCATGCGACAACGGATATGTACGGAGGCTACTGCTTTTTGAACAATGCGGCCCTGGCGGCCGAGGCTTTCCGGACATCGGGGGCGTCCCGGGTTGCGATTGTGGATATCGACTTTCACCATGGCAACGGCACGCAGGACATCTTTTACGATCGAGGAGATGTTTTTTTCGCATCTCTGCACGGTGCGCCGCAGGACGCCTTCCCCTACTATCTCGGTTATGCCGATGAAACAGGCGCGGCGGCAGGCGAGGGCATGAATGCAAATTACCCGATGCCCCCGGGCACACCTTTCGACGTCTGGGGCGCGGCGTTGACCGACGCCATCGAAAAGGTTCAGTCCTTCGGACCGGATGCACTGGTGGTGTCCCTGGGCGTCGATGCCTTCAAAGACGACCCGATCAGCTTTTTCAAACTGGATTCCGAAGACTTCACAAGGGCAGGCGCACAATTGGGTGCTCTGAACTTGCCCACTGTTCTGTGCATGGAAGGCGGATATGCGATCGAGCAGGTCGGTGTGAACACGGTGAATGTGCTTGACGGGTTTCTAAACGCCTGACACTCGGGTGCTCGCTGCGGGATAGAGGTCACGTATCGGCTTTCCGGCGACGACAGGCGGTGTGAAATGATGGTGCAAGTGTCTGTCCGCACGGTCAAATGATGCTATTGTATCTGAAGCAAGGGATTGGGTTCCGGAACGAAAGGACAAAGAATGGATGCGATCAAAGCGGATCACAGATCCGTCGCCAACATAAAGGATGCGGAGTTCAAGCCGCTCATGTCTGATGACGGACTCGAGGACGGCTATGTTTTGCAGGTCAATGGCGGGCGGCGCGGCCACGGATTTCACATCTATAAGATGAAGCCGGGCGCGACGACGATTGCGCATACTCACCATGGAGATGAAGAATTCTTTCTGATCGAAGGCGATCTGACAGATCACGATGGATACGCGTACAAACCCGGTGATATCGTCTGGCTGAAATCCGGGACGGTTCATAACTCGCATTCGAAGAATGGATGTACGCTGGTCGTCATGTTCCGCGAAGAAGATGCCTGACCTATGTCCGGACTGGTTTTGAACGGCGGATAGCGCTCCGACCAGCGCCGGTCAAAACGTGCGGCTCACTCGGGCAAATCAATCTCTGGCAAGCTGTCGACAGCCCCTTTCAGAGCGCTGCCCCAGCCATCCGATAAGGCGTTGAAATAGGGATTGTCCGGCTCAAACCGAATGGTCGGCCGCAGCGTTAGTTGCCCTTCGGAGTAAAGCTGTAAATCGAGGGGAGGGCCGACGGACAGATTTGCCTTGATTGTGGAGTCAAAACTCAGAATCAGGAGTTTTACCGCGTATTCGAAGCTCATGGAGCTGTCGAACGCCCGCACCAGGATCGGGCGGCCATACTTGGTTTCTCCAATCTGAAAAAAGGGCGTTTCGTCGCTGGCTTCGATGAAATTTCCTTCGGGATAGATCAGAAACAGACGTGTCACTGAATCCGCGATCTGACCACCGAGAATAACCGTTCCATTGAACGCGCTGTCAGATCGCTCACCGCTATCCGCCTGTTCGGCGATAACATCTTTCAGCGTTTCGGCAACGATCTGCGCGACCTGAAACATAGACGGGGCATTCAAGATCGATGGTGAACGATCCGAGGGTGCCTTTGTGCGCTCTTCCAGCAGGCTGACCACGGCCTGGGTTGTGGCCAGGTTACCCGCTGTCATCATCATGATCACCCGCTCCCCCGGGACTTCCCAGGAATGCATCTTGCGAAACACGGAGATGTTGTCGAGGCCCGCATTGGTGCGGGTGTCGGACATAAAAACCAGGCCCTGATCGAGCCGCATTCCAACACAATAGGTCATGGCGACGTCCTACTGCTGCGCGACCTTGACCGCAACAGAGAGATTTTCCATTGCACCGCCGATCCTCAGACCCCGTGTCGGCGCGGCCTCGTTATAGTCGAGTCCTGTCGCAACGCGTACATACCGTGTGTCGGGCGAAATACCGTTCGACACGTCAAAACCAACCCAGCCCAAACCATCGATATGGGCTTCCGCCCAGGCATGCGTGGCTTCCTGGTCGGTGCGGTCTTCCATCATCAGAAACCCGGAAACATAGCGCGCCGGGCAACCCATCAGGCGCGCGCAGGTGATAAAGACATGTGCATGGTCCTGGCAGACACCCTTGCCCTCTGCGACCGCCTGTTCCGCCGTCCAGTCCGGATACGAGATGCCGACCTGATAGCTCACCCTGTCCAAAATAATGGCAGACAAGGCATGCAACTTGGCCAGAATCTCGCCATCCGGCACGTCAGCAACAATCGCACGCGTGCCTTTGCCCGGTTTGGTGAGTGGCGTCTGACGTTGATAGAGCCAAAGTGGGGCAGGGCCGGAATGCGCCCCCACAACGCCTTGCGTGTTTGTCATCTCCACCTCACCCTCGCTCCGAATGATCAATTCGTCGATATCTGGATGTAGACTGACAAGCTCCACTCGATTTCGGTGAAAGTCCTCGAAAACAAGTTCTTGCTGACCTCCCGACAGATTGGTTGACCAAGACAGGACATTTTGCGCGCGATATGACTTCGGCGTCTTGCGCAGTTGCTGCAGGCCATACGTCACAGGGGCGTCGAAACGAAAGCGCGTGGTATGGGAAATCTTGAGGATCATGATGTCACGCGAAGAACCTGTAATCGACTTCAATCTGCTGGCCGAGTTCATACAGGGAACTGACCACATCCTGGATGTATTCATGAAGGCCGTAGTCAAAGATCGCGTCGACGTCATGGCTCATGAACCGCCGGCAGAGCGCATCTGCTAGCCCGAAAGAGGCCAGCCGCGCCCCGTAATCGGAGACCAGATATCCCAGATTATCGCGTAGCTTGGAGCAGCAGAAATTGAGGCTGCGCGGCATTCTGAGGTCCAGGATAAGGAAGGTTGCAATGTCGCGGGGGCGGACGTTCTGACCATAGACCTTTCGATATCCGCTTTCCCCGCTGACCGAGCGCAGGATCGTCTCCCACTGAACGTTATCAAGTTGTGAGCCGACCGGCGCGGAGGTGGGCAAAAGTACATAATACTTGGTGTCCAGAATGCGGGCGGTATTGTCGGCGCGTTCCAGAAAGGTGCCAAGACGGGCGAAATCGTACATGTCATTGCGCAGCATTGTGCCGTGGGTCGCGCCGCGCACCAGTGCCGTCCGCTGACGGATCAGACCCAGTACAGCCGGCAAGTCGCGTTCGCTGACTTTGCGCGCCAGCGCCTGTTTGACGTCGATGTAGCAGCCATTCATCGCCGACCAGACTTCGGCGGTCAGGGCCGTGCGGACCATACGCGCGTTTTGCCGGGCGGTCTCAACAGCCGCGCGCACCGAAGAAGGATTGTCCGGGTCCCGCAGCATCCAATCGATCGCGTTTTCCTTCGTGAGCTCCGCATGCTTTCCTGAAAACCCGGCAAGCGTGCCTGTGGTCTGCATCACGGAGGCCCAGTCGTCCTGTGCACCGCCAGAGCGCGTCAAGGCAATGCGCTGGCCCGTCTCGATCAAACGGGCGTTGTTCTCCGCTCGCTCAAGATAGCGATACATCCAGAAGAGACCATTTGCTGTTTTGCCGAGCATGATGCGTGTTGACCCTCGCCCTAATCGTCCAGAACCCAGGTGTCCTTGGTGCCGCCGCCCTGCGAGGAGTTCACCACCAAAGAGCCCTTCTTCATCGCGACGCGGGTCAGACCACCCGGTGTGATTTTGATGCCGCCAGGGCTTACAAGAACGAAGGGTCTTAGGTCGACATGACGCGGGGCAAGGCCTGACTTGGCAAAGATCGGTACAGTCGAGAGCGACAATGTCGGTTGCGCGATGTAATTGCCGGGACGTGACTGGAGCTTTTTACGAAATGCCTCAATCTCGCGTTTGCTGGAAGCGGGTCCAACCAACATGCCGTAACCGCCGGAGCCATGGACTTCTTTCACAACCAGTTCCGCAAGGTGTTCGAGCACATAGGACAGTGCGTCGGGTTCTGAACACCGCCATGTCGGAACATTCTTGAGAATGGCCTTTTCGCCCGTGTAGAATTCAACGATATCAGGCATATAGCTATAGATCGCCTTGTCGTCGGCGATGCCGGTGCCGGGTGCATTGGCGAGCGTGACCTTGCCCGCGCGATAGACGTCGAAGATGCCTGGCACACCGAGCGTGCTGTCGCGTCTGAAATTGAGCGGGTCCAGAAACTCGTCATCGACCCGGCGATAGAGCACATCGATCGGCCGGTACCCGCGTGTGGTACGCATCGCCAGACGCCCATCGACAACCCTCAGGTCGTGACCTTCGACCAGTTCGACACCCATCTGATTGGCAAGAAAGGAATGCTCGAAATAAGCCGAATTATAGATCCCCGGCGTGAGCAGCGCGACGGTGGGCGTGTCGTGCGTTTCTCTTGGCGCGCAGGCGGCCAGTGAATGCAAAAGACGCATGGGATAGTTGGATACATTGCATACCTTTTCCCGGGCGAAGAGTTCGGGGAACATGCGTAGCATCGTCTCGCGGTTTTCCAGCATGTAGCTCACACCGGACGGTGTGCGGGCGTTGTCCTCCAGAACAAAAAAGTCGTCCTCACCCGTGCGCACAAGGTCTATGCCAACGATATGGGTATAGACACCGCCGGGCGGTGAAACACCCATCATTTCGGGTAAAAACGCGACGTTGCGTTCAATCATTTCAACCGGAATCCGACCCGCGCGCAGGATTTCCTGACGATGATAGATGTCATGCAGAAACGCGTTGATCGCGACGACGCGTTGCTCGATGCCGCGCGACAGACGCTGCCATTCGCGACCGGATATGACGCGTGGCACGATATCGAAGGGGATCAGGCGCTCTTCTGCTTCTTCGCTGCCATAGACGTTGAACGTGATCCCCGTCAGACGAAAGACCTCTTCCGCTTCGCGCTGTTTCGCGCGCAGGCGTGCGGGGTCTTCCTTTTCGAACCATTTGTGAAAGGCGTCATAGGGGCGCCGCAAGGCATCCTCCCGCCCCCACATTTCATCAAAAAAAAGATTACCCGTCATAAGCGTATATTATTGGACTGACCCGCCGCTTCAATCGTTTTGCCAAAAGCCTCTGTGAGGTGCCGTGCCAGACAAAGCCCATCATGAGGGTTGCGTCGATGTCCTGAGGTGTCTGACCCGCGGGTGTGGGCCTTTCTTCACCGTGCAATCGCTGTTCGTGCTCAAGATGTTTAAAGCGCTCCAAATGCCGATCTCTTTCTGAGGTTCCGGGGGAATGTCCGGACTGACCAGAGAAAAGGCATGGAATGCGGAGGTTTGGCTTCAAGTTGCCAAAAAAATGTGCAGATCAGGCGCGCCTGGTGTTCATGGATCTCTTGACCACGATGCGGGCTTCATCCTGTGGCAGCCTCCCTCGGCTTTGTCCGGTGAGAAGGCGTTGCCAAGCGCGTCTCCCGGGTTTTTTGGCCGGGACGCAGCAAGGCGTAGGCAGGAGGCGTGAAATAGAACGAAACCACTGTCGAGAGGAGCACACCTCCCGCAATGGCAACGGCAAAAGGCGGCCAGAACCCACCGCCCTCCAGTATGAGAGGTAAGAAACCGCCAAAGGTGGTTACAGTGGTGGAGATGATATGTCGGCTCGACCCGGTAACAACGCGTGCCATGGCGTCGGTATCCCCGGACGCCGCCTCAGCGTCTTCCTGCAGTGCCGTCAGAATGATGATCGTGGCGTTGATCGACACACCGATTGAGCCGATCACCCCGATGATCGCGTTGATGCCAAAGGGGAATTGAAGAACCGCCAATGCCAGCAAGGACAGGCCCGCAGACAGGATGCAAACAACCAGCGCAATGGCGGTTAACCTAAAGGAGTTAAAGGTCATTACGATCGTGGCCAGCGTCAATGTGGCAATCAAACCTACAGAGGCCATAAGGTTGCCCACCGTATTCGAGCGCTCGTCGCTGTCGCCGCCGAGTTCCAGAGTGTAGCCCGGTGGTAGTTGGAAGTCGCGGCGCTCAAGTTCGGCCAGAACATCCTGAAGCGCCTCTTCCGGCAGAACGCCCGGAAGGATAAAAGCCTGTATCGTGTTTTCGCGCAGACCGTCGGTACGGGTTATGACACTTTCCGCCGGTTCAATGACCGCATAGGCGATTTCCGACAGGGGCACGGCCGGAAAAGCGCCGGTCCCCGATACCGCGCCCGCATTCGGCAAAAGAATGGGCATGGTGGTCAAGGCCGTCAGATCGCCGCGCAAACCATCGCCCATACGGACACGCACGGGCATTTGTTCGGTGCCCTCGACAAGCGATCCACCGGTCTGGCCGACAAGCGCCGTATCTAGCTGTCGCGCCACATCGACCACATCCAGTCCGAGGAGCCGCGCCTTCGCCTCATCGATTTCAAAACGTAGCTGGGGCGCGCCGCCGCTGACCGTGGCGCGCGCTTGTTTGACAAGATCGAGATCGGCCATGATCGCACGCACCTCATCGCCAAGAACCCGCAAAGTTGCCAGATCCTGCCCCTTTATCTTCAATTCCACGGGTGCGTTGACGGGTGGACCCTGCACCAGACCCCGCACGATGATCTGTGCTTGTGGGAAATCGCGATCAAACCGGTCCTGCAATTCTGTCACGAGGCGCGCGGCATCCTCATTGGTTTGGGTTGTGACCATGCCCTGGGCGAACCCCGGTTCGCGTGATCGGTCCCCGACGATGTTGTAGTAGAACGCCGGACCCGACTCTCCGACCGTCCAGTAGAGGCTCTCGACCCCTTCATCCTGTCGAATGATCGCATCGATGTCGCGTGTGATGGCGGTTGTATCGCTCAAGGCGCTGCCCGGCGGCATGTCGATTTCAAGGTAAAACTGGTTGCGTTCGACGCCGGGAAAAAACTGTGCCGTCAGCGTCGGGAAGGCGGCGAAACCCAGTACGGGAAGAACAAGCGCGACAGAAATGCCCCGGACAGGGTTTTGCACGGCGAGGCGGACAGTTCTCTCGAACCAGCGACCCAGGGCAGGTAAGCTGAGCCCGCGACTGAGCGTTGTTCCTGCGTCTTTGTCCGGGAGCACCCAGCCGGCGAGCGCGGGAGTTATCGTCAGAGCGACAAAAAGAGACCAGAAAAGCATCAGAACCACAGCAATCGCAATTGATCCGACAAAGTCCCCGGCCGGACCCGGCAGCAGGATCATCGGAGTAAAGGCGAGCGCAGTTGTTATGGTGGAGGCCAGAAGCGGCGCAGTGAGACGTCTGACCGCGCCGGACACAGCGTCCAGCCGCGATAGTCCGGATTGCAGGCGCTGGCGCACCTCGTCTGTCATGACGATTGCTGCGTCCACCAAGAGGCCAAGCGCCACAATAAGGCCCGTGACCGACATCTGATGAATCGGCAGGCCGATGAAGTTCATTGTCGCGAGTGTGGCAAGCGTCACGACCGGCAGCACAAGCGCGACAATGGCCGCCGCGCGCAGGCCGAGTGTGATGCAGAGCACCAACACGACAAGCGAGATACCGATGATCATGTTTTGTCCGACCTGCGTCAGCCGGTCGATCGTATAATCGCTCTGATCGAAGAGCAGCGTTTCGACAATGCCTGCTGGGACGAGCGCGGCTCCGCCGTCCAACTCGTCCCGAACAAAACCCATCCATTGGTCGATCTGCACGCCCTCCTGCGCGAGCACACCAAGAAGGATTGCCGGTCGCCCGTTTGCAAAGGCAAGCGAGGGGGCCGGGTCTCGGGGCCCGCGATCAATTCGGGCTATATCGGACAGCGTGACGACACTGCCGGCCGTTGTCTCGCGCAACACGATGTCGCGCAGGCGGTCCAGCGTTTCAATCTCTCCGCTTACGGTTACGCTCAGATCAACACTGCCCTGGACGCGTCCGGCCTGAACCTTGCCGTCAGCAGCCGAAATCCGGCCTGCAATTTCCTGCGCGGTCAATCCAAGGGCAGCGGCCAATGCGGGATCCACACTGACCAGAACTTCTTCTTCGGGAAGCCCAAAGTAATCCACGGCTTTCGCCGAGGGGATAGAGCGTAACCTGTCCCCCAAGGCTTCGGCATGGCGCGCCAGAACCGACAGCGGCATGCCGGTCGACTCTGAAGTAACCGAAATCACGGCGGAATAAGCGGAAATCCCATCGGAATCGAAGTCAGGCGCAAGCACACCCATAGGAAACCGCCTGCGCGCATCCTCTACAGCGTCGCGCGCTTCTGACCAGACCTGCTCAATTTCCGCCTCGCCGAGCGTTTCCAGCAATTCAACGGAAACCACCGAAACGCCCTGACGTGAGACGGAAGTGATTTCCGAAACCTCTTCGATCCGGCGCAACTCTTCTTCGATTTCGGTCGTCACCAGAGCTTCGACGCGCTGGGGATCGGCGCCGGGAAACTGCGTTGTCACCGTCGCGAAAAGATTTGTGATTGTGGGGTCTTCCTGTCGTCCAAGCGACAGGAGCGAGGACAGCCCTGCCGACACAAGTACGAGCAGGATCAGAGCGACAAGCCTCGCTTGGCGGAATGTCAGAGTTTCCATGGCGGTCGCTTCCGGGGGTCTGTGCGGGTCAGGAATTCGGCGCGATTGACACGGTTTGACCAAGCGTGACCCGTTGTGGGACAGCATCGCACAGCATTGTGCCCTCGGGAAGCGCAGAACGAACGAAAACACGGTCCGTCTCGGCGTGCATGATCTCTATGGGTGCGGCGCGAACGCGCATTGCCTCGTCAATGATCAAAACGGTCCATTGACCGCGCAAGCCTTCTTTCAGCGACGTGGTCGGCAGCCAGAAGCCGCGCGCGTCGATGCGTTCGTCAAGCAGGATACGCGCTGTCTGCCCAAATGTCGCCGGGGTGCCGTCGGCCAGCCGGAAAAGGGCAAAGCGGGTCCGCGTGACTGGGTCCACATCCGGACGCAGGGCGATCAACTCCGCCGGATAGCGCGCCTCGTCCAGCTCAATTTCGGCCGTTTGCAACTCATCGACACCACGATCCAGCGGCAACCCCACGCGCAGTTGCGGGGCCTGAAGCTCTACGAGGTCGACAACCGCCTGACCGGGTACCATGCTTTCACCGCCATCCAGATAACGATGGGTGACCCGTCCATCAAAAGGAGCGATCAGTTTTGATTTCTGGAGCTGAATGTCCATGCTTGCAATCGCGGCGGCCAGTTCGGCATCGCGGGCGTAGAGTTCATCTCGGCGCGCCAGCGCCTCGTCGAGTCGTGCCGTACTGGCGAACCCACTTTCACTGAGCTA
>ERZ1740060.481-NODE-481-length-21697-cov-5.425007_pt1 | contig 21697 bp, 24 predicted proteins | sample MGYA00581743_ERZ1740060 | MGnify/ENA primary metagenome ERZ1740060 (study PRJEB43018, sample SAMN04849235) | marine metagenome | isolation source: floating plastic debris | place: Pacific Ocean | collected 2008-08-27 | study: EMG produced TPA metagenomics assembly...
GCTTTGGGGGAATTCTTGACCCTAAAGGGTATTGGGTCATGGCGAATGCCTGACGACCAGTTGCTGCGGAATAGTGTTCTATGACGCCCTATGTGCGGAATTGGCGGCGTGCCTTGAGGCATGGAAACAGAAGGAACATCTGTACGAACGCTTCCTTCGCCTGAATTTAAGCAAACCACTTCAACTCAATAGCTTGCCCAACGCAGCAGTCGCAGTTGCGATCTTTGCAACACTTGGGAGAAGATCTACCAGCCCTTCCCAGCTTCGCTGTATTAGGGAACGTCTCGGATCTTCTCGGCTAAGCTCTTCCATAAGCTGCTCGAGTAATTCTCCGGCTTCTTTGTTGCCAGAGGCTTCGACCTCGCCTGCGATGCTCTCCAACGCTGCCATTAGGTCTGGCTCAGATTTTGCTTCAAGCGAACTCAAAGCGTCAAAAAAAGACGAGCGGTTTATGATCGAGCTGTTTGAGATGTTCTTAAATACGTCGCCCATAATTATCTCCTTGTAGTGATTAGAAGGTGTACGCGCTGCTTCCAATTCTCGCCTGTGTGCTTGTTCATGAAGTAATTTGCTCAAGAACACACGAGTACCCAAAAAGTGCTCCAGCATATTTTCCCAAGCTTGGAGCGTAGTAGTTGGTGTTCTCTCCAAGTGTGGATTTGCTCGGTACACGCTGTCTCTAATATTCTCTTCTTGATACCAGTCGCGCCATTCAGCTTCGTTTGGGATACGCCCGTGAAGTTGATGAAAAAGCTCTTTCACCGATTGATCGATACCATGTATTTCGTGGCCACTGGGCGCTCTAAGTGAGATGTAAGGCTCAGTAACCGAAATGTTTGGATCATTTTCAGCCCTGGCATGCGCTGAACATTCACGCAATCGTTTAACTAAGTCGTCGACAGTAGCAATGATTGGATTTTCCAAGCCGATTTCTCCAAAAGATCTTTTGAAACGCTACCCAGCATTTATTGGATTCTTGCAGTGGTCTTGCAACAAAATTGGGGGACGGTTGGACCCGCCCCCCGCGCCCCGCTAGGAGGCGTCGCGCTTAGCTATCTGCGCAGCAACCCAGGCAAGGATTTCCTCCTCGACCCAAAAGACGCGGAAGCCGATCTGGACGCGCTTTGGAAAGCCAAGATGCGCATACTCAAGCTCGTTCTCCATGCGGTCTATGTGAGCAAAGCTGAACCCCACAAATTCCCGAACTTGCTTCTTGCTCAGTAGTCTAGTCATCACGAACACTCCGTTTATGGAGCATCGCGATGCGCCAGGTTTGCGAAGACCTAGGCCGAGGTAGTGTCACCTTTGAGCATTGTTCCGTCAAGCAAACCGACCCAGCATGGTTGCTGTCTCATCAAATCGATGTCCGATTTGCGGAGATGCTGTTGAAAAAGTCGATCGATAACGCGGTCGTGGATGATGATCGAACCTCTTGGGTTCGGCGGCTCACGCTGGCATTGGCCTGAGCCTGGTGCGTTTGCGGAGGTTCTGGACGGTTGCGGCGAGGTGGAACTCATCTTTGGCGCCTCTAAGGCGTAAATTAGAATCTTTTTTGGGTTGCTTGTATTATCTCGCCAATGTGGGCCAAAAACATGTGACCAGGGACGTAATCGAGCGCTTTGGGAAAACCCGTTCCTTGCTGAGACAATTGCTTCGGAGCTGATCTTTACGGAGGGCGCATAGCAAATCGTATTTCTTCGCTAAGACGCGTCATAACGACGCTGACGTGCCTTTCCTTAGACACGTCTTCAAGGTCACAGACAATCAGAAATCGAGCAACAGAATTTTGTCTTCAGTTTTACTCAGAATTGCGACGTCCCCAGTTGATACAAGGACAACATGAGAAACCTCAAACCCGAAATCAGCTTTCACAGACTTGGGAGTGCCGCCTCTATCAATCTTTACTAAGTCGCCGCTTAAGGGAAACCAAGCAACAATGCGATCTTCGTCGATTATGATGTCAGGCACACTCAAAGTCTCTGAAAAGTAGTCAAATTTTGAAATCGCCTGGACTACGCTTGACAACGAACCTGCCGACTTAGGAGAGAACTGTTCAATAATTGTGCCCACTCTATATGAAGGGTTCGAGTTTTCCTCCGGAACTCGAACGACTTCCCCCCAGGCCCCTTTCACAATCGTCGTGCGTGATCGATTTGGTGCATATTGGTCGATCGTGTACAAGTTCACACCATCGCGGAAAACCAAACTGAGGCGGAGGCCGGAAAGGTCAAAAGCCAAAGGTTCGAAACCGAGATAGTCGCTTGCCAAATTGAAGGAGACTTCATTTGTGTCGATCGTCAGAAATCCATCTTCAAACGATCTGGCAAGTGGCAGGTTGTGAATCGCGTCTGAGTCCTCAGATGTAAAGAACAGCGTGTCGTCTTTAACTGTGAAGTCCAGTAAAGGCCCAACCATAAGCTGCAGATCTGCGATGTGTTCAAGATTACCTAGTCTAAGCACCCGAAGAACTGATCGGTCAGTGTCGTTCAGAAGCAAGAAATCAGAGTAAACCATCGCTTTACTTGGCGACCAGTTGACCGGCAAACGACGTCGTTGAACAATCTCTCGCATAGCCGCGTCATACTTTATCGCCGTGTATGCGCGATCGGCTGACCGTTCTGTACTATCATTCGAGATGGTGGTCGCACCAATGGCAATCATATTCCGGTTTTCGGATATCAAGATGGTTGGCGAAAAGTCGACCCGAACCTGGTCGATGATATCCGCTGATTTCTCACCAACGTTTAGTGTCCAAATCTCACTTGTACTCTCGCATGCCACGTGGAAAACAGTCGGCGGGTCTTTGGTTGCGACGGCCGCCAATTGAACAGGCCGACATCCAGGGAGACCCAGTTCTTTGGAGACAACATCATCTTGAGCGAATGCAGCAGACGCCAAAGCGAGGATTGGCAAAAGACTTGTAACAATTTTGTTTAACATGTTCTAAACCTCAAATTGGCAGACGGTGCACTTCTCTGACGTAATTCAGGCGCGATACCTCACCCAATTCGTCGAACCAAGCCTTGATCTCTATGCGAAGGAACCTAGCCTGCGAGAATTCGGGAAGCGGTATGCTTTCCATAGCCAATTCTTCAGCTTCCAATCCCCACTTACTAGCCAAAGTCGGGTCTCGCTCTATCTGAATTAACATTTCTTCAGCAATATCGTCTTTCCAGATACCAAACCTGTCAGACAGATTGTCCATCAAGTCAGGGATTTTTAAGGGAGATGTAAGCTCGTTCTCTTCAAATTGGCTATGCACGTGCCAGTCAGACATTGTTACAAATCGCGCTTCGGGTTCATCTTCACTGATGGTCACTATAACCGGCGTGACGTTCACGGAAATCTTACTTGGAGCGAATTGCCCCTTAAATCTCTGATTGTACTCTATTACCAAGTCGCGACGCCAAGCGCCGGCATCCGGATCTGATGCGTATTCCACATAAACATCAAACAGCAATTCAGCTTGCAATCGCATTATAGCATGGCGATTGTTTTCGCTTTCCTCTACTAGGCGCGCGACTTGGTTTTCGAGGGCATTTAGCCTCGCTTCATAGGTCCAATATCTTTCCCCACGCAGCCGGATATCCGATCGCGCTAAAAGGCCTCCAATTCTATCAATCGGAAGCACTCTGCCGCTGGCCAACGGGTCATTGCGGGACAAAGCGATGCCGACGACCAGTTCGTCGCTCAAGACAGGTCCGCCGCTGAACCCTTGTGCCATTGCCAAGGCGCTGATGACTTCGTCCGGCGCGAGACGCCTTATCGGGGACAAAAACGACTCAAACCGGTACTGCCCACTGTCATCTGCCTCAATGCCACGAAATTCCAGTTGGCTGTCTTCCGAAAGAATTCCACCGACTGTGAGCCCCGCCAAATTGGGACGATAGTCGACCGCTTGCAACAAACAGACATCTTCTGACGCGTCGCACTCCAATACAGCCAGTTCAATGAGATGTCCTTCGGAAAACAAGTTTGACAACGCGGCGCTATCCCCGCGATCGACAGAAAATGCATCCGGGGCAGGCATCTTTTCACTGCGCGCAAATACAGTTTTGCGTGCGTCGTAGTCTTCCGCCACAACGTGCATCGCTGTCAAAGCGTGCCCGTCCTCAGTTATCCAAAAACCCGTACCCATCGGTTTATAGAAACTTGGGGTCAGTCTGTTGGAAGGTCCCCAGATTTCAAGTAGTAGCTCACTTTCGGCGCTAACCGCGCCACCAAGCGAAAGCATTAAAGAAACTGTAAAAATAAACTGTTTGGCGAGCGGCATGCTCTACTCTCCAACATCAATGTAAAAGGTGATTGAGCTTGATTGCGTTGTCAAAATACCTGCACCGACACTTCCGAAAAGGAACCGCACTTTCCCCCCTGCTTCCCGCGTCAGAATAAAATCTGTTCTATATTTCACCGAAGCCATGGTCATTTCGGGCGGCGACGACACCGCGGCACGGATACCAGAGCGAATGGCATCGTAAGCTTCGAGCAAGCCGAGCGATTCGACAGTGGACGTGTTGGTGGACGCATTAGGCGTTAAAGTAAATTCAATTCTACTTGTTGCCTGAGATGCAAGTTCCGCATTAGCTTCAAGTGATACATCAGAATAAATAGGTACCGTGAATTTCAGCTCGCCATTGGCGTCAGTTTCGGTTTTCGTTGCAAGTGACACGTCGACATACGATATCGCCAGATTCGGCTCGGTGTTATCGAGGGCGGCGGCCTGCAGTTCCAGTTTGATCTGCCCGACTACATTCTCAACAGGAAGCGTGTCAGCCTGTTGTGCGAACAGTGGAAGTGCATTCAAAAGAACAGCGCCAATTCCGACAATCAATTTTACTGTAAGGTCATACATAGCACGCGCCTTCTTCTAATTCTGATCAATAAATTTGCACTCAAGGTATTTCAACTCCATCGAGATATCCTTGCATCTTGCTCAAACACTTGTGCCAAGCCGATTGTCGACCAAATTACGCAACCGCCCGTGCGATAAATCTACTCACGATTGAATGAGAATCAAACGCTTAATGGGGTTGCCGTTCTGCACGAAGATCAAGTGCGTGGAACTAAAGCGAACCTATCCCACAAAGCCGACGCCCATCGAACGCACAGCATTGCTCAGTATGGGCTCATTCCTGTCATTTTCCGCTATGTGGCAAGATTGGCAACATTGGCGTCCTCTCTACTCCCCTATCGCAACTTCCTCCTCAAACCGAATGACTGGCAAACGGTGAGCGTCGACGTATTGCAGCACAACAGCGGCAAGCTCAGCCTGCCGGTCGTGTGGCAGCTCTTGGGCGGTGGTAAGTGCGTAAGCGAGGGTGCTTTCCATTTTTATCCAGCGATAAACTGCACGATCCCGATCACCAGCCCAGCGATTACGCCGGTTTGAAGGAGCATCGCGCGGTACATCCTGCCCTCCAGGTCTCCGAGAGCGAAGGTAAGGTCGGACTTGGTGACCAACTCGCTTTGGGTCAGCGCGTCCACAATCGCTTCCGCCTGCTCCACAGAAAAGCCCTTGGCCTGAAGGTTATGGATGGTCTTGTACGTGTCGAGGGTGACGGCGTTCATATGCAAGCAGTTTAGCACAAGGCCTTAGATCTGTCATTTCAGCGTCCGACACCCGCAATCTTCGGGAGGCGCTGTGCGCCATTCTAAGCGACGTTTTCGGCCAAGGTGGGGGTTTGCTCCACTTCTGCCTTTCAAACGCTACACGATTGATTATGGGGACGCTGGCGAGGTGTTTGGTTGCCGATGTGGCTGAAATTCCCTGTCTTTGCCATGACAGGCCCCAAATTCTTTTTCGTTAATCGTGAAAATTGCCATCTTTTCTGAGATCTAATTTGTAAACTTATATGTGTAAACGACAGATTTGTCGCCAGGTGGCGACTGTGATGTCGTAAGCTCACGACAAATTTGTCGTGAGCTTACGACGCACCTAAAGGCGCTTGTTCATCGAAACGACCAAATCCGCACGCAACGCCGTCAAGTCTTTCATATGATTATCGTCCAGATGCCTGTACTTGCCAGTGATCCGGATGGTCCGACTGTCATCGGATTTGTCGACCTCGACCGTAATATAACCCTTTTCCTTCAGCGACTTGATCAGCCGTTGCGGCTTCCGTTCATTGGTATAGCCAAACATCTTCATAAAGTGTTCGTTGCCGGCGATGCAGCCGAACGCATTGTCGAGCGCGAAGATCTCGCCCCACATCAATTTCTCATCGCCAGAAAGCTCCGGGTTGATCCAGATGTCTTTTGGGATGAACGCGCCTTTAAAGTCGCGGAAGGGGTCTTTGGGCTGCTCGGGCATGATGCTCTTATTATACCTCACCGCGCTCAACTTCTGCCTGTCGGTAACGCACAGGCTCTTCTCGCTTCCCTCCCCCACGCTCCAAGCGGCCACCGATGGCTAGCGTCTCAAGTGTTTCCAAGAGCCGGGATGAATTGTTTGCAAAGTCGCCCTTCAATGACCGGTTGAAGATTACCTCTTCACGCAGGAATTCGATCTCACTTCGATCCCGATCTTGCTGCTTTCGAAGCTCTACGTTCTCAGCTCGAAGGGTTGCGAGTTCGTCGGTGACCGTCAGTTCGTTCGAACGTGTTCGAACATCTTCAATTGGTTCAACCGCGTTCGATCCTGGGAAGTTGGTAATTTGCTTAGGTTTCTCGTTCGAACTGGTTTGAACGGGTCCGGACATGTTCGATAATGCCGCAACCGTAATCTCGGACGGAACAGCATCACCTTCGTTTGCACCGGTTTGAACGCGTTCACGCGAAAGCTCATCGATCACCTTGCGGGCGAGGGAGGCCTTTTCGATCTTCCATCGATATCGTCCCCACAAGGTATCCTCTCGACGAGACACAACATCACCCTCGGGAATGTTGTAAGACCGCTCGGCCCACTTGCGAATGGTCTTAGCTGTTCGGGACAGACCTTGCTCGTCGCAGTAAGTGACAGCTTCGTCGACGGTTAGCCAAACTGTCTCAAAATCCTCTGTTGGTGGGGTAGGATATTCAAACTCGTTCGCACCCGATTCGCCTTTTTTTTGCGACGAATCTAGCGGTTCGTTCGTGACAGGCTCGTCTGTGTGAGCAGGTATTTTTCGCACCCGTCCGAACGGGTTCGCACCGGCTTCATTTTGTGGTTCGTTCATACGATTTCAGTCTACCATGAAACTGAAAACAGCACTCACATTGAGAACCAAATGCAAACGGCAAGCGATATGGCCAACGCACCGTTCCTCGGCTATTCAAGTGTTGCTGACATGTCGAATGCATACAAGAAACTCAGAAGGAATTGTCTCAGCATGCTCGATTAAAGAGACAAAAAAGAGACAAAAACCAAGGGTGTTTCTCGTAAGTGTTTGAAACTTCACAAAGGCCCCGTGGCTCAACTGGATAGAGCAGCCCCCTCCTAAGGGGCAGGTTGCAGGTTCGAATCCTGCCGGGGTCGCCACTAAGTATATGAATAAAAAGGCGTTCCGTTGCGCCGCATTGACCCGAATGTTCGGACTTGCAGAAAACTACAGAAACAGACCCGGAAAGGACCGGGATGCCCCAGACAAGTCCCGTATAGGCTGCTGACAATATGGTCGCGGAGCTGCCGTGAGTAACGGGTAGACCGAACCCGGGCCACATTGATCAAAATCCCGGCTTTCGAAACACGCGCAATCCGGGGTTTTTCGTGTTGTCGCGCTGATTGAAAAGGATCAAAACCGCAGACTAAACCTATCTACGGAACATCTGCGAGAGGCGACAATGGCAAGCACACCCAGACTATATGGTTTCGATGGTTCGACCTATGTGCGAACAGTGAAAATGGTGCTCCGGGATAAGGGGCTGGATTACGACCAGCACCAAATCAATGTTCTTGAGGGCGAGCCAAGGCAGCCCGCTCATTTGGAAAGACATCCTTTCGGAAAAGTACCCGTGCTGGATATCGATGGAATTCGCATACGGGAGACCGATGCGATCTGCCGTTATCTTGACGAGACCCGCCCCGAACCTGCTCTCGTTCCTGAACGCCCAAAGGACCGGGCGTTGATGAACGAAGCGATCAGCCTGATCAACGCCTATGGCTACGATGCGCTCGTCGGTGTCGCAGGATATCACCTGTTTCCCGATTTCATCGGCGGGCAGAATGAGGCGGCCCGTACCGAGTGTATCGCCAATTCGACAAAGCTCTTGTCGCTTTTGATGGAAAACAAGAAGACGGCGCGCTGGCTGGCCGGGGATAAGCCCAGCCTTGCCGACTACTTTCTTGCGCCGATCGTGTTCTATGTGTCTCTGACCCCCGATTCAGAGCTCTTGCTCAAGATACCGGGCATGTCAGATTGGTGGAGTGCAATAAATGAAACGGAGACCTTCAAGGTAACCGAACCGGATCTGGGGTAAAAACAGAACCGCGTTTTCTATCTTTGGGCTGCGATGCGCGGACAGTATGGCCGCGTGATCAAGGCAATGCGGGGCAATCGTGACGGGTCTGGCTGCGCCAGCTTCGAGGTCTGTACCGCTCTCTGACTGACAGATGCTTCTACCTGGAACCGGTCGCTCAACCATAGCAGATGGCGCGTGGAAGGCACGCGTTCACATTTTCGTTTGCGTTCGATTTGTCACTACACACTCCCGAAAATTGCGTGTAGCGATTTCGTATTTTATTTGAATCTTTAAGGTGCCGCATGGAAATCGTGTTAAACGAGTGGCGGTTTGATAGTCAGACGCGTCGAGCGGAGCGCGGGGGCGATGTCAGCACCTTGTCGCCGCGCGCGGCCAAAGTGCTTGTCGAACTGGCCAGTGCTTCGGGGGCGGTCGTGTCCCGTCAGGACTTGCTCGACCGAGTTTGGCCCAACGTGATCGTGACCGATGAGAGCCTGACGAAGGTCATCTCTGAAATCCGTCATAAGCTGAAGGACCGCGCGGTGATCGAGACGATCTCGAAAACCGGCTACCGTCTTAATCTCAGCTCATCACGCCTGACCGCTCCGGCAAGTCTCGGTGGCTCATGTTTTGAAAGCTCCGAAGATCATCTGGAGGCGCACGCGCTGTGCCACGATGCCCGTGCCGAAATCGTTCGTTGCGGTCCCGGTGCGCTTGACCGGTCTGAGGATCTCACAGCAAGGGCGGTCGCGCTGGCGCCTGGATGCGCAACTGTGCGTGCGGAAAGAGCCATCGCACTGGTCAGGTCACACACCTATTGGTCTGAAGGCAGAGATTTCCGCGATCTCGCCCTGGCCGAAGCGCATCATGCAGTGGCCTTGCAACCCGACCTTGGGCTTGGTCATTCCGCGCTCGGATATGCGCAGGCCTTGCACGGTCAGTGGAACGCGGCGGAGGTCTCACACTCGAGAGCCGTGCGCCTCGCTCCCGGCGATCCAATGGTATTGCACAATGCCGGGTGGTACCTGATGTACCGCGGCAGGATTGGCGTCGCGGTCAGCTATTTCGAACAGATGAGCGAACGTGAAGCGTTGAATATCAAGGGCTATGCGGTCGCATCTCAGCTTTGCCACGGGCGCGATCCGCAAAGGGCGCAACGGAACGCCAGGCTTGCCCTGGATCGAGCGCGCACCCGCCTTCAAGCGGATCCCTTCGACCATCGTGCGATGACCGCCGCGGCCTCTCTGATGGCAATCCTCGGCGATCACGATTCGGCCTTCTCCGCTCTCGAACAGGTTGATGTGAATGGCAGCCCACAGGCAATTTATCATGCGAAAGCCATGGCATATATCGGAGAGCATGATCGCGCGTGGCGCTATCTTGAAGAGTTGTTCGATCATGGCTGGCGCGACGTCTTCTGGCTAACGAACGACCCTTTCTTTTCCGAATTTCGGGACGATTGCAGATTTGAATCGCTCAGGCGGGCGCTCTTGGCGGCCTGATACGACTTTCAGGATAGTTTCAGGGTTTCTTCAGGATTTGCCTCAGGCAAGGCTCTAGGTCGTTTCCACCGGCGAGCAGTCAGGTTTGCTGGAGATGAACATGGAGACACCAATGCCTTTCGCGCTTGCCTGCATCAGCCGCATATCGGCGAGATGTTGCACGTCCGGCGTCACTGACGCCGACACCCCCTCGCTTCGGCGGATTGGGTGTGCGTCAGCGTAACCTGAACCAAAAGCTTCACGCTCCAACCCGGCTGAAACTGCGTCGAGATAGGCGGCGGTACTTTCATGCGCATCACCCCGAAACAAAGCGAGCGGCGCGCCTGACGCGTCTCCCGCACATCCATAATTCAAGGAAGACAAACATGACCACGCAACCCCATACATCTTTCGAGAACGGTGTTGATATCGGCGCCATTCTCGAGGCGCGCACGGCGCTTGGCGACAACCCGGAGGCCGGGCAATTCGTCTGGCGCGCGGCCTGCGAGTGGATTGACGGAATCCATAGCCGATCGACCGTCGAGGGATTCTATGGACTTGGCGAAGAGCTCAAGCATGACCGGAAATTCACGTTCGATGCCGATCACCCGCCGCAGTTTGCAGCCGCGGATCAAGGCGCAACACCGGTCGAGATTGTGCTGAGTGCTTTGGCCAGCTGTTTGACAGGTGGCGTTGCCTCAATTGCGGCAAACCGGGGAATTCACTTGAACGCAGTGAAAGCGATTGTGGAAGGGGATATGGATCTGGCCGGAGTAATGGGCATCGATCCCGCTGTTCGCAACGGCTTCAATGATATCCGTGTGAGCTTTGAAATCGACGCTGACGCCACAGAGGACGAAGTCGCAGCTTTGGTTGCGCAGTCCCAGAAACGCTCGGCCGTTTTCGACATCATCACAAATCCTGGATCGGTCCGGGTTTCGGCCCAAAAGGTCAGCCAGACCGACAGACCCTAGAAGGAAAAACTGCGATGCAAAGATCCGCAGCAAAACACAGATCTGTCTCAGATCTGGCGCGGGCAGTCCTTTCCATCCTGCGCCGTCGTTTCTCCCTGTCGACCTGGCGCCCACGTGCCAAACACCGGCGGGAGCTATGGGCGCTCTACGGCGCGGAAGACCGCATTTTGAAAGATGTGGGGGTCACCCGCGAAGACGTGATGGAACGGATACGTCGTTCTGAAACGGACCTCTGAGTCGCAGTTGCACAATCCGGTTGCCGGGCGGAGTTCGGTAACCGGTCTTATCCCCCTAAAGAATAGATAGCCCTGTCCGACATACTCGAGACAGTGCGAAAGGCACATTATGCAAGTCACAACTGTCGTTATCATTGGCGCGGGTCATGCCGGTCTTGCGATGAGTCGCGCGCTGTCCATGAAATCGGTCGAACACGTCGTGATCGATCAGGGGGGACCCGGCCATGCCTGGCGCACACAAAGATGGGATAGCCTTAAGACACTCACGCCCAACTGGGCGAATGGCCTGCCGGGCATGCCATATGAAGGCACGGAACCAAACGGTTTCATGACCGCGCGCATGTTCGCCAGTCAGATTGAACGATATGCCGATCACATCGCCGCCCCGTTGCAAACCAAGTGCCGTGTGGAACGCGTTCGGTATCTGTCCGATCGTTACTTCGTGGAGACGTCGCAGGGCCCGATCGTCTGCGAGGCTTTGGTGATCGCCACCGGTGCGGCGTCACGCGCGCGTGTTCCGGTCTTTGCAGACCAGTTACCGGGCAGGATCACGCAGATCACGCCCGACCGCTACAGGACGCCGCTTGATCTACCGAATGGCAACGTTCTGGTGGTCGGGGCCTCTGCAACAGGTGTGCAACTTGCCCGAGAATTGCAGCTTTCAGGGCGACAGGTCACTCTGGCTGTTGGCAATCACGTCAGGCTGCCGCGTCGCTATCGCGGCCAGGACATAGAATACTGGCTCGACCGATGTGGCATCTATGACGAACGCGCCGAAGATATAGCGGAAGTTGCACGGGCGCGCCTTGCTCCCTCGCCCCAATTGATAGGCGATCATGAGGTAGACCTGAACGCGCTGCAACGCCTCGGTATCGATATCGTTGGGCGTCTGTCTGCGGTGCGCGACGGCGAGGCGCTTTTCTCTGGTGGGCTCTCGAACGTTATCACGTCGGCTGATCTGAAGATGAACAGACTGCTGGATCGGATCGACACCTTTATCGAACGCAGCAACAGGGTGCACACAGATAAAGACCCGGACAGGCCAGTTCCAACAACAGGGCCGGTCAACCCGCGCCTGTCCCAAAACCTTGACGGTGGGAGCATTTCCTCTGTGGTCTGGGCCACTGGATTTCGGCCAAACCACACTTGGTTGGACGTACCCGTCTTTGATCAGCGCGGGCTGATCCGTCATACCTCAGGTGTTTGTCCCGTACCCGGCTTATTTGTTCTCGGACTGCCAATCCTTGGACGCAGGCGATCCCAGCACATTTCAGGTGCGGGTCCGGATACGCGCGCCATGGCGCATCAATTACTCAAACATCTCGACATGCGGCGCGCCGCCTGATGCCGCTAGCGGAGTATCGATATGTACATCTTGATTGTTCAGTCAAGCCATCGCGCTCCTATCATCAGACAAAGCCACAGTAAAGCCGCCGGGCCACTGCCATCGATCCTTTCGACAATCGGAAGGACGCCCGTTGTCCGGCTTCAAAGGCTGGCTCCCGGACATGTTGAAATCTTCGCCAAGCTCGAAGCCTTCAATCCGATGGGGTCCGTCAAGGACCGGATCGCCTTGGCCATGATCGAGGCCGCGGAAGGCTCTGGCGCGTTGAAACCGGGACAGACCGTCATTGAGGCCACCAGCGGCAATACCGGGATCGGGTTGGCAATGGTCTGCGCGCGGAAGGGCTATCCGCTTGTCATCGTGATGGCAGAAAGTTTCAGCGTTGAACGTCGCAAGCTTCTGCGCTTTCTCGGTGCGAAAGTCATCTTGACACCGGCGGCTGGTCGCGGGACGGAAATGTTTCGTGCCGCGGAGTATCTTGCGGAACAGAACGACTGGTTTCTCTGCCGTCAGTTCGAAAACCAGGCGAATGCAGACATCCATGCTGACACCACGGCTCAGGAAATCCTGGAGGACTTCGAGGCGATCGGCCTTGACTACTGGGTGTCCGGCTTTGGCACAGGCGGCACGCTGAACGGGGTCGCACATGCTCTTAAACTTGCGCGTCCGGCGACCAAAGTCGTGGTGGTGGAACCAGAGAATTCCCAGATACTCAACAGTGACATCGTGCAGCAACGCCGGGAAGATGGTGCCGCCGCCCGAAGCCACCCCAATGCCCGCGCGCATCCCATTCAGGGCTGGTCACCGGATTTCGTTCCGAAATTGGCGGGCGATGCGGCGACCGCAAATCTCATCAATATCTTTCAGCCCGTCACGGGGGCCGATGCGCTTCGCACGACCAGAGACATGGCACAAATCGAAGGAATTTTTTGTGGGATCAGTGGCGGCGCAACGATCGCCGCAGCGCTGGAACTGTCCAAGTCTGCACCGGATGGATCGAAGATCCTCGCGATGGTGCCGGATACAGGTGAACGCTATATGTCAACGCCTCTGTTTCACCAGATCGCGACTGACATGGACGAGGAAGAACAGGCTATCGCCGGGCTGATACCAGCACGGGTTCCCGGGTCCTCAGGTTCAAGACCGACGCGTCCTGTCAACGCGGATGCCAGAGCCTTTGTTCTGGGCGCCATTCATGACCAAAACGAACCGGTTGTCATGTTTGGTTTTGAATGGTGCGAATTCTGCTGGTCCGTGCGGCGTCTTTTTGAGGATGCGCAGATCCCCTTTCGGGCCATAGATGTGGACAGTACCGCTTATCGCGAAAACGATTGGGGCGGCGATATTCTGCGTGCGCTTTTCCACCACACAGGGTTGCGCACCGTGCCGCAGGTCTTCGCCGGTGGGCATTTGATCGGTGGCGCCACGGACGTTCTTGAAGAAGCTCAAGACAAAACTCTGGCAGATCGTTTGGCAAATCTGCCATCCCCTATCGCCGTCAATCCGATAAAGGACCCGATGTCATATTTGCCGTCCTGGTCAAAGCGCCCTGACAAGGATTAGCGCTGTAGAATTGGCGAAGACAGTATTCATTCTGAGACAATGCCGGAGAGTTGCATGGTTAAGCTGACGCCACCCTTTCGTATCGCGGTCGAAGCAGATGCGATGAACCTGGCCGAACTGGTGAATTTCGCCGGAGAGGGGTTGCCATTCCATATCTGGAGCGGTCTCGCGCGGAACGGCGAAAACCCTTGGACCATAGGACGAGACCGCCAGGCGGAAAAGGTTCGCGACGGCCAAGTGATCGTCATGGACGTCGGCGAAGGCGTGATTGCGGCATTGACAGGATATGTGATCGGCCCAGACCCAGAACCGATCGGCTCCGATTTCCCGGCCTTGTTTCGACCGCTTCAAGAACTTGAAAATGAAGCTCTTCAGTCATGGTACATCAATGTGTTGGCCTGTTATCCCGATCACAGGGGTAAGGGTTACGGAACACGCCTCATGCAAGTCGCAGAAGACATCTGCCGCTCGATAGGCCTTCTACGTCTCTGCCTCATTGTCGCAAGCAACAATACTGATGCCTGGCGGCTCTATGAGCGTCTAGGCTATGTCAGAGCGTCCTCACGACGCTGTGTGAGGAACGGGTGGGAAACCGACACGGAATGCTGGGACCTCATGATCAAAACCCTGCAGTAGAGGTTACCTTTGAGTAGTCACAATTCAAGCTGAGGATAGTTATGCGACCTGTCGGGCGTTCCGGTCTGTTCGCACAAGGATACAAAGACTGCGGAGTTCTTCCGGGAAAAGAAGAGCAGGTTTAGAAAACACAAATCAATGCTTCGTTTCGCCTTTCAACTCAACAGAGAAAAACCAGTCGCTTTCTGGGTCACGGGTCAGAACCTGGTTCGGGACGGAGTCCGGACCCGACAGGAAAACATTTGCACCGAAATGCCTGTGAAGACGAGACAGCTTCTCCATACGAGAACCAGTGATTTCCTGGTAGAAATCCGAATAGTTACGTGTTGAGAGCAGCTCTTGTATCTTCTCCCGGTGGCAGGCGACGGAATAGTTATGGGCGGCGGCAATCTCTGGATCCGCCATGAACCGGGCGACCTCCGCATGCATCTTTGGCAGGCGGCGTTGAATTGACATATCGGTTTCGGCGTTGTTGTTCATCCTGAACCAGTAAGCGAGCCCCTGATCACGATCTACGTGATTCACCCTGCCTCTGTCGCGTTTGACGAGAAAGCTCTCGGCGGAGCGGACGGCGTAGTGGTTCAGTTGAACAAGGTCATACCCATAGGTATCAATCGTTGAACGCCAGCCATTGCGGTAGATTTGTTTTGGCAGTGGGTCGCCAGAGCCGTTCACCCAATTGATCTGCTCCCACAACTGCGGCTTGAGACCCTTGGGCCGGTGTACCCCCAGCTTCTTGAACAAACCGATATTGCGAAACAGGGTTTTAAAACCCCATGCCTGATGTGGTTTTCGGGTCTGCTCCGGTGCGCATGAAAGAAACTGTTCGGTGACCGGTTTATCAAGAAACAAATGTAGATCATCGTTTCCGAAAAGACGCCATGTCATGGCGATCATGTTCGCATCCGGTACCGCATCAAAGAGTGCGTCGAGCGTTCCGTCGCCGGTTTTGATGTTTATGAACTCATCCACGTCGATGCAGGTCAACCATGTCGCGTCTTGAACGAGCGGTTCCGTTTCCGCCGCTTGCAACGCCGCGTGTTGCGGCTTCAGACCCGATCCTCGAAACGGGTTCTCCCGATGCTGCAGAAATCCTTTGTCCTGCAGCAACTGAAGAAGAGTATCTGTACCATCCGTGCAGTCGTTCGTGTAGATGATGAAATCATCAAAACCGATTGCACGGTGGTAGGCCAGCCACTCCAGAATGAACGGCCCTTCGTTTTTCATGGTTGTGACGATGGCGCATTTTCCATGCGCATCCGGTGTCTTTCCGAGCTTTACTTCCGGAATTCGCACCGGATTGTGACCAAAGCCATCGATGGATTGCGAGAGCAGCAAAGGGTGTTCGACCAGCGACGTCTTTGGCACGATCTTCGATATCGTGGACGTAGGGTGACGCAATGAAACATGCCGAAAGAAGGTTTGCGCACGCGCCCGGTCGGGTACCGCGTTGCCGACGCGCACAAGGCGCCAGACAGCGTCAACCGCAGACTTGGGAGGTGCGATGCACCAACGCTGTCGGCGGGTAACCGCGTCAAACTGAACGCAGATATGATCGGCAAACTGCGTATGGTTTTCCTTGCGAACGCGCCATGGGTAACAGTGTTGCCCGACAAGCGGAATCAAACCGCTATCAGCAGAATGGGCGGCGTCGAACACGGTTTCATCGCCGGGCGGAATCAAGTCATGAACGTCGATGTTGGCGACCGCCCGAGCGCGGTCGAGAAACCGCGCACGCATAATTTCATAGATCGAGAGAACCCCAAGCGGGCTGTCCCAGGGAGACGGATCAGGAACGGTCATCCGATCCTTGCCGGGTGCCTCGGGAACACAAAAAGGATGTGCCTCAGGCGGAAGGTCGGGTCGACCAAGCGGCGCATCGCAACTCAGCAAGACAACGTGACACGACAAGTCACGCGCGCGCAGTCCTTCGCTCAGGTCCTGGGAAAAGGATTTGTCCGTACCGGGCCTGGCACGGTCCAAGATCACGGCAGCTTCCGCGTGGTGGTGTTCGATGTGATAGGCCAGCCAATCGAGCACAATTTCAGCGGTTTCACCATTGCGCACAGCCGCCAGCGCATTTTTTCCCTCGACAAGCGCGCACTCTTCCATCGCGGGAACGAGGGTAACGGTGTGCTCCATGATCTCAAATCCAGCCGGGGAGCCGTCCGGCAGCTCGAACGTAAAGCAGGATGCCCCGCCCAACACGCTTTCCGATACAAACTGCGCGCCCTTCAGGGGGATGACCGCGTCAACGCTCACATCACGGTCAAAGAAAATCTTGCTGGTGCGGCAGCCCGCTTCTTGTCTTTCAACGGCATCGAGAATGCACAGGTCCGCCAAGCGATGGCTCGCAAGGCGGCGCTCAATCAACCGTCCCGTCATCTGATGCGCCGCTCCGAGCCCGGCATTTGCCGCTGCGCCTCTATAAAGTCTTGTGCAGCTGCCGGGCTTGGCGGTGTGCTTCCCGAAAGCATACCGAGACGGAAATGAAGGTGAAGCGTCTCGCGATCTTTCATCAGTGCCACGGCGCGTTGTTCATGCCAGGCATTGCACTGCGCCTGTCGCATTGAGACATCCGGCAAAGACATGAGCCTTTCGAACTCAATCTGCGTGGCATCCATCATGTGCAGGATATCAGTGGTCTCAACACTGTTCCAGTTTCGCTCCGCCCAGTAGGTAAGTCCGATTTCCCGCTCTGTATGGTTTGGCAGACCTCGCGCACGCTTGACGATGAATTCCTCGATCGACCGAAGCGAGTAGTGATTAAGCCATATTCGTCTGTCGCGCAGCGGTGTACCGTAGAGCGTGATGAACGCATCATTCGCAGCAAAGTAATCAGGCAGTGGCAGACCATCCGGCCCCAACCAGGTCGCAGGTTTCTTTGACTTTGACCGTGGACGGTGCACACCCATCTTTTGAAAGGCGCCGGGTCGATAGAGCGTTTTGAAAAGATGGGCGAGAGGAAAGTGCAGGTCCTCCGGCGCCGCCCGGGTGAAGCGCACCGGGGTCAAACCGGGTGTACGGGTGCGCTGACCGCTGGAACCAAAAAAACGCCACGGCAAGGCCAAAGCATCAAAGTGCCCCTGCTCGGCTTCAAATTCAGAAAGCAAGCCTTGCAAATTCCCGTCGGGCAGGCAGATGAATTCGTCGCAATCAAAAAACAGCAGCCAGTCCGCACGTTCCGTCCAGGGATGGTTCCGCACGAGGTCAAGTGCCTGCCACTGCACCGACTTTTTGCCGCGTGGTTCAAACGGCAAATGACCAATGCGCTCATCTGCACTGAGCGACTCCAACAGCGCGTCGGACCCATCGCTGCATTCGTGCGACATAACCAAAATGCGATCAAAGCCAGCCGCCAGATGGTGCGCGATCAATTCGGTCAGATAGGGGCAATCATCGCGCTGACAGGAGACGCCGACAATCGTCAAAGGTGCCTCATTTGTCTTGTTTTTCTTTGTCGCTTTGTACAATGACCGAAGCGTAAAGTCACTTGGGATTGTCGCGGCCGCGCGCCGGGAACTGCGCCCTATCACCTTTGCTCACATGTCAATCACGGATCGGTGCATAGAATTGCGTCTGCACGTCGATGCCCCATCTGTGGACAAAGCAGATGGCGTTTCGCGCCAGATAGGAGCCCCGATGACACATAGACACTTCATCACAGTCATTCTTTTGGCGGCTTTCACCATCACAGGGTTGCAAGCCAGCAATGGGTTCGGGAACCGCCCTAGCGATGAACCTCCGGCTCTGGCACAGAAAGAAGCGATCCAAGGCCCCCTGCCCGCTGGATAGGGCGATCCGGTCAGACGCTTTTACAGCCCGTCGAACTGTGATTGGGTTTGTCAAATGAAGCGGCCGAGTCTGACAATCGAACAGGAACTGCGGGCCAGCGGTGCCCGGCGCATCGCCGGTGTGGACGAGGTGGGCCGCGGGCCACTTGCCGGACCTGTGACCGCCGCAGCGGTTGTTCTTGACCTTGACCATATTCCGGACGCCATACGGGATTCAAAAACCCTCAGCCCGAACAGGCGGGAAACGATCTGCGCCGCGATCCTTCAGAGCGCCGAGGTCGCCGTGGCGCATGCCAGCGTTGAGGAAATCGACGAGATCAACATTCTGCAAGCCACATTTCTTGCAATGACACGGGCACTGAACAAGCTCGGAGAGATACCCGATTTCGCCTTGGTTGACGGCCAACGGCTTCCCAAGGACATGCCTTGCCCCGGCCGGGCGGTCATCAAGGGAGATGCCGTCTGTATGTCTATCGCGGCCGCCTCCATTGTGGCGAAAGTCACGCGCGACAGACTGATGTGGGATTTGGCGCAACAGTATCCCGGATACGGCTGGGAGACGAATGCAGGCTATGGATCGAAAAGCCACATGGCCGCGCTCCAAAATCTCGGTCCCAGCCCACATCATAGGCGTTCGTTTAAGCCCGTCCACAATATCTTGTATCAAGAAAAATCATAAAGCGTTGATTCAAAAAAGAATTTGACCCGGGACTCGGTATGAATCATCGTCGGTCAAAATTCCAGAGCGCGGAACTGCGCCGGGGAAGAGGCAGACATGACGAACACCAAGTCGGAAGCGCCCGCGCTTCCACTCAATACGATTATCGACGGGGATTGCGTTGACGCGATGAACGCGCTGCCCGAGGCTTCTGTCGATCTGATCTTTGCAGACCCGCCGTACAATCTGCAACTGCGCGGGGATCTGCACCGCCCGGATAACAGCGAAGTGGATGCCGTCGATGATGCATGGGACCAGTTTGCATCGTTCGACGCCTATGATGCGTTCACTCGCGACTGGCTTAAAGCCGCGCGCCGGGTTCTGAAGCCGAACGGCGCGATTTGGGTCATCGGGTCGTACCACAACATTTTCAGGGTGGGCGCGGCCCTTCAGAATGCGGGTTTCTGGATTCTGAACGATGTGGTCTGGCGGAAATCAAATCCGATGCCGAACTTCCGTGGCAAGCGCCTGACCAACGCGCATGAAACCCTGATTTGGGCCAGCCGTGATGAGGCCGCCAAATACACGTTCAACTATGAAGCGTTGAAATCGCTGAATGACGGTATTCAGATGCGGAGCGACTGGGTTCTGCCGCTTTGCACCGGGCACGAGCGGTTGAAGGACGAAAAGGGCGATAAGGCCCATCCGACGCAAAAACCTCAGTCTCTTCTTCACCGCATTCTCGTCGGGACCACGAACACTGGTGACGTGGTACTGGACCCCTTCTTTGGCACGGGGACAACCGGCGCGGTCGCCAAAATGCTGGGCCGGGATTACATCGGCATCGAACGCGAAGCGGCCTATCGCGAGGTCGCTGAGAAACGTCTTTCCGCCGTGCGGCGCTATGATCGCGACGCCCTCGTCGTGGCGACGAGCAAGCGCGCAGAGCCGCGCGTACCTTTCGGACAGCTGATTGAACGTGGATTTTTACGCCCGGGTGAAGAGCTTTTTTCGATGAACAAAAGGTTCAAGGCGAAAGTCCGTGCAGATGGAACGCTTGTCGGGGGCGAGCACACCGGGTCAATCCATCAGGTGGGCGCCGCGCTTGAGGGGGCACCCAGTTGCAATGGCTGGACGTACTGGTGCATCCGCAATGAAACCAAGGGATTGGTCCCCATCGACTACTTCCGGCAACAAATTCGCGCCGAAATGAACCAAACACCGCGCAAACACTGACACCTCACACCGCCGGTGCCTGTGGCCAGGTCTGACGACAGGCTGGGCATCCAACTGACCCTCGCCTTTACGGCGGGGGTTTTTTCTTTTGGACCAACGGCGATCTTCAGTTGTGGAAGCCACGCGCGCGCGCCACGACAGCTAACCCGCCGTGCAACAGTTCTTCTGGAGAGTATGCCTTTGCCGGTACGCCCTGCCCGCTTAACGCAGACATGTACAGACCGGGCTGATCGGTCACCAAAACAATGTCTCGACCCAACCAGTACGGCCGCATGGTCGCCAATTCTGCGCCCACAAGGTGACCGGTTACGGCTCCCCCGTCCCCGACCAGCCCGGCAGTGTACAGGTCGGACACCAATCTCTCAGGACGGCTGATGCTCGCAGCTACGGCGTCTTCGTCCAAAACGCCCGCGCCTTGCATCAAGCGGCACAGACGCAAGGTAACCGAAGATCTGCAACTGACAGCCTCTTTCGCGCTCACCTCGATCCAGTGTGTGACATCGCCATACGTCGCACACACAACCCCATCCCAACCGGGTTGGCGATCCATCAGGCCCAAGAGCCATAACCGTACCCAAGCACTGACACGGTCCATTGGCTTCGTCTGGGCAAAGTCCGCGATAACGTGCATGTCGCGCGGAAGCACGGGCGCGGGCAATGTGTCGGGAGGGCCATCGCCGACCCGGACAACCGGTCCCTGCTCCTGCGTTTCGTTTTGATGGGCAAGGTCGGTTCCGGACAGCGAGATTTTGCGCGGGCCATCGGGCGTGTCGCCTTCGGCAAACCAATGCGTCATCGGCTGTCGAGTTGCTGAACAAGCCCGGCCACGTCGTAGCCTGCGCGCGCCGCGCTTTGCACAATGTCGTTGCTGTCCCTAAGCCCATGTTGCGACACAGCCCATAACAAAGTGCAACGCGTCCCGCTGCGGCAATAGGCAAGGATCGGCTTGGGAAGCTCATTCAGAGCAGCGCTGAAATCGGATAACAGCTCGGGCGGCAGCGTATGACCTGACATCGGAACCGATCGAAAAACGAGACCTTCGGCGATGGCTGCCGCCTCAATCTCGGAGCAATCAGGTTGTCCCATTTCTTCACCATCGGGACGATTGCAAAGCACCGAACGAAAGCCAGATCCCGCGATCTCTTTCATGTGCTCTGCATCAATCTGTGGTGACACGGAAATCTCGTCGGTCAGGGTGCGGATATCCATTGTGATTCCCTCATGAAGCCGGGTCTGGGGCAATTAGCTCCGAATGCTGGAGCAATTACAATGGCAGGTCGTTGACAATCGCCAGCGTGGCGCCAAACGTGGCGGCCATGGCGATGCACGTTACTGATGACACCACCTGGGAGTTCTGGATCGACAGGGGCGGCACGTTTACTGATATCGTTGCGCTGG
>ERZ1740060.482-NODE-482-length-21696-cov-5.240054_pt1 | contig 21696 bp, 18 predicted proteins | sample MGYA00581743_ERZ1740060 | MGnify/ENA primary metagenome ERZ1740060 (study PRJEB43018, sample SAMN04849235) | marine metagenome | isolation source: floating plastic debris | place: Pacific Ocean | collected 2008-08-27 | study: EMG produced TPA metagenomics assembly...
GAAAGAGGTGGTCCTGGGCGTTGGCGGGCAGGCCCGGACCGGTATCTGCCACATCGATGATCCAGTCCGCCTCTGTCTCTTGTGCGATGATCGTAATCTCGCCCTTTGCACCGCTATTGACGATGGCGGTGCGAGCATTGCGCACCAGATTGCCCAGAACGCGGTAGAGTTGCTCGGCATCCGCGCGCAGCATCAGACCGACCGGCACCTCGCCATGAAAGGTCAGATCGGCCTCGCCCGCGGCGAGACGTTCACTGTCGAGAACATCCTCAACAATATCGCTCAGCCTGACTTGTGACAGCGTCGGGGCCTGTTCGTCGGCCTTGCCGAAAGCCAGCGTGGATTCACATAGATGGACGGCGCGGGTGATCGAACTGACGAGTTTCGGTGCCAGGCGTTTGACAAGTGGATCCTCGCTGGTCTCGATCCGGTCCGTGAACAGCTGCGCCGAGGTCAGGATGTTTCGCAAATCATGGCTGACCTTGGCCACCGCCCCGCCCAGTTGCGCCAGTCTTTCGCGCTGTCGCAGCGCCGATGTGAGTTGCGTCTGAAGCGATTGCAGAGCCTCTTCGGCATCGCGAAGCTCCAGTGTTGAGGACCCCGGCTGAATCACGCGACGGGCATCTTCGGGGGCTTCTGCATAGCCTGTCATCACGCTGACCACATGGCGGATCGGTTTGACCAGAAAGCTGCGCACCGCGAGAAACAGGAGAGTGGCTGTCACGATCGAGATGACGGCGGACAGCAGCAGGATGCGCAAACCGTAATCGATCATGCGGTCGCGCAATTCGGTCGTCTGCAATGTCACCTCGATCAAAAGCCCGCCCATCTGCGGTGGCTCCCCGATGACGCGGATCACTTCAGGGTCGGGGTTTGTCATGCGGGCCAGGGCGTCCCGGATCAGCGTGAGCGCCGTCGGGTCGCGCAGATCGAACGTGGTCGCGATCGGCGACGGGATCGGAGAGGAAAGTACAAGCTGACGTGCCTCGTCGCGGCGCAACACCACGTTGAACACCCCGGCATTCATCAGCAGCTCCTCGGCGAGATCATCCGGGATCTGATCATTGGCCAGAAGCGCGAGCGAGGCGATCTGTGCCCGTTCCAGACGATCCATGAGAAAGTCGACCCGGTAGCGGGCAATCGAGGGCACGAAAATGAGAACTTCAGCGACCATGACAAACACGACTGTCAGGATGAGGAAGCGTCCTGACAGGGTTCTGAAGAACCGTTTGCCCGCTATCTTCCGTCTCGCCATGTTCGCCTCTGGATCACGGTAGCCAGCGTTGCACGAAACGTACCGCCGATTTCACGCGGGGGTTGTCAAACAGGCGCGGCGTAAAATAAGCGCCCGCCACGCGTTTATTGATCTCGCCGAGCGTTGGATAGGGTGCCACCATGCCTGCGATGTGCTTCATTTTCAGGCCGTTGACAATGGCCAACGCCCAGATGCCGATCAACTCGCCCGCCTGCGCACCGGCGATTGAGGCTCCGACGGGTTTTCCTTTCACAACCATGACTTTGATCAATCCGTCTATCTTGCGCTCGGCGATGGCGCGGTCGTTTCCGCTATAGTCAAAGCGCACAACGTCCAGCGCGGGTCCGTGCATCTTGCGCGCCTGCGCCTCTGTCAGGCCGACCTGCGCCAATTCGGGTTCGGTATAGGTGGCCCAGGGAATATGATGGCTGGACGCTTTGGCCGGCAGGCCAAAAAGTGCAGAGCGGATGATGATGCCTGCGTGATACCCGGCCACATGTGTAAACTGCAGACCTCCGGCCACATCCCCGATGGCGTAGACCTTGCGATTGGTGGTCTTGAGACTGGCATCGACCTTGATTCCGGTACGGGTGGTGGCAATGCCGGCCTTGTCCAGATCGAGTTTGTCGATGTTTGATTTGCGACCGACGGCCATGAGCAGGTGCGAGCCCCTGAACAGACGGCCATCCTCGGTCTCGACCTCGATTGCGCCCGCTGTCCCGCGCACTTCCTTTGCCAAAGCCTCTTCGGCGATTTCGACGCCCTCGTCGCGCAAGCGCTTCAGAACAACCTCTGCCATTTCGGGATCGTCTTTGCCAAGCGCCTTGGCACCTTCGATCACCGTTATCTTGGAGCCAAGCCTCACATGAGCCTGGGCCATTTCCATCCCGATGGGACCACCGCCGATGATCAGCAGATGATCGGGCCGCTCTCTGAGATCAAAGAGCGTCTCATTGGTCTCGTAGGGCACGGTGTCGAGCCCGGGAATAGGCGGCACCAAAGGTGACGAGCCGGTGGCAATGACGATGCGGCGGGCCGTGATGACATGCTCGCCCGCCTGCACCTCTGTCTCGGAGATGAACCGGCCGTATTCCTCTATGACCTGCACACCGAGACCTTCAAAACGTTCGACAGAATCATGCGGGGCTATCGTGGCGATCACGTTCTGAACGTGATCCTTGGCCGCCGCATAATCGGGTTTCGGTGTCAGATCCGCAACGCCGTAGGCGGCGCTGTGACCCTGGCTGTAGGCGGCCTTGCCCGAAGCGATGAGAGCCTTGGACGGCACGCAGCCGTAATTCAGACAATCGCCGCCCATTTTGTGGCCTTCGAGCAGAACCACACGGGCCCCCATCTGAACGGCACCGGCCGCGACGGACAAGCCGCCCGAGCCCGCGCCGATCACCAGCAGATCGGTTTCAATCCGTGTCATGGCTCAGAGTTCCTTCTTGCCGCGCAGGGTTTTGATGCCGATCGGAAGAGCGGCAAGCACGCAAAGACCCAGGATGGGGCCGATCACATGCGGCTCCCATAGCAAAGAGAGGTCAGGTTTTTCCCCACGGTCGAAAACCTCGCCCAGACCGACACCGATCCAGGTAAAGACCAGCGCGCCCGGGATGATGCCGACGATGGTCGTCCAGGCAAAGTTGATAAACCGCACCCCCACCAGAGCAGGCAAAAGGTTTGCCACGAAGAACGGCACGGCAGGCACCAGCCGCATCAACAGCAGGACGCTGATTTCATGTTCGCGCAGTCCATCCCGAAACTTGCGGAGCGTACCCTCCGCATTGTCCATCTTGGCCGTCAGGGCGCGACCGAGCCCCCAGCGGGCGGCCAGAAAAATGGCGACAGCACCAATGGTCGCCGCTGTGACATTGAAAATCGTGCCCAGCGCAAGACCGAAGAGAAACCCGCCGGTGAGCGAGGCCACCGCGGCGCCGGGCAACGAGAACGCCACAATGAGAACATAGATACCGATGAAGGCCAAAGCGAGCGCCGCGAAATGGCTGTCGCGGAAGGCCAGCAACGCCTCCCGGTTTTGCGCGAGCGCGTCAAAGCTCAGATAATCCCCCAGGGTAAAGTAACCGATCGTTGCGACAGCGAGAATCGCGGCAAGGGGCAGGTGGCGCAGAAGGGGATTCTTGCGCCTGTCGTCCACGTTTTCCATATTTTCGGGTCCGTCCGTGATTTTGCGTTTCTCCTAAAATGCGGGGTAAGAGGCGTCCCGGCGACCCTGATCACGGTCGGGTGATGGCAGGTGATCCCCGACGCGGCGTCATCTGTGGATCTAGCGTGATCTGTAACATTTCCCGACCTCATAGAAGAGATTTGTTGCAAGGTCTCAGCAGCGTTTGACATGCGCGGGCGCGCCGACTATAGCCACGCTCTCAGATATTCTATCGCGCGCATTTCTCAAGAATGCGTTCATACGCTGGAGAGCGGGCCATGAAACGTACATATCAACCGTCCAATCTTGTTCGGAAGCGCCGTCACGGATTTCGCGCGCGCATGGCAACAAAAGCCGGGCGCAAGATCCTCAATGCACGCCGCGCACGGGGACGCAAAAGCCTGAGCGCGTGACCTGAGCCCTGTCGGCACGTGTGCCGGTGTCGGACCGGCGTTGTCTATGACCTGCTTTTCGATACTCAAGAACCGCGCCGATTTTGTCGCCGCGGCGCGCGGGGTCAAGGCTGTCAAACCGTCTCTGATTTTGCAGGCGCGCCACCGGCGGGATGGCTCTGATGTATGCCGCGTCGGGTTTACCTGTTCAAAAAAAGTGGGCGGCGCCGTCACTCGCAATCGCGCCAAAAGGCGTCTGCGCGCCGTCGCAGGCAGCGTGATCACGACGCTCGGACAGCCGGGCTGGGATTACGTCCTGATCGGTCGCGCGGATGGGACGATCAATCGCTCTTTTGCCGATCTCGAAGACGATTTGCGCCTCGCGATCGCGGCGTGTCATCAACGTGGCGCGCAGCACCTGTCGGACCCTCAAGCCTCCGACAGGCAATAGGCGCGATCAAACCGGCGCTGTTTCAGATCATGGCGTGAAATCAGGATATTCATCGCACCGGCATCGCCGATGCAGACATGTTTGTCGAAGCCCACATGAAGCAACACGCGGTCCAGCCCGCGCAAACCGCGTCTTTTCCGTCGCAGATCTTCGCGCGAAAAACTCGGATAGCCACCAATCCAGTGGCCCCCATAGGCGTTCAGAATGGTGTCGAAATGCGCTTTCAGGCCGTTTTGCAGCTGGGCGGCCATGTCATTGGCGGGGCGTCTGCGCGTCAGATTGAGGTAGACCTCATCCATATAGGGCCAGGCAAAGGGATTGGCGGGCAGGGTCTGTCGGATCGCGCGCAAGGCCACGCCTTCGGTCCTGGCCTGAGCGCTGGCAAGCATGCCCTGGGTCATTTCTGCAAGATGGTCCGGGACAGGCAGCGTGACGCCGCCTTCCGGGCGTTCGTACCATCGGGTGACCAGCGGGTTCTGTCCGTCGCCTGTCTCGTCTGCCGTGGTATCGTATGTGATCGGCAGGCCGTGCCCGTCCTGTCGTACAAAAATCTGGAGCAGGCCCGTGCGCGGAAAACCGTCAGGCGGATCGAATTCGGCGAAATTGAGCTGCGCAATATGCAGGAGCGGGCGGCCCAGATCATCTTCTGGCCATGACGTCTTGGTATCGGGTGCCCAGATCGGTCCGCCTAAACGGCTTTGCCGTTCCACCGGCGGCTCTTCGGCGGGTTCCAGCGACACCATCGGCAAAGCGTCACTCTCCAATCGGCCCAGCCCGGCCTCAATTTCGCTCACACCAAGGGGTTGGAAGCGAGGATCGGTCGATTCCCGCATCACTGTCCGTTTCATACTGAAAAACGCAACGACCAGCGCGACAATGAGGATGAATGCAAGCGCCATGTCAGCAGGCGAGCCTCTTGGTGACTTGATATCGAAAGGCAGGGCGACCCGCTTTAACGGCCAGCCTCACTTGAATATCATTGGCCGGATAGGGCATCGTCTACCAGCGAAAAGTTCCAATGAGGCCGACCGTGACACCGCTTGCCTACCTTTTCTCGTTGCCTGTGCGCGCCTACAGGCTCGTCGCAAGCCCATGGGTCGGTCATAATTGCAGATACCAACCAACGTGCAGCGCCTATGCCCTGGAAGCGCTGGAACGATATGGAGCGTTGCGCGGCGCATGGCTGGCCTGTCGCAGGATCAGCCGCTGCCATCCGTGGGGCGCATCGGGACATGATCCCGTTCCAGATAAACAAGAGTGACGCGCCCGACTGACATTGAGGGTATGAAATCCGTTCTGGACCTGTTCGTGTCAGACGAGGGCTGGTCGCGGGGTCTGGCGTTTCAGCCGCACCCGACGGATGTGATCATCACGCCTTTTGCGAAATGCGGGACAACTTGGATGCAACAGATTGTCCATGGCCTGCGCTCTGGCGGTGACATGAGCTTTGACGAGATCAGTGGCGTGGTGCCCTGGATCGAACTGGCGTATGATATGGATATTGATCTGGAGACCCCGCAGATCGGGGGGGTGCGCGCCTTCAAGAGCCATCTGTGCTGGCATGATGTGCCGAAGGGCGCGCGCTACATCGTCGTTTTGCGTGATCCGCTTGACGCGCTGGTATCTATGTTCCGCTTTTTTGAGGATTGGTTCTTTGTTGCCGGCACTGTCTCCATGGAGGACTTTGCCGACTATTATCTCGATCGCAGCGAGGAGAAGGATTACTGGAACCATACGCTGTCATGGTGGGGCGTGCGAGAGCGCAAGGATGTATTGCTTCTCGCCTATGAGCACATGAAACAGGATCTGCCGGTTGCCGTGCAACAGGTTGCCAGGTTCATTGGCGTGACAGATGGAGATGTCATCGAGAAAGCTACTGAGCAGGCGAGCTTTGCCTTCATGAAGGCGCATGGCGGCCAGTTCGACGATCATCTGACCCGCATTGCGCGCGATCCTGCCTGCGGCTTACCTGCCGATAGCCAGACAAGTAAGCTGGGATTGGGGAAAGCGGGGCTGGGGCGGCCCCAAATCAGCGCCGATATCCAGAAGACCTATGCGACGCGCTGGCAGGAGACGATGGGCGCGCGTTTCGGACTGCGGGATTACCCCGCGCTTCTGGAGACGCTCAGCCGCGCGCGTGAAAGATAAAACCCAGAAGGTTCAGCAAAATCTGCGCCGCCAGAATCGAGGTGGATCCTGTCGGATCGTAATCCGGGGCAACTTCAACCAGATCGATTCCGGCAATCTCGTGGTTCTGCGCAACGTGCTGCAGCAATTCGAGCACCTCGTAATACAGGAACCCGCCGTGGCTCGGCGTGCCTGTGCCGGGTGCGATGGAAGGGCAGAAGGCGTCGATATCTATCGTGATGTAAACCCGCGCGCCGCTCGGGACACGGCCTGCGGCGGCTTTTGCCCCCAGTGCCCGCACCTGTCGTACTGACAGGATATCGGCCCCCCGCGACCGAGCATCCTCGTAGCCTTCTTTGGCGGTGGAACTGACATTGCGAATGCCAAGCTGCGTCAGGCCGGTGACGTAAGGTTTTTCTGCCGCGCGCCGCATCGGATTGCCATGCCCGCGGGTCACGCCGTGCCGTTCATCGACGAAATCCAGATGCGCGTCGATCTGCAAGATGTGAATGTCGCCTTGGCCCTCGAAAGCCTCTATGCTAGGGATATTCGCCGAATGATCGCCTCCGATCACAACCGGCGCCGGCATGTCCGAAGGAGAATAAAGTGGACGCCTCCCGCACCCCTCGCGGTCCGAAACGTGCGCCGGACCGCCACTGCGTTCCCGCATCGAAGGGAGCGCCAAGAATGGCCGCATCCGCCTCGACGGCTGTCCAATCCGCGACATAGGGCCGCTTTCCAAAGGTGGAAATGCCCACAAAGGGCAGGTCGAGCCTGCCGGAGTCGTAGCCGTGTTTCGTCATCTTGATCCCAGTTGTTGCGCGACTTGACGCTAGCGCAACGGTGGAAACCAGCACAAGAGTTCAGGGCCTGGATGACGATCGCCACGCAGGAGGTTTGTTCGTTGTCAAACCCAAGTGGCATGAGGCCCATTGTCTAAAACAGACCGCTCTCGCGCGGCGTGTTTTATCACAGGCCGTTCCTGCAAGTGGCATTGCAGTGGGCTTTGTCGCCAGACCCCTCTTTCCATTACGCCTCACCCGTGCGATAGGGAACCGCCAAACGATCCCGGACAGGAGAACCGCCATGGAGATTCGTGAGGCACTTACCTTCGACGACGTTCTGCTGGTTCCTGCGAAATCGAGCGTGTTGCCCGCCACCGCCGATACGCGGACCCGCGTCACCAAGTCGATTGCCCTCAACATTCCGCTGCTGAGTTCTGCAATGGACACCGTGACCGAGGCGCAAATGGCGATTGGCATGGCGCAGGCCGGTGGGATGGGAGTGATTCACCGCAATCTCAGCGTTGATGAACAGGCGCGACAGGTGCGTCGCGTGAAGCGATTTGAATCAGGCATTGTGTACAACCCCGTCACGCTGACACCCAATCAGACCCTGGCCGATGCCAAGGCGCTGATTGAGCGTTATAATTTCACAGGCTTTCCGGTGGTCGACAGCTCTGATCGGGTTGTCGGCATCGTCACCAATCGCGATATGAGATTTGCCACATCGGACGACACGCCTGTCCACGTGATGATGACATCCGACGATCTCGCCATGCTGACGGAACCGGCCGATCTCGAAGAAGCCAAGCAGTTGATGAAGGCGCGCCGGATCGAAAAGCTTCTGGTCACCGACGAAGATGGCAAGCTCACGGGACTTCTGACATTGAAGGATACCGAACAGGCCGTTCTGAACCCATCGGCCTGCAAGGACAGTCTGGGCAGACTTCGCGTTGCGGCCGCCTCGACGGTGGGCGATGCGGGCTTTGAACGGTCCCAGGCGTTGGTCGATTCCGGCGTCGACATGATTGTGATCGATACCGCACATGGTCATTCCGAAGGCGTGGCCCTGGCCGTTGAACGGGCCAAGAAACTGTCAAACGAAGTTCAGATTGTGGCAGGCAATGTGGCCACTGCCGAAGGCACCCGAGCCCTGATCGGGGCCGGCGCCGACGCCGTCAAGGTGGGTATCGGGCCTGGCAGTATCTGTACCACGCGCATGGTCGCGGGCGTCGGCGTACCGCAACTCACCGCCATTATGGATTGTGTGGGCGCGGCGGGGGATGTGCCCGTGATCGCCGATGGGGGCATCAAGTTTTCCGGTGATTTCGCCAAAGCCATCGCTGCCGGAGCGTCCTGTGCGATGGTGGGATCCATGCTGGCCGGTACGGATGAATCCCCCGGCGAGGTGATCCTCTATCAGGGTCGCAGCTTCAAGGCCTATCGCGGCATGGGTAGTCTGGGGGCCATGGCCTCGGGCAGTGCCGACCGGTATTTCCAGAAGGATGCGGCGAATGACAAGCTGGTCCCCGAGGGCATAGAGGGTCAGGTTCCGTACAAGGGCTCTGCCGGTGCGGTCCTTCACCAGCTTGTTGGCGGGTTGCGCGCCGCGATGGGGTATACCGGCTGCGCCACCGTGGATGAGATGCGAGAGCTTTGCAAATTTGTGAAGATCACCGGCGCGGGCCTGAAGGAAAGCCATGTGCACGACGTTCAGATTACGCGCGAAAGTCCAAACTACCGGATTGGCTGACCCCCGAGAAAGCCCTGCGCTATGACGCCCGCCGCTCGGGTGCAGGCCGCGATCGGGGTTCTGGATCAGGTTTTTGACGGCATGCCTGCTGAAAAGGCGCTCACCCATTGGGCGCGCGGGGCCCGCTATGGCGGTTCAAAAGACCGCGCGGCTGTTCGGGATTTCGTCTTTCAGGCGATACGCTGTCGTGACAGCTATGCCGTGCTCGGCGGAGGACAGACCGGTCGACAGGTGATGATCGGCCAGATCCGTGCGGAGGGCGGCCAACCGGAAACCTACTTCACCGGATCACCTTACGCGCCCGCGCCACTGACGGTGGCTGAGCGCGCGATAGCTGCGAAGGCCGATCCCGACCTGAACACCGATTTGCCGCCTGATCTGCCGGCTTGGCTCTATGGTAAATTCGAGGAAAGCCTCGGTGCGGAAGGCGCCGCCGAGGCCGCCGGGATGTTGCGTCGGCGCGCACCTGTCATGCTGCGGGTCAATGGTCGGAAGGCAGATCCTGTTGATGTCATTGCATCCCTGGCAACTGACGGAGTGAGCGCAAGCGCAGTGCCCGAGATCGAAACTGCACTTCACGTCACCGACGGCGCGCGACGTGTCGGTCAGACGCAGGCCTATCTGTCGGGAGAGGTGGAGCTTCAGGATGCCCATTCGCAGGCGGCGATGGTCTGTCTGGAGGTGCGGGACGGGGCGCGCGTTCTTGACTATTGCGCAGGCGGTGGCGGCAAGACCCTCGCTCTCGCCGCCCGGATCAACGCCACGTATTTTGCGCATGACGCAAACCCGAGGCGCATGAAGGATCTGCCGGACCGCGCCCATCGGGCCGGCGTGGCGGTGGATCTGGTGCAGGGCGAAGCGGTGAGGCGACACGGGCCTTACGATCTGGTTTTGTGTGATGTGCCCTGTTCGGGCAGTGGCACATGGCGACGCTCACCCGAAGCGAAATGGTCGCTCACACCAGACAGGCTGGCTTCGCTTTGCCGGGTGCAGGCGGAGATTCTCGACCAAGCGGTGGCGCTTACGGCGCCAGGCGGTTGTATTGCCTATACAACCTGCTCTGTCCTGCGGGAGGAGAACGAAGATCGGATCGCGATGTTTTTGTCTACCCATCCCGACTGGTCGGTCCACTATGCCCGGTCCTGGCCCCTTGATGCGAGGGGCGATGGTTTCTTTCTGACCACATTGACGCAAAGACCGTCAGACGTCGCTTCCTGAAAGTGGTATGTGCTGTGTCTGTTCATGCTGTCTCCCTTAAGTGTAAATAAATGTTTACATAACAACTTTACCGTGTGCGGTAACTCTGCTATTATCCCTTCGTTAACGCTCTGCGGGCAAACAGATGTTGAGCCACCGACATGCGATACGGAGGGAAGTTGGCCTTCACGGTTGAACAACACTCACCGCTGCGCGGTGCGGCAGGGCGATCCTTTCCGCGTCCTTTGGGGATACTGATCGTCGCACTGGTCTTTGGCGTCACGGCTCTCCTGGTGTCGGACGCTTTTCTGCAGGCTATTCTCGGCCTTGTTGCGGTTATTTTGCTGACATCTGCTGCATGGTTGAAAATTCTGCCGACCTCGATGAGCCGGCCGGATCAGGATGTGGCTGACGAGGTTCGAGCGTTTCTGGAAACCGATCAGATTGCGGGCCTTGTGACGACGGTTTCCGGCGATGTGCTCTATGCCACTCCGGCGGCACACAGGATGACGGCGCATGAGCAGACGGATGGACCAGGCCCCACGTCAGTTCTGGGATTTTTGCAAGAAATCGTGCCCGATCCATCTGATGTTGTGGAGAGAATGGCGCGTCTGGTGAACCGCGATGGCGTCGCTGAAGACTGCATTGAAACGCCAGAAGGCGCGCTTCGTCTGCGGGTCGTTATGGATGCTGCCCGTCGTCACGTTTGGCGATTTGAGATGGTCAAGGTTCAGGCAGCGGACAAGGGAAGCGCGGGCCCCATGGCGATTTTGCAACTGGGTCCCGAGAACTCGATCCGCTCGATGAATACCGCGGCGCGCCGGATGTTTGGCGACGGACCGCTGTCCGTGAAAGAGATTTTTACCAGCGGCCCAATCAAACCGGGACTGTTCAACGGAATAAAGCCCAGCGAGGGCCTGACAGCAGCGCTGGTCGTTAACTACGCCGATGACGCGGGCCACAGCCATCTCTGCCTGTTTCCGCGTGAGGGATGTCATGATCTCAGCCCGGGGGACTGGACGTTCTTCAATCATCTGCCTGTGCCGTTGCTCAAACTGTCACGGGAGGGCACGATCCTCCTCTCCAATTCGCTGGCCTGCACCCTGCTCGCGCAGCATTCGGTCACGGGGCGGTCGCTCTCTGAGTTTGTGGAGGGTCTGGGCCGTTCCATGAGCGACTGGCTGAGCGGTGCCGCCGAGGCGCGCGGTGGTCTTCATTCGGAATTCCTGCGGATCAAACGCCAGGACAGGGAGGTGTTCGTTCAGGTGACGCTCAATCGCGCCATGGAGGAAGACGGTCCGGTTCTGATCGCCGTTCTGAATGACGCAACGGCCCACAAGTCGCTGGAAGCACAGTTCGTGCAGAGCCAGAAAATGCAGGCCATCGGTCAGCTGGCCGGGGGCGTTGCTCATGATTTCAACAATCTTCTGACGGCCATTACGGGCCATTGCGATCTGCTTTTGCTGCGCCATGACCAGGGCGACCCGGACTACGCGGATCTTATCCAGATCAACCAGAACACCAATCGCGCGGCCGCTCTCGTCAGTCAGCTTCTGGCCTATTCCCGAAAACAGACCCTGCGACCCGAGGTGATGGATCTGCGCGATATGCTGTCGGATCTGACCCATCTGCTCAATCGCCTTGTGGGAGAGAAGGTGACGCTGTCTCTGCGCCATGATCCGATGTTGTGGTCGATCCGCGCCGACAAGCGTCAGCTTGAGCAGGTTTTGATGAACCTCGTCGTCAACGCCCGCGACGCGATGCGGGAAAATGGCGGTGATATCCGGATTGAAACCGAAAACATCGAATTGTCGGAGCCTTTGCACTATGACCGCGCCGTGGTGGCTCCGGGCCGGTATGTGCAGGTCCGCGTCGCCGACGAGGGGCACGGCATACCGGCGGATAAACTCCAAAAGGTGTTTGAGCCCTTCTACACTACAAAACGAACGGGCGAGGGGACAGGTCTCGGGCTGTCGACGGCCTATGGCATCGTGAAACAGACCGGCGGTTTCATTTTTGTCGATAGCATTCTCGGAGAGGGGACCACGTTCCGGATGTATTTTCCGGCCCATGATACGGTTGCGGCCGAAAAACCCACGGCTTCGGCACCCCCTGTCCTGAGCGCGCCGAGCGATGGGGCGGTGCTTCTGGTCGAGGACGAGGCGCCGGTGCGGGCCTTTGCCAGCCGCGCGCTTCAGATGCGGGGGCTGACCGTTTACGAGGCGGATTCGGCGGAAGCCGCGCTGACGCTTCTGGAGGATCCGTCTTTGCGGGTGGATGTCTTTGTCTCGGATGTGGTCATGCCGGGGATCGACGGGCCCAGCTGGGTGATTGAAGCGCTCGAAAAGCGGCCTCAGACTCGGGTGGTCTTTATCTCCGGCTATGCCGAAGAAGCCTTCGACGAGGTTCAGTCCCGTATTCCCAATTCTGTTTTTCTGCCCAAACCGTTTTCCCTGACGGAATTGACGGAAACCGTGCAGCGGCAAATGGGACTTGTTTCAGCAGGCAAGGTAGACTCGGCCCAATAAAGCCCTATCGATGCGCCTGTGCCGCTCCCCGCTCTATCGGCACATATGCCCCACCTGGCGTGATGCTGTCGTATAGGGTGAAGTCCGCCGCGAGTTCCTGCGTCAGACGGGTCCGCGTTTCCTCAGACAATTCGAGAGGGACGTCCGGGGATACGTTGTACAATTCGGTCTTCACAGGCTGGCCAAGGCGGTCTTCGAGATAGCGTTGCAGGCCCGCCTGATCCTCATATCGGAAAAGATGCGTGACAGCGGTGCCGTTCTGCTGGGGTTCGAGAAACTTTGCCTGCGAGCCCACTTGCGCATAGGCCGGACGGGGCTTGGCCAGATAGGAGTCCACGAAGGCCTCAAAGGACAGATCGGCGGTCGATGTCCGAGCGCCACGCAGGTCTTCTCTTGCCCGATAACGGTACCAGCTTCCCAGCCAGTCGACAGGTTCACGCATCACCGCGAGGATGTCGAACGGGCCCTCGCAAAACTTGTCGATCATGGGCCGAAAGAACCGATTGTAGCGGTAAACAGGCGCGTGTTTCAGCTCGGGCGGGTCACGCACCACTAGGCTGGCCTGTGACGCGAGGGCCTCCTGATAGGCGGTGCTGCCGGTCTTTGGCATGGACAGGAAGACAAGCTTTTCCTTTGAAAACACCAGCATTGGCTGACCTGCTCTGATTTTCTGCTCTTATCAACAACTCTTTAACGCTTGCCGGGAAAAATCAATTACGAACAATTTTCTTGAAATGTTCTCGTTTTGTCTGCATTAGTTTGGAACAAGAGGTGAACAAAGCAGTCGTGGACGCCCCGACAGGGCTATGGAATAAGGATGATGACAGGTATGGCAACGGCAGATCTTCTGACAATGGACCCCAAGAAAAACGCAGACCGCCAAAAGGCGCTCGACAGCGCGCTGGCACAGATCGAGCGGCAGTTCGGAAAAGGCTCGATCATGAAGCTCGGCGGGGACAACCCCGTGCAGGAGGTCGAGGCCACGTCAACCGGCTCTCTAGGGCTGGATATTGCACTCGGCATAGGCGGTCTGCCCAAGGGCCGTATTGTCGAGATCTATGGCCCGGAAAGCTCTGGTAAGACAACGCTCACGCTGCATTGCGTGGCCGAAGAGCAGAAGAAGGGCGGCGTGTGCGCCTTTGTCGATGCAGAGCACGCGCTTGACCCGAGCTACGCCAAGAAGCTCGGTGTTGATCTCGATGAGTTGCTGATCTCCCAGCCCGACACCGGTGAGCAATCGCTGGAGATTGTCGATACGCTGGTACGCTCCGGCGCGGTCAGCATGATTGTCGTGGATTCGGTCGCCGCGCTGACCCCCAAATCCGAACTGGAAGGGGATATGGGCGACAGCAATGTGGGCGTTCAGGCGCGTCTGATGAGCCAGGCCATGCGCAAGCTGACCGGCTCGATCAACCGCTCGAAATGCACGGTGATTATCATCAACCAGATCCGGATGAAGATCGGGGTCATGTTTGGCAGACCCGAGAAAACGACAGGCGGCAATGCTCAGAAATTCTACAGCTCCGTGCGCATGGACATACGCCGCATCGGCGCGGTCAAGGATCGTGACGAGGTGGTTGGAAACCAGACCCGCGTGAAAGTCGTTAAAAACAAGATGGCACCGCCCTTCAAGCAGGTCGAGTTTGATATCATGTATGGCGAGGGCGTCTCCAAGACCGGCGAGCTGATCGACCTTGGCGTCAAGGCCGGTGTGGTGGAAAAGTCCGGCAGCTGGTTCAGCTATGGCGACGAACGGATCGGGCAGGGGCGCGAAAACGCCAAACAATTCCTGCGTGAAAATCAGGATGTCGCCTACGACATCGAGGATAAAATCCGCGCCGCACACGGGCTCGATTTCGATATGCCCCCGGGAGAGGCAAAGGACGCGGCGTCCGATGACGATATTTTAGAAGCCTGACCGCGCCCCACCGGGCGCGCATGCGACACGACAGAAGGGTTCGGGCGTTGCGCCCGGGCCCTTTTTTCCGGGCACTCGCGCTATGAGTGGACAAGTCTGGGTGCCACGGCTACATCTCGCAAGCCCGTCCGACTGCCAGACCGTGAGAGACCCATGCCGAGCCTCAATGATATCCGTTCCACGTTCCTGAATTTCTTTGAGCGGAACGATCATGCGGTTGTGGAAAGCTCTCCGCTGGTGCCGCGCAATGACCCCACGCTGATGTTCACCAATTCGGGGATGGTTCAGTTCAAGAACCTGTTCACCGGTGTCGAGAAACGGGACTATACGCGTGCCACCACGTCCCAGAAATGCGTCCGCGCCGGTGGCAAGCATAATGACCTCGACAATGTGGGCTATACCGCGCGCCACCATACCTTCTTTGAAATGCTCGGGAATTTCAGCTTCGGTGATTACTTCAAATCCGACGCGATCCCCTTTGCGTGGGATCTGCTCACCAAGGACCTTGAGATCGACGCCTCCAAGCTTCTGGTCACGGTCTATCACACCGATGACGAGGCAGCCGAGATCTGGAAAAAACATGCCGGGCTCGGCGATGACCGTATTATTCGGATCGCCACCGATGACAATTTCTGGTCCATGGGCGCGACGGGTCCCTGCGGACCCTGTACCGAGATTTTCTATGACCACGGACCTCAGATCTGGGGCGGCCCTCCGGGCAGCCCGGAAGAGGATGGTGACCGGTTTATTGAGATCTGGAACCTCGTCTTCATGCAGAACGAGCGGTTCGAGGATGGCAGTCAGGTTGATCTTGACATGCAGTCCATCGATACCGGCATGGGGTTAGAGCGGATCGGCGCGCTTCTGCAGGGGAAGCATGACAACTACGACACCGATCTGATGCGCGCGCTGATCGAGGCCAGTGCTCATGCGACCAGCCAGGATCCGGATGGGCCGGGCAACGTGCATCACCGGGTGATCGCTGATCACCTGCGGTCGACATCTTTTCTGATCGCAGATGGCGTTATGCCGTCGAATGAGGGACGGGGCTACGTGCTGCGCCGGATCATGCGCCGCGCGATGCGTCATGCGCATCTTCTGGGTGCGACGGATCCCGTCATGCATCGGTTGGTGCCCTCGCTTGTCGGGCAGATGGGTCAGGCCTTCCCGGAACTGGGACGCGCGCAGGCTTTGATTGAAGAGACGCTGGAACTGGAAGAGACCCGCTTTCGCCAGACGCTGGAGCGGGGCTTGCGGCTTCTGGACGACGAATTGGCAAAACTCCCGGACGGCAGCGCGCTGCCGGGCGACGCGGCTTTCAAGCTATACGACACCTATGGCTTCCCGCTCGATCTCACGCAGGACGCCCTGCGCGAGGCGGGTCGCACAGTGGATGTGGACGGCTTCGAGACGGCCATGGCTGAACAGAAGGCAAAGGCCCGCGCTGCCTGGTCCGGAGCCGGTGGGGCGGCCGATGACGCGATCTGGTTTGATCTGTCAGAGACCCATCCTGCAACGGATTTTCTGGGCTATGATACCGAGAAAGCGGAAGGCGTCGTTCTGGCAATTGTCTCTGATGGAAAGGAGATTCAATCGCTCGAAGCAGGGGGCGGGTCGGCCTGGGTCGTGTTCAATCAGACACCGTTTTATGCCGAGTCCGGCGGACAGGTTGCGGATCATGGGTATGTCAGAATCCTTGAGGGCACGCATGAGAATTGGGAGACGAGATTTCAGGGCCATGTAAGCGACGTTCAGAAGCGGGGCACAGGATTGTTTGCGCATCAGGTTACGGTCGATACCGGCCAGCTCGACGTGGGCGATCCTGTCCGGCTGGAAGTCGACCACACCCGCCGGAGTGCAATCCGCGCGAACCATTCGGCCACGCATCTGCTGCACGAGGCGTTGCGCCAGGCTTTGGGCGATCATGTGGCACAGCGCGGATCGCTGAACGCCTCGGACAGGCTACGCTTTGATTTCAGCCACGCCAAGGCGTTGAGCCCGGAGGAGATGATCCGGGTGGAGACGGACGTGAATGCCTTCATCCGTCAGAACAGCCCGGTCGAGACGCGGATCATGACACCCGACGATGCGCGCGCAATTGGCGCGCAGGCGCTTTTCGGGGAAAAGTACGGTGATGAGGTGCGCGTCGTGTCGATGGGGCGAGAGGATGGCTCCGGCAAGGGGCTCGATGGCCATACCTATTCGCTTGAACTCTGCGGCGGGACGCATGTGCGCCAGACCGGCGATATCGGGCTCTTTGTCGCGCTGAGCGAAAGCGCATCGAGCGCCGGAGTGCGTCGCATTGAGGCCCTGACCGGTGCCGCCGCACTGGACCATCTCAGAGCACAGGAGACGTACCTCTCCGAGCTGGCGCTCGAACTCAAGTCGCAGCCCTCTGATGTGCTCGCCCGGGTGCGCGCACTGGCAGAGGAACGCAAGGCGCTGTCCGCCGAAGTCGCGACACTGCGTCGCGAGCTGGCCATGGGCGGCGGAGGCAAGGCCGAAGATAGCACGACGGATGTCGGAGGCGTGAAGTTCTCGGCACAAGTGCTTCAGGGCGTGTCTGGCAAGGACCTGCCGCCGCTGATGGACGAGATGAAAGCCCGCATCGGCTCGGGGGCTGTTTTGCTCATCGCCGATACCGGGGGCAAGGCGGCTGTGGCGGCCGGTGTCACGAAAGACTTGACGCCGCGGCTCTCTGCGGTTGATCTAGTACGCGCAGCTGTGGCGGAACTAGGCGGTCAGGGCGGGGGAGGACGCCCCGACATGGCCCAGGGCGGTGGTCGCGATATCACCCGCGCCGAGGCTGCGATCAAGGCGGCGGAGCAGGTATTGCTGAGTTGATACCTGCTCCACCGCGTTTCAGGTCCCCGCAGTGTTTACGACATAAGGAGTCTCGCGATGCCCGCACTTTGGATTGCGCATGTGACCGTAACAGATACGGAGGCGTATGGAGTATACGCAAAACGTGCCGGTCCCGCGATTGAACATCACGGTGGGTACTTCATCGCCAGGGCTGGCCGCTATGTGCAGCTGGAGGGCAAGGATCGCCCCCGGAATGTCGTGGCGAAATTCCCCAGCGTGGATGCGGCAGAGACCTGCTATCACAGTGCCGAATATCAGGAAGCGCTGAGCTTTGCAGAAGGCGCGGCGGAGCGTGATCTGGTCATCGTGGAGACGACCGAGTAGGGCCCTTGGCACAGTCCCAAGGCACGCCTATCTGCTGTCACATGTATTTGCGGCAGAGGACGAGGCGCGATGCGGTTTGTGATGGCCTTTCTCATGGGCTGGTTGCCCCTGGCGGGCTTTGCCAGTGATTGGTCGGCTCTCGACAGCCCGAGCGCAATTGTTTTGATGCGTCATGCTCTGGCGCCGGGCACAGGGGATCCCGGTAACTTCGCGCTGGATGACTGTTCCACGCAGCGCAACCTCGATGATCGGGGCCGCGCCCAGGCCCAGCGGATCGGCGCAGAATTGCGCGCGCGCGATATCTCATTCGACGCTGTCTGGACCAGCCAATGGTGCCGCTGTCGCGACACAGCGCGCTTGCTGGCGCTTGCTCCGGTTTCGGATGAGCCGTCCCTGAATTCGTTTTTCCGCGCCCGCTCTCAGGGCACCGTGCAAAGCGCGGCCCTGTTAAAAGAACTGGAGGACTGGGACGGCGACCGCGTGATGCTTGTGACCCATCAGGTCAATATCACGGCGCTGACCGATATCTTTCCGGCCTCAGGCGAAATGATCGTGACCGAGTTGCGCGGTGGCGTGCTTGAGGTCACCGGCCGGATCGAGATGACCCCCTAGCCGGACTTTGCGGCGCGCTTGCGTTCATGCGGGTCGAGGTGCCGCTTGCGCAGGCGGATCACGTTCGGTGTCACCTCGACCAGCTCGTCGTCGTCGATATAGGCGATGGCCTCTTCTAGGCTGAACTGAACATGTGGTGTCAGCCGCACCGCCTCATCCGACCCGGAGGCGCGCACGTTGGTCAGTTTCTTGCCCTTGAGCGGATTGACCTCAAGATCGTTATCCCGGCTGTGTTCGCCGATGATCATGCCCTGATAGACCTTTTCCTGTGGCCCGATGAACATGCGCCCGCGCTCTTCGAGGTTCCATAGCGCGTAGGCCACGGCGTCACCGGATTCCATGGAAATCAACACACCGGCGCGACGACCTGGAATCGCCCCCTTATGCGGGGTCCAGCCATGAAACACCCGATTGAGCACGCCGGTGCCACGCGTATCGGTGAGGAACTCGCCATGATAGCCGATGAGGCCCCGCGACGGCACCAGCGCCACGATCCTTGTCTTGCCGGACCCGGCGGGTTTCATCTCGGTCATCTCGCCCCGGCGCACGCCGGTCAGTTTTTCGATCACCGCGCCGGAATAGTCGTCATCGACGTCGATGGTGACTTCCTCGACCGGCTCCAGCATCTGGCCCGCCTCATCCTCGCGCATCAGCACGCGCGGACGCGAGATCGACAGCTCGAACCCCTCGCGGCGCATGTTCTCGATCAGAACGCCCATCTGCAATTCCCCGCGCCCCGCCACGTCGAAGGCCTCGCCGCCGGGTGTGTCGGTCACGCGGATGGCCACGTTCTGCTCCGCCTCCTTCATCAGCCGTTCGCGGATCACACGGCTTTGCACCTTCTTGCCGTCACGGCCGGCCAGCGGGCTGTCATTGATCCCGAAGGTGACCGATATCGTTGGCGGATCGATAGGCTGGGCTTCAAGCGGATCCTCCACGGCCAGGGCACAGAGCGTGTCGGCGACCGTGGCTTTCGACATACCGGCCAGCGTCACGATGTCTCCGGCTTCCGCGGTGTCGATGTCCTGCATGGTCAGTCCCCGGAAAGCCTGAATTCTGGTCACGCGAAACTGTTCGATCTTTTGCCCGACGCGGCTCAGGGCCTGGATCGTGGCGCCGATCTTCGCGCGGCCTGTCTCCACCCGGCCCGTCAGAATCCGACCGACGAACGGATCGGCACCGAGCGTGACGGCCAGCATTCGGAAATCCTCGTCCGCATGCGCAATCTGGCGCGGGGCAGGGACATGATTGACCACAAGATCGAAAAGCGCTGACAGATCTTGGCGCGGCCCATCAAGGTCGTGATCGGCCCAGCCTGAACGCCCCGAGGCATACATATGCGGGAAATCAAGCTGGTCCTCGGAAGCATCGAGCGCTGCAAAAAGGTCAAAACACTCATCGAGCGCGCGATCGGGTTCGGCGTCAGGTTTATCGACCTTGTTCAGGACCACGATCGGCCGCAGCCCGAGGGCCAGCGCCTTCGATGTCACGAATTTGGTTTGCGGCATCGGGCCTTCGGCGGCGTCGACCAGCAGGACCACACCGTCGACCATGCTCAGGATGCGCTCAACCTCGCCGCCGAAATCGGCGTGACCGGGCGTATCGACGATATTGATGCGCGTGCCCTTCCACTCAACGGACGTGGCCTTTGCAAGGATCGTGATCCCGCGCTCGCGCTCCAGGTCGTTGCTGTCCATGGCGCGTTCTGCCACGGCCTGGCCAGTGCGAAAGGCGCCCGATTGCTTGAGCAATTCGTCAACAAGCGTTGTTTTGCCATGATCGACATGGGCGATAATTGCGATGTTGCGCAGATCCATATCAGTGTCCTGATCCTGTGTTGCGCCCGGCCTTAGTCCGGCGCGCCGCCCTTGACCAGTGTGAATTTCCCGGCCGTCACCCTGCCGCAGCGTCCGGGTGCACACTCATCGCCTTCATCTTGCCAAAAATACTCAGATCCCCAGCGACAAAACCGGCGCGACATTCAGGGTCCGGGGCGCTTTGCACGTCTCAGAACGGGATCTCGTCGTCATAGTCGCGCGCAGGCGGGGACGAGGGCGCATCGCTTTGCGACGGACCGCTGTCATAGCCGCCGCCGTATCCGCCACCACCGCCGTAGCTGCCGCCGTCACCGCTGCCCCCATCCCGTCCATCGAGAAAGGTCAGTTCCCCGCCATACGGGCGCAAAACCACTTCGGTGGAATACCGATCCTGCCCCGACTGGTCCTGCCATTTCCGGGTCTCCAGCTTGCCCTCGATGTAAACCTTGGAGCCCTTGCGCAGATATTGCTCGGCCAGACGGGCGAGGTTTTCATTGAAGATGGCCACGCTGTGCCACTCGGTCTTTTCCCGGCGCTCGCCGGTGTTGCGATCCTTCCAGTTCTCGGAGGTGGCGATCCGCAGATTGCAGACCTTTCCGCCGTTCTGAAACGTCCGCACTTCGGGGTCGCGCCCGAGATTGCCGATCAGGATGACTTTATTGACGGAACCGGCCATGCATTCTGCCCCTCTGTGTCATAGGTCTGAGCCCGACGTTACATCACTCCCAGAAGATGAATAAAAGCCTAAAATTTTAGAAAACACTGCCGCACAGTTTTTAGCGCCGGTCTTGGATGCGTGACTGGAATTCTTTGCTCATATCGGTATAGTGCCGCCAACCTTAGGGATGGGGCGAGCGGTTTATGCGGACACTTACCAGCGTGCTGATATGCGCGGCCTTGGCGGCGCCATTGCCAGCATCGGCGGAGATCTTTTCCTCCAAGAGCAAAAGAAAGCTGTTTAAATCGCAGACGGAGGTCCTCGATACGCGGGCCAGTCAGCAATACAAAGCCTCCGTCCGGCTGCAACCGCCAAGCATTCATACGCCGACGAAATGGGATCTCGAGGGCTTTGATAACGCGCTCCAAGGACCCTATCAGGGCCGTTATCTTGACACGGCCCGCTCCGCCGCGATGCGCCATGGCGTTCCTGTTGGTCTTTTTCTGCGCCTGGTGCAGCAGGAATCGGCCTGGAACCCCCGGGCCGTTTCCCACAAGGGCGCGATCGGTCTGGCGCAGCTGATGCCAGGGACGGCCTCCTATCTCGGAGTGAACCCCTACGATCCGTCGGAAAACCTTGATGGCGGTGCGCGCTACCTTGCAGAGCAGTACCGCAACTTTGGTACATGGCGTCTGGCGCTTGCCGCGTATAATGCCGGTCCCGGCGCGGTGGAAGAGCATAACGGCATCCCCCCTTACCGCGAAACTCAGGAATACGTGCGTATCATTCTCGGCAACTAAAGCGTTTCGCGACAAACCTGACTCACAGAGTGTCGCAAAGCGCAGTGCAA
>ERZ1740060.483-NODE-483-length-21694-cov-5.309072_pt1 | contig 21694 bp, 21 predicted proteins | sample MGYA00581743_ERZ1740060 | MGnify/ENA primary metagenome ERZ1740060 (study PRJEB43018, sample SAMN04849235) | marine metagenome | isolation source: floating plastic debris | place: Pacific Ocean | collected 2008-08-27 | study: EMG produced TPA metagenomics assembly...
CAGAGGGTGGGTTGCCAGCAGGGTTTCGAGGTCTGATGGCGTATGCGGGTCGAAGTGTACGCCTGTGTGGTCGATCAAAAGACCAAGCGGCGGCGCACCGCTGCGACCGGGGAAGAGCGAGCGCAGAAAGGCATCTTCGAGGCGCAGCAGGGACGCGCCCGATTTCTCGGCGAGCGCCTCACCGCGCGCCGCGTAGGGGGATCGCCCCCAGACAGCGACATGATCAGAGGCGTCGGGACGTGTGCCGGGCCACGGAAGGCGAAGCGGATATCCCGCCAGTTCGGCGATCCGGCGCAAGCGTGTCTGGCGCAGAAATCCCGCATTGGCATAAAAAACCCGCCGCAACTCCGGGGCCGCGGCGGGTGTTTTGTTCGATGCATGCGAGATCAATTAAAGTCGTTAGCCAGACTGTTGATTGAACCCGCTGTGCCCAATGTCCCGGTGATCGGGGCCAGGATCTTGCTCCATTGTGCCCAAGGTGCCTCGGTCACGTAGAGCGTGTCCTGATCGCGGATTGCAAAGTCGCGCGCCAGGAAAATGCCGTTTGGTTGCGTGAGATCCAGCACATAGACCAGACGCTGTGCGCCGACGAGGTCGTTGCGGCCCAAGACTTGGTTGGCCACTTCCGCAGGTTCATTGCGCAGAACAAACACACCGGTCGGATCGGAAATGGCCGTGTTCAGTCCGCCGACCTGTGCGATGGCTTCAACCGCGGAAATCGTGGGGGAGGGGAATGGCAAGCGGGCCTGACCGCTCGTCGCCCCGATGGCGGTGAAGGCGCGCGTGTCGACATCAACCAGAATCCGGTCGCCTCCGCGCAGCGCGATATCGAGCTCGGGATGATCAAACAAATCCTGGAACCAGACCTGTGAGCGTTGGCTGCCGCGTATCACGATAACCTGCGCGATCTCGGGTTCGATGGTCACGCCGCCTGCGGCTGCCAGCATCGCGGACAAGGTCCGCGTCGGACGCTCAATCGGGTAAACGCCCTGCGCGCCAACCGCACCCACAAGTGTGACGGTCGCTCCGTCACCTGCAAGCCTGCGTACCTCGACCTGCGGATCCGGTGTTTGCTCGTCAAGCTTGTCCGTAATGATCTGGCGCAGCGCCTCCGGGCTGTTTCCGGCGGCGCGGATACGTCCGGCGTAAGGCACAAAGATAAAGCCACCGCCGTCAACCTGAACCTGCTGCAATGTTGTCGCATTGCCCTCGATGCCGGACAGAAGCCCGTCATCCACGTTTTCCCAGATGGTGAGGCTCAGCGTATCGCCGGGACGGATCGTATCAGACCCCACGAGACCTGCATTTCTGAATTCGTCGGAAAAGCCAAGCGTCGGCGTGACTGCTGTCGCGCGTGTGACGCGGTCGTTTACAACAACGATGAAAGAATCGCCTGCACGCTCGACGGAGCCGGAGTAGATTTCGCTCTTTGTGGGGCCCGTGCGCGGGATCGAGCACGCTGCTACGAGGCTCAGCACTGCCAGTGCGGCCAGAAGCCGGGCCCATGTCAAATGAGCCCATGTCAAAATTGGACGTGTCACGTACCGTCTCCTAGAGGTCTGCCTGCCTTTACCGCGTGACGCTAGTCTGGCGTCGCGAAAAAAGCCATGTTTCAATAGCCCTGCGCTATCTTATGAGCGTCAACTGTTGCCGCGGAGCCGCGCTACCTGTTGCAAGTGCGTCATACGGATCGTCGTCCGACAACATCATATCAACGACTTGTCGCAGGAATTGCCGGCGGCTGCGCGCCGCATAAAATCCCCCGGGGATCTGGCTTGTTTCGAGCAGATACCGGCGAAAATCGCGATAGGCGTTGCGATCCGGGCGCGACGCGCCGGAAAAGAAGGATGCCAGGGGTGCCGATGACACGAATTCCGGTTTATCATAAACAGCTTCGCCAAAGATTCTGAGCGGAATGCCTCGCCAGAGTGCCTGTTGCGCGGCGGTTGAATTGACGGTCACCGCGCTGCGTGTTTCATCGAGCAGCCGAGCCAGTTTTCCGCCCCGCACATAGTGAACCCGCCCCTCCAGGCTCAGGCGCCGCGTGAGCCTGCGCAATTCGGTTCTTATCGGGGTGCGCCCGTCTTCAAGCGGGTGCGCCTTGACAACGAGGTGGTGATGCGGCGGGGCCCCATCCGCGAAGCCGCGCAGCACAACTTCGAGGAAGTCCGCCATGGTTTCGAAGGGTGAATGCGCCTGAAAAGACGAATCATGTTCAAGTTGCAACAGCACCAGATGATAGGGGAAGCCTCCCCGCCTGATGCGCCATGACGCAAGCCGCCGCTCGATGGCGTGCACGGGCATCAGCAAAAGCCGCTTGAGATAAAGCCGGAATTCCTGCCGAACGGTCAGCGCGCGGTGCGGCTTGAAATGCGGATAGGTTCTACCAGCCAGAAGGACCGCGCCGTGATAGAGAGCGCCATAGAAAATATGCTGTCGCATATCCCCCCACCTGGCAGGCGGGAGCGCGGTATCGGTGTCGGACTTGGCCAGCACATCCTGCATGTCGGCAACGCTCATATCCATCAGGCGGGAATGTCCGTTCGACCCGCCTCTTTCGTAGCTCACCCAATAGGGGCGCAGGTATCCCTCTTCAAAAACATGAATGCGAAGGCCCAGACCACGCGCCTCTTCGATCGCCTGTGCGTGAATCGGTCGCGTATCGCCGTAGATGACCAGATCGCTTACCGCGTGTTGCTCAACGAGTTCCCGAAACACCCGCCGCCATTCGGATTGGGGCTGGTCGAAACCGATGTAGGTTTCCCCGTCACGCCAGAACAGTCTGTCCCCGGCATTAAAACCCACGCGCCACACCTGTGCCCCGGCGCGACGGAGTTGTCGGCCCAGGTCCGAAAAAACCGGCCCGTGAGGTCCCTGGAGGAACAGGAACACGCGCGACTGATACGATACGGGACGCAGGTCAATATTCATAATTGTTGGGCGTCTCAGGATAGCTGCTCGTTCATTTTTTTTGATGTATTACACCAAGACTGAGACAAAATTAAGCCATTCCCGGCGCGCGGCGATCCATGCTGAAGCGTCGTGAGAGGATGCGCCACTTGTCAGGGCTGGGAGACACCGCTAGGTCCTGCCAAAGGTCAGGAGAATAAACCATGTTTACAGGTATCGTGACAGATATGGGCGAGATCCGTTCCGTCGAGCAGCGCGGTGATCTTCGGGCTCGCATCGGGACGTCATATGACATGGCCGGTGTCGATATGGGGGCGTCGATCTGTTGCGACGGGGTGTGCCTTACGGTTGTTGCCAAGGGGCCGGACTGGTTCGATGTGGACGTGTCCGCAGAGACGGTTTCCAAGACAAATCTGGGAACCTGGGCGCCGGGCCGACAGGTCAATCTGGAACGGTCCTTGCGTGTCGGTGATGAACTGGGCGGCCATATCGTGTCGGGCCATGTGGACGGACTGGCCGAAGTTACAGCGGTGCGCGATGAAGGGGACAGCACAAGGGTGACGCTCTGCGCGCCTCAGCCTTTGGCGCGGTTCATTGCATCAAAAGGCTCTGTCGCGCTCAATGGCACGTCCCTGACAGTGAACGAGGTCGAAGGCGCGGAATTCGGTATCAATTTCATTCCGCATACCAAAGAGGTCACGACGTGGGGACGCGTAGAGACGGGAGATCAGGTCAATCTCGAGAATGATACGCTGGCGCGCTAAGTGGCGCGGCTGGCAGAGATGACTAGATCCTGTAGGGGTCGCTCAAGTGTCTTCGCCCGCGCCGCTGCGCCGTCGGTCCTGCGTCTCCGGCGCATAGAGACGGCACGATAGCTCGGTCAGCGTTTTCAAAGCGCTTTCGGACGGGGTGGCGCGATTTCCACTGTGAACCCGCACGCCCTGCAACGGGGCACCGGGCGTGAGCGTTACATCAAGCGGTTCGACGTTAGGTGCATCCGGGGGGGATTGGGCCACGTACAGTCCTTTTGAAGAACAAACAGCTGAGAACGTCCCCGTGTCGCACCGGATCGGTACGCCCGTGCGTTGCGCGACAGACGCCAGACTGGGCAACAGCAGAACAGGTTCATCACATCGCAGCAGACGCAGCGCGGTCTTCTTTGATATCTCGGCGGCCCGATCACTCAGCGCGGCGCCGGTTGCAATCGGACAAAGCGCGCCGGAACGTGCCTGCCACGCATCCGCGCAAGGCTCAGGAAACGCGGCTGTCCTGTCACGGTCGCTTTGCCCCAGCAACAAAGCAGCGAGCCGTTCGGCACCCGGCAATGCATGTGCACAAAGCCAGGCAACAGCCCGTCCGGCGTCTTCGGCCAGCCCCCATGCCATACCCGCGCCGCGCGCGGCCCTGATCGCCAGCGTCTCGATTTCGCCGAGCGAGTGGCTCATTCCGCGGCGATGGCCACAGGCGGCAAGGCCCAGTCGTCTGTGTCGTCACCGCGCAGATCTTCGGGGAAAGGTGCATCGCGAAACATGTTGATCCGAACCCAGCGGTCCGAACGTGGATCGAAATGTGTCGCGCCGAAGAAGCTCAGTTTAAGTCGCAACATGTCTATCGGGCGCAGATTCTGGCTCAGCGTGTTGTCCTGGATTTCGGCATAGGGCATGCAGGCGGCACGCTGGACACGGCGCATGATGTGCCTGTGCTCGGGATGCGCGAGCAAGAAAGCTGCCGCGGTTTCATGGGGACTGGTCTTAAGCGCAAAATAGAGCTGAGCGGCCGCACGTCCGACATCGAGTGGCTGTTCATAGTCTTCAAGCCCGACATCGCCGCGCAGGCCCAGACGCGGCTCTTGCTTGGCCTAGGAGATATACCAAAGACCGGCGCTTTCGCGACGTGCGGTCCAGTCGATAGAAAGTGCCCAGCCATAAACATCCCGCAGGATGTCGAGGATCCGATCCCGGGACATGGCCCCATCTATCGCGAAGCGTGTGGAGGCGTCGGTCGCCATGCATGCGCAAAGATCGTCCACCAGACCCGGTTGCAGCTCAAGGAGCAGTGCAAGCAATTGCTCCTGACCTTCTGCCGTCAGGTGCTCTTCTGCCCAAAGCCAGAGATTGTTCCAGGGCAAGGGCGTGTGTGCGTCCACCTCTGGCAGATGTTGTGACACGCGCGCAAGATCGGTGCGAAGGTTGCAGAGTTTTTCTTGTTGGATGGGATGATCGGAGTGCCAATCCTCAGCATGCTGACGGGCGCGGGCGACCAGATGGATCAGCGCCTCATGCTGTTCCGGCTTAGCCGTTGGTTGAGACCGGATGCGTGCCAGCGCCTCTTCCCGGGCACCGATCCAGGCGTTCAGAAGGTCGGGGTGATTGATCAGAAACGGCGCCATGCCCAGGCCGGTCGAATTGCCGATGCCGAAACGGCGACGCAACGCGGGATCGAGCGGGACTGCGGTCTCCGGCGCTCGGTGTCGCGCCATGTCCTCCACCAGATCCAGCACAAAACACCGGATCAGATAGACAGTCAGCATTTCAAGCTGAAAAGGCGCTGCACATTCAGGACGATCGGCTGTGGCGGCACGGTCGGCGGCGCCAAATTTGCCGGAACCGTAGACGGCGGTCGTACGCATCAGGTATCCCACGGAATCGATCCGTGCGGCCTCGGGTTGATCCCCGCGTGAGAGTATATCCACGACGTAATCCCATAGCCGGGTTGATCGGTTGGTCCGGCTCAGCGTCAATTCACGACCCGACAATCGTCCTGCTTCTTGTCGTGGAACATTGACACGCAGCCGTGCGAGTTCGTCGTCGTCCGGGATACCGTCATACAATGTGTATGTCGCATCCCACGCCGTGGCGATCACACGATCCGTTCGCTGCGCGTCCGGCAAATCATGGGCGAAGGCCACGAGAGTATAGGACCGCTCCGGCCCGGAGGCCGTGTAGAGCGCTGTGCCAACCCCGCGCCCGTCGATGTCGAAACGGGACCGGACCACGTCCCATTGCTCGTTCTGCATGCGACGCAGAAGCTGACGCATGAAGCTCAGCCGTGTGGCATGGGCTGATCCGAGACGATCAAGCCGCATAACAACGTCAGGGTTTCGGGCAGGGACCGGAGGAGGATCGGTTCTGTTCATGGTTTACTTGACGCCACGGGCGTCGGTTCCGTCAAGAGGGCAAGGGGGGCGACAAAATTCTAGGCGAACGGGATAAACGGTGCAGCGCGCGAGGCGCTTCCCGTCGCTTGCCGAAGAATCCGTTTTGGAAAACACACAATCTGTGTCACGACTGTGCTTGGCTTCGTGAAAGGCTCGCACCAAGCCAACTGTCAAATACATGGAGAGCATCATGAAATTCCACCTCGCAATCAATCTTGAGCGGCTCGATCCGGGTAGCGATATGCGTTCCGTGCGCGACCACACGCTGGAGATGGTCCGGATGGCGGACGCGGCCGGATTTGAAATTGTCTGGGCTGCGGAACATCACGCCCTTGAGATGACGATTGCGCCGAACCCTTTTCAGATTCTGACCTGGTGGGCCGAGCATACAGAAAACATCAGGTTGGGCGTCGGCGTGGCCAATGCCGCCTATTGGCATCCGATCAATCTTGCGGGCGAGGCGGCCTTTCTGGATCTGATCAGCAACGGACGGCTTGATTTTGGCATTGGGTCCGGGGCCTATCAACGGGAATTCGACCGGATGAAGCCAGGTCTCGATCAGCGCGACAGCTGGCGCTACATGCAGGAAATGCTGCCGGTGGTGCAAAAGCTCTGGGCGGGCGATTATGCGCATGAGGGCGAATTCTGGTCTTTTCCCACCGCGACGTCCTGCCCCAAACCTGTGCAGGACAATGTGCCTGTCTGGGTGGCGGCCCGAGCGCCGGTGACGTTCGACTATGCTGTGCAGAACAACTGCAACATCCTCAGCTGGCCATTGACCATGCCGATGAGCGAGGCGGAGACGTATCGCAAACGGCTGGATGATGCGATTGCGCGGCATGACGGGAGCTATTCCGGCGAATGGGCTGTGATGCGCCACAGCGCGGTTTACGAAACAGAGTCAGACCGGCAAGCGGCTTTGGCGGCGGTTCGGCGTGTGCTTGGTCAGTTCGGCAATCTGATGATGCAGAAAGGTGAGATCCTAAACGGTTTCCCGGAAGAAATCCCGTTGGAAGAGCTTGACGGTAATGCCAGGGTCGATCCGACCATGCTGGAACAGAACCTGATGTTCGGCACCCCGGAAGAGGTTGCTGCCAAACTGGAGCTGTATCGTGATCTCGGGGTGGATTCTTTCCTGTATTATGCGTCCATGGGCATGGATCTGGAGCAACAGAAGCGCAGCCTGCGACTGTTCATCGATAAAGTCATGCCAAAGCTAGAGGCGCGTGCGTTTGAACCCGCATAGGTCGCACCGCGCGGTACCAATATGCACGTAGGTCAGGCCAATCTCCCTGCCGTGATCGCAGGGCTTCTCGCGGGCGTGGGCTTTGGCATATTCTGGATGCCGCTGCGCGCCATCGGTGAGGCCGGATTCGCGCCCGTTTGGGCCAGTAGTCTTGTTCTCTTGGTTCCGGCGCTTTGCTGTCTGCCGATCGCCTGGGCGAACCGGCACCATTACCGCAAGGGCGGACGCGGTTTGCTGGGGGGCGCAATGACGGGTCTGGCGCTCGCGCTCTATTCGTCCGCTTTCCTCTACACAGAAGTGATCCGGGTCGTTCTGCTGTTCTATCTGATGCCGATCTGGGGGTTCTTTCTGGGCCGTATCCTGCTGGGTGAGCCGGTGACATGGTATCGTTGGGTCGCTGTTCTAAGCGGACTGGCAGGCATGGTGATCATCTTTTCCGGCGAAGGGGGGGTCCCGTTGCCGCGCAACCTCGGCGATTGGCTGGCCCTGATCTCGGGCATGGCCTGGGCGGCGGGGTCGACGTTGATGTTGCTCGACCGTCCTGTACGCCCGGCGTTCCACATGGTTCAGTTTTATGGCGTGGCTGCGATCCTGTGCACGCTAGTGGCCATCGGGGTCAGCGGTTCCGGTCAGGCAAACTGGCCCAACATGGCGGATCTCGGTGCGGTTCTGATCTGGTTGGTGCCGCTCTCGGCCTTTTTTCTTCTCCCGGTTGGTTATGCAACGGTGTTTGCTCCAACGCATCTCAATCCAGGGGTCGTCGGTTTGTTGTTCATGTTCGAGGTCGCGGTGGCGGCGATCACAGCGGCGATCTGGGCCGGAGAGCCTATCGATGCGCGGGAATGGACCGGTCTGGTGCTGGTCATGGGGGCCGGTTTGATTGAGCCGTTTTTTATAATCCGTCAAATTCGCGCCGTCGCTCATTGAGGGGTTTCCCGATAGCCCTGACACACAGCTTTCCCTGAAAACCTGCACGACCATCCTCACGCAGCACTCGGCCTAAACCTTTGGATTGTGTCTCAGATAACGGGGCAAGAGACTTTCCGGCGCCTCTGTTCAACCTCCGGGCCGGAACGGTTGGGCCGTATCCTGTTTTGACCGCTGGGATTTTGAGTATTTGGGGCAAGATGAAGGTCGCAGCAGGTACCGTTTGCCAAGATCTCAGGTCAGGTTCTGCACCAATCCTCGATCACTTGCGTTATTCTGTCAGGCGCTTCTTCGTGGGCGAGATGACCGAGATCGTCGAGTTTACACAATCTGGCCAGCGGCAGCCGCGTCGCGGCCATGGCGGAGACACGGGGTGGCACGGCCGTGTCGCGCGCGCCGGTGATCATCAGGCAGGGTGTTTCGATGTCCGTCAGCCGGGCGTAGAGCGCATCGGTGTTCCATCGCGCCATCATCTGCAATGTGCCGTCCACATGGGCACGATCCGATAGCAGGCGGGCATAATATCCGTAGCCTTCGTCGCTGAGTTGCGAGCCGGTGCTGGAGATAATGGCGCGGGCGCGCATGGCGGTGCCACCCCCCATCGTGAAGGCAACAGACGTAAACGGATTCAGGGCCAGCATTCTGGCGAAGGCGGGAAAGAGCCAGCCCGCGACACCGTCGAACCGATCGAGGGCGGCGTTCAGAGTGACGACCCGGGGTTTAGGATCGAGCTTTTCACTCAGGGAGAGGGCGACGGCCGCCCCGGCGGAATGGCCCACGATGACATTGGGCTGCCAGCCCTGCGCCGCGCAGAGTGCGGCAATATCCTCTGCAACGGTATCAAGACCCAGCCGGGATTTTGCGCCGGCGCGGGTGAATCCGTGCCCGGGCAGGTCGAGCGCGACAATCCTGTAGCTTCGGGAGAGGGCTGGCACAAGCGCCCGCCAGCTATGGGTCGAGGCCCCTGCACCGTGCAGCAGCAACATGTCAGGGCCGGAGCCGAGGTCTTGAACATGCCAGTCATGCGGGCGGTGCCGGATCCGGCGGGAGGACCCTGAATGGGGCCAGTTCGGGAGGTCGCGCACCCAGTCCATCGCCTAGCTCGCCATCGCTCAATCACCCAATGCTGTCTGAACGGCCTGGCTTATTTTCTGCGCGTCCGCCCGCGGCAATGGTGTATACTGACCCCGCAAGGCATCGGCCACATTCTGTGCCTGCGGCGTCGGGCGACGCGATGTGTCCACGACGATTGCAGGCAGTCCGGTCGCGGCCAGTTGTCTGGAAATCCTGCACGCCTCGTCCAACGCACCTGTCCGGTCTGCATGGCCATCGAGCGCGATATTGGCCTTGCCGTCCGTCAGCAACACAAGCATGGGCGAGGCGCCTTTGCTGCGCGCCAGCGCGGCCAGTTCGGACGCGCAGACGAGGCCCGCCGCCAGAGGTGTGCCGCCGCCGCCGGGTAGAGCGGACAGGCGCTTCTTGGCCTGCACAAGTGAACGTGTAGGCGGCAACAGAAGGTCTGCATCGGTGCCGCGGAACGCAAGGAGAGCCACCTGATCGCGCCGGGCATAGGCCTGCGCCAGAAGCAATTCGACCGCTCCCTTGGCTTCGGCCAAACGTGCGAGCGCCGCCGAACCGGACGCATCGACTGCGAAGATCAGCAATCGGTCGGCGCGCTCTTCGTAGCGGCGGATGCGGATATCGCCGGGATGGATGATCACTGGCCGATGGGCGTTGTGCGGTTTGCGGCGCAGGCTCTGCCAGGGCGCGGCGGCGCGCAGGGTAGCCACCGGATCAATCCGCGCGGTCATGCTGGGGTGACCCGGACGTGAGGGCAGGGGACGGCCCCGTCGATGACTTTTGCGGCGATCGCCAGCGCCGGTTCCGGCGGCCGCGGCCGCATGGCGCTGGCGCGCGGCAGCGCGGTCGAGGATGTCGGCAGGCAGGCGTGCCAGAATGGCTTCGACAAGGATCTCTTCAGGAATGTCGCCGCCGCTGCCAGCGGCTTCCGATTCATTGGGTGGTGGCGCCTCTGTCTCGTCGGGCTGCGGGGGCGGTTGCTCTTCTTCGGCGTCTTGCGGAATGAGAGTGGCGCGGGGTGGATAGACGAGTTCCGCAGCTTCCCGCAGATGCGCGTCCGACACCTCGGGTTCGCGATCGAGTGCTGCCAGCGCCCGGGCTGCGCGCAGCGCGAGATAGGGCGCGCGCAGACTGTCTATGCCAAAGCGCGCGGCAAGAGCGACGAGGACGGCATGCGTCTCATCGGGCACGGTGATCTCTTCAAGCCGGGCGCGGGCGGCATCCAGATCCGCAGCGGCGGGCAGGCGGATGGGTCTGGCGCTTTCTTCCGGTTCGATGTGAAAGGCCAGCCTGTCCATCAAAGCGGTGGGTGCCAGTTCCTCCGGGCCTGCGCCTTCGTCAAGCAGGATCAGCGCGCGTGCGCTGTCACGGTCCAGAATCTGGGAGAGTTTTGCCGCCAGCGCCGCCCCGCAGCGCTCGGCCATAGTCAGGATGAAAATCCCGGGCCGGTCCACAAGCCCCGGCTCTCGTATCGGGCGCCCCTGCGCCAGAGAGGCCGCAATGTTCAGACCGCCAAACAGCTGTTCGTCACCCAGGCCCGGATGCAGCCGGTGGGTGGTGCCAGGCAGGTTTGACAAGGCTGTTTCAAACGCCAGCCGCGCGGGACCTATGCGGGCGCGCAGGGCCAACCCTTTCAGACCATTCGGATCGACCCAGAGCGCGGCGAGCGCGCGTTCCGTGCTTTGGTTGAGGCGCGCGGGCGCGTTCATCCCAGCACGTCGGCCACGGTGCGTTCGACGCGGGCCACCGATCCGGCCTCGTCCAGCGGATCGCGGCGCAAGCGATGGCTCAGCGCCAGCGGGGCGACGGCGTTGAGATGCGCGCGGGTGATTTCGGGCGCTGCCTGATAGGCGGCCAGCGCTCTGGCGGCCCGCAGCAGGGTCAGTTCGCCGCGCAGACCATCCGCCCCGAGGGCAAGCGAAAGTTCTGCGCAATCGCGCAGGATTGTGTTGGGCGTCTTCACCTTTCTCAAGGCGTCCCGGGCCGTCAGGATGGCATCGCGTATTTTCGCGTCTTCCTTGCCCCATTTCTTCATGAAGCTCGCATGCTTCGTCTCGAACGCGTCGCGGCGGCGGATCACCTCGATGCGTTCCTCAACATTGTCAGGGGAGCCGACCTCGACCGAAAGACCGAACCGGTCCAGAAGCTGTGGACGCAATTCGCCTTCTTCCGGGTTGCCGGAGCCCACCAGAACAAAACGCGCCGGGTGGCGAATCGATAACCCCTCGCGTTCCACCGCGTTGACGCCTGACTGAGCCACGTCGAGCAGAAGGTCGACGATATGGTCCTCCAGCAGGTTCACCTCGTCGATATAGAGATAGCCGCGATTGGCCCGGGCCAGCAGGCCGGGTTCAAAGGCTTTTTCGCCACGGGTCAGCGCCCGTTCGATATCAAGCGCGCCGGTGACGCGGTCCTCTGTCACCCCAAGTGGCAGGTCCACAACCGGGGTCGGACGCTCCTGCAGTGTCTCTTCGCTTACATCTGCCCAGTCCGGGCAGTCCGCAAGACGTTCGGCATTGACCGGGCAGCCCTCGACCACGGTGATCGGAGGCAGCAGTTGCGCCAGTGCGCGAACGGCCGTGGATTTGCCGGTTCCGCGATCACCAAAAACGAGAACCCCGCCGAGACCGGGGTCGATCGCTGTCAGGATCAACGCCTGTTTCATCGACTCTTGTCCGACAATCGCGGAAAACGGGAAAGCAGAGCTCATGTAGTCCCTCCCAATCGGTGCAGTGGCTGCTCACCGCCCCAACTGCCCAACTCGCCCAGGATCGAGAAGCGGGCATACAGTTCTTCGGAAAACCAGTTGCCTTCACGTACCGCCTTGATGGCGCGGGCATGGGGGCCGTCGTGACGGGCGAAATGCGCCATCCCGTCGGTGTCGGGCCAGACCGAAAAGGTGATCTGGTGAAACAACGGCACCTCACCAATGCCGATCTTGAAGGCCACATTTTCGTCGCTGCCGATCACAGCGCTGATATCGGGTACGCGGGACCAGAAGCGCAGGGCGGCGCGTGGCCGCACCGTCGCGCGGGTCAGCGCGGCGATGGGGCCAACGGCGTGCGTTTGCCCGTCCACCGCTTCGAATGGGGTCTGACCCGACCACTGCCCGCGGACAGACAGCGGATTGAGCAGCAGCGTGTAGCTTTCTTCTGCCTTGCCTCTGTAACGCTGAAAAACGCAGGCCTGTGCAATCTGTCGTTCGGCGGTCTCGCGATCTGGCCAGGTGGCCAGGATGGCGTAGACACCGGTATTCGGAATTGGCGTAAATCCCTCGCCCGTGCCGGAGCCGCAGAGTTTCCAGAAGCCGATGCCTGGCACCCGCGCCAGCGCAGGCCGCGCCAGTCCCATCATCGCAAAAGCCCAGACGCGTGGCAGGCCCCGCGCGAAGCGGAAAAAACTGAGGCTGACAATCTGACCGGTCTTCATCGTCTTGGCCTTCGGTCCCGTTGGGCCGGTATCACGCACCCTCCGGTTACGGAGACCCTGTGGCGCTGCCGGTCGAACCGGCGAGATACCTGACACCAATAAAGGACGTGTTTTTGGAATTGTCAACTTTAGTAGACAGATGTAGGCTTTAAATATGTTGACACGTCTTGATCACCGACTCCGTCGGATCGCAGAGGGTGGACCCGACCCGGATCATGCGCCCCATGCCATTGTGATTGGCGCGGGACTCGGCGGTCTGGCCTCGGCCATGCGGCTGGGAGCCAAGGGCTATCGCGTCACTGTGCTCGACCGGTTGGACAGTCCGGGCGGTCGCGGCTCCTGCCTTTGGGAAAACGGCCACCGTTTCGATCTCGGGCCGACAATCGTGACAGTGCCCAAGGTCTTTCGCGAGCTTTGGGCGGCCTGTGGGCGTGATTTCGACGAAGATGTCGATCTGCGCGCTCTGGATCCTTTCTACGAAATCCGCTGGCCTGACGGCAGCCACTTCGCGGCACGGCAGGATACCGAGGCGATGCGGGCCGAGATTGCCCGTCTCTCTCCCGGCGACGTCGCGGGCTATGACAAGTTTCTCCGCGACGCCTACGCGCGCTACGAGTTCGGGTTTGAGGATCTCGGGCGCCGCTCGATGCATCGGCTGATCGATCTGCTGGTGGTTCTGCCGCGTTTTGCCTGGTTACGGGCGGATCGGTCCGTCTATGCCCATGCCGCCAAACGCGTGCGCGATGAACGGCTGCGCATGGCGCTGTCGTTTCATCCTCTCTTCATTGGCGGTGATCCGTTTCATGTGACGTCGATGTATATCCTCGTCAGCCACCTGGAAAAGGAATTCGGGGTTCATTACGCGATGGGCGGCGTGGACGCGATCGCCCGCGCCATGGTCGGCGTTGTCACTGAACAGAATGGACTGGTGAGACAGAACGCCGAGGTGGATGAAATCCTCGTGAAATCTGGCCGCGCGGTCGGGGTCCGGCTGACCGGTGGGGAAGTGTTGGATGCCGATATTGTCGTGTCGAACGCCGATGCGGGCCATACGTATGAGCGTCTTCTGCGCAATCAGCCGCGCCGGCGCTGGACGCGCTCGAAACTTCAGAGCCGGCGTTGGTCGATGGGTCTCTTTGTCTGGTATTTTGGCACACGCGGAACGGCAGCAAAATGGCGCGATGTCGGCCACCACACAATCCTGAACGGCCCGCGCTATCGTGGTTTGGTCGACGATATTTTCATCAAGGGTAAACTGGCCGACGACATGAGCCTCTATGTCCATCGTCCCAGCGTGACCGACCCGACGGTCGCGCCGGAGGGAGACGACACATTTTACGCTCTGTCGCCCGTGCCGCATCTCGGCCATGACGATCCGGTCGACTGGAGTGAGATGGGCGAGGTCTATCGCCAGCGTGTGCAGTCGGTGATTGAAGAACAGCTATTGCCCGGGCTGGGTGATCACCTCTCGGCCTCCTGTGTCTTCACTCCCGAGACATTCCGGGACCGGACTCTCAGCACATTTGGCAGTGGCTTTTCCATCGAGCCTCGCATCCTGCAGAGCGCCTGGTTCCGCCCGCATAATGTGAGCGAGGAACTCGAAGGGCTCTATCTGACCGGGGCAGGCACGCATCCCGGTGCTGGGCTTCCGGGGGTGGTGGCCAGCGCCGAAGTTCTGGCGAAACTCGTCCCCGAACCGGTTCTCGCGGGGGCGTCGTGATGGAGCCCCAGGATCTCGCGCACTGCAAGGAGGCAATCCGGCACGGCTCGCGGTCCTTCTACACGGCCTCACTGCTTCTGCCGGCGCGTGTGCGCGATCCGGCAATGGCGCTCTATGCCTTTTGTCGGCTGGCCGACGACGCGGTCGATCTGGTTCAGCAAAAGGCCGATGCCGTGCTGCGATTGCACGAGCGGTTGAATCTGGCCTATGCCGGGACACCGCGCAATGCGCCTGCGGATCGCGCCTTTGCCGCGATGATCGATGAAACAGGGATGCCGCGTACATTGCCCGAGGCATTGCTCGAAGGGCTGGCATGGGATGCAATGGGTCGCCGATACGCAACTCTGTCTGATCTGCGCGCCTATTCCGCGCGCGTGGCATCTGCGGTGGGTGTCATGATGTGCGTGCTGATGGGCGTGCGCGATGCAAACGCGCTGGCGCGGGCATGCGATCTGGGCGTTGCGATGCAGCTGACAAATATTGCGCGCGATGTGGGCGAGGATGCGCGCGAAGGTCGCCTCTATCTTCCGGCTGACTGGCTGACAGAGGCGGGGATCGATGGGGACGAGCTGCTCGCACGCAAAGAAAAGCCTGATGGTCTGAGCCGTGTGATACGGCGTCTGCTGCGCGAGGCAGACCGGCTCTATCTGCGCTCTGAGGCCGGAGTGACGGCATTGCCGCTCTCGGCGCGACCCGGTATTTTCGCGGCCCGATACATCTATGCGGGGATCGGTCGGGTGCTTGAGCATCGCGGGACAGATCCGTTCGCCTATCGCGCGCGGACCGGCACGCTCGAAAAGGTCGGATGGCTTGGATTGTCCATGGTGCGCACGGCAGGCACGCTGGTGATGCCACGCTCTGCGGTGATCTATGCCCGTCCACTGCCTGAGACGGCCTATCTCGTCGAAGCCGCAGCTCAGAGCGCCGAGCAGCCACAGGATTGGAGCGATGCGCTCTATGCGACCCTGTCGACGTTGAAGCAAAAGGATGCGGTGCGGCGCGAGGCGTTGAGGTCGGCCCGGGAGCGTACCAGGTCGCCGGCATGGACTGGCTGATTTTTAGCATCTTTCTGCTCGCCTGCGCAGGCGCGGGGATGACGGGCGGTCTGTTTCCGCCCGGAGACTGGTACGAGTCGCTGCGCAAGCCAAGCTGGACACCGCCCAACTGGCTGTTCCCGCTGGCGTGGAGCACGCTGTATCTGTTCATGGCGACGGCTGGCGCGCGGGTCGCGGTGCGTCCGGACAACGGCGTTGCCATGGCGCTCTGGTCGCTTCAGATCGCCCTGAACGGGCTCTGGACACCGGTCTTTTTCGGATTGAAGAAGCTTGCAGGCGGGATGGTCGTCCTGACGGCGCTGTGGCTGTCTGTTGCGGCCACGCTGGTTGCGCTCTGGCAGGTCGACTGGGTCGCTGGTGTGTTGTTTGTCCCCTATCTGGTCTGGGTTTCGGTTGCCGGGGCATTGAACCTGGCCGTCTGGCGGATGAACCCGGGCGCTGGCGCCTGAGCGCGGCAAAGATCAGGTCTTGAACACCCACCTCGACCGGCGCGGCACCCGCACGGCCAGCATCGGTTTGATCAGCGGAGAGCGAAAGCGCGTCAGATCGAGCACTTCATGCACCCCTGTGGTTTCATGACCTTCGATACGGGTGCGAACGACCGATCGGCAGTAGAACGGTGCATCGAGCATCGGCTCCGTCTGACGGGGCTGATATCCCGGATCCGCGGGCGTGGCGCGGGAGATCCCCCAGCCGGTGCGTCGCAGCGGCGCGTCGGGAGGGGGCGTCACAAGATGCGCAGCACCACCGGCGTCAAAATCGACTCCGGTCTTCAGTCGCGAACCATCGACCCGGCGCAGATCGTAAAAACAGCTGCTGCCCGTTTCGCGCGGAAAGCGCCCCCAGCTCCAGTGGGTGAAATCCTGCTCCAGGGCCCGGGTGCCGAAATTGGCGTCGAAATAGCCGTGGCCTGTCCATTGCCAGTCCTTCTCTTCAAGGTCGACATCGATATCGCAGGTCGGGGCGAAGGGACGCCAGATATGCGCGCCATCTTCGGTTAGCGGCATCTCCACATCGCTCAGGGGGGTCTTGGGCGTGACGGTGATCCGCCCCCGGACGCGGCCAAGCGCAGGCAGGGCGCCGCGCTCGTCAATGTCAATGATCAGCTTGCCGTCTTTCCACTGCAGGGAGGACGGGCCGACGGTGAACGTGTCGCGTGTCTGACGAAGTGCAGTCCGGCCACGGTCCGTCATCGCGAAACGACCGCGCGGGCCATAGGTCGCCACATTGATGCAGACGTTGTTTTCCGGCTCGCGCCGCCCGGACCAGGCATACCAGGGCGAAAAGACGGACCCTATGAAGGCGATGACCGAGACGGCACGCCGGTTGTCGTCGCGGATGCCGTCGATATACCACCACGCATAGCCGTTGGGCGGGACGGCGAGGTTGAAGTTCGGTCCGTCAAGATCGCCTCGGCCGCGTGCTGACCGGAGAGCGTAGCCATCGGCACGCCCGCCCCCGGATGAACGCCGCCCCCGGCCAGATAAAGCCCTTTGATCTGCGTCCGCGCCACCGGTCGTTGAAAAGCCGCCATCGTCCCATGTGGGCTCTGCCCGTAAAGGGAGCCGCAGGAGCCGGGAAACAGTGTCTCCCACTGCCGAGGGTGCGTCAGCGCCGCCAGACCCGGTTCCGGGGTGAAGGTCAGTCCCTGACTCTGAAGCGTACTGAACGTTCTTCTGTGGCATTTCTGGGTCTCCTCCTCAGCCGGGTTGAGGTTAAGCGGCGGCGCATTGGCGATGATCTCGAATCGTTCCACTTCGCCGGGTGGCTCTGGTAGCCCGCGATCCATTGCGCAGATGTAGAGCGTGGGATCTTCGACAAGACGGCCTTCTTCCAGCGCGCGGAACTCGGGTTCGGGATCGTTTCGGAAAAACACGTTGTGGTGGGCCAGTTCGGGGCCACTGGCTTTCGCGGCAAAGGCCCAGACTTCCGCCGAAAGGGATCGGGGCAGGCGCGCGGTCTGCGGGGCGGCGCGCTGCGCGGCGTTCCCCAGGAGGCCCGTGGCCAGCGCGCGCGGATCGCCGTTGAAAACGACGTGCTCCGCCCGAAGCGTCATGCCGTCCTCCAGCACCACACCGCCGATCTTCCCGTTCGAGATGTCCAGCTCCACGGCTGGTGTGTTGTAGAGAAAGGTTGCACCACGCGCCGCGGCACACTCTGCCAGTGCCCCGGCCAAGGCGCTCATGCCGCCGCGTGGCACCCAGACACCAGCGCATTCCGCCTGCCAGATCAGGGACAGGAGGGCCGGGACCTTATAGGGAGAGCCGCCCACATAGGTGGCGTAACGCCCAAAAAGCTGCGCCAGCCGTGGGTCATCAAAACTGCGTCTGCACAGATCCGCGAGGGTCGCGCCGGGGGCCATGGCGCGCGCCAGGGCCGGGCGTGCCATCACATAGGATGCGAGTTTTCCAAGCGTGGGCGCCGGCGCCCGTATGATCGGTTGTTCAAACCCATCGAAGAGCCGGCGCGCCCGGGCGCAGAACCGGCCGAACTGCTCGGCGGATCGCGTGCCAGAGAATGCTGCGATGGAGGCGCGGCTTTGAGCCTCGTTATCGAAAAGGTCAAGCGCAGTACCGTCGGGCCAGAAGTGCCGCGCGATCATGGGCTGGCGGATCAGGTCAACGTGATCTTCCAGTCGTGTGCCGAGCGCCGCGAAGAGGCTGTCGAAAACAGGCTTCATGGTCAGGCCAGTCGGGCCTGTATCGGCGGGACCTGCGGGTGAGGCCGCGGTTCGCATTTTGCCGCCGGGGGCCGCCTGACGTTCGAGCACGGTGACAGACAGACCCGCCGCGCTGAGCCGCGCCGCACTGGCCAGCCCGCCGATACCGGCGCCGACAACCAGAACGTCTGATGTGTTTTGGCTCATCCTCGTGCGCTCCACGCGCCTGTTCGCCTCGTGATGCGTGATTGTTGACTCGCAGATGGAAAGTGTCCAGTATAATTGACACTATGGATGTCATTATAATGATGACATAATCAGGCGGGATCTCAGACATGCCTCTATCCAGACGAATTGACGCGGCGGTCACTCGGGCGTTGAGTCGGGCGCAGGGCGGTGCGGCAGGCCCTCGGTCCGTACCCGAAAAACTAGCGCAGGCTCTCGCGTATGCCTGCCTCCCGGGCGGGGCGCGAATCCGGCCGACGATCCTGCTTTCGGTGGCAGCGGCCTGCGGTGACGATGCACCCGAGGTGGCGGATGCGGCGGCGGCGGCGCTGGAATTGATTCATTGCGCGAGCCTGGTCCATGACGATCTGCCTTGCTTTGATGACGCCGATCTGCGGCGGGGAAAACCGGCCTTGCACCGGGCGTATTCAGAACCGCTGGCGGTTCTGGCGGGAGACAGTCTTATCATACTGGCATTCGAGGTTCTGGCGCATGATGCGTCGTCTCATCCTGATCGTGCAGCGCAACTTGTGCTGAACCTTGCCCGGCGATCCGGCATGCCCGGAGGGATCTGTGCGGGACAGGGCTGGGAGAGCGAGTCGAATGTCGACCTCCACGCTTATCATATGTCGAAGACGGCTGCGCTGTTCATGGCGGCGACGGAAATGGGCGCCGTGGCGGCGGGGCATGAGCCTGAACCGTGGCGTGATCTTGGAGCGCTTATAGGTGAGGCCTTCCAGGTGGCGGATGATCTGCGCGATGCGGTGATGGACGAGGCCACTCTTGGCAAACCTGTCGGGCAGGACGATCTGCACGGCAGGCCGAATGCCGTCCGCGAACTCGGTGTCGACGGCGCGATGGCGCGGCTCCGTGATATCCTTGCAGGCGCGATTGCGTCGATCCCCTCCTGTCCCGGAGAGGCGATGCTGGCCGATATGGTACAGCTTCAGGCCAAGGTGATTATGCCGAAGATTCCAACGGCGGCCCGCGCCCGTTTCGGGGTCTGATCCGCAATGACGATGGAGGTTCATGGAGGGCGCGGAGGCGTTCCGCTTCGTGAGCGAGGGTCCTGGCGGAGCTGGGCTGCACGTCTGGTGGCGAAGCCACGATTTCAGGAACTGGCGGCGCGGCTGCCTGTGGCGCGCCGTATTGCGCGGCGCGATGGTCAAGAAATTTTCGATATTTTACAGGGGTTTGTGGCGTCTCAGGTGCTGTCCGCGCTTGTTGAGCTTGGCCTCTTGCGACAGCTTCTTGAGGATGGCCCTCAGACTGCGGCCAATCTCGCCTTTCGGCACGACGTGCCCGCCCATCGAATGCAGCATCTGTTGCAGGCTGGCGCGGCAATCGGGTTGCTGAAACGGCGCAGGTCGGGAGACTACGCTATTGCCCGCAAGGGTGCGGCGATCCTCGGGGTGCCGGGATTGGAAGGCATGATCGCGCATAATCGCGAGCTCTATGCGGATCTGGCAGACCCGGTCTCTGTGTTGCGTGAGGAGGGTCAGACCCGGCTGGCCCAGTTCTGGCCTTACGTGCTGGGTGGTGGAGATGGGATCGGCCCGGATGTGGCGGAGAAATACTCCGCCCTGATGGCCGACAGCCAGCTTCTGGTCGCACGGGATACTCTGGGCATGTTGCCTCTGAATGGTCCGATGACTTTGCTCGACGTCGGTGGCGGGTCAGGTGTGTTTCTGGGTGAAGTGCTTCGCCGGAATGCACAGGCGAACGGGATGCTTTTCGATCTGCCTCAGGTCATGCCCGCGGCGCAGGCGCGCCGAGAGGCCGCAGGATTGACCGGTCGTTTGACGCTGCATGGCGGAAGCTTCCGCGAGGATGAATTGCCTCGCGGTGCGGATGTGATTTCTCTGATCCGGGTGCTCTACGACCACAGCGACGAGACGGTGACCGCGCTCTTGCGCAAGGTCTACGAGGCCCTTCCTCCGGGGGGTCGGTTGATCGTGTCCGAGCCCATGTCAGGGGGCGCCCGGCCGGAGCGGGCGGGCGATGTCTATTTTGCTTTCTACACGATGGCGATGGGCACGGGGCAAGTTCGCTCGGCGGAGCGGATTGTGGAGATGTGCAAGACTGCCGGCTTCACTGATCCCTCTGCGCCAGCGCCACGCCGGGCGTTCATCACGTCTGCCGTGAGTTGCGTCAAGCCAACGTGACACCCTGCCAAATTATTGGGCAGGAAAAGTGTAAAGTTATCTTGACAGTTTGCTGTGCATATCTAAACTTACAATAGGCTTTCGCGCCAGACACCCCCGCCAGACGGGGACAGGGGAGAACCATGCGACTGCAAACACGTGCTGTGTATCTGAAGGGTCCGCGCGATCTGGATCTGACGGTTCTGCCGCTCAAGGAGCCGGGGCCGAATGATCTGGTGGTCGAGGTCACGCATTCCGGGATCTCCACCGGCACGGAAAAGCTCTTCTGGACCGGGCAGATGCCGCCGTTTCCGGGCTCTGGCTGGCCGCTTGTGCCGGGCTATGAATCAACCGGAGAAGTGGTTGAGGCTGGTGCGGCGACGGGGTTCAGGCCCGGAGAGCAGGTCTTCGTGCCCGGCGCTAACTGCTTCGAGGGAGCATATGCGCTCTTCGGTGGCGCGGCAGAGCGTATCGTGACGGACGCTGACCGGGTGGTGCGGATCGAATCGGGCGAGCACGGCGAAGGGGCGCTCCTGGCGCTTGCCGCCACGGCGTGGCACACGATGTCGGGCCCCGGGATGACGCCCCCCGATCTGATCGTCGGGCACGGCGTTCTTGGACGCCTTCTGGCACGTCTGGCTGTCGAAACCGGTTCCGCTGCGCCTCCGACCGTCTGGGAAACAAATCCTGCTCGGCGCGACGGCGCGCAGGGCTATCAGGTTCTCGCCCCGGAGGACGACCCCTGACGCGAGTACCGGGCGATCTACGACGCCTCCGGCAATATCGTGGCGCTGGATCAGATGATTGGCCGACTGACGCGGGGCGGAGAGGTCGTGTTGGCGGGGTTCTATCCGGAAGGTGTGCGGTTTGCATTTCCGCCCGCCTTCATGCGCGAGGCGCGCCTGCGCATCGCGGCAGAATGGACGCCACAAGACTTGCGGCAGGTGCGCGATCTGGTGCGGGCGGGCGCGCTGAGCCTGGAAGATCTGATCAGTCATACGCGGCCTGCGAGTGAGGCAAAGCATGCCTACAGGCAGGCATTTGAATCCCCTGACTGCTTGAAAATGATGTTGTCTTGGAGGGACGCAGCATGAAGGACGAGGTACCTATGCTCAAGGAGTTCGATCAGAGACTGCGTGACG
>ERZ1740060.484-NODE-484-length-21664-cov-9.257624_pt1 | contig 21664 bp, 20 predicted proteins | sample MGYA00581743_ERZ1740060 | MGnify/ENA primary metagenome ERZ1740060 (study PRJEB43018, sample SAMN04849235) | marine metagenome | isolation source: floating plastic debris | place: Pacific Ocean | collected 2008-08-27 | study: EMG produced TPA metagenomics assembly...
ACAACCCAGGGTGGGACGGTCTGCCACACCTTTTAAGATACAAGGGTGGGCATTGTCACGCCCGCCCTGCCAAACCAAACTAGGGGCTGAAACTACCTTGTGGTCAGGCGTCTGATTTTGATTGTCTACAGCCCCTAGTTGTAATTAATGGCAGCCCCTAGAAGTCGATAGGCGTCATTGCCGGAACTTTTTTGGGTTGAGAAGCCGATGTTTCGCCGTTCATATCCGTAGGCGGACCATCTTCGGGGTGTTCCATACTGCTGATTGGCGTCGTGTCGCTGACGTCACCATCCGTACCGTTGACGACAGCACCCAGCAACACAATCTCTTCAGACTCTTCTAGCTGCTCCATCGCTGCCAGCAATATGGGCTTCTCGGTGTAATTCGGGCGGGTCACTAAAACTATGCCATCGGTACGAGGTTGCCAGAGCATGGCGTCATTGCTGCCGCTGAGATGGGGGGCGTCTAAAATCACAAAATCAAATCGCACTTGGGCATCGGCAATAAACCGAGCCATTTCACTGGAGTCAATCACCATGGCCGCATTGCGCTGGGGGCCGACACTCGGGGTAACAAATAGGTTCTCTACCCCCGGTACCATCTTCACCGGTTCTGACAAATGGCCACTGTAGTACCGCAAGGGTTCTAAAACCGCCTGGTCATCTAGCGTCACGCCAAGTTGGGCCGCTTGCGAGGGGGCACGAAGATTCGCCTCAACAATTAGGGTACGCTTGCCTGAACGGGCTGCAGCAATCCCCAGATTAAATGCCGTAATGGTTTTTCCTTCTTGTTCTCCCGTACTGGTCACCAAAACTGTACGGGGGACTTTACCTTCACTTTGCTCAATGCCCGAGAGGTAAAGATTACTCCGCAACCGTTCGTATAGGTCGCCATAAGGAGAATCGACATCAGTAATCAAAGGGGACGCACCCGGCATGGGCATAACGAGGGAGGGCACCAACCCTAAGACTGGTATGTCCTGATCCTTGAATAGTTTTTCGAGCGCTTCGTAGGTCCGGCTGGTGGTATCCACCATATCTAGCAAAATGACTAAACCAGCACCGACCACCAGCCCTAAACCAGCCCCCCCCAGCAAAATGATGAGGGGATTGGTGGCAGCAGCTACGGCGGACTCCACCTTGCTTGTGGCCGGTGGATTAGCTACGGTCAAACTGCTGACGGTTTCAGCTTCAGCCGCTTCAGCATCCAGGCGTCGGGCTTGTAATTGTTCAAATAGGGATTGCTTAAAAGCCACTTGCTGGGCCAAGCGCTGTCGCTCTAACTCAATGTTGGGGACATTGGCGTACTGCTGGCGCATTTGCTGCTCAGACTGCGCTAAGAGCTGCTGCTGTTGAATCAGGGTATCCCGCTGAGTATCCAAGCCCACGAGTTGATTGGCTAACTGGGCACGAGCCGGATCGAGGTTACTGCGCTGACGCACCGCATCACCACTGGGGAGGGGGGCTAGGTTTCCACCGCCAATTACTTCTCGAGCCCTTTCCCGAAGTAGCTGCTCATAGCCATCTAGGTTGTCTTGCAACTCCACCATGGTGGGGTGGGCCGGTCTGAGGGTGCCAGAGAGGGAGGCGATTTGGGTTTCTGCCTGATAGATTTGGGTTCTAAGCTGCGCGATGATGGGGTCGGCACTTAAAGCAGAAGAGGCATAAGCCTGCTCGGGTGTAAGGCCCAGCCGACTTTGCAAACTTTGCATTTGGGCATTGATGCCTGCCAGGGTGACCTCATTCTGGCGACGTTGAGACTGGCTGCTGGTAATGCCTTGCAGGAGACTGCCGTCTAGGGCCGCTTGCACGGCGGGCAATTCGGTGCGGTCGTAGGTTTCGAGGGCTGCTTCCGCTTCCCTGAGTTCAGTTTCTACCGCTGGAATTCGTTCATCCAAGGCGTCGATCAGGGTCGTTAAACGCGCCTTATTCGTAATGCGACTGAGTTCAATCATGCCCTCAAACATTGTTGAGAGAATGATTTCAGCTTCGTCACCATCGCGCCAAGTGAGTTTGACAATCACCCGTTGGAGCTGGTTATCTTCGTTAGCCTTAATTTCAATTTCAATATTGCTGCGTAGGGTACCAGGCCTGACGGTAATGCCCTGCTGAGCCAGGAGCTGAACGACTTGCTCAAGCAGGACATCAGCAAGGAGAAAGTCTTCGGTAATGATGCCCTGCCCCTCTTGCTGGAGCCTCAAACCGGTATTGGTGAGAGAGACAAGGGGCGAGTTTTGGACCAAGATGCCCTCAGATATAAATTCATCTGGGGGGGCTGGGGGTTTGAAAACGATGACGCCGACAGCAAAGAGGCTGGCCGCCCCTAAAATTCCGGCAAAGCCACCGAGGCCAAACAGCTTGTAGCGTTGAAAGGCAATTGAATAGCGCTTGATTAGCGATGAGACCATAACATTGCCTCCAAACGAGTCTTGGGCTGCATCAGCTTAATTGCCCCCGGGTCCAAAGAGATTGTCCGCTGAGTCGGACAAGGAATCGAAGAAAAGTAGGAACCCAAGAATATCGCGGAACGGCTGGGTGAAAGTGCTCAGGCCATAGGTGACACGAGCCAGCAAGGTCCGTTCCAAAATGATGACGTCATTATGTTGCAACGGTGGATTTTGGGTTGGGTCCCCTCGAAAGGCAGCGCCTCCATCTAGGATAGTGCTGACTGCTTCTCCTGCTTCAGGATCGAACCGGACCAAAGCAACCTCACCAACGTTACTCAGATCAGGATTCACCCCAGTCCCAGCAATGGCATCCACAAATCGGCTACCGTTGGGCAAAACAAGTTCATCTAACCCACCACCACTACCGTAGTTCAAGAATCTGACAATGATCTGGGGTTGGGCCAGCGTGGTACGGGCAACAAGGGCAGAATCGTAATTGCTGCGCTCCCCTGGGTCGAGGCGCTCCACTACAATTACATCACCATCTTGTAGGGGAATGTCGGGCAGGGCAGTACCCACCTGGAGCGGGGTAAATAAATCAAAGGTCCCCTCTAAAAATTCCCCATTGGGCAGGGAGCGCTGGATACGGACTTCCCTAAGATCGGCATCAGCTGTGGTGCCACCAGCAGTGAGCAGGGCAGCGGTGACCTCCGGTGAACCCAGGGGGTAAAACCCAGGGCGAACCACCTCTCCCAGAATGGTTACTTCAACGCCTCGCTGGGCGACGAGGGTAATGTCCACTTCGGGATAGTAAACGTATTGATCGTAAATTTCGGTGAGGAGCGCTTCTGATTCTGCCAGGGTGAGGCCGTTGAGATTCACGGTGCCTTCAATGGGAACGACGACGTTTCCCTGAATATCGAGGGCAGCCTGAAAGCTTAGCTCTGGAAAGTCAGTGCTGACAAAAACGCCGTCTCCTGGGCCGAGGCGGTAAGTGTTGAAGTCTCGGGCATCGGGAATGCCTGGGATGCGATCGCTTGATGCTGGGTCAAAGAAAAAGGTGTCCTCAGGTTGATCCGGTAAAGGTTCCGAGAACGGGGCAGACGAATCGGCCGGAATAACCGGTAGGGGTTGCGAATCGGGCGCTGGTTCTACTGGATCAAAGGGTTCCGTAACGGGCGGATCGACATCTGCAACTCCGGTGCCTTGGTCTTGGGCAGAGGTCGATACCGCTCCCAGGGTTGCCGTAACCGTCAGTGCGATCGCCAACGACGCAGACCAACGGAGTTGGATAGGGGATATTAACGGGAGGCGCAAACCAGAAAAACCCATGGCAAAAATTACAAATGGCCGAAATTACAGGTACGGTCAGTCATGATTAGAAACATCCCTCAATAATCCAATCTTAAGGTGAATCACGGAGATGTCCATGACCCGTGAGAATACTGTGAATCTGTTACAGACTAAGTTGTTCCTGCGAAAGGGCCATCTAGTAAAGCAGTTTGTACAGTTTGGGCAATGGCCGAGGCCGCATCCTGATAGGGACGGATGTCGCCTACAGGCTCAATCGGTAGAAGCAGGCTCACTGCAATCCAGGGTTGGCGCTCTTGCTTCAACCACTGGCGGCGCTGATCAGCCCAAAACCAACGACTAGGGGAAGGATGCCCGCCTTGGGGCCATGCATACCATTGCATAACCGCAAAGGTGCTCTGCTCGTTGACGGCTCTAAAATACTGGGCCGTTACTTGATGCGGTTGTCCGTTTTCACCAGAGCCGGTAAATCGCAGATTACTTTTGTTATCCACTTGCCAACTCTGCGAGCCTTTGAGATCAACCCATTCGACTTGAGGCTGATCGCTGTGCCACGGCTGCGGTCTGAGTAATAGGACTAGGCTGGGGAGCTGTTCAACATCCAGGACTCCTCCCACATTTTCATACTCAGCGAGAGACCACTTGTTGCCACTAATGCTCACTTCCTCTTGAACGCTAAGATCCCATCCAGGCAACGGCAGACTGGTCTTGCTAATGTTTTTGATCTGATTGATTTGAGGAGCCTTTAAGGGTTCACTCCAGGGCCAGGACCCGCTGAAATAGCTGGGTAACGTTGAAATTGCCACCAGAATCGCCAAGAGCACGACTAAGGCTATCTTCCAGCCCCGCTTTAATTTCAAGACAGGGATTGTATTGGCCATGGTTTCTGATCTGAGAAAACGGGTGACAATAAATGGCCGCTAAACAGCGGAGGAACTATCAACATTCATATTGATGCCTTGGGGCACATACTGCTGAACCCAACGAATAATCACGATTAGCAGCAGCAGCATGATGGCAGAGTATACATCACCCCCCCAGCTCTCATGGAGCCAGTGAAAGGCCGCTTCATTTTGAACGCCGTGAAAGTAGCTGAGCAAGGCATTCCGAATGATATTGGCAGTGACGCTCAACAACACCGTACTCAGAAAGAATAAGCCGGTCCGGAGGCGGGATTTCCACAGACCGGTCCAGTAGGTCAGCATCAGCGCCACGTATAAGCTGGTGAAGAGCATTTTCAGGCCCGCACAGTGGGGAGCGACTTCGACCATTTGATCATTCACCTGCAGATAAATATCTTGAACGGTGACGTCAATCCCGCCCTGCAGCAGGATGAACCCCGCCACGTTAGCGATGAACCGCTGTAGAGGAAGGATGTAGGGCTCGATCAGGTAAGGAAGTTGACTGGGGGTGGCGAAAACCACCAGCGCTAGGGGAAATCCCAGCAGCTTTAATCCTGGAAGACCTTTGAGGCTGAGGCATAACCCCGCCAACATCAGTGGAAACGAGATGTTCATCCAGTCCGTTAAGCCGCTTAAATAAAAGACTGTTGCGAGTGCCAGTAGCCCTAAGCCAGCGGGGTGCATTTGCGATGATAGGTGCTGCCAGCGATCGCGGTAGGTCCAAGTCAAGTAAGCGGCGAAGGGAATGCCCAAGAGCCCATGGCTGAAGTATTCATGCTGAATGCTGATGGACTTATTCAACCAGCCATCGACCCAGTGCAAGAGCAGCGGACCGTACAGAATCGCTAACAGCCCTAGCATGGCCGTTGAGAGGGGGGCGGGAAGCCGATTGCGCAGCGTATTAACAGCAGTTGCCATGGGTTTATTCAATCAATGAAGGTCTATGACGGGGTTTTTATGGGTTCGTAGCCTGCCTGAATACTACTCCCCAGGGCCGTAACCACTTGGTCAACTTGCTCTAAGGTCATGCCGGGGTACATCGGGAGTGAAAGAATTTCTTGGCTGAGGGCTTCAGTGGCCGGGAAAGCACCGGCCTGATAGTTCAGGTATTGAAAGGCAGGCTGTAGATGACACGGGACTGGGTAGTGAATCCCAGTTTGGATCCCTTGCTCAGAGAGGGCAAGCTGCAAGGCGGTCCGATCGATGGGGCAGTTGGGCGTAACCCGCACAACGTATAAGTGATATACGTGACCCGCTCCGCTCTGGTTGCAGATCGGAATAATCCCTTGCCCTTGCAATGGGCTCAACTGCTGATCATAGTGCTGAGCGAGTTGATTGCGGGCTTGATTCCATTCGGCCAGATGGGGCAACTTCAGGTCCAAAATAGCGGCTTGGAGGGTATCTAGGCGGCTATTGGTTCCCCCGGTTTCAGTGTGGAAGTACTTGCGCACGGCCCCGTAGTTGCGCAGCGATCGCCCAGTTTGGGCAATTAAGTCCTGCTGCGTCACCAACATGCCGCCATCCCCGATGCAGCCAAGATTTTTGCTGGGATAAAAACTAAAGGCAGCTGCAATCCCGACCGAACCGGCCTTGTAACCTTCTCGTTCGGCTAGATGGGCTTGGGCCGCATCCTCAAAAATCAAAATATTATGGCGCTGGGCTAAGGCTTGGAGGTCTTTGGGAGAAACCATCTGTCCATATAAATGAACCGGGATGATGCCTCGCGTTCGTTCCGTAATGGCAGCTTCTGCTGCAGCCAAGTCAATTAAGGCCGTGGTCGGATCACAATCGACAAAAACGGGTGTGGCACCCGCCCGCACAATGCCAATCAGAGTGGCCACAAAGGTATTGGCGGGCAGGATGATTTCATCCCCTGCGCCAATGCCGCAGGCTTGTAACCCTAAAGCAATCGCATCCGTGCCGCAGGCAACCCCCACCCCATGATTAACCGTGCAGGCTTTGGCAAAGGCGGCCTCAAAATCCTTGACAGCTTGTCCTAGGACAAAATCACCCTTGGTCAATACTGCTGAAACGGCTGCCAACATTGAGTCCTGAAGGGGATCATGCTGCCAGGATAAGTCCACAAATGGGACTCCTGAAGAAATCGCTGGGGACATGGGCAAAGGGACCAAGGACTACAAATGGAGCCATATGGATACATAAGAATGCAACCAATGCAGAATTAGAATGCCCGTCGTTACAAAGGCTGCAACAGGTTTAGGTCATTATGCTGAGGTCCTCAGGTTTGCCAGCATGAACAATATAGCTCTGGCCAGAAAGCCTCCGGCACGCTTGAAAGCGCTAAGTCTTTATCCACAGGGTTTCTGGCGTCGCCAATGCCGCAAGCTTTGCGACATTGGCCATACAAGTCAACTTTATCGGTCTATTTGTGTCTGCAGCCAAGACTCTAGCGGGCTGTAATGGTTCCATCGTCAGGATTCTGGTTTTAATAGTTGATAGCGCTTAGTCGCGGTGGCATTCACAGCCCTAACCTTCAAACATCTATGGATTTTCAAACCGCCCGCCAATTTATTTTGATGCAGACTGTCACCCCAGCTCTCGACCAAGAGCCGTTTATCGAGCGATTACGACAAGGGCAGCCACCCATTCCCGGCCAGGTGACGTCGCTGCTGCTGGCCCTCAAAGTGGTGACAGAGGGGCTGCGCCGTGAACCCACCCTAGAACGAGCCCTAGCCCATGCCTTATTCGTGTTGTCCTATGAAAGTCGTCAGTGTTATCTCAAAGGGCAGCGCAGTCAGCAAACGGAATGGCCTCCGATGCTAGATGAAGACCTAGAGCGCATTGCCCAAGCTGTCGAGGCAATTTTGACCGATCTCCCTGCTGAAACCCAGACTTAGTTAACCCAGCTGATCGAGTTGGGCGAAGTTAAATGGGGCGGTGAAGTTGTTGTAGCGAATCCGGAGGCGGTCTTCAAACTGACTGTCTAGGGCCTCAATGGCGTCGGCAAAATCGGGCTCGTCCTCCCATGGGATTAGGTAGGCGGCGTTATAAATCATGGCGTCCGTGAGCGGATCATTCTCTACCACGTCTGTTGAAAAGGGGTTCAGGACGGTTCGAAAGGCTTCGATAACGGTATTTTTACGATGTTCCAGTCGATCTTCGATCGCTTGACCGATAGAGACCACCTCGTCCATGCTCAACACCTTACCTTCCAGGCGATCGCGATCTTGGCGAAGCTGACTATCTTCAGCCATGAGCTGCTCCAGCTCTTGATCGGACTGCCAGAGCACCTTAATACCCACTTCGCGCTTGCCCTCTAAACGCTCAAAGAGGCGCTTCAAACCTTCGCTATGGGGCTGGATCAACTCTGTGATTACCTGCTCCCAGGTTTCGATGATCAGGCCAAATTGCAGCGGTAACAGGGTGCGATCGCCCGCTTTCATCGCGGCTTCCAGCACCCGTTCATGGCCGAGTAGATTTTTGCGACTGGCCAGATAGCGGCTTTGTTGCGCCACGGAATAGAGGAAGGTAAAGCCGTCAATCACGTGGGTGTGAATGGGCTGATCGTCTAATCCATTGAGGGATGCAGTGTCGGGACCGGGCGTTGGAAAGATGCCGTAGAGATAAAGCAGATCAGCCATGGGTTATCAAGCGCGATCGCGTCACAACCGCAACTTACGTTAACGGCTTAGAGGTTAACACCAAGCGGAGTTTGGCATGAATCAAATTCAGTTGGGCCAGACCTAAATCCACCGCGCCCTCCACGACGACACCCGTATCTAAGAGCCGATCCAATAACTCAAGCAGGGTTGGGCGGGTGGTGGGCTCCCCAGGGTAGTATTGCCCTTCTCGGGGTAGCAGCGTGCCCAGATCCCCCAGATCAATATTGAGATCGGCAGGGTCAACCTCGAAGATGTCACATAAGCGCACAATTTCTGTTTCTAGCTTACGGAGGCTGTCTGCGGCCCGCTCTAACTCTGCATCATCCAGGTGCCCTGTTTCCATACGCCGGATCACCTGAGCTTCCATCAGTTGACGGATTAACTCCACCACCGTCAAAAGTAAGGGGGCCAAACCCGCATCGGATGAATCGCCCTTGGCTAAAGGGGCCTGATTAAAGGGCGTAATATCGCTCATGGGCGCGGCAAACGGACACGGCGGTGTTGCCGCCGAGTTTCCTGGGCCATCATTTGGGCATAGCCGGTGACCATCCGACCTTGATCAATCAGCGCACTGGGATTGCTCAAATCTAAACTCGGGCAGGAGCGAAAGCTGGGAATGGTGCGACTGGTGGCCACATGCTTCATGGTGCGAATGGTGATCATTTGAGTTTGCCTCCATCGATACGAGGAATTACAGCATTGGGAGAAGAAGGCTCCCTAGGACAGAATCATGGGTTGTTCTCAGTTGGTGGATCTGCTGCCTTGAGTGCTTTGAGTTCAGCTTCTAAGGCCTCGACGCGTTCCTGCAGGTGTTGATTCGTGGCGAGCAGTGCCTGAGAGGTACCGCTGAGGTGGGGATCGCTTTCCCACCAGTTGATGCCAATTTCTTTGGCTTTATCAACAGACGCGACTAGCAGGCGAATTTTAATGCTGAGTAATTCTGTAGAGCCGACGGAGACCGTAATGTCTCCTGCAATCACGATGCCTTTGTCTAAGACCCGCTCCAAAACATCCACCAGAGTAGAACCTTGGGTAGACGTGGCCATGACGTTGCGATTGGGGGATGAGCGAGGGCGGAAAGATCCGGTCACAGGTTAACCTAAAACACACCGATAGACGGCGGGTTTGCCAGCCCCATTATGCTTCTCAAGGCGACCGCCTGCCACCAGCGATCGCAAAGCATCAACAGCTTTAAACCGATTTAGCGACAATGCCGCCTCAATTTCTGAGAGCTTGGCCTCTCCGGTTTCCTGAAGATAGGTATAAATCTGGGCCTCAGCGGGATTCTCAGGCAGAGCCTCACCGTTATTAGGCGTCTGATCAGCCGTTACAGCCGCAGTAGTTCCCCGTTCTGAAACCAGCTGGTTAAACTGGTTCCGCAGCGTCTGGGTTGCCGTCGAGAGATTGCTAGTCAAGCGTGAGAGCAGAATGTCACTGCACACGTCTCGAAAATCTGCTGCTTCTGGATCTAGAGAAATGCCATGCTCGTGACAAATTGTGGCAATCATCAAGCATGGGCGCAGGCTACAGGTGCCCTTGTCTTCTTGCTCAGTCTGAAAGCCGCGCACAATCTGCACTACTAAAAGGGCAGCGGCGGGGTCAACCCCCACTTTTTGAACCAAGATCTGCTGTTGGGTCAGCTCATCGGGCTCCGGCATATGGAGCGTGATTAGGCGATCTAGCAGGGCATCTTGAGTGCCATGGACGCCGACATACTCTTGTGGATTGGAGGTAAAAATTGCTCGAAAATGGGGGCTAACCCGTAAATATTCAGGGCGATGGCCGCTGGGGGGTAGCACCAGCAATTTTTCTTCTAGGGCAGAGAGCAGAACGTTATTCACCTCTGGACGAGACCGATTAAATTCGTCGTAGACCAGGGTGAATCCTTCTCGGCAGGCCATGGTCAATCGGGAATCGACCCAGTTGTGGCGCAGCTCATCTTCCACTTTCACAACGCTGTGGATGAAGTTATCGACTACTTTTTTGCGGGTATATCCCGATTGGTTGCCGATCAGATCTGAGGTTTTAAATTCATCATCCCCAAACAAGAGCATGATCGGGCGGCTGAGTAAGTCAGCCAGATGAAGCGCCAGGGTGGTTTTACCGGTGCCAGCCGCACCGCGCAGATGCACCGAGTAGCCGGACTGGAGATAGCGGAGGGCACGGCGGGCAACCCGCTCGACCATGGGAGTACTGACAAAGTTGCGGGGGCGGGCCTGCAGTACGGTGTTCACGACACGGGGTCCTCGTGGATGTAGTACGTTCTATCTTTTTGTATAACCAACTCTTTTTGAATCAGCGATCGCAACGCATCCACGGCCTGAAATCGATTGATCTTTAGACCCGACTCGATTGCCGTAAGGCGCGCCCCTGAGGTTTGGGCCTGAACGTAATTGTAAACCCGCTCCTCAATTGAGACTTCAGGAACAGGTTCAGGGTTGGCAACAGGAGCAGGGGTTTTGGGGCGACGGTTTTTACCCGGCTGCGCCTTGGCTACCGGTTGATGGTTCGGGGCAGGCTGATTGCCCCAAACCAACTGCTGCAAGTTGGCTCGATCAGCTATAAGTTGCTGGCGAAACTGAGCAAACTCAGCAAACAGCGCCTCCATTTCTTGCTGACGATAGGACCGATTCTCTGCGGTAACCTGCTGCCGCTGCAGACTCAGCTCTGCCAAAAAATTCTCGGCAGCGGTCAAGTGGTCCGCGACATCAGTCTGTAAGGACGCAACATAAGCAGCTAAATCTTGCTGCAGAGCTTGTCCGGCGGTGGTGCGCTGTTGCCGCTGGGAGGCTCGTAAGGCCTCAGCCTCTAGGTGTAATGCAATCCGCTCTTCCTGCAACTGGGCCTGCATTTGTTGCACGGTCGCCTGTAGGTCTGCGGTGTATTCAGCCAGTACAGCTTGGGTGTGCTGAGCCTGGGCATGACGATGTTGCTCTCCTTGAGAGAGCTGATCACGCAGTTGGGCTACATTTTGTAAGCGATCGCGATGCAGGATTTGTAGATGGGCTTGTACGGCTTGCCGCCGTTGATCAGCATTTTCCAAGCGCTGTTGGCGCTGGGTTTGCCACTGTTCGCGGAGTGACGCCATCGCCATATCTCCTTACCATTACTGAATTCAAAGCGTAATCAAGCCCCAGCCCCGACCAAGGACGCAACATTTGAACTGGCCGGGGTTGCGACGTAGATCCTTATGCGGCTGGAACCGCAGCTTGAGCGGTCAAACCAACAGCTTCTGCGTACTTTAGGTAAGTATCGACGGAGGCAATCACCACGCGCGCCTCAATAGCCAAGAGCTCAATGCCAACTAAGGACACGCGGACCCAAGCATCGACCACGATGCCTTTATCCAAAATTCGATCAACCACCTCAGCCAAACTAGAGGAAGAATTTACCTTTTCAACAGCCATGTCTTTAAACCTCAAAATCTATAACCAGGCCTGAGCAGTGTGAGCATTGGTCATCAGAATGATGCGGCAAACGCCCCTTACTTCTGCCAGCTCAATACCTGCACCGTTATAGAGTGCCCACCCTAAATCTTGAGATCCCCAATTTTTTTGAGAGAACCTAAGATTTTCGAGGTTATTTATGGTTTATCTAAAAGCAGGCTATTTTCTGAGGGTTTTAGGCGGTGATTTCGCCTAATTTCGAGCATCCTAAAATCAGCGGACCCGTAATTACCGATCTTGAATCGGATTTACTTTCTGTTAGTGCACGCTGAAGAAATTGAATTTAGCATCAAGCAATATTGTGGCATTCTGAGGCAAATAATTTACATGCCCTATTCTTTTCTATCAATTAAGCCCCGATAGGGAGCGATCGCTGTTGACTCGCCTGCTGACTATATTGCTGCAAAAGCGCAATCACAGCCTTGGCAACGGACTTGGGATCATTAGTATTCACCCCCACAACTGCAGGTGGATTTTGCCAACGAGCCAGCCCCAGGGCACCCATGACGCTGTCCGCACTCCAGGCCCCGTCGCAATCACCATGGGTTAAGCCCACCACCATCGGTGCAACCGTTCGTTGTCCCATAAAGTTGATCATGCGGCGAGCCTGCTGGAATTCAGCCGGTCGATGGGAAGGCACCAGCATGATGTAGGCATGGGTCTTACGGATCAGTAAATCCCACATGAAATCAAACCGAGTCTGCCCCGGTGTGCCATAAAGATGCAGGACCATATCAGGGCTAAATTGCAGTCGCCCAAAATCAAGGGCAACAGTCGTATTTTTCTTGAGCTGAGCCGTTTCATCAGTGGCACAGCGATCGGTATTGACCACTTTAATTTCGCTAATGGTTTGAATGAAAGTAGACTTGCCGGCACCCACCGGACCCGTAACCACTAATCTCATTACTTCCATAGTTGTTGACCTATGCACAAAAGGTTGAGGGTTGGAGAATCAAACGATTTGTTTGGATCGGAATCAACATCCGCAGAATTTAAGGCCCGAAACAATATGCTCTGCAGATGGAGTCTTAAAGCGGTAGAAGCGTCTTTGCATCGGCAAGATTTTTGATGGCCTCCCAATTTAAAAACGGGCAGACTACGGGTGAACAAGCACCGTTTGGCAGATAAACACCTAGACAATCCGGCTTAAAAAGCCAGATAGGTTTTGCAAAAATGAAGCACTGACTGGGGTGTTTTCTGCGGCTGCAGTTTCTAATCCAGTCGGAATCACGTCAGGGATGGCTGAGGGTGTTGCCTCGATCAAAGGCATCTCTTCGAGAAAGCCTGACAAAATCAGTCGAAATGCCGTCTGGCGGATTTTGAGCGTTGGCAGGTTGAGCTGTGCCGCAATCTTGCGAATTGAAACATCGCCCTTAGCAAACTCCCAAAGCTGCCACTCCAGTTGATTCAGGCGAAATTTAGGCTGTCCCCCCGTGACATTGATGATGCCTGAGGTTTCATCGGGTAGTTTGTCGGTTAAAGCATCCCAATTGTGAAGCACCCGCAGCCCTGCCAAGGTGATTTCTGTGGGTGAGCCGATTAAACCCGTCATTTCAGCAAAGGACGGCTCGACCTGATGATCAAACTGGAAGTAGGCATTCGGTAGGGCAAATAAATTACGCACTTGCTGCAAGACTTGAATACGAAAGAGGAGTCTCAGTTGCTCGGCTTCTAGCAACCCTTGGGCCTTGAGGCAAAGGCCCAAGGGCTGGCCAATAGAGCAGACCTGCATGATCCGGTCCGCTGCTTGGTGGGTGGCCCAACCCCGCTGCTGAATCAGTGCGAGTAGTCCTTGACTGTCGCTGCGATCGCTGGCTGCGACAATGTGCCCTTGTTTAAACCAAATCAGGGAAATGATTTTCTCCCCAAAGGCACGGGCGTCAGGGGACTGTAGAACGAGGCGACCCGACTTCTCGCCTTGCTCTAAAAATTGAAACAACTCAGCTAGGGAAAACTCCGAGAGATAGCCAGTAATTTTCATGGGTCTACAGGGACGTAATCTAAATCAATCGCAAATGGCTGGGGCGTGGCCGCTTACGCCGTCAAAAAAGTTGGGCAGAGACGATACCGGTTTGCATCAGAGGCAACCGCGTCTGCTTTGAAACGACTTACATCAGCAATAGCTTCAGTTCTGAAATCATCCGCTTGATTTCGAGCATTAAAACGCCCTGCTTGGCGCTGGCATTAGCCAAGACAAGGAAGATCGCATCATCACCACAGCTGGTCAAAATCCCGTAGCCTGTGCTGCCCTCAACAAAAATGCGATCGATCGTTCCTCGGGCCAGCTCTTGACCAATGCGCTCTCCTAGAGACAAGAGCGATGCCGACATGGCTGCAACCCTTTCCTCATCCATATTGCCGGGCAATGTAGAGGCTAGCGGTAAGCCATCAGGGGTGACTAGGGCTGCACCCTGAATATCGCTGGTGGCAGAGACAAAGTTTTGCAGGATGTTGCTGAGCTTTTCGATATTAATCGTCATGGGATCTGTGCTCTGGAGTAATGGTGGATAAGACCAACCGACTGCCGAAGCAGTGATTGCTGTATAAAGATTGTCTGCGGATAAGCAAAAACTGGATTTAGGCCAAGACGGAGAACTCAATCACGTCGTGGTCACTGCCGCGCAAAACAGATTTAATTTGTTTGCCCCGCAAACGCCTACCGGTAATCTCTTCGATCGCCCCTTGAATCGCGCCTAAGGTATAGCTGAGATTGCGATTTGACCCTTGCTCTTCCATAGAGGAGCAGATCGTTTCCTGGCAGTAAACCTTAAAAGTTTCGCCCTCTTGAATGATGTTATTGACTAAGCAAAGTCGGGTTCCTTCTGGACCCAAGGCATTTTGTAAGAGTTGAGTAACTTCAGCCCAGTCGGCTGGCTGGTTTGAGAGCCCTAAACTAGCAGCCAGAGACTTGCCTCGCTGCCGTCCAGCGGTTACGAGTGCAATTGTGGCTGCTTTGGCACCCAGTGCTTCTTCGATGCCAACGACGAGTGCTTTAAAACAGACAATGCTACTGAAATCGCCTAGTTCTTGACGAATATCCTTGCTTATTGGAGTCATCACAGCAGTAGACATTCGAGATCTCCTGAAATAATTCTGACTTGTAGGGTTTTGCTAGAAATCTTTTTCTGAGTCTATTTTCCAGAAAGTTTTCATGCATGTTTTCCTAACTGAATTCAAATTAGCCAGGTAATGTGACAAAGTCGTGAACAGAAATACGAATAAATATTGCGATTAAGTTTAAGAGACGGAAACCGCAAAAACGTCTAATACAAAAACGTTCTGCCTTTCCAAAACAATATTTCCAGTCGCAATCACATTAAGCAAAAAAAGCATATGTTTCGCAGATGCAATCTTTGTTGAAATAGGTAAACCTCCTTTGCGTTATCCTGCTAAAGCGTTAGCCCAAATTTGATGCTCATAACCTGGGTGGATTTGCAAGGCCATTTAAATGTGTCAACGAGAATATTTACGGATTATTTGATAATTGATTTCTAGACTCAGCAAATGGCTTGCTTAAGCATCCGCAAAATTACGCGCTTGAGAGCCGAATTGCTAGGTATTTTCAGCTATGGAACTGTGACAGCAGTCCTAAACTGCACCACACCAAGAAGCATGAACTGTGACAAGAACGTGAACAGACGAACTCGCGGCAGTCTCTAGATTGATCACATTATTGAGGTGCAATGTAAGGACCTGCCCCGAAAACGATGCCCCGTGAAATGTGCCATGGCTTCAAACAGGAAAGCAGACCTAAGCTTTAATGGCTGGACTTTAACTTTGGATGGATTCCCGCTCCTGGATAACGGCTTAAATAAGTTCTAGGCAGATCGGTCCAGAACTTTGGGACGGAGTGCCGCCAAACAAGGCCACAAACAATCTGACAAAAAAGGCCCCATAAGGGCCAGTGATCGCCCTAGCCCCCAAAGAGGCACCAAGGGAAGGGGTAAGGCCAGCAACAGGAGCCGCCAACACCGCGCAAGCTGCGGAAATGCAGCCCATTGTTGCGTGGGTATCAGATCTATGGACGCCTGCTGTTTGGATGCAGCACCGAAACAACGCTTCAGCCCCCAAAAAGATTACAAATGAGACTCAATGGTTTACATAAGTTCAGCTTTATGAGAGTGCCTTTTTGAATCAGTTCCATAAGGAAAAGTCAACTTCCCATTTTTGAGAAGCCCTAAACTCCCTTTACAAGGGCTTTATCAAAGATTGAAGAACAAAATTTTCTAGCAAGGAAAGTTATCAAAAGTTCATAAAGTTGTCTATACTGAGCACAGGCAGGGTAAGTGAGTAAAAATGCTCAGTTATCTCGTCCCGGTTAGTCGCCTAGTCATAGCGCCTCTTTGAATTGCCTCGAAGGTGATGCGCTTCTCCTCCAACCTGATCTGTCTGGGTTGGGCCGCTGCGAAACAGCTCACGGTACAGCTCCATGCAGCCACGCTAGTGAACGACTTCAACCGATTTTCTCTACAGCTGTTCACCAGAACCTTCGTGAAGTGTGATGATTAGCGAACATTTTCCGTGGTTAACCACCCTTGTAATTTTCCCGCTCCTGGCAGCCCTCCCCATTCCCCTTTTGCCAGGGGGTCAGAAAACAATTCGGGCTTATGCCTTAGGTGTTGGATTAGCCGAATTCGCCCTGATTTTGTACACCTTCAGTCGATTCTTCTCGCTGCATGAGTCAGGTTTGCAGCTTGTTGAGTCTTACAGTTGGGTGCCTCAGCTCGGCATGAACTGGTCACTCGCTGCTGACGGTTTATCGATGCCCTTGGTGGTTTTGAGTGGTTTGGTGACAACGCTGGCCATCCTAGCCTCCTGGAATATCAAGCTGAAACCCCGTCTATACTTCTTTTTGCTGCTGCTGATGTACAGCGCCCAGATTGGGGTTTTTCTGTGTCAGGACATGCTTCTTTTCTTCCTGATGTGGGAAGTTGAGCTGGTTCCGGTTTACTTGTTGATTTCGATTTGGGGTGGCCAGAAGCGTCTCTATGCCGCAACCAAGTTCATCCTATATACGGCGATCGGCTCCATCTTTATTTTGGTGGCGGCCCTGGCCATGGCATTCTACGGCGATGTCGTTAGTTTCAACTTCACGGATTTAGCCCTTAAAGAGTACTCGCTTCCTTTCCAGCTCTTTGCCTACTTGGCCTTTTTGATAGCCTTCGGGGTCAAGCTACCGATTTTTCCGCTGCATACTTGGTTGCCTGACGCCCACAGTGAGGCCCCTGCTGCCGTCTCCATGATTTTGGCTGGGGTGCTGCTGAAAATGGCAGGCTACGGCATCATTCGCATGAATATCGAAATGCTGCCTGATGCCCACGTTTATGTGGCCCCTTTCTTAGCCATTCTGGGGGTTATCAACATTATCTATGCGTCTCTAACAGCGTTAGCCCAAAGTAATCTCAAGCGCCGCATGGCTTATTCATCGGTGGCCCATATGGGTTTCATCCTGATTGGATTTGCGGCGTTCACGACCATCGGCATGAGCGGTGCCCTGCTGCAAATGCTGTCCCATGGCTTGATCGCAGCAGTAATGTTCTTCTTGGCTGGGGTGACTTACGAGCGCACTCACACCCTCGACATGGATGAATTGGGGGGCATGGCCCGCAAAATGCCGACCGCGTTTGCCTTCTTCACGGCTGCAGCCATGGCCTCTTTGGCATTACCCGGCATGAGTGGATTCGTAAGTGAGATTGCAGTCTTCTTGGGTATGGCGACTAGCGATGTCTACAGCACCACCTTTAAGGTTGCCATTATCGTTCTGGCGGCCATTGGCGTGATTCTCTCGCCGATTTACCTCCTGTCAATGCTGCGCCGCATTTTCTATGGCAACTCTGGCGAAGTGGTTGAGAAGGTGCCGACGATGCTAGATATCCGTCCTCGAGAGGCGTTAGTGGCGGCTTGCTTGCTGGTTCCGGTGATTGGCATCGGACTCTATCCAAAGCTGGCGACCCAAACCTATGACGCAAAAGCGGTGGCGTTGTCTAACCAGGTGCAAGACACCTTGATGTTGGTGGCTGACAATCCTAGCCAACCCTCTTTCACTGCGTTGACGGCTCCTCAGCTCACCGCAGCCACCCCTGATGTGGGCCTAATTGAGTAACGATCGCTTACTTCAATGAAATGCTGTGGCCCTTTCTTCAAATCTGGAGGAGGGGCCACTGAATTTAGGATGCTCCTTTTAAAAGATGCTGTAGCTCTGAACGACCCGAGATCGCCAGTTGTCGATAATGGCAGAACCCAAGCCCTGTCGTCACCATGGCCATCAACCCCACGGTTAGGGTAAACAAGCCCAGCTCAGACTCCATTCCCAATAGGGTGGTGATGTGGGGATAAAACTCGGCTTGGGCAATCACCAGCAATGCGGTCAGACAGGGGAACGCTACAGCGCTGATGCTGCTAGTGGCCCCAAACCAAAACCCGTTCTTCTTGCGGGGCAGTAGCAACACCACCTGGCTGGCCAAGGTGGCGAAAAAGAGCGACCCCACAGCCATCGCCACTATTAGGGCAAAGACCTGGAGCGCTTCCGGCGTATCCATTCGGTCTCCGTAGTTCCAGAAAAACCAGCCCACAAATAGAATGGTGGCCATCAGCAAATTTAGGGCGATCGCCAATAGCGGCGAACTCTCTTCCCCCCAGAGCAGGTCCTTCCATAGGGCCATACGGATGTGCTTCGGGCGCGTATGGCGGAATCTAGCCCAGTCCTGCAGAGTTTGGCGATCGCACACCAGACTCAGCGTCAACAGGGTGAAGTAGACCAAAAACAAGCAGACGATTGCCGTCAGGTGCTCATCTAAGTAATAAGCATTGGCATCTGTTTCTGTTAGACCCAACAATACCGCCATCACACCTAGGGTGAGCCCATAGCTCAACGCTCTCGGCAACAGCGGTCGGGTCGCCTGGCGGAAGCGCCGCACCGAGGCTTGCCCGAGCAAATAGGTCCACCCCATGGCATGGAGCACCGTCAAAACGGTGTACTCAGCGAAGTTAATCCGAAAGAGACCGAGGGCTAAATTGTCCACCACCTTCTCGTAGTAGGCCGCATCGGTTAGGGGTGCGAAGTAGGCCAAACTCACCAGGGGGGAAAAGAAGACCGACCATAGCCAAGCGCCGGATGCGTCGATATGAGGTAGCCCCCAAGGCAGCTCCAAGGCAACCAGTACAATCCACTGGAATAGGGTGACGCCAGCCGCCATCAACCACGGCTGCAGTCCTAACAGCATGGGGTGGGTAATGCAAAGACTCACCAACAGCGCTGCAAGGTAAAAGACGACCGTCTGGCTGGCGATCGCCCCATACAGCCCCAGCCCATGACCGATGCTGTAACCTGCCCCCAAACCAAGAAAGCCATGGAGGGGAAGCGCTAGAGCAATCGCTAAGTACAAGCAGACCGGCACCCCCAACAGCTTGCCCGCCAGTATATTGGCAGCGGAGCGCGGGCTCAGGCGAATAAAATTGAGGGTGCCACGGCGTTTTTCCTCAGCCAGGTTACTGCCCAGCAAAAAGACGCCAATTCCCATCAATGAAAACACCATCGCTACGGTGATAGCCCAGAAGCCATCGCCATACCATTTCCGCCAATCTATCTGATAAAACTGGCCATCTGGGGTGACATCGCAACCCTGATAGCTGTCGCCATAGAGGCAATAGCGGTTGTGGTGGTTCGTCAGGGTGATGCGCGGCAGCGACACCATAAACAGTTCTTGATCGGGTCGCAGCAGCGTTAGTTCAACGCTATCTCTAAACCCTTGGCCAGAATCGACGGAGATGGGGCTGAGTTGATTGGTGATCCGCTGATTGACATGAAAAGAGAGCTGCTGCCGTTCATCGTCAGTATTGAAAATCACCGGCTCACCATTGATGGCAATCAGGCGATCTCCGATTTGCAGTTGCTGCAGGGCCTGCTCACCGGCAGCGAGATCGCCCCCGATCGGACTTTGCTGGTCCAAGCGCTCCACCAGAATGCTGGAGGTAAGTGTGAGAGTTTGACCGTCTGGCAGCGTCACCTCTGGCTGCAGAGCCGAATCTAGGGCAGCGATGCCATCCCATCGAAATTGAGGATAGGTCGATACGACTAAATCCTTCGACACCACTGGACCGGGCAGCATCGACACCGAACTCAGCATCAACACCCCCTGCACCAATAGGGAGATACCAATCGCCGCCAACACCGGGAATCGTTTGAGTCGCCCTTTCCATTCCCGCAAAAGTTGTGGGTTCCAATCGCCAAGGCGATCCACACCTTGAGCACCGAGGGTTTGTAGTAACTGAAAACCAAGCATGATTGTCTCCGCAGGTGAAGGACGGCACAGGGAAAGCCGGGGGCTTATGTGGGCTGGGTATGGCCGATTTTGACAAAGATCTCTTCTAAGCTGTCTTGGGTGCAGTGAAAGTCGTAGAGGGGAATGCGGGCCTCTACCAAACTGCGCAGCACCTCAGCCGCCTGATCGGCATCGCCCGAAAATTGCGCCTGGATTTGCCCCGATGCTGGGTCGGCCTGAATGTCGGTAATGGTCTTAAACGGCTCTAAGGCGGCCTGCAGATCGGCCACACTGCCTCGGGTCCCCATCACCAGTTTTTGCTGGCCCAGCTTTTGATACAGGCTGGCCAGGGAGGTGTTTTCCACCAGATAGCCAAATTCTAAAATGCCAACTGCGGTGCAGAGTTCGGCCAAATCGCTGAGCACATGGGAAGAAATCACCACCGTGATGCCCAGCCCCTGTAAGTTGCGGATGGCTTGGCGAAAATCTTGGCGGGCGATGGGGTCGAGGCCAGACACGGGCTCATCCAAGAGCAGCACTGTGGGGGTGTGAATCACCGTGCGGGCTAGTCCCAGTCGCTGCTTCATCCCTCGGGAAAGTTGGGTAATTAGGCTATGGCGCTTATGGGGGAGGTTCACCAGCTCTAAAACGTCATGGATGCTGTTGATGCGGGCTTTGCCTTGCAGGTGGTAAAGCCGCGCAAAGTAGTCTAAATAGTCCCAAACGGTGAGGTCTTCGTAGAGGGGAAAGTCATCGGGCAGGTAGCCAATTTGGCGCTGCAAGCGCGGGTTGGGGTGACGGCTATCGAGCTTTTCGCCATTCAGGTAAATCTCGCCCACGGTGGGTGACTCGGCCATAGCCAAGAGGCGCAGCAGGGTGGTTTTACCCGCGCCATTGGGGCCAATCAAGCCATAGATGGCCCCAGCCTCAATTTCGAGATCGACACTGCGTAGGGCTAGGGCGCGATCGAAGCGTTTGGTCAGTGATTGGGTGCGGATGGCGGTGGCAGTCCCCATACCCTTCCTCCACGGTGGGTTGTTTGCCCTGGTGCCAGGGTGCGATCAGTCGGGCTGGCGGTTACTACATCGGGGGCAGCCTGCTTTCCCCATCTCGACCCAAATTAAGCGCTGGCAACTTCAGCAGCCCTGGGTAGCACATCCAATATGGCTGGTTCAGGGTGCAGTGCCCATACAGGAATGTTCAGAAAAGTTCAGCAATACAGTTTGGGGATATAAGTTGCGTCGCGGGATATTTCGCTTAAGATGCCGACAATCGGGTCAAGGAGAATATATGGGTAACGGTCACCAATTGGGCAGTTTCGCCCTAATGTTGGCGCTGTCAGGACAAACGCCACTCTTGGCAGCGCAGAGGTTAAGCTCACCCCAGGTCCTGGCCCAAATCGACCCCACCACAGTGACCGGTCAGCTCAATGAAACCAGTGACACCCTTAGCGACGGCAGTTATTTCAACGTCCACACCTTTGAAGGAACCACTGGGGAATACATTCGCATTAATTTAGTCAGCGAAGCCTTTGACACTTACCTGATTTTGGTGGGGCCTGATGGCAATGTTGTTGCTGAGAATGATGATGGTGGCTATGGTACAAACTCGCAGTTGGTAATGACCTTGCCTGTAGATGGCACGTACCAGGTTTTAGCAAACTCCTACAGTACTGGAGACACCGGACCTTATACCCTTACCTGGAAACTTGCAACCGCTGCAGACGTCGCAACAG
>ERZ1740060.485-NODE-485-length-21633-cov-22.907869_pt1 | contig 21633 bp, 15 predicted proteins | sample MGYA00581743_ERZ1740060 | MGnify/ENA primary metagenome ERZ1740060 (study PRJEB43018, sample SAMN04849235) | marine metagenome | isolation source: floating plastic debris | place: Pacific Ocean | collected 2008-08-27 | study: EMG produced TPA metagenomics...
CTCTAAACTTTCGACCACTTTAACCGATTAGACCTTTATGCGGATTGCTATAGCTACTGTTTTGATTTTGGCCGGTCAAGCAATACGCGGTAGGCGTTTGTGCGGGTCAAAAGGCTGTCGTGACTTCAGGACTCAGCCGCTAAAGGATGACAGCCTCTAGGGTTGACGCTTGAGGGCATGGCTGAGCTCTGGGCCAACGCCAATGACCGCTAAGCTGAGCCAGGCGAGGAGGTTGACACGCGCTTCAAACAGCGTGATATCGACCAGCGAGAAGAGCAAAATGGCTAAAAAGCTGAGATGGTAGCCCATGAATACGCTGTAATACGACGGGTGTCCTTTCACGCTGAGCAGCGCTCGGTAGCCCCGATAAACAATCAGGCCGACCGCTGCGGTAAATAACAGCATGACTGGTAATCCCGCCTCTGAGGCCAACGTCAACCAGAAGCTATGGGCATGGGCAATGTAGCTGTAGCCCGGGACTTCGCCGTTGTAGAGCAGCTTGTAGTTACCTAATCCATAACCCACGAGAGGGCGATCGCGAATCATTTTCATCGCTAAGCCCCAGACGTGGACGCGCGGGTCATCGGTCACCCAGCTCCACGAGAGCGCGCGCCCAGCCAGGCCAAAGCGCAGGGTCGTAAAAACGATAATGGTGAAACCGGCGAGGCCGAGCAGCCTGACCCACCGATTCGTGCGCGCCCCCACAAAGCCGACCAGCAGCAGCAAAATTGCGACTAAATACCCATTGCGCGAGCCTGAGGCAAACAGGCACATCAGCGTGAGTAGCAGATTGGCCCCCAGAGCATAACGAAACCACAGTGGCTGTTTAGCCTTCTCGATGGGCCTCTGCCCCGCAAAGATCAGGCCCAGGTTAAGGCCCAAGATCATCACGAGATAGCTGGCTAACGTGTTGGGATAATCAAACACTGAGAAGGCGCGAGGAACATGTAGATCGCCGAGATAGAGCCAATCGACCCAAGGTAGATAAGCCGCTAAAATCCCCGGATAGTTGATCTTGAGAATGTATTCCACGATGCCGATGAGGTTGACCGGTAGGGTGGTCAGCACGAGTATTAGCGCCCACCGATAAATCTGCAGCCACGGATCAGCGGTCTGCTTGAGATAGAGCGTCAAAACAGCCCAAAACCAGAAAAAAGGCAGAAAGTGAGCGAGCTGCAAATAGGCTTCGCCTCGAAACGTTGCAAAGCCCGCACTGACAATGAGCAATAGACCCACCGCAATAAAGCCACTGTCAGATAACAGCTTGAGCACAGCCCCAGGATAAAAGTAGCTTTGCCACAGTGCTAAGGCTAAGAAACCGACTAGCCCCACAAACATCGAATACGGATAGGGCAACAGAAATAGGCATACCGGCAGCACGCCATTCCAAAGTGCCGGCCCTTGATCTAGCCACTGCGATCGTGCATCAGTATGCGCCATCTCCGATCAATACCACCCAGATAGTTCTCAGTAAAATATAAATATCTAACCAGACAGACCAGTTTCTGACGTAGTAAGCATCCAAGTTGACCCGCTCTGAATAAGTGACGTCATTTCTGCCAGAAACTTGCCATAGTCCAGTAATCCCCGGCGGTACCCGCTTATAAAGTTCGAACTTGTCGGCATAGTGCGCCACTTCGGCATCCACAATGGGGCGCGGCCCGACCAGACTCATCTCACCGCGCAAAACATTCCACAGTTGCGGCAGCTCGTCTAAACTGGTGCGTCTGAGCAGGCGACCAATCCGCGTAATGCGAGGGTCGCTTTTGAGCTTGCGCTCCTTTTCCCATTCTTCTCGATAAAGGTGATTTTCAATCAGGTGGTGTTGCAAAACCTCATCGGCATTGGTCACCATCGAGCGAAATTTCCAGGCTTTAAAGGGGCGAGCACCGCGACCGAGGCGGTGCTGGCCATAGAAGATCGGCCCAGGTGAATCGAGCTTGACCGCCACCATGATGAACAGAAACAGCGGTAGGGCAAACAGACCGAGCAAAATCGTTAAACAGCAGTCCAAAATGCTTTTCGTAAATCGGGGTCCTGGTAGCAGCAGGCGCTGGCGAATTTCAAGCCCCAAAATGCCGCCCATGTCGGTGGCACTGACCCATAAGCTGGCAAACCCAAATAGGTCGGGAATGACCAGTAAATGGGGAAAGGTGTGACCATAGCGCTCTAAAATCGCCAGCAGCTTGTCGCGAGGCACACCGGGCATGGCGACGATCGCATAGCTGACATGGCGATCGCGGGCGACATAGGGCGCTACCGAGAGCCGCCCCACCACCGGTACTGACTCCACAAAGCCCTGTTTCTTGGGATCATCGTCTAATACGGCAACGGGCTTAAACCCTAGGCCCGGCTGTCGCTTCAGCGTCCGAATTACTAACTCACCGGTGCGGCCTGCGCCCATCACCACAACCGGAAACCCCCACCAAGGGCAAGGGGCCACCAGGCGACGCATGGCGATACGGGTCAGCCAAACACCGGCCATCGAGAGGGGCCAAGCGACCAAGAAGATCGCCCGCGAGTAAGTAGCGCCTTCCCGAAATAAAAAGATGACAGCCGCTAGTGCTAAATAAAACAGAGTGGTGGAGAGGCAGAGTCGCCGCAGTTCTTCCACAGGGCTGAGGCCGACAGCCGGATAGAGCTTGGCCAAAAAATAAATCGCCACGACCATGCCGAGCAGGGGCCAGAGGCGCCAATACAGGGCGGGTTCAAACTGACCTCCTAAGGCGTGGCGACCCACCACACTGACATAAACGGCACTCGCCAAGCCCAATACATCAGCAACCACAAGCGGAGCCGCGGTCGAGAGCGATCGCAGCGAAAAGGTCAAGGGCGCATAGGCCGGTTTTAAGAGCTGGGTCAGAGGAGTCATACTATACGAGCGACCTACACCACCGTACTGCACGTCACGGATAAAGGTACCTCAATCCTACAGGTCTGGCTCTATCGCTACCGGATAAGTTACCGCAAGGGTGACGCCCGGCGTTGAGGGCCAAGCCAAATTTTAGGACGGATCTAGGACGGATAAAGTCGGTTATCTTAATTCTCACGACGCCAGCCAGCTCTAATGGTTCTCCTCACGCCTGAGCGAATGGCTAACTCCTCATTTTCCCCAAGCGAATTGCCAAGGCCACCTGAAAACGCTGAAGAGGCTGAGAAACAAAGAGTCAGCTGTTTTGCGCGGTGACGGCGATGCCGACCGAAAAGGAAGAAGTCGTTATTTAAATCATCTCTCAATTCCGACTGCCGACTTCTGCGATCGCCAAGCAGGCGGGCTCGTTGGTTGTGACCAGCCTTGATGCGGAGGCATTGGGCAAAAGGCAAGCTTCAAAATTGAGTCTGATGGCCACGTTTGATGCACGACAGGCCGGGTCAGTGGTGGCAGTGATAGTGCTGATCAAGACGCAGGAGGGTATGCAGCAAAACAGTGGCGCCGTTCAGGCAGTCCTGAGGGCTCGTGTATTCTGTTTCGGCATGGCTAATGCCCCCTTCGCTGGGCACAAAGATCATGCCCATATCAGTAATGCGAGAGAGTTCTTGGGCGTCGTGGCTGGCCCGACTGGGCAGGGCACAGTGGCTCAGCTGCAGGTCGTCGCACACTTGGGCGATCGCGGCTTGAATGTGTGAGTTGGCAGGGGCAGGCTCATTGTGCAACCGCTCCACCATGGCGATTTGGGTGCCGGTCGCGGCGGCGATCGCGGCAATCTCTTGCTGAATTTCAAACAGCAGGTGCCGCAGCCGCCCGGTGGAGAGGTCCCGCAGATCTAAGCTCATCTCCACCTGGCCAGGAATGCTGTTCGGCACGTTGGGATGCAGCTCCATGCGGCCCACCGTCGCTACCTGATCGCCGGGCTGGCTGCCGATGCGGTTAATTGCCAGTACCAACTGCGCCGCTGCCACCAGAGCATCTTGACGCATCGGCATCGGCGTCGTACCCGCATGGCTAGACTGACCGGTGACCGTAATCCAGTAGCGTTGCTGGCCGACGATGCCGGTAACCACGCCGATCTGCTGGTCGGCGCTGGTGAGCACCGGCCCCTGTTCGACATGCAGCTCGACAAACGCGGCGATGGACGCGGGCGATCGCTGGGCCTGAGCGATCGCCGCCCAATCGCCGCCCGCTCGTGCCAGACAGTCTTGGATAGATTCGTGGCTGCGGCTGCGATACAGCTCGGCATCGGGTAACAGTTGCCCCGCCATCGCCTTGCAGCCAATCATGGTGCGTTCTTCATCGGCAAAAACCACCACTTCCAGTGGATGGTCAAGGTGCCGATCGTGGGCAGACAATGCGGCGACCACCGCAATACCCGCTAGCACGCCGTAGGTGCCGTCGTAGTGACCGGCATTGGGCACGGTGTCGATGTGGGAGCCGGTCATCAGTGGTGGGGCGTCATCAAACCGGCCCACATACCGGCCAATCAGATTGCCCGCTGGGTCAGTCTGCACGGTCATACCGGCTGCGACCATCCAGCGGCTGACGAGGGCGCGGGCCTGGCCATCGGCTTCACTAAATGCCAAGCGCTGGACGCCGCCGTTGGGCAGAGCGCCCAATTGAGCCAGCTGACGAATCATGGCCATCAGGCGATCGCCATTAATCGCCAGGGTAGAAACGACCGATGCAACCATGGGAAAACCTCTCTGCAGGCAAACTGTGACTAAATCTTCTCTGCCACTACTGTAGGGCTGGAAGCGTATACTGTATACAATATCTGCGGCAGCTATGACTGTAAAATCGCCTACCTGATGCGGGTTCATGGCAGGCGTCATTCCGCTTAAGGCAAGATTGCAGAACCATTCTGACTGATGCGCTCGGGATCAAGATGCCTAGGTTGGCTAGCGCTATTATTACCGGTCTGTCGTAACCTCTGAGGTTTTCCCTTTGGTCACCCTATCGACGCCTCTACCGCGACGAGAGTCGCTCCATGAGCAGACTTACCAGGCCCTGCGTACCAGCATTCTCTCGGGGGAGCTGCGCCCTGGCGATCGCCTAGTCGAAACCCATCTAGCCGAGCAACTGCAGGTCAGTCGCACCCCCATTCGAGAGGCGCTGCGACAGCTGCAGCGAGAGGGCTTAGTCACCCTCGACGGGGGCGGGCTGCGCATTATCTCGGTGTCGGCGACCGATGCCGTGCACCTCTATGACTGCCGCTTAGCCTTGGAACAAGCAGCGGTGCGGTCGGCCTGTCTCGCAGCTAGCGATCGCGCGCTAGCCGTTTTGCCGCAATCGGTGGCCCAAGCAGAGCGGGCCGTCCAGCGCCAGACTTCAGACCTCAATACCTTTGAGATGCTCAACCTCGACTATCAGTTTCACCGTCAGATTGCTGCTAGCACGGGCAATGGTTGGCTGACCGAACTGCTGGATCAGGTGTTCGACAAAATGATGCTGCTGCGAGTGCATACTACGCGCCACAACCCGCAAGTGTTGGAAATTTGCAGCGAACATCATGAAATCTGTAGCGCCATTGTGGCCCGCGACACTGACCGGGCGATCGCCTCGATGCAGGCGCACTTAACAGCGAGTAAACAGCGAGTGGTCGAGGCGCTGGAAGCCCTCTCCAATAACGGGGATGGGGATGTTTAGGGTTGTATCAAGATATGAGGTTTTACATCTTTGCGATGGGGCTGCCACCAGCGCGTGGGCAATTGCAGTAACCTCTGAAAAATCAATATTCGGCGTTCTCAAGGAAAGAATTCATGACGGCTGCAGCTACTCAAACAGTCTTTATTTGTGGATCGGCCCTGCGGGGACAACCGGACCACGGCAATCTGCAAGACGCCACGTTTGTGCGCGAAGCAAAAACCGCAGCTCGCTATCGCCTCCATGCAGTGAAAGACGGGTGGCATCCCGGTATTTATGCGGTCGCAACGGGCGGCATGGCGATTCCCGGCGAGCTGTACTCCCTCACCCCGGCCCAATACGAGCATCTCGTCGCCACCGAACCGCCTCACATGTATCCCGCTGAGGTGACTTTAGAGACGGGTGAAACCGCGATCGCGATGCTGTATCCCCAAGCGCTGATCGAAGAGCACGGCTGGCCCGATATCTCTGACCTGGGTGGCTGGGCCGCCTATAAAGCGCAAACGGCCTGACCCGCTCGCGAGTTGCCACCATCCTCTGATTTCCCCTCTCTGGTATCCCCCATTCTCTTGTTGAAGTTTGGAGCAATCCCATGGCCCCAGTGCTGATCAAAGGCGGACGCATCGTCACCGCTGTCGATGATTACGTGGCAGATATTTTGATCGAGGCCGGTCGCATTGAGGCGATCGCTCGTGAAATCAACCCCGACAACGCCACGACCTATAACGCTGACGGCCTGCTGGTTTTTCCTGGCGGCATTGATGTCCATGTGCATATGGAAACGCCCATGGGCAATGACATCTACACCTGCGACACCTTTGAAACCGGCACGCGATCGGCCGCGTTTGGTGGCACCACCACCATCGTCGATTTTGCCCAACAGTTTCAGGGTGAGAGTCCTAAAGCAGCGCTCGATCGCCGGTTAGCCGCCGCCGAACCCCAATGCTGTGTGGACTACGGCTTTCACGTGATTCTCACCGACGTGAATCCGGGCTCTCTCGCTGAACTGCCCGACCTGATCAATCGTGACGGCATCTCTAGTTACAAGCTCTACATGGCCTACCCCGGCGTCTTGATGGTCGATGATGCCGACATCTATCGCACTATGCGCAAGGTGGGCGATCACGGGGGTATGGTCAACCTCCATGCCGAAAATGGCGTCGTGATTCAAGCGCTGATCGAAGAAGCGCTAGAGCAGGGCAACACCTCGCCGAAATATCACCAGCTGACTCGGCCCAGCCTGATGGAAGGGGAAGCCACCCATCGCGTCATCCGCATTGCCGAGCTGGCCGAGGTGCCGGTGTATATCGTGCACCTATCGGCGAAGGAAGCGCTTGAGGCTGTCGTGGAAGCGCGCGATCGCGGCATTCCCGCCTTTGCGGAAACCTGTCCCCACTATCTATTTTTGACCAACGAGGAATACGACCGACCGGGATTTGAACCCGCCAAGTTCGTGATGACGCCGCCCCTGCGCGATCACACTTGTCAGCACGCCCTCTGGCGCGGCTTGAAGTTTGACGACCTGCAAATTGTGGCCACCGACCACTGCCCCTTCTGCTTTAACGAAAACCTGTTTGGCATTTTGCAGTCGAAGCAGTACGGCAAAGATGATTTTTCGAAAATTCCCAACGGGGCACCGGGGGTAGAATTTCGCCTGCCGCTACTCTATGACGGTGGCGTCCGGGAAGGACGCATCAATCTCAATCGCTTTGTGCAGTTGACCTCTACCGCCCCGGCCAAAATGTTTGGCATGTTTCCTCAAAAGGGCACGATCGCGGTGGGCAGTGATGCGGATCTGGTGCTGTTTGATCCCGAGGCGCAGCATACCCTGAGCGCCAACACCCATCATTCCAATGTCGACTATTCACTGTTTGAGGGCCGCCGCGTGCAGGGCAAGGTGCAGCAGGTATTTTTGCGCGGTGAGCTGATTGTGGATGGCGACACCTGGCGGGGCCGAGCCGGTATGGGGCAATTTTTGAAGCGATCGGCGTCGGGTCGAGTGCTGTGACGCGGCGGCATCACTTTAGGTCTCACCATCTTCTCCCTGAGCCCAGAGACTTAGCATTCGGAACAAAGTCCATTAGAATCGGGGTGATTTTGGCTGACCGTCAGCGCGACTCATCTTTTCAGGGATGTTAATTGGCCACAGCCGCGCTGACTGTGGCCTCCTCCTAAATTTCTATGGCAGAAATTCCTATGACAGAAGCGTTAGAAACCCACGTTTTTCCGGTGCGCTGGCAAGACGATCATGTCCTGCTGATTGACCAGACAAAGCTGCCGCAGCAATATTCCGTCGTTTCGATCACGCGCAGCGAAGACATTTTGACCGCGATTCAAACCCGCATTGTCAGGGGTGGGCCAGCCTTGGGGTTGGCGGCGGCCTACGGGCTTTATCTCGGGGCGCGGGTCATCGATACTGAAGAGCGCACTGCCTTTTTAGAGCGCCTAGAGGCGATCGCTGAGCAGCTGAAGGCGACACGTCCCGACAAGGCCAACCTGATGTGGTCGGTCGATCATATGGTTGAGCAGGTGCAGCACAGCTCAGACCGCGTGAGCGACCTCAAAGCGCGATTGCTGGAGACCGCCCAAAAAATTCAGCAAAAAGATTGGGAGATCTGTGTCGCGATCGGCCAGCATGGCCTAGCGGCGCTGCCGACAGCACCGGCTCAGCTGACCCTATATACCCACTGCAATCACGGGGCCTTGGCGACCTCGGGGTTTGGCACCTCTTTAGGCATCGTCAGAACGGCCTGGCAAGAGCAGCGGCTCGCCCAGGTAATCGTGGGCGAAACTCGGCCCTGGCTGCAGGGCTCGCGACTCACCGCTTGGGAATGCCTGCAGGAGCAGATTCCGGCCACGGTGATTACCGACAGCATGGCCGCCCACTGTATGCAGCAGGGCATGATTGACGCCGTGGTCGTGGGGGCCGATCGCATTGCGGCCAATGGCGATACGGTCAATAAAATTGGCACCTATGGGTTAGCGCTCGCGGCCAAAGCCCACAACTTACCCTTTTTAGTGGCGGCACCGCTCTCGACAGTGGATTTCCATCTGCCTGATGGCGCCCAGGTGGCAATTGCCCAGGGCAATGAAACCGACGTCTGTCGGTTGGGCGATACGGTGACCTGTCCGGCTGGGGTCAAAACCTACAACCCGTTGTCAGACGTGACGCCAGCTGACTTAGTGACTGCGATCGTGACCGAACGCGGGGCGATCGCGCCCAGTGAGTTGGCCACCCTCGCCTCTCATCAAAAGTAAAAATTCGCAGCGCCAGACGCTTAAAAATTGCTGGGCAACAAACTGTCAGACCAGAGATCCTTGGACTTTAGCCAGTCTTGGCTGAAGAGTCGTGACTGATAGCGCGCCCCGCTATCACAGAGAATCGTCACAATCGTGTGGCCCGGCCCCATTTGCTGCGCCAGCTTTACTGCCGCCCCAACGTTGATGCCCACCGAGCCGCCCATAAACAAACCGTCCTTATAGAGCAGTTGATACACTGCTTGCAAAGCTTCGTGGTCATTCACCTGAATGGCGTCGTCAGCCGGGGCTCCGGCCATGTTGGCAGTGACCCGGCTGTTGCCAATGCCTTCCGTAATCGAGTTGCCACTGGTGCTAATTTCGCCCGTTTTGACATAGCTGTAGAGACCGCTACCCATCGGATCAGCCACCACACAGCGAATGTCAGGGTTTTTGTCTTTAAAAAACATCGCCGCGCCCGCATAGGTGCCGCCCGTGCCCGTCGCCGCCACCCAGCCATCCACCTGGCCGTCCGTCTGCGCCCAGATTTCTGGCCCGGTCGTTTCGTAGTGGGCGCGGCGATTGGCGAGGTTGTCAAATTGATTGGCCCAAATCGCGTTGGGCGTTTCTGCGGCAATCCGCGCTGACAGCTTCACGTAATTGTCAGGGTTTTTGTAAGGCACCGCTGGGACTGGCCGCACCTCGGCCCCCAGCGTTCGCAGCATATCCATCTTTTCTTGCGATTGCGTCTCAGGGATGATGATCAGGCACTTATAGCCCTTCGCGTTACAGATGTGGGCTAAGCCAATGCCGGTATTGCCCGCCGTGCCTTCGACCACCGTACCGCCCGGCTGCAACAGCCCCTGCTCTTCAGCATCTTTGATAATAAATAGAGCCGCTCGATCTTTGACTGACCCACCAGGATTCAGAAACTCCGCTTTGCCGAGAATTTCACAGCCGGTCGCTTCACTAAAACTATTGAGCCGAACGAGGGGAGTATTCCCGATGGTGGCGACAAAGCCTGATTTAATATCCATCCTGAGTTCTGATAAGAAACGAAACTGCTCTACACGCTTATCCTAAGGGGTAACGGCTCTGAGCTAAATGCCTCATCACGATTCAGAGCGAGAATGCGGCAGGATGAATCCGGCAGGCAGCAGGTAGAAATTCAGCAGCCGACACAAAACTCTGAACTCCCAACAGCTGTGTGGCATGGATTAATTTAAGCCGGGGCGGGGTTCAGCCACTGAGATTAGGCGAAACTGTCGGTTCCAGTGCTCCTCAATACCAATTCTCTAAAACTGGACTACGGATCTGCCTTTCGACTCTGCTCAAGGAACGTCGGCTGAGCGGAGTGGTCAGCCTGACGGGCAGGTCAGGCCAACACGCAGGGTCTCCGACTGGGAGAAAGTCGACTTGTCTGGGTAGCTGTAATTTGTAGAGCTGGTATTATCGGCTCAAACTCCCACACCGCAGGAATTATACCGATTCTTTGAAATCTGGCTACACATCCTGCTCCCCCAACTCCCTTGCTCCCAAAGCTCTCCATTTTGATCTGTAGCGCTATCCCAGAGAAATGGTATTAGTCCTGTCACAAAGCCACCCCAACCTCAACATTCCTCAGGGCTACCTTTCTCGCCGAATACTCAAAATCCTAAACTCCGAACTCCGAACTCAAAATTCCGAACTCAAAATCCCGAATTCCGCTTAAGGCTCAACCGTGAACCTCGGTCTCAGATCGTCACAATGTCCTGTTGAGCCGCCCACAGGCCAATATCACTGCGATTGATAGCTGCTGCCATCAAACTAGGGAACTGGTCAGGCGTGCAGGCAAAAGCCGGGCTCCCCAAACCCGCAAAGGTCGCGGCGTTATGGTGGTCAAAACTGGGGGCGCCGTCGTCATTGAGGGCCAACAAGGTCACTATTTGCACCCCTGAGGCAATCAGCGCACCGACCCGCTTCAGCATGGCGTCTCGGTTACCACCCTCATAGAGATCGCTAATCAGGATCAGGATCGTCTCCTGTGGCTGACGAACCTGCTCTTGGCAGTAAGCCAGCGCTCGATGAATATCGGTGCCGCCGCCGAGCTGTGTGCCAAACAGCACATCCACCGGATCTTGGAGCAACTCGGTGAGGTCAACGACGGCAGTGTCAAACATGACGAGCCGCGTGCTGACGGCCGGAATGGAGGCCAGCACGGCGGCAAAGATGCTGGCGTAAACGACAGAAGCCGCCATCGAACCGCTCTGATCGACGCACAGAATGATATCTTTGAGGGCCGATCGCTTGCGACCATAGCCAATCAGCCGTTCGGGAATGATGGTCTGATAGTCGGGCTGGTAGTGGCGCAGGTTGGCGCGAATGGTGCGGTGCCAATCAATCTCATTGTGGCGAGGCCGGGGGTTGCGCTGACTGCGGTTGAGGCTACCCATCACCGCCTGCTGCATCGGACTCTGGAGCCGACGCAGCAGCTCGTCCACGACTTTTCGCACGACGAGCCGCGCCGTTTCTTTTGTCCGTCCCGGAATGACCCGATTTAGCGACATGAGGTTGGCCACCAGGTGCACGTCGGCCTCGACGGCTGCCAGCATTTCGGGTTCGAGCAGCATCTGATGTAGGTTCAGCCGTTCCAAAGCGTCTTGCTGCATGACGCGCACGACCGCACTGGGAAAGTACTCGCGAATGTCACCCAGCCACCGAGCTACATTGGGTGCCGATTTTTCTAGGCCGCCGCGCCGTTCTTGGTTGCCGTCATACAGGGCGGCGAGGGCTTTGTCCATTGAGAGTTCCGACGCGCCCAGCAGAGTGCTCATGGCCTCACCGCCCGCGCCGCAGATGCCATCCGCCTCGCCGCCGCCGAGAATCAATCGCCAGCGGCGCAGGCGTTCCGTGTTGCCGTCATGCGTCAGACTCATAGCGTTACCGATGAAGTAGAAAGGCCCAACAGTTGGGCGATAAGGGGGAGAGCCGCATCCGCCCGATCGCGATCGAACGGTCCCAGCTCACTCTCCCGTTCGCGCCGTCCCAGCCGCACCCGTTCGCCCATCTGGCGGCGTTCGGGGGCCGTAAAGTTAGCAAATGTGCGGCGCAGTAGGGGCAAGAGCGCGGTGAAGGTCTCGCCAGACAGCTGCGTGACCCAGTCATCCAGCACCGGCCAGATCGCCTCATCGTGAATCAACAGCAGACCACTGCCCTGCAGAAAACCTTCGACCCAGGCGGCAGCCTGCGGCGGCTCGGTCGCCAGCGAGAGAGCCAGACCTAGCCGTCTGGCGGCTTCTGAGGGGGGCAAAGCCCCGTCATCCAACAGCAGCCGACAGCAGCGACCGGCTACCAGCCCTGGCAAGGTCATCTGGTTGGCTAAGTGTTGCAGCGTTGCTGACCAGCTTTGGAGGTGTGACGCTTGCTGAAGCAGCTTCAGGGCGCTGTGGGTAGAGTTGATGGCGGCAAGCATCAGGGCAGCGGCATCATCATCGAGCGAGGCGCAGGCTCCCGGCAGGCCAATGCAGATGCGCGTCACCAATCCATCCACCACTTGGGTGACGGCGGCACTGTCGGTCTGGCGCACGTCGCGATAGCGCAGTACCGTCACCAGGTCAGGCAGGGCCGCCATGAGGTGCGTCACGTCACTGGCCACCGCCGCGATCGCCTGCAATTGCCCAATCAACGGTGTCACGGCGTCTGTCAGGGCCGCCAGTAGCATCTGGTCAAGCAAACCCGTGAGCGCCGCTAGCGTCAGGGCGGCGGCGGCCTGGGCCTGCACGGCGGCGGTCGCCGCCGCCCTGACGGTATTGCCCCAGTGCCCGGCCTCAATCACCTTCAGGCTGAGTTCTGGATACCAGCGCAGCTGCCAGGCTTCTGTGAAGGTGCCTTTGCCGCTGGTAGATTGCCGGTGGCCCCAGGGAATGTCAAGTAAGGCTAGGCGATGCAGCAAGTGCGATCGCTCCAAATCTAGCGGCTTGCGCAGATCCAGCATCAGCTGCTTCTCGGTGGCCTCGGGCTTGAGCCGCAATCGCTTTTGCCGCTGTTGCAAATCCTGCTGGAGGGGCACTAAGGGCGTTGTGGCAGGCACCTGACCAAGGTGATCGTTGACAATGAGCTGCTGGTGAATCAGTTGCATCGGCGTGGCATCGTCAAAGCAAAAAATGGTTTGTGCCGCCTCATTGAATTCGGTTAAACCGGGCGTCGTCGCGTCGCGCAGGGCCGCCAGCGCCTCGGCTAAGCGCACCGACTCAATCACACTGGCTGAAGACGCCGCCAAATCGGCCGCCCGCAGCAACCGTGCCACTCGCGTCATCCACCGAATCGCCGTCTGACTAGCCGATTGGGTCGAGGCCGACGATCGCCACAGGTGCTCGTACCAACCAGGCGAGGTAATCCCGGCCCCATAGCCGCTGCTACTGGCTAGCCGCCCATAGGTCCAGGGAATCCAGGTCGCTTTTACTTTCAGCTTGGGCAGGCCCTTGAGTAAGGCGTTGTCATGCTTTTGCGGGGGCAGCGGCTCGCTCAGGGCGGGGGCGTGCCAAGCGCCACACACCACGGCGATCGCCTGAAACCCGGCCTTCTGGGCCTGCCGAATGGTCCGTCGCATGTAGGCTTCCCGCTGAGCTTCGAGGCGATCGCCGGGAGTTGCCACCTCCGGCGGGTGGGTCTGCTCCAGTTCTTCTCGGAGCGCCGTCATCGCCGCCAAAATGGCTTCAAATAGGGCAGTGCTGTCTTGCCGCTGTTCGACCAGATGCTCCCACCAGCGTTCGCTATCGCGATAGCCTGCTGCCTCAGCCAGCCAGCTCAGCGGGGCAGCGGGCAGCGATCGCGGTCCGGGTTCCTCCGCCTGCTCTGGCGCTGGATTGCCTGCCGGTGCTGGGGTCTTTTCACCTTCACGCGGCGCGTCCTCCCCCGGCTGCGGCTCAGCGCTCAACGCTAATCGATAGGTCTGGGGCAAATCCATAAACTGCACAGGCACGCCCTGCTCCAGTCCATAGCGCATGGCTTGCCACTCTGGCGAAAACTCAGCGAAAGGATAAAAGGCTGCTTGCTGGAGCTGATCCGGCGCGTAGATTAGGAGCGCCACGGGTGGTTTCATCTCGGCCTGGGCGGCCAGCGCCAGGGCGGCGTCCGCATCGGGCGGCCCTTCCACCAGCACGATGTCGGGCTGCAGGCTGTGCAGCGATCGCACTAAACTTCTCGCTGAGCCCGGCCCATGGTGGCGAATACCAAAAACAGTGACGGTCATGTGCTTGATAGGGAATTAGATAACAGGGAACAGGTGACAGGTGACAGGTGACAGATTTTGAGTTGAGTGGGAGCTGCTAGTCCTGAACGACATCAGTGACGTTACCTTTCGAGGGGCTTGAAACGCTTAGTTGACAAGGTTTTGTATTTTTAATGCCGCGCAGTGGCACTCGTTAGCCCAGCTCACGGCAGGCCCGGTACAAATCGCGCCAGCCGTCCCGCTCCTTAACCACCGTCTCCAAATACTCCTGCCAAACCACTGCATCCTGCACAGGGTCTTTGACGATCGCACCGTAGACACCGGCAGCCAAATCGTCAGAGCTGAGGCTGCCATCGCCAAAGTGGGCTGCTAAGGCCAGACCACTGCTGACGACCGAAATCGCCTCGGCGGTGCTGAGGGTGCCGCTGGGCGATTTCAGCTTGGTTTTGCCGTCTTCAGTAACGCCACTCCGCAGTTCTCGAAAAATGGTGACCACGCGATGAATTTCAGTCAAGGCCGGCGCTTCAGCCGGTAATTCCAGGGCGCGGCCCAGGCTCTCGACCCGCTTTTGCACAATCTGCACTTCTTCATCCACCTGACTGGGCACCGGCAGAATCACCGTGTTGAACCGGCGCTTGAGGGCGCTAGAGAGTTCATTGACCCCTTTGTCGCGGTTGTTGGCGGTGGCAATCAGATTGAAGCCTTTGACGGCCTGCACTTCTTCGCCGAGTTCGGCGATCGGCAGCATTTTTTCGGATAGGACGGTAATCAGCGTGTCCTGCACATCGGCGGGAATGCGGGTGAGTTCTTCTACCCGGACGATCTGACCGGCAGCCATCGCATTCATCAGCGGACTCGCGACGATCGCCTGCATCGATGGCCCTTTGGCCAGCAGTTCAGCATAGTTCCAGCCGTAGCGAATGGCCTCCTCACTGGTGCCCGCCGTCCCCTGAATCAGGAGCGTGGAATCGCCAGAAATCGCTGCCGCCAGGTGCTCCGACACCCAAGATTTGCCCGTGCCGGGGATGCCGTAGAGCAGCAGCGCCCGATCGGTTGCCAGCGTCGCGATCGCCACTTCCATCAGTCGGCGCTGTCCCACATATTTGGGCGAAATCTCGGTGTCGCCTACGGTGCCCCCCATCAGATAGGTCGCCACGGCCCAGGGCGATAGTCGCCAGTTAGGCGGTCGCTGGCGATCGTCCGCCTCGGCCAGCGCTGCGAGTTCGGTCGCAAATTGGGTTTCGGCGTGCTGCCGTAGGATGGCGGTCACCGGCTCTGCCGGAGTTGCGGCGGGTTGAGCAGATTGAGATTTAGCGGCTGGCATAACAGGCTCATAGAAACAACTGGACAAAAACCGGGTTCCGGCTACTCGCTAGCTGGAAACGCGCGATACATCTCGTGACGAAAGCTGAGGTATTTCAGCAGGTCTAGCAGGCTGCTTTCCCAATGGCGGGGTGAGTTGGCGTCATTGGTCACGTCTTCCAGCGCGATCGCCACCGCTGGGGCCAGGTCGGGATGCAGCGTCAGTCGTAAGTTGCGGGTTTCGTAGGCCAGGCCTATGGCCTGGCGGGAGCTGTTTTTAGCGGCGACCGTCAGCTGTTTGAGCACCCGTTTGCTGAAGGCCAGATCCCAAGGCTGGGAACTACGGACCACTAGCAACAGCCAGCGAATCACGTCTTCTTCATTGGGTCTGCTGGGTAGGCGCGCTTGCAGCCATTGCTTTTGTTGTGGCAGTGGGAGTAAAGCCAGGAGTTGGCCAATCAGGGCATCGTCCAAAATCTGGGATTCCAGGGTATCTAAAAAAGCAGCGGCCCAATCGGTTCGCTGCTGGTAAAGGGCGGCTACTTCCCAGCCGGATGACAAGATGGCTTGCCAGGGATGACCAGTCAGTGCTCGGATCGCCGCGATCGGATCGCCCCAGATATCCAAGGGAGTTGCGGCCAGTATCTGCTCTAACCACCACCCTCGCTGCCCCTGATCTGAACGGGCTTTGGTGTTGACCCCGTCGTGCTCCCAGGCGGGCTCACAGGCTGCGGGGAGGGTGACCTCTATCGTCAGGCGTTTACCCTTGCCTTTGAGCTGAACCAAAAGCTGGACTCGCTCTGCCATTCGCTGGCCCAGTCGCGATTCGGGTAGCTTGGCTAACAGATTGGCCGTTGCCTGACGAACGCCCTTGGCACGATCGCTCAGCGCGGCCTCCAGAAATGGCTCGTCTGCCATGGTCAGGTTTGTTTCCAGCCCATTAATGAAGGCTTCCCGGTTCTTGGCAAATTCCGTTGTCCAAACTGCCTCTAAGGCCGCTCGTGCGGCAGCGGGCGCGGCCTCACGCCAGCGTTGCAAGAGTAGAATGCGCTCACTGCGGCGACCGTTGGCCCAAAGGTCTTGACATTGGGGGGAATCGAGGGAAAACCCATGAGCCCCGCCAACTCTGGCATAGCTCCAATCCGTTTGCTGCGCGGCTAACCACTGACCGCGCTGACCCCCGACCGCCGCCACATAGGGTCGCAGGGCAGAGGTTTGCTGCCCCATCTGCAACAGCCTGGGCAACTGTCGTTCGGGAAGCCGCTGTCCGGCTTGGGCAATCAGTGACAAGAGCTCTGGCAACACCTCCGGATAGGTGTTCATCGCCGTGTCGAGGTGCCGCGCGATCGCCGTTTTGACGACGGGCAAATCATCCAGCGTACAGGGTTCAACGATGGGCCAGTCCGGTTGCAAAGGGAACTGACCGATCTGCCGATGCAGCGCGATCGCCCCGGCGGCCCCCAAGAGAGCCTGTTCTGGCTGGTGCCAATCCAGCTGATCGACCAGTGCGGTGACGGCAGCCTCCCCGCTGGGGGCTGTAGGCGTCTGTCTACCCGTACCGACCAAGGCCGTTGCTACCAGCGTTTCCCAGGCATCCATGCCTTAGTCCTCCATCGCGAGAAACTGCGTCTCGGTCAATATGCTGAGGGGTCGCAGCACCGCGCCGTCCCATTCCCCAAACACCTGCAGAGGATGACCACCGCTGATGGCGAGCAGTTCCAGGGGGTGCTGAAAGCGGGGTGACAGCGGTAGCACATGGCCCGTCGCATCCTGCAGCCACCAGCGCTCGGCCTGCCAGACGGGGCGCACCTGACCCAGCATGAGGGGATACTGCTCGAGCCAAGGGTTGGCCGTCAAGGCGTGAGCATAGGCGGCGATCGCGCCTGCAATGGCCTCGCCAACGATCTGATGGGCCAGCTGCGGCACTGCCACTTCTCGTGCTGCCACCAACGCTCGCGGCAGGCCCGTGCCAGGATAAAAAACCAGCTCCCCTACAAATCCCGTACCGGGCACCAGACTGACATCTAGCGGCTGACTGCCATGGGCAAAGCGCAACACCGGTGCTGAGCGCTGAGACTCATGACCGCGCAGCCACACCCGCTGCCCCTTCAGGTTGTCTGCTTCGAACGTGACTTTGCCCATCACCTGCCAGATATCTTTTGCGCGGCTCACCAACGGATCATTCTGCGCTGCCCGCAGCTGCAAGTCTTCCTGGGTTTGGGGCCAACCAATTTGTGATCGCACCTCGGCCTGCAGTGCGGGGGGCAGCGTGGCTAACCGTCCATAGCCCTGCACCAGCAAATGCAACAGTCCCAGCGATCGCAGCATCCGCTCCGGCCAGCCGGGGCCAGAGTGGGGAATGCTGGCGAGCGATCGCACCCGCCGCGCCAGCCCCGGGGCTTGGGCATCCACTAGCCGGGCGGCGGCCTGATCCCAAAAGCGGTAAGGCTGGTTCGGCAACGTCGCTAATCCCTGTTGAACGATATCTTGCAGCCACTGCTCCAAATCAGCGAGCCCGACTTCGACCTTGGCCGCTCGCTGTTGCGCCCGTTTCGCCTGCGCTGCCGGGTCAGTCCCTGGAGCCGCTTTTGCCTGTTTTCGCTGGGTAGATTGCGATCGCTGCCCCAGCCACTCTTTTACCCAGTCAGGCGGTGGACTTTCGGGCAGGGCCTCAGCTTGCTCAGCCAGCAGTAAAAACAGCCCCAGCCCATGCTTGCACGGAAATTTACGACTCGGGCAGCTACAACGAAAGGCCGGTTCACTCAAGTCAATCTGGGTGCGATAGGGCGTTTTGCCACTGCCCTGACATTCGCCCCAAACTGCCTGTTCCGAGCGACCGAGCAGCGGCCACTGCGACACAGTCGCCAGCGACTTCCCTCTTTTCGCCGAATTGGCATCTGGCGATAGCGACAACACCTGCTCAGATGTCCACATCACCGACATCCCCTCACATGCCAACAGAATAGTACATACAAACCATGAGCGCTACAGACTGGGGACCCTCAAGAGTATTTCCAGCAATAACGTGCCCAAGAACCCGGTTTCTATGGAAAGACTGGCCGGAGACTGTGACCTGTTCCTGGAACTCGAGTTCTTTCAAGGGGGGGACATTTGTTTTGGATTACTCTAAAGTCGCTTGCTCTCCCGTTGGGCAGGGCTCAACCAGGCCGTCAGCTTGTAGTTCTCACATCTCTGCTCTCATCCAGTACCAAAAGTTGAGGAACCACCAGACGGCAACCGGGGAGCGCTAGGCGCATTATCTCGGGTGAACCGGAGGGAGCGGTTTTGCGCTCCCCAGCAGCCGGTCGGACTTACTCAGCTTCGCCAATCAGCGTAAAGGCGGCCCAATTAATCGGATCGGGGTATATTTCCATCGTGGTGAGCATCGCCGTGCGCAGCGCCGCTGCCTTGTCGCTGCCCTCCAGCCACTCATCGTAAAAGGTGGTCATCAATTCCCCCGTGGGAGCATCGGGAATCGCCCAGAGTGAGACCACGATGCTGGGCACCCCAGAGGCGATAAAGGCGCGTGAAAGACCATTGATGCCATCCCCCGTGAGGTCGCCGCCACCGGTATTGCAGGCACTCAACACGACCAATTCGGCCCGCAGCCGAAAGAGCAAAATTTCGTTAGTGTCAATCAGGCCAGTATCGGAGAAGGAAACCTGTCGCTGGCTGTCAGGCAAGTCAATGAAGTCAGTCTGACGACCCGTGGTTTGAGCGACGGCGATCGCCCCCGGCAAATCAAATGCAGTCACCCCCTCAAGCAGGCCGTGGGTAGCAAAGTGCATCACGCTCGCCTCCGAAAGTCGCTGCAAAATAGCCGTTTTGGTGGCCGCATCGCCGATCAGGGGTTCGGTCTCTAACCGGTCAGCAATGCGGCGGGCTTCTTGTTCGGCACCCGGTAGCGGCGGCAAGATCAGCTGGCGATCGCGCATTTGCACGGGCACATAGGTCGGGTTGCCCACAATGAGGGGATTGCTGCGGGCATCGAGCGATCGCTGCCGTGACTGTGCCGTTAGCGAGAGGGCTTGAATCGAGGGCGCCGTGAGGGGCGTGTGCCGTTCGACGAGATAGCTACCATCAGAGGCTTGCAGCGCCGCAAATGGCACCATAAACAGGACAAAATCCGGGATGAAAATGACGTGGTCTTTGGGGTCAGCGCTGAGAGAGGCTTGGATCGGTTCGATCAGGAGTTGATGCAGCTCTTGTAAATAAGGGAGTTCGGTGGTCGCAGTGGGAGCCGTCCTTTCGGGATTGGCCGCCACAATGGCCAGCCCGCGGGCCCCCAATGACAAACGCGTATCTTGCACAAGATTTTGGACGTCGCTAGGGGTTTCGGCCAGGGCCGACAGTTCCACCGGCTGGGAGTGGAACTGGATGTTACCGGTCGGCGTGATCACCCAGGTCAGCAGTTGGGGCGGCGTGACGCCCCCCCCGCACCCATCAATGAACGTATCAAAGCTATAGGTGACCAGGGTGGCATCCCGTTGCTGAGCGATCGCTTTAATCTCTTCTAGGTTGGGCGGGCTGAGTCGTTCTCCTGGTTGCTTAATCGCCCACAGTTCCTCTAGGCCCTGGGTGCGGCCCTGCTCAATGGCGACCAGCGCTGCCTCCGGACGGCCCTGACGAATCAGCACATGCTGGAGCATTTGATACAGGTTGGTACTGCTAAACGGATCGCCATACCACTCAGTCAGTTTACGAATGTCTTCATCCACCGCCAAATCATCATCGCTGCTGTTGAGTTGAGCCTCAGCAAAGATCTGGTCGAGCAGCGCGATCGCTTCTCGCAGGGTCGCCTCGGCCTCAGTCAATTGGCCGGCTTTGATATAGGTTTGCGCCATCGCCGCCAGCGTCGTCACTTCCTGATCAAGCACGTAGTCAGCATCTTGCAGACTGAAGCGCTCAGGACGATTACGGCGGTAAAAATCGCGGGCCTCTTCATAGGTCGCGATCGCTGCTGCCCATTCCTCGCGACATTGCCAATCCCCAGCCACGGCCCGCAACTTCAGCGGATCAACCAATGATTGGGCAATTTCCCCCTGCCGCTGCAGCGCCTCGTTCGCCGCCACCGGCTGACCCGTCTGGTCGTAGACGGCGAGCAACCCATTCAGCGCGTCGTATTCGCCCTGCACATCCGACAGCTCACGAAACCCTTGCAGTGCCGACTCCAGCGATATCGCCGCCGCCGCTAGGTTACCGGCAGAGAGCTGGGTCAAGCCGGTGTCGAGCAGCGCCGCGACGGCATCAGCAGGATTCGGTTGATCCGCCGCGATCGCGGTAAATTGGCCATCCGCAAACCGCCCTACCACCGTTTCTGCATAGTCGTCCTCAGTCACAACCCGCAGCGAAATTTCGACCGCCACCGGGCTGCGGCTCAACACAGTGAAGCTGACATAATCCACGCGGGGATAGCGCTCATCTGCGACGCCGACGAATAAGACGATGCCGCCATAGACCGGATAATCGGGATTGGGCGGGATCAACGAGCCCGATTTTGCCCGTTGAAAATCGATCACGTACTCCGCCGCAGTCAGAGCGATCGCTTGCTGTTCTTCAATCGACAGCCCCGCCCGTAGCGTAATCCTGGGTGACCAAGAGGTGAACTCCGTACCGTCGTTGTACAGGGCCGTCGAAGAGCCGGGACTCACCGCCACAATGTCAGGATGCAGCTGGCGCAGTTCTGCCTCCAACTGATCGCGATCAGTTTCAAAAGTCGAGGTTTGGGCCAGCGATCGCGGGGTCGAAGGGGCGGTCAAAGTCGATAACGCTGCGGCGCTCACGCTTGATGATTCTGGGCTCGGGGCGATTGCTAGCAGTGCTAACCCAACCGCCATCATGCTGGAGCGCCAAATCATGCGTCTATCCTCATTCATACTCTTTACTGCTGCACTCTACACGCGGCGATCGGCCTAACCCTGAAAACCACGACATCAGTTCTCAACTAGGCCATCAGATGGCTTTTCGCGGCGTCTCCTCCATCATCCAGTATCGTCTGCTGAGTGGCCGCAATCTTGCAACCGGCGATCGCCATGAACTCACCAGAACGGATCATAGCTACCAAGGTGATGAAGCCTACAACTATGACGCCACGGGCAACCACACCGATAACACACGGGTGACCACAACCGCCTGCTAGAGGACGGCACCGACACCTACGAATACAACCATGAAGGCAACCGAACGTGGAGGCGTGCGAAGTACTTTGGAATAACTGGTCAACACTACAACCAGGATCATTGGTAAAAGCAATCAATAGACCTTATCGGAAATTGAACCGATAGGATGATTCATATCAGACGCATCG